>Ga0068853_100000339_pt1 | contig 32634 bp, 31 predicted proteins | sample KBSCornC32_FD_65655 | JGI IMG/M metagenome (GOLD analysis project Ga0068853, IMG submission 65655) | Corn rhizosphere microbial communities from Kellogg Biological Station, Michigan, USA - KBS Corn C3-2 | ecosystem: Host-associated > Plants > Roots > Rhizosphere > Soil ... | reverse complement strand
CTCAAAACCTTCCATCTCGATCGAGGGCAGATTGTAGGCGCGCGTGGCGCGGCGGCTCAGCGGGAATTGCGGCACCATCTCTTCGGGCGGTGGCGGCCGATGCGCCTTGTAGTCGGTGTAGATCTTGTCGCGGAAGGTCGAGCCCGAATGATCGAAGATCACCGCCATGTGGGTGGGCGCGTCGTCGCCGGTCAAATCCTTGGTGAGCTTGAACAGCATGTTCGAAAAGCCGAGCACGCAGCCCACCGGCAGTTTGTCCGAGCGGGTGAATTGCGGCAGGGCGTGGAACGCGCGGAAAATGAAGCCGGAGCCGTCGACGAGTACGAGGTGCATGTGAGTCCTGGGGTGAACGCGCGGCACCTTAGTGCATCATTTGTTCTCACCCAAGCGCGAAGGCTAGTCCTCGCCACCCGGTCCGCGCCGCAGCGATTTGACGCCGCTGCGCTTGGACTTGCCCTCGAGCCGGCGCTGCTTGCTGGCGAGGGTGGGCTTGGTCTTGCGGCGGGGTTTGGGCGGGATGGCGGCGGCACGGAGAAGCTCGAGCAGGCGCGTGATGGCGTCCTGCCGGTTGGCGATCTGCGTGCGGAAGCGGTCGGCGGCGAGGACGATCACGCCATCGGTGGTGAGGCGCGAACCGGCGAGCCGCGCCGCACGGGCCTTGAGGGGCGGCGGCAGGCTCGGCGAAGCCATCAGGTCGAAGCGGAGCTGGACGGCGGTCGAGACCTTGTTGACGTTCTGCCCCCCCGGGCCCGAGGCGCGGATGAAGCTTAGCGTCAGTTCGCCCGGATCGAGCCGGAGGGTCGGGGTGATTGTCAGGTCGTCGGCCATGCCCCAGGCTAGCAGACCAGCCGCCGCTGCGAACCATGCAACCAAAGCCGGGGCAGCGCGTTTGAGCCTGTTGGGGCAGGGAAAAGCGTGATTTCTGAGAAGTTTATCGACAGGGACAAGGATTTCCTGTCCGGCGGGGGAGAGTTGGGCGAGCTGATTGCGCGCTTCGACTGGTCGCGCACCCCCATGGGCCCCATTGCCGAGTGGTCCGCCTCCGTCCGCACGACCGTCGCGCTGATCCTCCGCTCTCCCGTGCCGATTGTGACCCTTTGGGGCGAAGCCGGCACGATGATCTATAACGACGCCTATTCGGTGTTCGCCGGCCGCCGCCATCCGCAGCTCCTCGGCTCGGAGGTGCGCAAGGGCTGGCCCGAGGTCGCCGATTTCAACGACCACGTCATGAAGAGCGTGTTCGGAGCCCGCGGCACGCTGAGCTTCAAGGACCAGGAGCTGACGCTCTATCGCACGGGCCTGCCCGAACAGGTCTTCATGGACCTCGATTATTCACCGGTGATCGGCGAGGACGGCGTCCCGATCGGGGTGATCGCCATCGTCGTCGAGACAAGCGAGCGTCACTGGGCGCAGCGCCGGAGCGAGGCGATCGGGCATTTTTCTGAGCAGATGCAAAAGCTCGATGAGCCCGCCGAGATCGCCTATGCGGCCTCCGAGCTGATCGGCAAAACGCTCGATGTGAGCCGCGTCGGCTATGGCACGATCGATCCCCATTACCTGACGTTCGACGTGTCGCGCGACTGGGCCGCTCCCGGCATCTCGCACCTGACCGGCCTCATCGAGTTCGAGGTCTATTTCGAGATCCTGGCGGAACTGCGCAAAGGCGAGCCGGTCGCGGTGGCGGACGCGGCGCGTGACCCGCGCACCAAGGACATCGTTCCAGTCCTCGAGGCTGCCAGGGCCATTGCCTTCATCAACGTGCCGGTGATGGAAGACGGCGAAGTCGTCGCGCTTCTCTTTGTCAACAATGCCACGCCTCGCTACTGGACGTCCGAGGAGGTCCGGTTCGTCGCCGACGTGGCCAATCGCGCCCGCACCGCAGTGGAACGCCGGCGTGCCGAAGCCGAGCTGCGCGAGAACGAAGCGCGCCTGCGCTTTCTCGACTCGCTCAACAGGGAGACGGCGCGCAGCCTCGATGCTGACGAGGTGATGGCGATCACCACGCGGATGACCGGCGAGCATCTGGCCGTTTCGATCTGCGCCTATGCCGACATGGAGCCGGACGAGGACCATTTCACCATCCGCGGCGACTGGAGCGCGCCGGGCTCGCCCTCGATCGTAGGCTATTACAGCCTCGCCGATTTCGGCGAACTCGCGGTCAAGAATTTGCACGCCGGCGAGCCGCTGGTCATCAATGACAATCTCAAGGAGATCGCGCCCGACGAGGCCGCGACGTTCCAGGCGATCGGCATCGGCTCGACCATCTGCATGCCGCTGGTCAAGGCCGGGCGGCTCACCGCACTGATGGCCGTCCACCACAAGGGCCCGCATTACTGGACCGATGTCGAATTGGCGACGATCCGCGAAGTCGTCGAGCGCAGCTGGGCCCACATCGAGCGCGTGCGCGCCGAAGCCGAAATGGCCGAAGGCGAGCAGCGCTTCCGCGAAATGCTCGAAAGCGAGATCGAGGAGCGGACCGCCGCGCTCGAGCAGTCCGAGGCGCAGCTGAGCCTGCTTGTCCAGGGCGTCACCGACTACGCGATCTACATGCTCGATACCGAAGGCAATGTGTCGAGCTGGAATGCGGGCGCACAGCGGATCAAGGGTTACGAGCCGAACGAGGTCATCGGCACACACTTTTCGCGATTCTATACGCCGGAGGATCTTGCGGCCGGCGAACCGGCGAGAGCCCTTGAGGTCGCGCTCGCCGAAGGAAGGTTCGAGCGCGAGGGCTGGCGCGTCCGCAAGGATGGAACGCGGTTCTGGGCACACGTGATCCTCGATCCGCTGCGTTCGCCCGAGGGCCAGCATCTAGGATTTGCCAAGATCACCCGCGACATCACCGAGCGGCGCGAGGCGCAGCTGGCACTCGAGCATGCCCGCGATCAGCTGCAGCAATCCCAGAAGATGGAGGCCATCGGCAATCTGACCGGCGGCATCGCACACGACTTCAACAATCTGCTGATGGCGGTGCTGGGCAGCCTCGAGCTGTTGCGCAAACGCCTGCCGCCGGATCCGGCCCTGCTGCGGCTGCTCGACAACGCCGTTCAGGGCGCCAATCGCGGCGCCTCGCTGACCCGCCGCATGCTTGCTTTTGCCCGCCGCCAGGAACTGCGTTCGGAGCGGATCGATGCGGCTTCCCTGGTCGGTGGCATGACGGAATTGCTGCAGCGCGCGCTCGGCCCGATGGTCGCCGTCGATACGCGCTTCCCCGAAAAGATCTCGCCCATCGAGGGCGACGCCAACCAGCTGGAATCCGCCCTGCTCAACCTCGCGGTCAATGCGCGCGATGCCATGCATGGCGAGGGCAGCATCACCATCTCCGGCCGCGAGCAGGTGCTGCCCGCCGAGACCGATAATCTACGCGCTGGCCGCTACGTGATCCTCGCGGTGGCCGACACCGGCGAGGGCATGGACGAAGCAACGCTCAAGCGCGCGACAGAGCCCTTCTTCACCACCAAGGGCGTCGGCAAGGGAACAGGACTGGGGCTGTCGATGGTACTTGGTCTTGCAGAACAGTTGGGCGGAACGCTCAAGCTCATCAGCGCTCCGGGCAAGGGCACGACGGCCGAGATCTGGCTGCCCGCGTCGGGCGGCGAAGTGGAGGCCGTGCCGGTACCGACGCGGATCGAGGCCAGCGTTACCCCCTCCCCGCGCCGCCGGCTCAAGGTTCTGGCGGTCGACGACGATGCGTTGGTGCTGATGAACACCTCGGCCATGCTGGCGGAGATGGGCCACGAGGTGACGGAAGCCTATTCCGGGCGCGAGGCGCTCAAGGCGATGGAGGCCAATGGCTATGACCTGGTGATCACCGATCATGCCATGCCGCAAATGACCGGCGCGCAGCTCTCGGCGGCGATCCGCGCCCGCTGGCCCGAAATCCCCATCATTCTCGCGACCGGCTATGCCGAGCTGCCGCCCGATGCTGATCCGGGCCTGCCGCGCATCGGCAAGCCCTTCTCGGAAGCCGACCTGGCTCGCGTTGTGGACACCGCGACGCGCGATCGCGTCGCGGCGGTCTGAGGGTTTCAGGCGGCTTCGACTTCATTCATGAACGTCACGTCCGGCGCGCTGATCACGCCGGCCTTCTGCATGGCGTCGTGCAGCGCCTGCGAGCCGCCGTAGCGCTTGGCAGAGGCGACGTCCTTCACCCGGTCGATGACGGTGACGTAATTGGGATCGTTCTCGTCGCGCAGCACTTCGGTGCCCAGCCAGTTGTATTCCTTGATCCGAACGTCGTGCATGGAGTCGAAGACCTTCTTCCAGGCCTCGAAATTGGCGACGCGGTGGCGGACGATCATGGTGGCCATTTGCTGCTCCTCGGCATTGGCGGTTGCAATGGCGGGACCGTAGGCGCGCGTTGCCCTCTGCATAATTCGCAATCTGCGACCGCCGCCTGTGCTAATATGCACAGCCATGGACTGGGACGATCTTCGTTACTTCCTGGCTGTGCACCGCGCCGGCTCGACCGCCGGCGCGGCGCGGCTGCTCAACGTCCAGCACACAACCGTAGGCCGCCGACTGACGGGCCTCGAGGAGCAATTGGGCACCGCGCTGTTTGCGCGCACGCCGACCGGGCTCGTCCCCACGTCCGTCGCGGCCGAGATCCTGCCGCTGGCCGAGGAGGCGGAGCGCGCCATGCAGGCGATCGCGCGCGTCACGCAGATGGGAGGGAGTGCGCTCGAAGGGGTGGTGCGCCTTACGACCTCAGAAGCCTTCTCCGGCTATTTCGTGCGCCGCCTCGGCAAGCTCCACGCCGAATGCCCAAAACTCGTCGTCGAAGTGCTGAGCGGCAACCGCGTCTTCGATCTGAGCCGCGGAGAAGCGGATATCGCGGTGCGCGTTGCGCCTACCCCGCAGCTCGATGTCATCTGCCGCTGCATCGGCCATGCTGCCTGGGGGCTGTTCGCGTCGGAAAGCTATGTTGCCGAGCATGGCCGGGTCGTGAATGGCGAGTTCTCGGGCCATCAGATCATCGGCTTTGACCCAAGCCTCGCCTATACGCCAGGCGCGGTCTGGTTCGCCGAACACGCTGGGGCGGCCAACGTGCCCATACGCGCCAATTCGATCAATTCGGCGCTGAACGCGGCGATTGTCGGCACCGGGATTGCAGCGATCCCGTCTTTTCTCGCGACGGCCGAACCGACGCTGACGCGCATGCTGCCCGACCCCATCGGGCTGCGGGACATCTGGCTGGTGTTTCATCCCGATATCGGGCGGATCGCGCGCGTCCGCCGCGTCATCGATTTCGTGGCAGCGGAAATTGCCGCCGACCGCGCGCTGCTGATGGGTGAGATCGCCCCCGGGCGTGCGGCGGCGGTGGCGGAACCGATGGGCTAGACGACTTCGTCTGGCGCGAGCTCGCAATGGCCCTGCGGATCGACCTCAATCTGCACCGTGGGGTGCGCGATGCCGAAACGATGTTCCAGTTCATGCGCGACATCGTGGAGGAATTTGTCTCCCGGATGTCCGCCGCTCATCTTGAGATGGGCAGTGAGCGCGACTTCGGTGGTGCTCATCGGCCAGATGTGGAGATCGTGGAGTCCATCCACCCCTGCCAGACTGGTCAAGTAGGCGCGCACCTTGGCGGGATCGACCTGTGGCGGGACCGCATCGAGCGACATGGCAATCGAGTCGCGCAGCAGTGACCAGGTGCCCCAGACGATCACCGCGCAGACGAGGAGACTGACCAGCGGATCGAGCCACAGCCAGCCGGTGAGCAGCATCAGTCCGCCCGCGACGACCACCGCAGCCGAGACTGCCGCATCGGCGATCATGTGGAGGAATGCCGCCCGCACATTGAGGTCGCCCTTGCGGCCCGAGGCGAACAGCAGCGCCGTGACGCCGTTGACCGCGATACCGATGGCCGCAACGATCATGACCGTGACGCCGGCGCTGGGCTCGGGATGCGCGAAACGGAGGATTGCTTCCCAGCCGATGGCGCCGACCGCGACCAGCAGCAGCACCGCGTTGAACAGCGCCGCGAGGATCGACGAACCCCGGAACCCATAAGTGAAGCGCGCCGACGGCAGGCGGGCGGCGAGCACCGTCGCCGCCCATGCAACAACGAGCCCGAGCACGTCGCTGAGATTGTGCCCTGCATCGGCGAGGAGTGCGACCGAATTGCCGAGCCAGCCGGCGATGCCTTCGCCGACCACGAAGGCGATGTTGAGTGCGATGCCGAGGAGGAACGCGTGGCCAAAACTGGCGGGCGCGTGGATGTGGCCGGGTCCGTGATCGTGCCCATGCGAATGGCCATGCCCGTCATGCGGGTGGTCATGGTCGTGGGCGTGCCAGGCCTCGTGGCTATTCGTGTGGCTCATGGCGCTCATATTCTCCCCGCACCCCCGCTTCGCAAGGGGAAACGCGCGGCGGACGCCATCGGCTCCTCCGACGGCCCTTCCCAGCCGGGGCCCGGCGTGCCATGTCGGGCGGTCCTTCGCGAGACCCTGCCCGTGACCATTGCGCCGCAACATCGCATCTATGCGAGCTTCTTTCTTTTGGCCTTCACCAGCGGCGCCATGACGGCGCGGCTGCCCGATATCCAGACCGCGCTGCACCTGACCCAGGGCGAGCTGGGCCTGACGCTGATCTTCATGGCCATCGGCTCGATCATCTCGCTGACGCTGTCGGCCCCGCTGATCGAACGGCTCGGCGCTCGTACCACCGGTCTCATCACGATCCTCGGCGTTGCGGTCTGTTTCGGCCTCGTGCCCTTCATGCCCAACGGCGTCGCGCTCTCGGCAGTGTTCGTGGTCGCCGGGATCATGATCGGCGCCATCGAGATCAATTGCGACGTCGAGATCGATCGCATCGAGGCCATGACAGGCGGCCGCTTCATGAACCGCGCGCATGGCGCCTGGAGCGTCGGATTCTTCTTTGCCGCGATCTTCGGCGCTCTCGCGCGGCAGCTTGGCGTGCCCGTCGCCGTGCATGTCGGCGGTATCGCGCTCCTCACCATCGTCGTCGGCGGCAGCCTGCTCTGGGGCATGGTCCCCGCGCCGCGCCGGCCCTCGAGCCATGACGGGGCGACACCGCTCATCTCGTTTCCGACCTGGGGCCTCGTGCCGCTGTGCCTCATCGGCATCGCCGCCTTCCTCATCGAAGGCTCGGGCGTCGACTGGTCGGCGATCTATATGCGCGACGTGTTTGCCTCGACGCCGTTCGTTGGCGGGCTCGGCCTCGCGCTCTTCGGCTTCTTCATGTCGGTGCTGCGGCTGTCGATCGATCCCGTCGCGCACCGCTTCGGCTCGCGCGCCGTGGCCGCCGTCCTGCTGGGCATCGCAACGGCCGGGGCCTTGCTGCTCGGCTTTGCGCCGGTCGACTGGCTCGCGCTGGTCGGCTTTGCGCTGCTCGGGCTCGGCGCGAGCGCGGTCTATCCGCTGGCGGTCTCGGCCGCCGCCCAGCGCACCGACCGACCGTCGTCGGTCAACGTTGCGGCGTTGGCGCAGATGACGTTCGTGGTGTTCTTCCTCGGGCCGCCGCTGCTCGGCTTTGTTGCCCAGTACACCAATATCCGTGTGTCCTATCTGGTCACTGTGCCGATCATTGTGCTCGGTCTCGTTGCGACCCGCGCCCTGCCCGGCCGCGGCGTCGAGGTCTCGGCAGCGGCACCAATCGCCGCCGAGACCGGAGTCTAGTCCGCTACTTCACCTGGCCGATATTGGCCGGGCTCTCGCCGGGCGACAGCAGATAGCGCCAGATGACCGCGCCGAGCGCGCCGCCGACCAGCGGTCCGACGATGAACAGCCAGATTTGCGCCCACGCGCCGCTGTCGCCGCTGGCAAAGATCGCCGAGGCGATAGAACGCGCGGGGTTGACCGACGCGTTGGTGATCGGAATGCCGATGAGGTGGACCACCGTGAGGCAAAGCCCGATGGCGAGCGGCGCGAAGCCCGCGGGTGCGGCCTTGCTGGTCGCGCCGAGGATCACGATCAGGAACATGCCGGTCAGCACGATCTCGGCGATCAGTCCGCCGAGCATCGACACCCCTGCCGGCGAGTGTTCCGCATAGCCGTTGGCGCCAAAGCCTCCGGGCGTGAAGCCGGTCACGCTCGAGGCCACGATATAGACGACCAGTCCCGCGACCGCGGCACCGATGATCTGGGCGATCCAGTAGCCGATGAGGTCTTTCCAGTCGAACCGGCCCGCCACGGCGAGCCCGAGCGAGACGGCCGGATTGAAGTGTCCGCCCGAGATGCCGCCCACGGCATAGGCCATGGTCAGCACCGCGAGGCCCGCCGCAAACGAAACGCCGATCCAGCCGACGCCCACATTGGGCACCCCCGCCGCCAGCATCGCCGTGCCCAGCACCGCGAGCACCAGCCAGAATGTGCCGAACAGCTCGGCCGCCAGTTTTCTCATGTCCATAATCTGCCCTCCAAGGCGTTCCCACATCTGAGGCCTAGCGCGGCACGTGGGCCGCGAGAATCCGCGGTGCCCGGTTACGCACCGGAAGATGTGACAGCCTGGCCGCCTCGCTCCGGGGTGCAATCGGCCGCGGGGCGCACTAGGCTCGCGAGCCGTGAGGAGTTTCCGATGGTCCTGCGCCTGACCCTGCTTGCTGGTCTTATGGCTGCGTTCGTGCCGCCGGTTGCCGCCGCGCCGCTGGTCAGCCAGCACGCGTTCAAGCTCGGTACCGTCTACCCGGGCATCACCTTCACCCCCGATCGCGAGGATGTTGCAATGGTGGGCTCGCCGCCCGCCGGCAATGGCAAGCTTCTGGTGTTTCTCACGGGCATCGGGACGGCGCCCGCGGCCTACAGTCGGATCCTGAGCGCGGCAGTCGAAGATGGCGGCTACCACGCGCTCGGACTCGACTGGGTCAACGGCCTCGAGACCGACGCCCGTGGCACCAACGTCTTTTATCAATGTAACGCCGATGCGTGCTTCGAGGGCGTGTGGCACGAGGCGTTCGACGGCAGCGATCAAGTTCCGAGAGTGAGGATCGGCATCACCGATTCCGTGCTGAACCGGCTGGTGAAGGCGCTGCGCTATCTCGACACGAGCTGGCCCGATGAGGGCTGGGGGGCATTTCTGGCGGATGGGCAGCCCGTGTGGAGCAAGATCGCGCTCGCCGGATTGTCAAACGGCGCAGGCGAGGCGGCCTATATCGCATCGCGATTTGCGGTAGCGCGCGTCGCGCTGTTCGCGGGGCCGATGGATTCAACCGGAGAGCCGCCGCACCTGTCGGCCGCGAGCTGGCTGGGCGCCCCGCACGCAACGCCCGCCGCCGCGTGGTATGCTTTTGCGAGCGCGCACGATGCGTCGCGCACTCTCGACCGGACGGCGCGCTATCTCCTCGACTGGTCGGCGCTTGGCCTCGGGCCGCCGGTGACCATCGATGGCAGCGCGCCGCCCTTCGGTGATGCTCACGCACTCATCACCGGGTTCGCGCCCTGCGATGGTTGTAGTAGTGCCGCGAACATGCTGGCGACTGACCAGGGCCCGGTCGATGCCGAGGGCGAGTCCGCCTACCGTCCGGTTTGGGATGTCATGTTGGGAGTAGATGAGTGAGCCACTCGGCCGCGCAATGCCCGAGGAGGAACCTTGCGCGGCCTCGTATCGCGAGATCCAGGACGACCCGCGAATGCGGTGCCCGGGTCTTACTGTGCCGGCGCGTAGGCGCAGGTCGCGTCGGGATTCATGTCCGAAAAAATCCCCATCGTATTGGCCTTCCACGCCCAGACGTGGAGCTCCCAGAACGGGGGCAGGCCGTAGCGGTTGGGCGAGTTCGTGAAGCTGAAGAGCTGACCGCCGAGTGCCGCCGTCGGCCCCTTCTCGGTGATGTACTCGACCGCCATCAGCTGCATCGTGCCGTCCTTCTGGGGCTCGTAGAGCACGGCTTCAGGATGTGCGATGTCGAGCGCCGCATCGCCGAGCAGCTTGAGGTTTACATAGTGGATGCCCATGGACCCGCCATCGGTGCCCGACGCGCAGGGCAGCGGCACGTAGCCTTCCGATTTGGCGACCGCCACATCGGCAAAGCGGTCATTGGCGGCTTTGACCTGTTGGGCGAAGCCGCCCATCTCGTCCATTGCGCCGGCACCCATGGCATCGGCGATGGCCCCGCTGCTCAGCAATGGCAGGAGTAGAAGTCCCGTCAGTGTCGCGAGCCGCGCCCCGCCGCGCCTCGTCGTCCTGCCGCCCTCCGCCATGGCGACGGCCGTGACGCCGTTGTTCTGCGATGGTCTCGAATTATGCATATCGTCCTCGTGTTGATCATGAATCCGCGCGACCTGGGCCGCGCGGGAGGACGGCCATTTGTTGAGGCGCCCAGCAAAGGGCCATGATCGAACCGCCGGACGATTTGATCAGGACGCCGGAAATGCGTCGGCGATGGCCGAAGGGTTTACGACACTGCGCGGCTAGCGCAGCCCAACATCCACCAGCATGCCGCGCGACTTGGCGACATAATAATAGCCCGAGGCATAGAGCTGGACGGCGCGGTCGAGGCTGCCTTTACTGAGCAGCCACGCCCCGCGCAGGTAACGCACGCCGTAACGCAGATTCGTGTCGGCATCGAGCAGCCCGGAAGCCGGGCCGCGATAGCCCATCGACTGCGCCGTATCGTAGCGGATCTGCATGAGGCCCCAGAACGGGCCGTGGCGGGCGCGCGCGTTGTAGCCCGACTCGCGCACGATGATCCGCCGGATCAGTGCCTCGGGAACCTCGTAAAGCACGGCATATCGGGCAATCAGCGCGTCGGTGCCGCTAAGCGCGACGAGCGGCGTTTCGACCCTGAGGCTGGCGCGCGGCACGCCGGTGCTGGCGCAGCCCATCAGCAGCAGCGCCGCAAGGCCGGCGACAAGTCCGTTCCGCAAAACTCTCACAACCGCCAATCCGCAACTGACCGCAAAGGCGCCTCATAGCATCCCGCGGCCAATGCGCAAGGGTCAGCCGGGCACAGGGGTCACGTCATAGACCCCGAGAATATTTCCCGATCCGTCATAGCTGCGGCAATAGCGCAGTTTGAGCCAGACCTTCGGCCGGCCGGTGAAGATCGGCACGCCCTCGCCGGCCACCAGCGGAAAGAAGGTGAAATGAAGCTGATCGACCAGTCCACGGACCAGAAGATCGTTCCACAAGAGCCGGCTGAGGAGCGTCACGATATGGCCGCCGCTCTCGCGCTTGAGGCTGCCGATCGCGTCATAAGCAGCGGCACGCGGAATGATGCGCGTATTGGTCCAGGGCGCGAGCTCGGCGTCGGTGAGCTTGTCCGAGATCACGAGCTTGGGCAGGCTTTCGAACAGCCCGGACAGCTCGCGCCGGGTGGGGCTCGCGGTGGGATCGGATTTGACCGCAGGCCAATAGGCCATGTTGCCCAGGAATGCCTTGCGGCTCAGCAGCAGGTATCCGGCGTCGCGCAGCAGCGAGGCGTTGTGGTGATCAAAGGCGTCGTCGTTCGCGTAGTCGGGATGGCGGTACTGGAACAGCCCCTCGATCGAGCCATCGCTGCCTTCATAGGCGCCGTCGAGCGTGACGAAATTGCTGACGATCAGCTTGCGCATGAGCCGCATCCCCCCGTTGCACCGTTGGCGTTCATCACCGGTTCACTGCCGGCGTTCGAGAGGCGGCGATTACAGGAGAAAAAGATGAGAATGGCAATCTTCTTTCGGCGTAGTGCCGAGCGCAAGCCAAAGCCCAAAACGACGACGGTCCCGCTGCCGCGCAACTGGACGATGCGTGAGTGGGCCGACCTGCCGCCGCATCACCCGCGCGAAGACTGAACTTCTATTGTGCCGTTATTGGCAGAGCCGCGTCATGCAGCTCTTGCCGTGGCAGGCGAGGTCGAGGTGCATGTTGTCTTGATGGTAGGCGTCACCATCCGGGCTGATCACCGTCATGAAGCTCGAGCACGCGGCATCGCGCGCATAATGAAGGATATCGTGGCCCTGCTCCGATGTGCCGTTGAAGCCCGGCGCGATGGCGACCTTCCGCCCGTCCTCGAGCGAAAAGCCGACCACGTCCACCGCGTCGCCAAACGAATGGAAGCTCAGATTGCCGACGGCCTCGTGGTCGACATTGCGGCAGTCATATCCGGTCCCCAGGTTCAGCGTCTTGATGTGCGTCTTCTCGTGGGCGAAGGCATAACTGTCGACCGCGCTCAGCCAGCCCGGCAGGGCGCTGGCCATGCCGCAATCGGTCACCACCGGGGCATTGAGCGGCACCAGGCGCCCATTTGCCTCGACGGCTTCGAGCGAGAGCGGGGAGGTGAGCCCGCACTGGCCATCGTGAATGGGCGGCAGCGGCTTGGCCGTCACCTGCCCGCTCATCACCGAGGGACAGGCGACCTGATAGTCCCGCGGCGGGGGCGGCGGCGGCGCCTCCGAGGACGACGACGCGGCACTCGACGACGACATTTCCGAGGATGGCGGTTCGAGCGACGAAGGGGCCTCGAGCGGTGGTTGGGCAGAGGACGTGGGTTCCGCCGATGACGAGGACACGTCGAGTTGCGATGGGCGCTCGCGCGGGACCGGAACGGACGCCTCCGGGCTCGGCCGATCGCGCGGCAGCGGCACGTCGCCGGCTGTCTGGGCCAGGGCCGTGCTCGTGAGCGCCGCAAAGAGGACAATGAAGGAGTGACGCATTGAGGGCAAACGCGCTGGCGGCGGCTCGGGTTGCGGCAATGTCGCACGACGTGTCGGCCGCTGGCCAGCTTTGCAGTGTGGGAGCCGCCTGCTAGGACCGCGCCATGACAGCTCCTGCTTCCCGTCCGCGGCCGCGGCCAGTTCTCAATACTCTTCTCGTGCTCCTGGGGATCGCGGGAGCGGTGGCGGCCTGCTTCTTCCGGCTCGACCTCGACCCGGCCAAGCTCGAAGCGAAATATGCCGCCGACCCGAGCTCGCATTTCGTCGAAGCTGCTGGAATAAGGTTCCACATCACTGACCGCGGCCACGGGCCGGCCCTCGTGCTGATCCACGGCCAGGCTGCGAACTTCACCGTGTGGGAAGCGGCCGCGCAGCTGCTGGCGGCCGACCACCGCGTCATCAATATCGATATGCCGGGCCACGGGCTGACCGGCCCAGATCCGCAGGGCCGCTATTCGCTGCCGCAAATCGCCGAGGAACTGGATGCGCTGGTCACTGCGCTCGGCATCGATCGGTTTGCGGTCGCCGGCAATTCACTCGGCGGTGGCGTGAGCCAGGAATATGCGCTGGCACATCCGCACAAGCTGAGCGCGCTCGTCTTGGTCGATCCCGTTGGCGCGCCGATGCTCGGGCCGATGCCGACGGCGTTTGCGACGCAGACCCTGCCCCTCATCGGACCCCTGGTGCATTGGTTCACACCTGACTGGATCGTGAAGCCCGTGCTCGCTACGACGTTTGGCAATCCGTCGCGGCTCAGCGCCGACGATGCCGAGGCCACCTATGAATTGCTGCTCCGCGCCGGCAATCGCGAGGCGCAGTACCGCACGATGCTCGGGGCGATCGACAATACCCTCGCCTCCCGCATGTCCGGCATCACGACGCCGACCCTCCTGCTCTGGGGGACACGGGACACCTGGCTGACCCCGGACCATGAGCCGTGGTTTGCCGCGCATATCCCCGGCATCGAGGTCAAGATGCTCGACGGCCTTGGCCATCAGCCGATGATGGAAGACCCGCGAGCGGTCGCTGCGGCAATCGAGGAATTCCTTCGCGCCCATCGCGGCTGAACCGGCGGGAACCTTTTCCGCGAACTCCCATCCAATCCGCGAGCCGGCACGTGAAGAGGCCCAGCCACTTTGCCTCAGAGACCGGACTCTACGGAGTTTAAGATCATGATCAAACACGTGATTCTCGCCGCTGCGCTGGCCCTCGGCCTTGCCGGCGTCGCCACCGCCGCCGACGCGCCGACCGATCCGCAGATCGCCCACATCGCTTACACCGCGGGCGCGGTCGACATCGCCGCCGCCGAGCAGGCACTGAAGAAATCCAAGAATGCCGACATCATCGCCTTCGCCCAGCAGATGGAGGCCGACCACAAGGCGGTGAACGACCAGGCGCTGGCGCTGCTCAAAAAGCTCAACGTCACGCCCGAGGACAATCCGACCAGCCAGGCGATCGCCAAGGCTGGCGCGGATAAGCTCGCCGAACTCGACAAGCTCGATGGCGCCGCGTTCGACAAGGCCTATATCGACAACGAAGTCGCCTACCACAAAACCGTCAATGGCGCGCTCGCGACCGTGCTGATCCCCAACGCGCAGAACGCCGAACTCAAGGCGCTGCTACAGACCGGACTGACGCTCTTTACCGAGCACGAAAAGCACGCCGAGATGGTGGCGGCGGCATTCAAGTAAGATGCGCGGCTTCAGGCCATTGCTGATCGCCGCCACGCTGGGCCTGGGAGCGGTGCTTGCCGCCGCTCCCGCCTTCGCCGCCGACTATACGATCGTGCTCAATCATTTGAAGTTCGGCGCGCTGCCGGAGGGACTGAAGGTGGGCGACACGATCATCTGGGAGAATGACGACGCGTTCCGTCATTCCGCCACCGCCCGCGACAAGAGCTTCGACATCGACCTGCCGCCGGGCGCGAAAGTAGCGCAGGTGCTGGCCACCGCCGGCAGCTTCGACTTCTTCTGCAAATTCCATCCGGGGATGACGGGGACGCTCGTCGTCGGGCAATGATCGCGTGCATCGGCTAAGGCCGGTGCACCTTTTCAGGCGGACGAAATCACCGCCTGAAGCGTTAACTGAGGACTGCCTAGAGTAACCGCCATGACCCGTTCATCGCTGCAGCAGAGAGAAGACCGCGCCGAACTGCCCGAGCTCGACGATGCCGCGCTCGTGCCGCTGGCGCGCGAGGGGAGCGAGGCGGCGATCCGCACGCTGGTGCGACGTTACAATCAGCGGCTCTTCCGCGCGGCGCGCGCGATCCTGCGCGACGACGCCGAGGCGGAGGACGCGGTGCAGCAGAGCTACGTGAACGCCTTCACGCATTTGCAGAGCTTTCGCGGCGAGGCGCAGTTTTCGACCTGGCTCACCCGCATCGCGATCAACGAAGCGCGCGGGCGGCTGCGCTCGCGGCGACCGACCACCGGCCTCGAGGCGCTTGAGCAGGCGTCCGCCGAGAGTGCCGAAATCATCCAGTTCCCCCTCGTGCGCGTGGCGCCCGATCCGGAGGTTGAAATGTCCCGTACCGAAATGCGTGCCGCGCTCGAGGCGGCCGTCGACACGCTACCTGCCGGCTTTCGCGCCGTGTTCGTTCTGCGCGATATCGAGGGCCTCTCGATCGAGGACACCGCCGAGCAGCTCGCGATCAAGCCCGAGACGGTGAAGACCCGGCTGCATCGCGCCCGCAAGCTGATGCGTGAGGCCATCGCGAACCAGCTCAGCGGCACGTTTGGAACGCTGTTTCCCTTCGATGGCGCGCGCTGCGCCCACATGGCCGACCGGGTGGTCGGCCAGCTGCGGACCGCCGGCGCGCTCTAGCCGCCGAACCGCACCGGGCGCTGCGCCTTGGCGGCGGATTTGCGCTTGGAGTTCCAGCGCGGCTTCTGCCCGGCGGGCTTGGCGCCCGCGGGAGCGCCCGCACGCACCGGACCACCGGCACGATGCTTCTCGGCCGGCTTGCCCGCTGGCGCCGCATCGACGCGGCGCGGATTGGACGGACGGCGATGGCCCGCCGGGCGGTTCTCGCTCGGCCTGCCGGAGCGCGGCTGCCGCGCGGCCGGAGCCTCGTTCGACAGCGTGCCCTCGATCGGCAAGGTGCGGCGGATCAGGCGCTCGATGTCGCGCAGCTTGCCGCGTTCGTCGCCACCCACCAGCGTGATTGCCGTGCCCGTCGCGCCATTGCGCGCCGTGCGCCCGATGCGATGCACATAATTCTCGGCATCGTCGGGCAGCTCGTAATTGATGACGTGGCTGATATTGGGCACGTCGATGCCGCGCGCCGCGATGTCCGTCGCAACGAGGATGCGGACCTGCCCGGCAGTAAACGCCTTGAGCGCGGCCTGCCGTGCATTCTGGCTCTTGTTGCCGTGGATGGCCGCAGCCTCATGACCGTCCTGCGCGAGGAATTTCGTCACGCGGTCGGCGCCGTGCTTGGTACGCGAAAAGATGATGACGCGGCTGAGCGCCGCATCGGCGAGGAGCTCATTGAGCTTGGCCCGCTTCTCCTTGCTGCCGGCAGCGATCGCGCGCTGCACGATCACCGGCACGGTAGTGGCGGGCGCCGAGGCTTCGACGCGAACGGGATCGCGCAAGAGGCCCTTTGCCAGTGCCGCGATCGGCTCGCTCATGGTCGCCGAGAACATCGCCGTCTGGCGGTCGGCACCGATGGCGGCCGCGATGGCGCGTACCGGCGCGATGAAGCCCATGTCGAGCATGCGGTCGGCTTCGTCGAGGATCAGCCAGCGCGTGCCCTTCAGTTTCAGTTTCTTGTCGTCGACGAGGTCCTTGAGGCGGCCGGGCGTCGCGATCACGACATCGACGCCGCGCGCGATCTTGGTCACCTGCGCATGGCGCGAGGTGCCGCCGAGAACGAGCACGGTCGAAAGCCGCATACCATCGGCGAGCGAGCGCAGCACTTCGTCGATCTGCACCGCGAGCTCGCGCGTCGGCGCGAGGATCAGCGCGCGCGTCGTCATCGGCGCGGGCTTGTCCTTGAGCTGGCTGAGGCCGGCGAGCAGCGGCAGGCCGAACGCAGCGGTCTTGCCCGAGCCGGTCTGGGCGATGCCCATGATGTCGCGGCCCTGGAGCTGCGGCGCGATGGCGCGCTGCTGGATGGGGGTGGGGGTATTGAACCCGGCTTTGGTGAGCGCAGCCACGAGGCGCGCCGGGAGGCCGAATTCGGCAAAGGTCTTGGTCAATGAATAATCTCGTGTTGCCCCCGCGCCGGCCATGGCGGCGCGCGAGGTGGCCCGCCCTGGGGCGGGGTGTGATGAAAAGCAAATGCGACAGGATTTGCCGCGGTTGCGCATGTCGCCGGAGTGCTGGACTCCGGGCGCTTCGCCGCTCACCGCTTAGGCCGGAAAGAAGAGAAGCCCATCGCCGACGGCGCATAAGCGCGCGGCGAATGGGCTGCATATGGGCCATTTGGGCCCAATTGGCAAGGCAGGGACCGGCCAGGGGGGCTGCGCGCGGCGCATGGCTTTCTGCGGCGTCGTTAACCGGTCAGGTCCTTCAGGCCCTTATCGAGCTCCTCCGAATAGCGCCGCAGAAGGTGCGCCTCGGTCAACAGGCCAACGACGTTGCGGTTGCCCAGGTTGTCCACCACGGCGAGCTCCTCGCTGTCCGCCTTCTGGAACAGCGGCGCAGCATCGGCCGCGTTGAGACCGGGCAGGAGGAATGTGTCGCGATACCGCACAAGCCCCGCGATGGTCTGGTCCGGAGGCTCCTCCTCGACATGCGGCTGGAACGCATCCGCCACGAGAACGACCCCCACATACTTGCCGGCAGCATCTGTGATTACTACACGCTTGGTCGAGCCCAGCGGATACTTGGACCGAAATTCTACCAGCGTCATGCGCTCGCCGGCCTTGCGAACATCGAGGCGCATCATCTTGCCAACGGTGAGGTTGCGCACCCGTCCAACATCGTGCGGTGAGTGGATATTCTCGCCCCTGAGGTGGAAGCGCCACGTCGAGAACGAATAGCCGAAAAGCTCGCGCACCATGAACACCGAGATGGCCGCTGCGACCATGACGGCGGCGCTGATGGTCAGGTCGCCTGTCGTTTCGAGCACGAGGAACGTCATCGTGAGCGGCCCGCCCACCACGCCGGCGGCGAGCGAGGCCATGCCAACCACGATGGCGAGCGTCGGATCGATATTGGGCGCGAGCCCGGTCAGGGCAACGAGCGTCCCGTAGAGCTTGCCGAACAGAGCGCCCATGAGGAGCGAGGCGAAGAACAACCCGCCGCGAAAGCCGGCTCCAAGTGAAATGCTCGAGGCAACGAATTTGAGGGCGAACAGCGCGGCAATCCAGGCCAGTCCCGTTTGCGCCGAGATCTGCGCTTCGAGGGCGCCGTGCCCCGTCGAGAGGACGGCGGGCGTGACCAGCGCCATGCCTCCCACGATGACGCCGCCGATCGCCGGCCGGATGGGCTGCGCGATCTTGAGGCGGGAAAAACCTCGCTCGATCATGGCGACCGAGAGCATGAGCCCGATGGCCAGTACCGCGCACAGCATGCCGAGGATGAAGAAGGGAATGACATCGCGCGCCGAGAGCGTTGGCACGATGCCGAGGGCGATGGACGACTGGAGGGCGCCGAGCCGGTGCGCAAGGAAGCTGCCGCAAAGTGCCGCTGCGATCACCGGCGCCAGCGTACCGATAGAATAGACGCCGATGATCAGCTCGAATGCGTAGAACGCTCCCGTGAAGGGCGCGTCGAACGCAGCCGCGATTGCTGCCGCGGCCCCACAACCGACGAGCAGCCTCAGCTCATGGCGCCTGAGGCGCAGGGTCTTGCCCAGCCAGGAGCCGAGGGACGCGCTGAGCTGGGTATAGCCCGCCTCGAGACCAACCGACGCACCGAAGCCGGAGGAGATGACGGTCTGCGCCGTCACGATGACGCTCTCGCGAAACGACATGAGGCCGCCATGGATCGCATTGGCCTCGATGGGATCGACCGGCGGGCGGGTACGGAAGCGGCGCGCGAGGATGATGCTGACGCCAAGCATCGCTCCTCCCAGCAGCGGCACGACGGCCATCCAGGGGGCGTGCAGCGCCGCCTCTTCGCTCAAATGCCCGCCGTCGGCCACGGCATAGAGCAGGGCATGGAGCAGTGCGGTCAGCCGGCCCACCAGAAAGACCACGACGCCCCCGGCGAGTCCCACCATTGAGGCAATTGCCAGCAGCAGCGCCGCGCGCCATCGGCCAAGCCTCACCACACGCCGTCCCATCGTGCGGAACAGTCGGGAATAAGGGAGGCTGAGGTCGGTCATTCGGGGACGCTTTGGGGCAGGCGGCGCCGGTATAGTCCCGCAAACCCGGCGATGTCATGACAAATACACCGGATGCGACAATTGCGGGGAAGTGCCGGCAGGCTATTTCCGAGGGTGTGTCCGCGAAGTTATGGTGGCCGCCGGCGGTGCCCCAGGCCCTACCGCCTGAACCGTCGGGGAGAGACAGCAATGTTCGAGGAATTCAAGAAATTCGCCCTCAGGGGCAATGTCGTCGACCTGGCGGTCGGCGTCATCATCGGCGCAGCGTTCGGCGCCATCGTCACGTCGCTCGTCGGCGACATCATCATGCCGATCATCGGGGCGATCACCGGCGGGCTCGATTTCTCCAACTACTACCTGCCACTGTCGTCCAAGGTGCAGGCAGGCATGGCCTATGCCGACGCCAAGAAGGCGGGCGCCGTCCTCGGCTACGGCAATTTCATCACCGTGGCGATCAACTTCCTCATCATCGCCTTCGTGCTCTTCCTCGTCATCCGCGGCATCAACGTGATGGTCAGCCGCAACAAGAAGGAGCAGGCCGCCGAGCAGCCGCCACCGCCGCCGGCCGAAGTGGCGCTGCTGACCGATATCCGCGAGCAGTTGCAGAGCCTCAATTCGACCATGGCCAAGCGCTGAACTTGCATCGGCGATCCTCGCCCGAGGGGATCGCTTCGATATTCTGGAGACAATGATGGAGCCGGATCGCAACTGGGCGGGCAATATTGCCTATGCCGCCAAGCGGGTGCACGCGCCCCGGTCTCTCGCCGAACTGCAGGAAATCGTGCGCAAGGCGGATAGGGTCCGCGCGCTTGGCTCACGCCATTCCTTCAACCGCATTGCCGACACCGATGCCGACCTCGTCGCGATGCGCCATCTCGACAAGCTGCTGGCGATCGACACGACGGCGCGCACCGTCACCGTCGAGGGCGGCATCACCTATGGCGGGTTGAGCCCGGCGCTGCACCAGGCAGGCTTTGCGCTGCACAATCTGGCGTCTTTGCCGCACATCTCCGTCGCAGGTGCCGCCGCCACGGCGACGCATGGCTCGGGGGTCGGAAACAAGAACCTCGCCACCTCCGTCGCCGCCATGAAGATCGTGACGGCCACCGGCGACATCCTCACGCTCAAGCGCGGCGACGCCGATTTCGCCGGCGCAGTGGTGAACCTCGGCGCGCTCGGCATCGTCGCCGAACTGACCCTCGACGTCGAGCCTACTTTCGAGATCAGCCAGCGCCTCTACGTCGACTTGCCCTTCGAGGCGCTCGCCGACAATTTCGATGCGATCATGGGCGCGGCCTACAGCGTCAGCGTCTTCACCAAATGGCAGGGCGATCTGATGCAGCAGGTCTGGCACAAGGCCCGCGCCGACGCGCCCCCTCCGCCTGACGATTTCTTCGGCGCCAAACCCGCGACGCGCCCGTGGCACCCGATTCCCGAGATCGAACCGGTCTCCGTCACCGAGCAGATGGGCGTGCCGGGACCCTGGCATCTGCGGCTGCCGCATTTCCGCATGGAGTTCATGCCGAGCGCCGGTGCCGAGCTCCAATCGGAATATTTCGTCGCGCGCGGCGATGCCGCCGCGGCCCTGTGGGCTCTCAAAAAGATCGAGGACAAGATCGCGCCGCAGCTGATGATTTCGGAGATTCGCACCATCGCCGCCGACGATCTCTGGCTCAGCCCGGCCAAGGGCGAGGACTGCGTGGCCTTCCACTTCACCTTCAAGCCGGACTGGCCCGCGGTGCAGCAGGTGCTGCCCGCCATCGAATGGGCCCTGCGCCCGTTCAACGCCCGGCCGCACTGGGGCAAGCTCTTCACCATGACGCCCGCCGATGTCGAAGCCGGCTATCGCAAGCTGCCCGATTTCCGCGCGCTCCGCCGGAAGCTCGACCTGGCTGGCAAGTTCGCGAACGAGTTTATCGAGACCTTCGCGAACTGAGTGGAGCACCTCTGAGGAAAAGCGAAGGGCGGCGCTGTGGTGCCGCCCTTCGCAAAGCCGTGAGCCGTTGGTCGGCGGCTAGAACGAGCCTTTGAAGGATGCCGAGAGCGAGGCGGAGAGCAGCGACGAACCATTGCGGTCAGGCGCGTCGAAGCTGTCGGTGACGCCGTCGTGATAGTCGTAATAGGCGTCGGCGCGCGCGGTGAAGATCTTCTGGACGCTGCCGCTCAGTACGAAACTGGTTTTCTTCGAGAGCTTGTAGTCGGCGTTGGCCGAGACCGAGAGCAAGGGAGCCGCGCCCAGGCCGTCGAAGATGTTCAACTCGCGCAACCAGTGATTATCGGTCGTGTGGGCGCCGAAGATCAGGCCGGCATGCGCGGAACCACCCCAGGTCCAGTCGCCGGTCTCGGTACTGAAATCGGCACCCGCGACAAGGGCCGGCAGTTGCTGGTGGTAGGTGATGCCGGGTGTGTCGGCAAAGGTCCCGGTGCAGCCCCGGAAGCCGCAGCCGTCGCCCACGTCGATGTCGCTGTAGATGAAAGTGCCGCCCGCCGCCGTCCAGCGCGCGTCGGTGTATTGCAGGCCGCCGTTGATATTGACCTTAGTCTTGTTGTCGATGGCAAGGTCGCGGCCAACGAGGATGCTGCCTTTGAAATACCAGTCGAGGCCGGTGTTGGGCGACTGGGATCGATGGGTCCACAAATTGGGATCGAAACTGATAAAGTTCGGGCCGAACCAGTCATAGTCTTCCATATAGCCACGGCCGAGACCCGCGACGTCGGCATTTGCCGAGAACGTCCAGCCCTCCGGCAGCTTCACGTCCATAGCGCCGGTCAGCATTGGCGAGACGCTCTGCCAGATCAGATGGCTGACGGTGTTGGATGAGCCGGGGGCCAGGTACACATACTCGTCCGCCTGTAGCCCCAGAAGGCCGCCGCCGCCCGAGAACACCACCGTTCCGTCGGCCAGCGAGAGGGTCTGCTCCTGCGCCTCGCCTGCCCATGCGGCAGTGACGGCAAGCAGCATCACGGCCACAGAGGTGGCCGCGCCAAAAAATGCATTCTTCAAGATCGCCCCCAGGAAATTCAGTTAAGTATCGAACATCAGGCCAATACAATGAGCATAGTTATGGTTAACGCCGGGTTACATCTTGTGTTACTTGCGAGGCATAGTGCGGCGGACGCGGTGAGCCTGTTCCTCCGGTACCTCGTTCCCTAAACTCGGACCTCCATGCGGAGGAATTGCAAATGAGTCTGGCGGGCCAGGTCTGCGTCGTTACCGGAGCGAGCCGCGGGATCGGGCGCGGCATCGCCATTGAGCAGGCGCGGGCCGGCGGCCGCATGGCGTTGCTGGCGCGAAGCGCGGAGGTCGAGGATGTGGCGCATCGGATCAATGCGTCCGGCGGGGAGGCGCGGACCTATCGCACCGATATCCTCGATGCCGCCGCGCTGGCCGCAACCATCGCCGCGATCGAACACGATCTCGGCCCCATCTCGCTTCTCACCAACAATGCCGCCTCGTTCTATGCCATCGGGCCGATCTGGGAGGTGGACCCCGGTACCTGGTGGCGCGATGTCGAGCTCAATATCCGCGGCACGTTCCTCGGCTGCCGCGCGGTGCTGCCCGGCATGCTGGCGCGGCGGCAGGGCCGCATCATCAACCTCACCGGTGGGGGGACTGGAACGCCGTTTCCCTATGGTTCCGGCTATGGCACGAGCAAGGCCGGCGTGCTGCGCTTCACCGAAAGCGTCAGCGGCACGCTCGAGGATACGGGCGTCATGATCTTCGCCATGGACCCAGGGCTCGTCCGCACGGCCATGACCGAATTCCAGATGACCGATGCCGCCGGCCGCAAATATCTCACCGACATTGCGGGCCTGTTCGAGCGCGGCATCGACGTGCCGCCGGCGCTCGCGGGCCGGCTGAGCGTCGCCATCGGCTCGGGCCGCTTCGACCGCCTCGCGGGACGCATGCTGTTTGCCGCGCGCGATGATATCGACCTCACGGACGCACAGATCGACGAGATCCTCGCGCAAGACCTCCGCACCCTTCGCATTAACGGCACGCCGGACGAGCATCCTTACACCGGGCCGCGGGACTAGCCCGACGGCCGTCTGGGCCGGCTACTGCCTCAACGGAACCACTCGATGCATCCCGCATTGGGAACCGCGGACGCCGGCAGCGTTTGTACGCGCCGCGCCTGCCGCGGAAGACGAGTATTCGTGCATGAGCGTAGAGATCATTCCCAACAATGCCTCCCGGCCGATCGACCTTGATCTTGTATCCCACAGGGAGTTCCGCTTCGGTCCGAGGATCGAAGGCGGCAGCACTGTCTTCCGCCTGTGGGCGCCGAGCGCGCCGGCGGCCGATCTCCTGATCGAGGGCCGCGATCCCGTCGCCATGCGACGCGCGGAAGACGGCTTCCTTGCGTGCGACGTGTCCGGTGCCGGTCCGGGCACGCGCTACAAGTTCCGCATCGGCGACTTGGTCTTCCCCGACCTCGCCTCGCGCCAGCAGATCGGCGATACCTCCGGTTGGAGCGTCGTTCGCGCGCCGCTGGCGCCGCCGGATCGAAAGGACCCGTTGCGCCCATGGCACGAGACCATGATCGGCGAGGTGCATATCGGCACGGTCAGTCCCGAGGGGACGTTCGACGGGCTGCGAAACCGCCTCGAGCATTTCCGCGATGCCGGCTACACGTGCCTCGAGATTCTGCCGATCAACGAATTCCCCGGCAGCCGCAACTGGGGCTATGACGGCACGCTGATCTTTGCGCCCGAAAACACCTACGGCACGCCCGAACAGCTTCGCGCCCTCGTCGACCGCGCGCACGAGCTCGGCCTCTGCCTCATCCTCGACGTCGTCTACAATCATTTCGGCGACGTCGACAATTTCGTCCAGCATTACGCGCCGGAATGGTTCAACGACAAGGTCAAGACCCCGTGGGGGCCCGGCATCGATTTCAACCAGCCGATGGTCAGGCACTTCTACTACGAGAACGCGGTGATGTGGCTCAGCGAGTTCGATTTCGACGGGCTGCGCTTCGACGCGGTGCACGAGTTCAGGACGGGCTCGCGGGACCAGTTTCTCGGCGAGCTCGCGCAGGCCGCCAAGGCTGCCAAGCCGCACGCCAAGCTCATCATCGAAAATATCGAGAACTCGGCGCGCTGGCTTGCACGCAATGATCGCAACCAGCCCATGACCTATGTCGCGCAGTGGAACGACGACATGCACCATGTGCTCGATTTCCTGGTCACCGGGGACGGGCGCAAGACCGGCTATGACGATCCGGACAAGGACATCTACGCCGATTTCGAAAAGGCGCTGGTCGATGGGTTCGTGCATGATCCGGGCGAGGCGGGCGATCAAAGCGATGGGCGCACCCGTGGCGGGCCTGGCGCCAAGCTGCCACCCGACGCCTTCATCACCTATGTGCAGAACCACGACCAGATCGGCAACCGCGCCGACATGACGCGTATCGCCCAGCGCACCAGCCCGAACAAACTGGATTTCGCGCATTTCGTGAAGTTCCTCGCGCCGCAGATTCCGCTCTGCTTCATGGGCGATGAGGGCAATCTGCCCTCGCCCTTCCCTTATTTCCTCGACATGCCCGCCGAGGACGCGAGGAAGAAGGAGAAGGATCGCTATACGCAGATGAAGGGCATGTTCCACGAAACCATCAGCGAGGGCGATCTGCCCGATCCCAATGACCGAGCGACCTTCGAGAAGGCGCGCCTGCCCTGGCAGGAGTTCGAGAGCTCCGAGCGCCGCGCCGCGCTCGAGCGCTTCCGCCAGCTCGGCGAGTGGCGCCGGCGCCTCGTCTGGCCCCTGACCGCCACTCCCTGCACGGACGCCCGCTCCTTCCGCATCGGCAATTGCCTGATCGTCAACTGGATGTTCGAGGCCGGCACGCTGACCATGGCGCTCAACCCCACCGACCAGCCGCACGACATCGCCTGCCGCATCAACGGCCATCCGGTCTCGACGGGAGATTTCTCGCAGGACGGCGAGGTGCTGCGTCTGGGAGGATGGTCAGCCGTCGCTTGGTGAAAGTTGGGAAGCCAGCTCGCACCGGCTCCCTGTAATCGCTAGAGCGCTTCGGCCATCAGCCGCGCCTTCTCGTGCACCGCGCGATTGACCCGCGGCGCGATGGGCGTGAAGACCCCAGCTCGATCCTCGAGCACCTGCGCGGCGTCGAGCAGCCGGTCTTCGCGGAACTTCTGGCCGATGAGCTGGACACCCTGCGGCAGCCCCTCGTCGATCCCGACCGGCACCGCCGCCGAGGGCAGACCGAGAATATTGACCGGCACCACCATCCGCATCGAGAACGCAATCTCGGCAACGCGGCTGATGTCGTCATTGATCGGCCATGCCCGCTCGCAGCTGACCGGCGACAGGATGATCGGATGCTTGGCGAGAAACTCCGACCAGGCAATGCCCAGCTGATGAATAGCAATCCAGGTCTCGAGGCCCTTGCCCTGGTCCACCGGCTTGAAGAGCCCATTTGCCAGCAGCGCCTCGATGAAGTTGACGACACCGGCGCCCGAGATCGGCTTCAGCTGCGGCCACAGAACCTGAACATCGTTCCAGATCGCATCGACCCAGGCCTGCATCGTCTCGGCGATCTTTGGCGGCTCCGCGTCGACCACATCATAGCCCGCATCGGCCAGCCAGTCGGCTGCAAGGGCAATGCCCGCCGCGACATGCGGATCGATCCCCGCGCCCAGCGGATTGCGCACCACGGCCACGCGCGTCCTGCCGGCAATCGCCGGGCCTTCGAATGGCGCCGGCACCCAGCGCGGATCGCGGGCATCGGGCGCGCTCATGATCTTGAGAGCAAGCCGAAGATCGGCCACGCGCCGCGCCATCGGGCCGTGCGTGTGCGTATTCTGGATCACCAGCGTCTGCGGCGGTTCGGTCACCTGCGCATCCGCCACGCGACCGCGCGACGGCCGGATCGCGGCCGTGCCGCACATTTGGCTCGGCACGCGCAGCGAACCGCCCAGATCATTGCCGATGCCGAGCGGCGTCATGCCGGTTGCGAGCGCCACGGCCTCGCCGCCCGATGAACCGCCCGGCGTGCGCGTCGGGTCCCATGGGTTGATGGTGCGCCCAGCAACGCCGCTCTCGGTGTCCCAGCGGAAAGCGAGGTCCGGCAGATTGGTGCGTGCTAGGGGAATCGCACCGGCCTCGCGCAGCCGCGCCACGAGCGGCGCGTCGGTCGAAGCGATCTGCCCCTTCATCGCCGCGACGCCCCATGTCGTCGCTGATCCTGCGACGTCGATGTTCTCCTTGATGGTGAAGGGCACGCCCGCCAGCGGCCCGAGCTTCTGTCCTGCGGCGATCGCGCGATCGACTTCGGCCGCCGCGGCGCGGGCGCTATCGGCGAGCGTTACGGTGATGGCGTTGAGGCTGGGGTTCACCTCCTCGATGCGCGCGAGGTGAGCATCGATGACGTCGCCCGCCAGGACCTTGCGGGATGCGATCATCGCGGCAAGTTCGGCAGCGCCCTTGGAATTGAGGTCGTTCATTTCAATCTCCGTTCGTGCCGCCCTGTGCGGCTGATGATCGGAGAGTGGCGGGTCGCTCCCACCCTTACATGGGGTGGATTCCCTAGTCCGGTGACGATTGTGTCCGCACCAGCCCCTGCTCGAGCGCATAAAGCGCCGCGCCCGCCCGCGTGGTGACCCCGATCTTGGCGTAGAGATTCTGGATGTGGTTGTCGGCGGTCTTGGGCGAAATCTTAAGCCGCTGCGCCGCCTCCTTGGCCGTCAGCCCCGAAGCGATGAGCCGCAGCACCTCGATCTCGCGCGGCGTCAGGCCGGCAGGCTGCGCCTTGGCGCGCCGCGAGGGCTGGCCGGCGGCACCAAGCACAGCCTCGACCGCCTCGGCATCGAGCCGGCCAGCCTCCACCGCCTGCCGCAGCAGCGCGGCGGCGGCCTTGTCGCTCAGCGCGTCGCGATAGGGCCGGGTCTCGCGGGCCGTCTGGAACGCCTCGGCGGCGGCCAGCACCCGCGCGGTTGGCGACAGGGCCGGCCCACGCGCGCCGCGATGATAACCGCTGCCGTCGATCCGCTCATGATGATTGCCGACAAGCTCCGCCTCGGGCCGTCCCTCGGCGCCCAACGCCGCCAGCGCCCGCTCGCCGTGATAGGGATGAAGATGCGCGCTGTCGATCTCGCGCGGGCTGAGCGGGGACGGTTTCATCCAGGTCGACACCGGCACCGCGAGCTCGCCGATGTCGTGCACGAGACCGGCATTACGCACCGCGGCGATGTCCGTCTGCGGCAAGCCCAGCCGCCGCGCCGCTGCCTCCGCCAGCGCAGCCACAGCGCGCGAATGTCCGAAGGTGAAGGGCATGCGCATGTCGATCATGTCGGCGATCGCGAGATAGGCTTCCTCGCACGCTGCATCTTCGAGGTAAGCGTGAGGCTGAGGCTCGAGCGCGAGGATGTCCGCCCGGCCGAAGGCGTGGTCGATACCCGCGATCAGTTCGTCCGCATGCGCGAGAAACACATCCGCAAGCGCCGCCTCGTACGCACCATCGCGCCGCTCGGCGATCGCCGCGAGCATCGCGTCCTTGCCGCGCAGGCTCAGCAGCACCACCACATCCTGCGCCAGCGTCACCAGCCGCACCGCAGGCGCCACCGCCTCGCCCTTGAGGCCATGCGGCAGCCCATGCCCGTCCCAGCGCTCATAGATCTGCCCGAGCCCGGCGCAGAGCTCGGGCGACAGTCCGAGCCGCACCCCGATCCGCTGCGCCACCTCGCAATGGCCGGCAAGGATCGGCACGCTGGTATGGAGCGCATGGCTCAGCCCATGCTCGACGAGCGCCGGCAGCTCCGTCGCGGGCCGGTCGGCATAGAGGCGGCCGAACGCCCGCACGAACACATCGACCAATTGGTGATGATTGCCCATGTCGGTGTGCGCCAGGTCCTGCCGCATCGCGATCTCGTCGCCGAACGCCGCGGCCAGCAGATGCGTATCCGCATTGCACCCGGCATAGCGCAGCAGCGCCTGGTGAAAGACGCCGCGCTGCCCCTCGACATCGAACCCCGCGACCTTGGCGAGCCGCATGCTGAGCACGCACCCGCGCAACGCAAAATCCCGCTCCGCGCCGGTCGCGAGGTCGGTCGCATAGGCGAGCAGCATCAGGAAATCTGCGCGTCGAACGCTGTTCGCCATCATCGCCCCCCAAAGTCCCCGTGACCTTAGCGGAACCGGCACGGAATGCGAGCGTGTGTCTGGTATGGAGGCTTTCGCATGGCTCCCAGACCGCCTAGCTTGCACTCATGGAGCTCGCGGGTATCGGCAAGGTCGTGTTCTGGGAGGGCGGCAGCCTCTGGCTCGCGCTCATCACCGGCACCAACACCCTTCACTTGCATCATGCCGCCCAGATCAGTCTGCCGCTGTCGGGCGAGGTGATGTTCCGGCCATCGGCGGGCGAAGACTTCGTGCCCTATCCGGGTGCGATCATCGCGCCGGACACTCCACATGCATTCGCAGCGCCCGGACGCGTCCTCGCCCACATCCTCTTCGAGCCGGAGTCCGCCGCCGGGCGCGCACTCCGCGATCGCTATGGCGAACATGGCATCTCAGCCTTGCCACAGCCTTTGGTCGAGCGCCTCGTCGCACCACTGCGAACCGCCTACGCCGCCAATGCCGACGATGCCGAGCTCGTCCGCCTCGCACGCGAGGTGATCGCAGGGCTCTCCGGAGTTGTGACCAGAGGGATGGCCGTCGATCCAAGAATCGCCCGGGTCATCGACCATGTACGGACCCATCTCGATGAACCGATTACCCTCGAGGCGCTCGCCAGCGTTGCAGGCTTGTCGCCGAGCCGCCTCAGGCATCTGTTTGTCGAAGAGACCGGCATCGCCGCCAAGTCCTTCATTCTGTGGGAGCGAATCAATCGGGCGCTGGCACTGGGTTTTTCCGGCACGCCGTGGACCGAGGCGGCCTACGCAACCAACTTCGCCGACTCCGCGCATCTGACGCGCACCTGTCGGCGGATGTTCGGTCTGGTCCCCACCGCCGCGCGGATCGGCAATCCGCAGGCCGCGTCCTCAGACGCCTGACCTTCCAACAATAGCCCCTGCGTTCAATCTTGCCCGTGCCGGCGGGTGCATATCGGCGTCACCACCAAGGAGACGCCACCATGACCACCGACACATCGCTTGATCCGCCGGGCATCGCCGGGACGCCGCGCCCGCATCGCAAGCTCCTGCGGCTATCTCATGCGGCCCTGATGACTGTTGCAGTCAGCGTAACGGGCGGCGCGATCTACGAGACCCTGGCGAGCCGCGGCGATGCCGCCAGTTATCCCCCGGCAGGGCAGCTCGTCGATGTCGGTGGCTACCGGCTTCACCTCGATTGCCGCGGCAGTGGCAGCCCCACCATCGTGATGGACGCCGGGCTTGGCGGCTCGTCACTCGATTGGAGTCTCGTGCAGCCGGTCCTGTCCCAATCGACGCGCGTTTGCTCCTATGACCGCGCCGGCATGGGCGCGAGCGAGCCGGGTCCGGAGCCTCGCACGCCCGAGCGCATCGCCACCGAGCTCCATACACTGCTCGAGAATGCCGGCATCGAAGGTCCGATCGTTCTCGTGGGCCATTCATTGGCGGGCAAGACCGTCCGTATGTTCGCCCATGACTACCCCTCTGACGTCGCCGGCATGGTGTTGGTCGATGCGCGCAGCGAAGAGGTGGATATGGCGCTCTCCGTGGCCGAGACCGACGGCTTCAAGGGCGCGCTCAACGGTCAGGCGATGCTTTACACCGTTGCACGCCGCCTTGGCATCGCGCGGCTGTTCGGCGTGGCTCTTCTGGGTCAGGAGCCGGGGGTGTCGCACGATCTCGCTCAGGAGATGGTGCTCATGCAAACCACACCAAACGCGATTGCCGCCACGACCGCGGAAGGCATGGCCCGCTCCGACGATGACAGGATCCTCGCCAACTCAACGCTCGGCGCGATGCCGCTTGTCGTCATCGCGGCAAAGGAGAGCATGGACGGTATTGCTGGCTGGCCGGCAGCGCAGAAGGACCTCGCCGCACTAAGCACCAGGGGGCGCCTCGTCGTTGCCCCGACCGGCCATGCCGTTCAGCTCGAAGACCCAAACCTCGTCATCGAGGCCGTTCAATCGGTGATCGAGAACGTGCAGACCCGCAACTAGCCACTTCCGTCAACCCATGCCGGGCCGCCTTTGAGCAGCCGGCCAAACCTCAGGAGCGTCAAAAATGAAAGCAGCAACTTACCAGACCTACGGCGACCCATCCGTTGTCGAGGTTCGTGAAATCAACAAGCCCGTCCCCGCCGACAACGAGGTGCTGGTGAAGGTCCACGCCACCATCGTCACCGCCGGCGACGCGCGGATGCGTGCCTTCGACATTCCCGCAGCCTTCCGCTTGCCCGGCCGGTTCATGCTGGGTTGGCCGACGCCCAAGAAGCCCGTTCTAGGCTACGCCTATAGCGGCATTGTCGAGGCGGTCGGCCGGAACGTCACCGCCTTCGTGCCCGGCGATCAGGTCCTCGGTGGCCGGGTGGGCGGCGCACATGCCGAATACAACTGCGTCGCTGCGAGCGGACCCATTGCAAAAAAGCCTGCGGACCTCTCGTTCGAAACCGCGGGCACCGTTGCCTTCGGCCCGAGCACGGCGCTGTCGTTCCTGCGCAAGGCCAAGGTCGGGCGCGGCACGCGCCTGCTCATCGTCGGCGCGTCTGGCTCAGTTGGTGCCCACGCGGTGCAGATCGCGCACTATCTGGGCGCCGAGGTCACGGCCGTCTGCAGCGGCGCCAATGCCGAGCTCGTCGCATCGCTGGGGGCATCGCGGATCGTCGACTACACCAAGGAGGACATCCGAAGCCTCGGCGATCGCTTCGATGTCATCTTCGAGACGGTCGGTTCCAGTACCTTTGCCGACATGCTGCCGCTGCTCGCGCCAGGTGGCACTTACGTCACCGCCGTCATGGCCCCGTCGGATTTCTGGCCGCTGCTCTGGGCTCCGGCCCGCAAGGGGCACAAGCTCATTGGCGGGCAGGTCTATCCCACCCCGCAAATGCTCGCGGAACTGGCGGGGCTGTTCGCCGACGGCACGCTCAAGCCCGTGATCGACAGCCGTTATACCCTCGACACCATCCGCGCCGCCCATGCCCGGGTCGACACCAAGCGTAAGCGCGGCGATGTCGTGGTGTTGGTCTAAAGGCGACTGGCCGGGGCGCGGGGCAATATCGCCCCGGGCCTGGCAAATTCCGCCCGGTTAACCCCCCATAACCACGTTTGCCCGCCGCCCCCGGGCCTGCTATCAGCCGCGCGTCCTCGCGTCCCCGCCGCCCGGCCGCGCCGATGAGAGACACAACACGCTGGCCGCCTGTGCGTACTGCAACACCACCAACGGCAGCATGTCTCTGCAATCTTATGTAGCGTCTCCGATGCTGCATGTGCGCCGCGAAGCCGTCAATCGCGTCCCCGATCGCCTGTCGGATGACCCGGAAAACGCGAGCTACGACAGGCTGGCTGTCGACCGGGGTGTGCGGGTCTTCGTCAACGACAAAGAGCGGCATGGCGTCACTGAATTTCGCTTAAGCGAGGGATGGGTACGCATTCAGACGCCCTCCAGAGACAGGCTGGGCAGAAGGATACTGCTCACCGTTCGCGGCACTGTCCGGGCCTCGTTTGACGACGCCGATCCCAAACCGGCAAGTAGCGCGAGCCGCAACGGTTCCTAGCCGTGTCCATGCCCTGGGATGAAAGTCAGCACCGGCTGTAGGGCGAGATGGACTTGTAGGCACGTTGAAATCCCGCAAAAAATGTTCCATATATGTAGAACATTGGGAGCGACGAAAAATGCCGGAAGCTGTTCGCAAGACGCAGCCGAAGAAGGTCTCGCGTAAACCGGTCCGGCGGATCGGTTCTGCAGGGGTTGTCGCGCCGGTCGCCCTCGCGACCGCTGGCCCCGTTCACGGTGGCATCCTCGACAGGGTGCGCCTCAAGAAGTCGGGTGGCTCGCTGGTGATGACCGTGCCGGCCGCCGCGCGCAAACTGCTCGGTTTGACCGAAGGCCAGGAGATGGCGATCTCGGTTCGGGATGCCAAGGTTGTCGCGGACCCGGTGCCGGTGGAGGCCGCCCAGCCGGTCCGCTTTTCCCTTGAGGAGATGCTGGTTGGCTACACTCGGCCGAGCCGCAAGCAGCGCGCCTGGATGGATGCGCCGCCTGTTGGCCGCGAGACATGGTAAAGCCGCAAATCCCTCAGCCGGGCGAAATTTGGTGGCTCGATCTGCATCCGTCTGCCGGCAAAGAACAGCGCGGACGCCATGCCGGTTTGGTTCTCTCGGCACGCCAGTTCAACTACGTCACTGGATTCGCCTATTTGGCTCCGATCACGACGGTGGGGCGGGCATCGCGAACGAGCGGACTCGCCGTCCAGCTGACGGGCGCTGGCACGGCCGTCACCGGCGTCATCCAGATCGATCAGGTGAAGTCGATGGATTGGCGCGAACGGGGTGGCGAAAGCTCGGGCGACAAAGTCCCCGACGAGCTTTTGGCCGACGTGCTTGGCAGGTTCGGCGCGATCTTCGGGTTGCAACTGCCCTGAAGGCCGACGAACCTCGCCTGTTGGGGTCAAGTCCGGCCGTTAACCCCCCATAAACCACGTTTGCCCGCCGCCCCCGGGCCTGCTATCAGCCCCGGCGACGCGTAGCGCGCGACATACAAGCATCCTCCTGCTGCCTCCCGGCCGCGCCGCCGATAGAGTTTCATGACCTTCCCGCTCGACCACATCCGCAATTTCTCGATCGTCGCCCATATCGACCACGGCAAGTCGACGCTGGCGGA
>Ga0068853_100000337_pt1 | contig 32715 bp, 26 predicted proteins | sample KBSCornC32_FD_65655 | JGI IMG/M metagenome (GOLD analysis project Ga0068853, IMG submission 65655) | Corn rhizosphere microbial communities from Kellogg Biological Station, Michigan, USA - KBS Corn C3-2 | ecosystem: Host-associated > Plants > Roots > Rhizosphere > Soil ... | reverse complement strand
CCAAAGAGCAGCCATCTCTCTGACGCCAAAGGACTGATCGCAGCCGCTCGTGTCGAGGCCGGTGACGACGATCTGGCGGCCGGCAATGTTGACGCCGCGGTGCAAGACTACAAGGCAGCCGCGGCCACAGTGCCGACGCCTGTCGTGCAGGGATTTTGGGACGCCGGTTTGGTAAAGATCCCGGCGAATCTGTACTTTCGCGATCGACGCGAGGACGCGCTCGCTATCGCAAAATCCCTCGAGGAAAAGGCTGTCAACAACTCCGCACAGCTTCTCTCGCTTGCACAGTTTTACCTCACGATCGAGGACGGCACCTCTGCCGAGCGGATCGCGAATGCCGTGATCGCCGCGGAACCAACCTCTGCGCCGGCGTATCGTACGCTTGGTCTCGCAGAGCGGATGGAGTTTCGACTGGACGATTCCGCAGCGGCCTTTGCAAAGCAGGTCGAGCTGGAACCCGACTCCGCAGATGGCAAGATCGGACTTGCCGAGATGAAGCGCGCCCTCGGCAAGCCTGAGGAGGCACTCGCTCTCTACGAGTCCGTGCTCGCAAAGGAACCTGACAATGTCACCGCCCGCACCGGTCACGTGCTCGCGCTCTTTGACGCGGAGCGACGCTCGGATGCCGAGACTGAGATGGCCAAGCTCGTTGAGGACGTGCCCGGCGATTTTCTCGTGCTTGGTGAGGCGGCGTACTGGTACGCGGCTCATAAAGATGGGGCGAAAGCGGTCGATCTCGCGCAAAAGGCGATCGCCATCGAGCCGCGTTTCATCTGGTCGCACATTGCTCTCGCCCGCGGCCTGCTGCTTCAGGACCGGGCAGCGGACGCGGAAAAAACATTGATCACGGCTCGACGTTACGGCAATTTTCCCACGCTTGAATATGAGCTCGCGGCAATTCGCTACTCCGCCGGTTTTTATCGCGAGTCGGCCGAGGGCCTAACGACTGCATTCACAGCGAATGACGGCAAGATCTCGACCGCACTCGGTGGACATGTACAGCGTGAATCGAAGTCTTTCACAGAGCTGATCGGTGACGAACGGCGAGCGAGCATTTTCGCCCCGACCGCTGCCGATGATCCCTTGACGTCGGACAAACTTGGAGCGTTGCTTGCGTTTCAGCACGCTCTCACTGCTAAGCAGCCTGACGAAAAAAGTATCTCTGACGCCGCCGGTGATTTCGCAAAGGGCGACGATGCGATGGCGGTACACCGCGAGCTATATGCCGCGTCCGTGCTGCTCGAAAAAAAGATAGCGCTTCAAAAGGCGGCTGAGCTGGCTAGTGCCGCGGTTAAGAATGTCGACAGCGGGCTCTCCGCGCCTTCAGCTTCGACAGCCGTGATGGCAAGCGAACTCTACGTTCCTCGGCGTGATGCTGCGACAAGGGGCGAATACTTGAACGTCCCGGAGATACCGCGTTCGACGCTTTCGTCGATCCTCCGCGGACGCATCGAGGACATCATCGGCTGGGCGAATTATCAGGCAGGATCGAACGACGAAGCCGTCATTCGCCTCCGACGTGCCGTGAGTGTGCTGCCGCCCGATAGTGCATGGTGGCGAACGAGCACATGGCATCTCGGAGCAGCACTTGCGGCCAACGGTAAGGATGCCGAGGCCGTCGCCATGTACATCAAGAGCTACAAGGGCTCTCAACCGGATGCGATCCGGTATTCGGTGATCGAGGCATTGTATAGAAAAGTGAATGGCTCGACCGATGGGCTTGCCGACAAGATCGGGGAGAACCCAGCCGAGGCGGCTCGCATTCCGGTGACATCGACTGAACCGACTCCCGCTCCGACACCAATGCCAACGCCTGTCCCGACGCCTGATATGGTCTCGGCGATCCCTATCGCTACGCCAAAGCCGACGCCGCAGCCGACGCCGCCTGAGACAGCACCGGTAACGATCGCCACGCCGACACCGACGCCGACGCCGACGCCGACGCCTGAGGTCAGCAGCAGCCCGGCACCGCTTCCGTCGCCGACGGCTGAGCCGATACCAACTGCATCGGAAACACCTGCGCCTTCACCGATTGCAACTCCGGAGATGACACCGACACCGACTCCGACACCCGAACCGTCGCCCGCTGCAACACCCAACGACGTTCCGATCGTGACACCGCAGCCCACGCCGACGCCTGTGCCATCGACCGAGCCTTCACCTTCGGCTACTGCAAAAACCGCGCCGACGGAGGTGCCTTCAAGTACAGGATCGAGAAAAACAAGAACGGAACCGGCAACCGATGCGGCCGCTCAGGCAAGGACACGCGAGCTTTTCCCGCCTGTTGTTATTACTATTCCATCGGCAAATGCTGACCGGTCGTCCTCAGAAAAAGCGCCCGACACGTCGCCTGCTCAAGATATTCCGCCCTGTGTGATTACCGCCAGCAGCGATACGATGCGGCTCAACCGCAGCGGCGGCAGCCAAGCCGTGGTTGTAGGTCGCGAGGACAACGGCGATATTCGGGATCTGGAGATCGCGGGCACACCCGAGGTTGTGATCCGTCGTGAGACGGTCGCCGGCGTCACCTCGCGCGCGTTATTCGTTGTCCGGGCTGTTAGTGCAAAGACGGGGCTTTACCAGGTGACATTCAAGCTGCCGTGCGGCAGCAAAACTGTCGAGGTCAGTATCCACTAGTGATGATGATGGGGCTTTCGGCGTCTCCGGTGGTCCTCCGGAATCGATACAGTGGCTATCGCAGCGAGCAGCAGAAAAAAGAATGCATTCGAATACGTCCTCAGAGGAAAATCAAAAAAGCTGTGTACAAGTATCCCAAAGCATCCTGCAAGCGCTCCGATCGCCGCGTATCTGCGATTGTCATGAGACTCCTTTACGATCCGCAGTCCACGCTTAAAGAGCAGCACAATAAACGCAGCGACGCATGCGAATCCCGCAATTCCAGAGTCCGACAGCGTCTGCAGGTAATCGTTGTGGGCCTGCTCTACCCGGAAAATGCCCGGCCACGTATCGAATTGCGTGAAGGCGACCGCAAACGAGTCAAAACCGGACCCAATTATCGGATGCTCTAAAAAGATCTTTAACGCGATCGGCCAAAAATGAAATCGACCGCTCGAGACCTCGACTCCCGCAGCAGCCGCGCCGGTCCCGCGAAGAAGCTGATCATTCCCGCCCAGAAAAAGTACCAGCGTAAAAACGATAGCAAGGAACGCGAACGCCACGACGAATGCACCGATGTGACGCCTGAGCCCACGCGACATCGGCCCATCGGTCTCGGAATGTCGCTCGCGAGACAGTACCCGCATCAACAGCACGAACAGGACCACAAAACCGAACGACAGCAATCCTCCGCGAGACCCGGTGAAGGCAACGGCCGCTCCCATGACGATCGCCGCTACGGCGAGAAGGATCCGGCGGTCGCGGGGCGTTTTTTTGCCAAACAGGATGCCGAGTGTTAGGCCGCCGGTCATTTCCATAAAGGCCGCGAAATGGTGCTGGTTCACAAATGGCCCAAACGGGATCGACTGTGGCGTCTCACGCAGTCCATAGATCCCCTCGGTGCTCCCGAGCCGCTGGAGGATCCCGTAAAACGCCATTCCCGCACCAAATATCACTACAAAATTTACAACGCGATCCAGCCGTGCCGGACTGTCGATAAAAGTTAGATAGCCAGCGAAGAATGTAAAGAGAACTATCAACCGCAGCTCAAAGAACCATGTCTCGCCGGGACCGATCGATGCGACATACGGGAGGGGCAGCAATTGAATGATCCCGATCACGATCAAACCCGCGACCGGGATCAGCAGAACAGAGGCATTTATCGCAAATCCGCCACGCTGCCATGCATCGGCGACCCACAGGAGCACGACTGCCGCCCACAGCAGATAAAACAGGGCCCACGTGATCTGATCGACAGCTCCGAAAAGGACTGCACCTAATGCCGGGACGATGAGCAGCAGCAAGAAGATGGCCGATGAGAGGCGCGACGGTGCGGGCGCTTCACTCGCCACGTCCGATCCGTTTCTCAAGTGCTCCACCTTCATCTATTCTTTGGTCAGTGAAATGTCGTCAAAAGCGATCATCCCTGTCGCTGGACAGGCCGAACTCGTGCAGCCGGTGCGAACGAGCATTAACTTTAACCCGTCGACGTTCCTCGGGACGACCACATCCGTCGACACCTCTCTCCAGGCGTCGGTCGGCGACATTTCGGCCGTAGTCGCGACTAATTTGCCGTTGACAATATCGATGAGCTGCCACTGAAACTTTGTGTCGGTTTTTAGACTGCTCTTGTACCATGCCGAGAATCGATACCGATCGCCGGGCTCGGCGGCCAACTGTTGTGAGACCTGCCGGGACGACTCGGGCCGGAACGTATAGATCAGGGTCATTCCGTAACGTCCGCTGCGTTTTTGCGCCTCGCTGAGTCCGATCTGCGGCTCCGCACCCTCGGTGATCTGCCACTCAAACGGGCCTGCATTCCGCACCTTTACGCCATTCTCAAATCCGCCGTTGGTCACCTGCCCAACGGACGGTTTGTCTGCCTCGTCTTGGGTCAGGTCCGCTGCGACAATGGCCGCGGCACGGAAATGATGCGCGCCGATCAGCGAGTTCACAAGGTCCTGCCCTGTCTGGAGGTAATCCCCCTGTCGCATCTCCGCGGGTATCCCGGACCACGCACGCAATGCATCGTCGTATCTGTTGAGCGCGACAAGTGCGGTCGTGAGCGCCGCGTTAACTCCCGGATCGCGGCCTAAAAGAGCTTGAGTGGTTGCGAGATCGCCGCCCGACATCTGAATGACCTGCGACACGGCCGGCCCGGCGAGTTTTTTGTCTGCCGCAGCGGCACGAGCAATTAAAGGGAAACCCTGGTCTTGATGACCTTGCCGTAAAAGAAAGTTCCCATACGCCCATTGGATATCGGCATAATTGGGCGCGAGTTCCAAAGACCTCTCGAATGCGGCCTTAGCTCCATCGGCATCGCCGATCCGGTCCTTTGCCTCAGCAACCGCCATCCACAGCATGTAGTCCGACGGATCCAGCTCGGCTGCCTTCTGATATTCAGCGAGGGAGCGATCGAGGTCCTCCACATCGAATGTCTTTTCGTAATAGACACCTGCAAGCAGATGGACGTTGCGGTTCCCCGGCGCTGCTTCACTCAATGAATCGACCATCTGACCGGCGGCGGGATCGCCGATATCGAGCCGAGTTGCGAGAGTGTCGATAAAAAATGACCTCGCGCCAACAAACCCCAACACGACCACCACCAGTACCGCCGTGATCCACACGACGGGGGCGAAGGTAGCTCTTGGTGTGATCGATTTGAGCGGCAAAATTGATCAGATCAGATCGACGGGTTCGATTCTAAAGATAGCGCGTTTGAGGACGACATTCGTCTCGTTACACATGTCGCGAACATGCTTGAGCTTCTCGGCAGACAATTCCCGAACGGAGATCAGGATCTCCTCGACGCCCTTTTCGCGGCAAATGTCGGCGAGACTGCCGTTGGCGTCATAAACGCGCAGTCCATGGATGACCTTGTTCAGCTTGAGCGGATCGTCGTCGACGAATCCAACAGCCACGTATCGCCACGAGCCGTTGTTGTTCAGCTCACGCAGCAGCATCTCGCCGCCGTCACCCGCGCCGTAAATGAGGACCTTCGTGCCATACCCAGCCGCCGCGGGAGGCAGCAGTTGCCGGATCAGCCTAAATCCAAGCCGGCTGCCAACGACCAGCATTAGCAGAAGAATACCGTCAAAGACAAAAACAGTTCGCGAAAAATTGACGAACCTGTAAACGAGGAGCACTGCTAAAATGCTCAAAACGGATCCGGCGAGCACCGCCTTAATAAACGTGAGCAGGTCGCCGACGCTCGTGTATCTCCACAGCCCGCGATAGACGCCAAAAACCAAAAAGCAGCCTAGCTTGATCAGCACCAGGAACGGCAGCGATTTTAAAAACAGGTTCCAATTGTCGGTGTCCTCGAATGAACCAAAGAGCAGCGCGAATGCCGAGTAGTACGCGAGCGTGATGAGGAAAACATCGAGGAAAACCTCAAAGATACGTCGCTTGTGCGTTAGGTTTAGCAGGAACGCAAATCGAGCGCTTCTCGCCTGGCCCTCGTCCTCAGTGTCGTAAACCTTCACCTTTGCAAGGTAGGCTCCGAGAATTGCGAGCGCCACAATAAAAAGACCTATCAATGCAAAGCTTTTTGCCGGTCCGATCTGGCCGACGAGCAGCGACAGCGTGCCCGCGACAAGCGCCAGGACGTACAGCAGAAGCACGGCAGCCATCTCGGACAGCCCCAGAGCAACAAGTCGGTGTGAGGTATGATCGCGGCCGCCTTCCGACGCTTTGCGGCCCCAGGCTTTGCGCAGCACAGTGACGAACGTGGTGTCAAAGATCGGCACAAAAAGTACGAGCACCGGCACGGCGATGATCGCGACAATGCCGCGAGAGCGCCCGCCAACCTGATTCAGCAACACGACCGCCGACAGCAGAAATCCGATGAACATCGACCCGCAGTCGCCCATAAAGATAGACGCTGGATTGAAATTGAATATTAGAAAGCCAACCAGTGCGCCGATCAGTGCGGACGCAAGCAAAAGCTCGCTCGTTAGACCGTTTGCGGCAAAATTCAGGGCCAGTGAAAAAGATGCAATAGCGGCAATGCCCGCCGCCAGCCCATCCATGTTATCGAGCAGGTTAATGGCGTTGGTGATCCCGATCACCCACAAAATGGTGATCCAGATGTCGATCAGCTCATAGCCGGTGAGCGTGAGCTTGAGCCCAAACATGACCAGAACTGTCGCCCCGATCAACTGGCCGATCAGCTTCTGGTATGGCTTGATAGTGACCAGGTCGTCGACCAGACCAAGGGCAAAAAGGAATGCCGCTCCCGACATGACGACGATCGACTCGGTCGTCTTGGGCACGAATATCAGGTAAGCCGCCGCCGTCGCGGCAAAGATCGCCACGCCGCCCAGCATTGCCGTCGGACGCTTGTGCCAGCGGTCGGTCTTTGGCTTTGCGACAAACCCGCGCTTGCGAGCAAATGCCCGGACGATCACCGTCATCGCCGCGGATAACCCCGCCGCGACCGCACCCGTAAAAAATGGGTTGTGGATCAGCCCCTCCATTTGATCTGTTCAGCGCCTATTATTGATTCAATTACCGAATTAATTCAATGCAATACCAGCGGTCGACCGCCGATCGAATTTCTTGATCGTGTCCGCTTTTCTCTCGAGCAGCATCGCATAGACCTCGGCGATATCCGCAACCATCTTCTCCGAGCGAAATGCCGGGTCGACATGCCGACGGCCATTCTCACCCATCCTGGCCCGCATATCCGCGTCCTCGAGTATCCTCGAGATCCCCTCAGCCAGCCCAACGCTGTCAAACGGCTGTACGAGGTATCCAGTCTCGTCGTTGATCACCACCTCGGGCGCTCCGTCGATGTCGAATGAAACGCAAGGCTTACCCATCGCTAAAGCTTGCGGGAGTACGCGTGCGAGGCCTTCACGCAAGCTGGTATGCACGACCAGGTCCATCGCGGAGATCATCTCTGGTATTCGAGTGCGATCGATCAGGCCGGCAAAAATAAAGTTCTCTAGAATGCCGTACTCACGAGCCCGCTTTTGCAGGTGCTCGAGCAAAATGCCGTCGCCGATGAGAAAGAACCTGACGTTTGGCACACGCCGGACTATCTCAGGAGCGGCGTCCATCAATTGATCGTGGCCTTTTAGCGGGAACAATCTCGCGATCTTTCCGACGACCGGCACGTCGAGTGGTATCCCAAACTCACGACGCACGGCATCACTGTCGAAGTTTGCGTTTAGGAACCAGTCCAGCTCCATTCCACTGTAGATCGTGCGAAAACGTTCGGGCTCCGCGATGCCAGCCTTGATGGCTTTTTGAACAATGATCTCCGAGACACTTATGTAAAAGTCGGTGATCGGCGCGCATATCTTTTTCATCAGCCACCAGGCACGGTTGACGACCCACGGCTGATAGTCGTGGAAAACCAGGCTGTGCAGCGTGTGTACGATGATCGGAGTTCCGGCGAGCCACGCCGCTACACGCCCGAGCACTCCCGCTTTTGACGAGTGAGTGTGGACGATGTGATATCTACCTTTTTTAATTGTCCTGTAGAGCTTCCAAAAGGCAACAAGATCGGAGAACGGATTAATGCTCCGGCCCATCTCCGGCAGCACGATCAATTCCACACTCTCGCGGGCCTGGGATAGCAGCTCGCCCTCCCGACCTTTGTCGAGGCCGCTCAGCAGGGTGACGTCATATTCGGGAAGCGCATCCAAACCGACGACACTAAGCAGAGTATTTTCCTGAGCGCCGCCCACGATCATCCGCGTGATTATGTGCAAAACGCGGATCGTGGGACGACTGTGACTTGGCGGATCTGGCGGTGTTTCAGACATGCGCGACGACCAGATAATCGCGATCAAGATAGATCATCTCGTAATCCTTGACCCCGGCACGATCGAGTATGTCGCGCACCTGTGCTTCGCGATATAGGAATAGCGGTGTTCCTTTTAGCCAAAAACGCACCCGTCTAACGGGAACGCGCCATTCGACAGCCTTCGGGAAACTCATGATCATCGTGCCGCTGGTAAGCTTGCGCATGTCTGCGATAATTGGCGCCGGGTGCTCGATGTAATCAAAGAAACCATTTGCGGTTGACGCGTCAAAAGGAGCCTCCGATTCCGGAACTGCCTCGGGAAATGCACCGGTTATGAACTCGCACCTGTCGGCGAGTCCGGCGTTTTTTGCGAGCTCATTCGCGATGTCGATCATCGCTCTCGCGAAATCAACGCCGACGACCTTCGCCGCGCCGCCTTTTGCAAAATCTATGCAAAAACGTCCGGAGCCGCAGCCGACGTCGAGTATCTTTTTGCCATCGAGGGGCTGGAGCTTGGCGACATTTAGCTCGAGTCGCTTTTGCACAACGCCACGCCAGTAGTCGTCAACAAACTTCTGGAACAGGCTCTTTTTCTCGCCGTAGATGGAGTCGAATCGCTCCGCATCATCATGAAAGTGCTCGCGCACCTTCTCCCCGACTGTTGGCGTCTCACTCGTCATATCAATTTATGTTGAGCACCTCTTTCATCGGTGCCATTCTAAAATCCTTTAAGAGTTTCTTCAGCCGTCTCTCCGTCGCACCCAAATTAAAATAATGAGTAAGCGCGATCCGCCGCGGGACATCTATTCGCGGGTGATCCGGGTCGATCTCCCACGGATGCAGATAGAAAGTCACGGGCTGACGCTGACGGTTCACGGCCTTGATGGCCTGTTTCGTCACCTGGTACGGATAGATCCTGAAATATGCTCCGCCCGAGATCGGCATCGTGAAACCCGGGAGTTTTAGCGTCGATATAGGAAATTCGACAAACTCGCACCCCTCGCGCTGTATCTTGTATGGAAATCGCGGCGCATCCGCGATGCCGTATCGATAATTTAGTATCGGAAAGATGCTCGAGTCGTACCGCACGCCAAGCTCGCCGAGTATGTCGAGGGCCCACAGCGAGTCTTTAGTTATCGAGAAAAAAGGAGCTCGGTGCCCAAGCACCTTTTCACCTGTAAGGTCCTCGAGAAAGTGGATCGCACGCGTCAACTCCTCCTTAAAAAGCTCCGGCGCCTGTGTGTAGATGAGCGTGTGCGAAAATCCATGAGTGCCGATCTCATGACCCGCGTCGCGCAAGCGTTTCACGAGAGCCGGATGCTTCTCCGCGACATATCCCAGCACAAAAAAGGTCGCCTTTACCCCGGCGTCGTCAAGGATCTTTAATAGCCGCTCACCGACAGCCTCGATGCGATCCTCGTACTTGTCCCACTCGGAATGAGGGATCTCGAGGCCCTGATACCAGTCCTCAAAATCGATCGTGAGTGCGTTTGTGATTTCCCCCCTTTCCATAATGCAGCGGTGGTCGGCTCCTTGCGTGCCTAGTGATGGCACGAGGGGCGGCAATTCACAATATGTAGTAAATCGCCGCCGGCCACGAAAAAAATAATGTTGCCTGATTCTATCAAAAACCGTACGCGCCGAGAGAACTTACCACCGGATCATCCATCAATGAACCGCTGGAACCAAAGCTCCATCATGAGCAATGTCCAAACCTGAAACGAGTGGTCGAACGTTCCCTGAATATGCTCGTCGACGTATTGCCTGAGCTTTTCCGGCTTTACGATACCGCGTGTCAATGATGACTGCGACAGCAAGACGTCCCGCAGAAAATCGCTCATCTCACCCCGCAGCCAGCGACCGACAGGCACGCCAAAGCCCATCTTGCGTCTATAGATCACCTCACGCGGCACGAGTCGCGCGGCGACCTTTTTTAGCAGAGATTTGGGCCGCATTCCGCGCATTTTGAGGTGCTCGGGCAGTTTTGCGGCAAACTCGATGACCTCGTGATCGAGAAATGGCGAACGAGCCTCCAGCGAGTTTGCCATCGACGCGATATCGACCTTTACGAGTAGGTCGTTTGGCAGATACGTCATCTGGTCCGTCAGCAGCGTCGCGTCGAGAATGCCTGACCCGTTGGCCGCGTTGAACCACTGATCGAGAAATGTCGATGTCTCTTGCGTCAACTGGGCCGAAAAATCGCTCGTGTATAGATCCGGCTTTACCGCAGGCTTGAACGTCGACATCCAGCGAAAATACCGCTCATTCCGCGCCTCATTCGCCGATGCAAAGAACCTTTGTACGTCACGCACCCGCGTCTTCTTTAGTTCCGACGTAGGAAGCAAATTTACCGGACCTTCTATAAATGCCGATCTCAGCCACGACGGAATGCGTCGGTAGATCTCGGCCAATTCCATCGCCATGTACCGCTCGTAACCCGCAAAGCTCTCATCGCCGCCGTCGCCATTCAACGCGACGGTGACGTGCTGCCGAGTCTCTTTCGAAACATAATACGTCGGGATCGCCGAGGAATCGGCGTATGGCTCGCCATAATGCTCGACGAGCGTCGGCAAGACCTCAAGTGCATTCGGCCGGACAATGAATTCGTGATATTCGGCACCAACGTGCTCGGCGACCTTTCGCGCGTATTTTAGTTCGCTAAAATCCTGCTCCTCAAACCCTATCGAGAATGTCTTAACGGGCGTCGAACTCTCCTGAGCCATCAGCGCAACGACCGTCGACGAATCGACACCGCCCGACAAAAATGCGCCGAGCGGCACCTCGGCGATCATTCTCAGACGCGTCGCCTCCCGAACTAGCCGCGTCGTCTCCTCGATCGCCTCCTCTTCGCTGATCTTGAGCTTTGGCCCAAACTTCGGCAGCCAATATCGCTGCATCTCGATGCGTCCGTCCTTCCACTTGAGCCAGTGTCCGGGCTCAAGCTTGCGGATCGATTTGAACGCCGTCTGCGGTGCCGGCACGCAGAGATACGACAAATAGCTATCGATCGCCTGCATGTCGACCTCGCGTGTGACCGACGGATGTTGCAGAACGGCGGTGAACTCGGACCCAAAGATCAGGTCGCCATTCGTTTGGTGCGAGTACAGCAGCGGTTTTTTGCCGACACGGTCGCGGGCGAGGAACAGCGTCTTCTCAACATCGTCCCAGATCGCAAACGCGAACATCCCGCGCAAATGCTGCAGGCATTCGACACCAAACTCCTCATATAAATGGAGTACGGCCTCGGTATCCGATTTTGTGTAAAGCTGATGCCCACGCTTCAGCAGGTCCTCGCGCAGACTCTGATAGTTGTAGATCTCGCCGTTAAAGATCAGCCACTTTGTCCGGTCGGCATTGTGGATCGGCTGCTGCCCGCCCGCCAGATCGATGATCGACAACCGCCGCATCGCGAGACCGACGTTCCCATTCACATAGAAGCCATCCTCATCCGGCCCACGGTGAATGATCGCGCGGTTCATCCGCTCGAGTACCGAGCGATCAACCGTCCTGCCATCGCAGTTAATATATCCCGTAATTCCGCACATTAGGCAGGCAAGTCCCTCGCGTTAGCCAACTGCCGCGCCCGCTGCTCAACACGCTCGCGGCTCCGCGCGGCATCGAGTATTCTCGCGTTCTCCTTCTTTTCCTTTCGCAATGTCCACCCGACCGCGAAGAACATGAACAAAAAGATCTGGATCTGCGTCCGCTGACGGTACGCCGTGCCGACATTTCCTTGGAATATCGCGTACGCCACGCTCAACAGAAATGTAAACATTAAGATCGGCACGGCCTTTACCAAACGGTTCCGCAAAGACCAGCCGATTCCGGTGATCATAAGCGGTATCATCGCCCACCATACAAGGATCTCGGGTTCTGTGATAGCCGCCCGAAAACTCGAAATATTCCACGGGAACGGTGCAAGCATGAGGTATAGGAAGCCGACAGGCAGTGCGCTCACAGCTCCTGCGGGCGTAGACACGTCAATATCACCACCAAATCCCGACTCGGCGGACGACGAAAGATCTTTGCGACTGATCTGCAACACCTCTAGGTTGCCGAACTGATCAAAGTTTGAAGATGCGGTACGGACGACGCCTATATACGTAAGTCCGGTGCCGATCAGAACCATAATGATCATGTTCCTGATCAGGGCCGTTGCAGAGGTTGAAAAACCGACAACGAAACTCGCCGCAAAGGCCGCGATAAGAGCATAGAATATATAAAACCTGAGCGGCAGGACGGCCGCTATGGTCGCAAGAAGGACGAGAAGGCCCGTAACAGTGAATTTCTCCTGCAAGGACAGGATCATCGTCATAGCCAAGACGAGCAGGAAGACAATCAGTCCATCTTTGAGAAGCTGACCAGACCAGACGATGAACGCCGGAAAGAGCGCCGCAAGCAATGCAGACGACTCAGCGACACCCTTATTCGCAAATATCTTATTAGCGCAAAAATACGTAACAGGTGCGATCGCAGCTCCGAATACTCCGCATACTGATTGAGCAGCGAGTATATTCCTGCCGACCACCATGTATATTGCTGCGGCGAAATAGTTCATTCCCCAGCCTGACGGAGAATTGCTTAATTGCAATTGCGTGAGCGAGTCGACGACCGCGCCGGAATTCGACCATTCCGACATCAAAGCATTGCCGAAGTAGTCGTAAGTGTTCGCATCACCACCAAAGAAATCCCTCAGATCGAGAACGTGTACCAACAACCCGAATGCGAGTCGAGCCAGCAGTCCGATAAGAAATACCGTGGTGATGAAATTCTTGTCGTCAGCGAATCGCCGAAGTATGAGGACCACCACCAGGCTTACCGCCATGGTTACCGCCAATGCGGCCGCACCGCCGTTCGTCGTGAGCATGGCCAAGGCAACGATTGCGAGCAGGCCAACGATAATTGGAAGAAACTTGCCGTGCATTTAGTAGCCAAAAATTAACCCGAGGCCCGTGAGACTAAATACCATCGGGAAGGTCCGGGCGGGTCTTGTACTCCGTAAGGAACTTAGCCTCGTCATCGAGCTCCGATACCACCTTTGCCGGCACCCCCGCAATGAGCCTGAATTCCTCGGTCAAAGGCTTAGTTATGACAGCTCCTATGCCCACGATGCAATTCGCCGGGACCTCACCACCAGGCGCGACCCGTATTTCGGAGCCTAAGTAAGAATTATCGCCGATTCGGATCGGCTTTGTCCTCTGACGATTGTGTGTCCAAAAAGATGAATTTCGCCCTCCGACGATCACTCGCTTTCCTATGTCCACCCGGTCCGTAAAGTCGATCTTGTGAGAGGCAACAACTACCGCACCGTCACCCATGGTAAATACTGGCTCGACCGGATTCACAACATCTGGCTCCGGTATCGAATTGATCTCGTTAAGCCGGAAAATATCGCAGTATCTGCCGATCCTTACCTCATCCCCACCGCGTACCACGTTCACATGACCGATTCGAGTATGATCGCCGATACGGAGCTTTTTTGTCCCGATGAATACATTAAAATGGCCGATCGTAACATCGTCGTCGATCACACACTCGCCTACATCGATAACAGACAGCCCGATCCGAACACGCTTGCCGATCTTATAGCCGAAAAGGTGCCGATAAAGGAAACGCATTACCGGCGACGGAAACAACCCGATTATTCCCTTAATAGCAAGACGTGCAAACATTTAACTCGCAAGGAGGGCCGTTGCCGCAAACTCTGAATATGGCCTAACGGGATGCCGCGACCACCGACTCGAAGACAGACGCAATCTTATCGACCTGCTGCGAAATGGTAAAGTGCTCTAGAGCGAACTGTCGGCCTCGCGCACCCATCTCCGATCTAAGTTCGGCCGAATCCAGTAGTCTCTTTAACGCTAAAAACCATTCATCGTCGGAATTAGCCCGAATGTGGGTTACATCTGCGATACCGATATCAGCGCAGTTACCTATCGGGGTAAGCACAAACGGTATTCCGATGGCCATGTACTGGACCGCTTTGAAACAAGCCTTACCAAAAAGCCAGTCGCGATTTGTGGAGCCTCCGATCACCATTGGATAGAGGCCGATATCAAGCGAGCGGAAATCATCGATCTCGCGACCCAGTGACCAAGGTAGATTCTCCAACAAGACACCTCGAATTTTGGGCGTCACATCGCCGGCACCCACCACCTTGAGCTTAAATTTATGATCAAGAGCCAGCCTCTCCAAAACCGGGAACAGTGACTCGAGGAAAGGATACGTCGAATGTGTACCGATCCACCCGATCGTCGGCAATTCCGGTGACTCAACGGTGGCGGGACTGAACTTATCCGTGTCGACGACGGTCGGGACTTCGGTCGCTGGCGTACCTTTTTTCTCAACATATTCCGCGACAAAACGATTACATGCAATAACATGGTCAGACCAGGCGATCATCTGATCTGTCTTTCCAAAAAACTTTAGTGCGCTGCCCATCTTGCCGTAGGTCGGGCTTATGTACGGTACGTACGTAGCATCGTCGAGATCCAGCACCATCGGAAGCCTCCCGACAAAATGCGCAAGCCATTCAAAGAGCGGCGGGCCGAACATCATGGCCTCGCGCTGTACAAATAGTAGATCGTACGTACCCGTGCTCACGGACTCAAAAAAACGGCGAAGTACAGGACCGATCAGTCCGGTCGCATTTTGGATCGCACGGCCTTTCTTATAGAAATTTCTGTATCTAGCCTCGTTCAGGAATGGACTGATAGTGACGTCGATATTCCTCTCGGCGAGCGGGCGCATGAATTGGCACAGACGGTAGCGCGTGGCTGCCGAGGTCTCCGGGTATGAGCACAGGGCTAGACATCGTATCTTCCCGTCCGTCCGCATATTCATGCGTGCGTGTACTTGCGATTGGAGTCAGGGAGCTTCTCCGCAAGGATACCGGCAAAATGCTCGTTTACGTATTCTGCAAGGGCGACCCGCCAATCCCTCATCTCATTGACACCACGCAGCTCAAGCTTTTTGTTGACCAATCTCTCGGATGCCGGACGCGGGGCGAAATAAGTGTCGATAAAATGCTCTGAGGAAACCTCGTGGAGTTTGACGCTATTCGTCAGGCCCAGAATATCGATCAGCTCGCGAGCGACCTCATAACGACTCGTTTGGCCCTCACAGACCATATTGTAAAGTCCCCAAAACTCCATCTGTAAAAGCGTCTTTACATTCCGGGCAAAATCGAAGGTGAACGTGGGAGTACCATCCTTATCATTTACAACGTAGAGATCTCTCTTACCTTCGGCCAACTGGCCAATGATTTTTTTGACGAATTTCTTGTCCTTTTTCCAACCACCTCCCATCATCCAGCCTGCCCGGCATACTAGATATCGGTCGGCATTGGTGACGACGAATTGCTCGCCCATGTATTTAGAGCGAGCATAGTGGCCCAGCGGATTCGGCTGGTCCCAGTCATCATACGATTCTTGTCGACCGTCGAAGATCCCAGCGGTGCTGATGTAAAGGATAGGAATTTCCAATTGATTTGCGATCCAGACGGCATTCTCGACCGACAGTGTGTTCGTGATGTAAGTGGCGTCGGGATTCTGCTCACAAAACTCGAGGTCCGTATAAGCGCCGAGATGAAACAAGTAGTCCGGCCGAAACGCGTTCACGTCCGCGACATACGCATCCCGATCCCTGAAATCTAAATAGCTGATCCAATCCTCATTTACATCGATGTCGGTGCACTTGAGATCGTAATCGTCCCTGAAAATATAGTAGAAAGCCTCTCCAAGCATTCCCCCCGCGCCGGCAATGTATATCCGCTTCATATTTCAAGTATAGATGACGTAACTGCTCTCGTAGAAAAACTCCGTTTGCTAACGTGTTTTATCGTGAGACGCGAGCGGCTCCGGATCTGCTCGTTGCAGTTGCACCGGTCGGCTTCTCTTCTTCTCGAATAGGCTCTGCAGCGATCAGTGAATCGTACAACCTTCGGTACCGGTGACCACCGACATTCCGGAGATCAAATTCTCTGCGCGCGGTGTCGCGGCACCTCTCCTTTATGTCACCTAGCTCCTTTATTCTTTCGATAGCGTCCATGTAAGCTTCTCGGTTAAAACTGCCAACTAGCACGCCAACACCCGAGTCCGTTATCAGTTTGTCTACGTCACCTATCCCGCGATTGGCGATGATTGGGAGACCGCATGCAAGATACTCTGCATTCTTTGTCGGGGACGATGATTGTTTTGAAAAGCAAGGCTTGATCAAGGATATGGCCAAATCAGCGGCGCTCAAGTATTTGGGGATATCCGCGGGCGAGACGCGATCGATGAGCATGTCCGAATCCGTGTAGCCCCTCGACTTCAATAACGTTCGGATCACTTCTGGACGACTCTGCGTAAGGATCATCGCAAAGCTATCGGGCCGCTGAGCCTTGAGCACTCCTAGAAGATCCGCCATTTCCTCGGTCAAATACCACCCGCCAAAAGCTCCTATATAAGTCGCCACGAGCCGATCACCGATACCCAGGCTTGAACGCATCTCACTTCGTGAATCGGCGTTCGCAGAAGCGAACCGGTCGAGATCTACGCAGCACGGAATGACCTCCACGGGTCGTCCTTGAACGTCGGCTCCCGTAAATGCGGCTTCCGGAAAGAGGATGTCGCGGGCCTTTTCGGTTAGCACGACGAAGCCATCCGACCCCTCTAGCAGCCACCGCTCGACCCTCTTGGCCACACGGAAAAGCCAGCCGTCCACTGGCCAAACACCCGCGTCTGTATATTCCTCCGGGAAAAAGCCTCTGATATCAAAGATAAGCTTCGGCGTCCGGCGTGAAAACAGGCGGGCCAATGCTCCCATTAACGTAGGGACGTGGATCCGGCCGTGAAGGATATCGAGTTCCTCCTCTTCTATCAGGCGCCGGATAAGCAGTGTGCCTCGCAATATGTCCCATGCGGTCGCTATCGCCGAGAACCTCTTGTGATAAGGCAGCGATACCCACTTGATCCCCTGCTCCGAGAGTTCCTTTGTTAGCTTAGATATATCCGCTTTCTCGAGCTCTGCCCCGTTCGGCTCGAATGTCAGCAGGATCATTCGGTGCTTATCTTTAACCAGCTCTCGCAAATAGGGAAGTACCTGCGTCTGGACCAATGGCTCGCGTAAGCCGAAATAGCAAATGTATAGGCTATTGGCCATGCGAATCTATTCGACCGGCCCCCGTGTCGCGACCAAATTTAATCCCGGACCAGGCAAGCGCGTGACCTCACGGACACCTCCACTCGCTAGTGCAACCGAGGCCTCTTCCTCGGTCATTGGCTGGTCGTAGTAAGGCGAGAGCATGTCAAATGTATCGAGGATAGCCCATGTATAGCGCTGTTCACGCGAAAGCTGCGGCTCATGAACGTAATTGGCGACGGGGATCGTGAACATGAAGAACTTTCCTAAGATCGGGATCCTGAAAAGCACGTCCGTCACCGGGAAGGCAATTATCATCAGGCGTTCGATGATCCTAAGTAGCCGCTTCTTGTCGATTCTCTTCGCCAGAGGTCGCAGCCAGTATTTTGCGTAAAGTTTCGTCCAGGCCTTTCGCGAGTAAATTGTTACTGCCAGTTGTCCGGTTGGTTTGACCATACGGGCGATCGAAACAAGGCTTTTTTCAGGATCGGGCGTATGTTGGATCACGCCGATGCAATAGCAGAGATCGAATGTCTCATCCCTAAAGGGCAGCTCGTAAATACTCGCCTGGATGAAGTGAATATTATCTCGGTCACCGAGATTGTCCTTGGCCGCGTCTATCGCATTACTTAGGTCCACGCCAACAACAGTGGCACCGGTCGTCGAGGCTACATCCAGGAACCGTCCGGCTCCGCACCCGACGTCGAGTACTAGCGACCCGCGCATCTGCTCTGGCGTCCATCCGGTTTCAGTCCAAAATCTATTTGTGGAAAGCGTGGTTTTGCTAAAGCTGTCGAGTTGCTCCCGTCGAAATCGGTTCCATTGATAGCCGAACGATCCGGCGTAATTGTCAGCGGGTACAAACCGTGGAATGCCGTTCTTCACCGGATACACTATTGAACATGACTCACAACGGAGCTCGCCGTCATCTGTGCCCGCGCCGCCAGTGAAGGTCAGCTTATCTTTGCACCTTGGGCAGACGAGGATTTGACGCAATGTTTCATGCATGTTGCTTAATTTAATTCCCTCTCGAGAGGAGCGGCGTGGGCCGTAAACCAAGATCGCACATGGCTCATCCGTCCGCGACGGGCCAGCAGAGCACATCGTTGCTTGCACGTATTCCGATCAAATTCGCGTATTCCGCAACATGGGGATTCTATCCCGGGATCTTTGTTAAACTTGGGGCGCCGCTTTTCAAGTCTACAGTGTTCCTGTCTGCCATCCATATATAAAAAAACAATGTGGACAGTTCCATGAGCCGGTGGCATCGTCTTCAAAAGAGCATGTTTCTGCATCCCGGCGCTGCCCAGAGCAGTACCGCCAGGATCCGAATAGTTGTAGGGCGGTAAGATCACCGATTCATTCCTCATCACAGTTGCCGATGCGCCGTCGGCGCTTCAGATGCGAGCAGTCGCGAGTACAAGCGGCGGTACCGCTCGCCGCCGATAGAGTCGAGCGAAAATTCGCGCGCGGCGACTGCGCGCATGTGTTCTGCCGGTTGTGAAAACGCCAGGACTTTGCGGATCGCCTCCTCGTATCCCAATGGCGACATATCTCGTACCAGGGCACCTACCTCCTGCCCTTCGACAAGTTCGTCCACATCGCCAACCCCGGCATTGGCAATAATAGGCAATCCGCATGCGAGATACTCAGGGATTTTTGTCGGGGACCTTGCAAGCGTCGCAAACGTCGCCTTTACAAACGAGACGCCAACATCTGAAACGTGCAGGTATTTTGCCACCTCTTCGGCTGGCGCTCGCGTGACTAAAATATCCTTATCCGTGAATCCTCGCTTCCGCAATAGCTCCACGAGTTCCTTTGGATCGGTTTGAGTTACAAAAAGCCCAAATGTGGAGGGATCAAGATTCTTGGAGATCGCAAGAAGTTCGACGATCTCGGAGTTGAGATACAGACCGCCCAATGCGCCGAGATGCACCACAACGAAACGCCCGTCCAGGCCTAAGGCTTTTCTTGCCCTTGACCGTTCCTTTTCATCAGTGATCTCAAATCGTACGTTGAGGTCTACACAACATGGGATCACCTCCACAGGACGTCCCTGCGAGTCCGCCAGCATGCCGTCCGTTCCATTGGTCGAGCTCTCGGGAAAGAGCACCCTGCTGGCTTTCTTTGTAAGGACGACAAATCCGTCTGCTTCCTTTAAAAGCCATCGTTCTACCCACTTCGCCGTTCGGAAGATAACTCCGTTTGTTGGCCAAACACCCGCATCGGCATACTCCTCCGGAAAAAAGCCGCGGATATCAAAAATAAGCTTCGGCTTTGTCCGGCTGAGTTTGCGGGCCAGAGCGGCCATGAGCGTCGGCACGTGGACCCGCCCATGAAGCAGATCGATGCGCCTCGTCTTGATCAATCGGCGAACGACCAGGGTGCCCGCGATAATATCGAACGCCGTGGCAATTGCGGACAGGCGCTTGTGGTAACGAAGGGAATGCCATTCGATGCCGTCGAGCTTTAATTCTTCTCGGATTGATTCGCGTGTCTCTGGATCGAGGCTCTCAGATTCAAACGTAAGCAGGACCATTTCATGGCGGTCTTTTACGAGCTCGCGCAGATATGGCAGGACCTGCGTTTGGACAAGAGGTTCCTGAATTCCGAAATAACAATTGTATAAAGATCTAACCATTAAAAGCCTTTTTTCGGAGTACGCGCCATGACCATCAGTGTACGGCGTAAACTTCGCAAAAAACGGGCGGTTAGCACGACCGACCCGTCTACCTGCGTGGCACGGAGCAGGTATTTCCAGCCGTGCCGCCAGTCATGCGCATCATTGGATAGGAGGTTCAGATATAGGAAGCAGTTTGACTCGATCCTATCGAGGTACTCCGCATAGATTCGTGAAAGTTTCTCAGATGACCTTATTTTCGTCACCATATACTTCAGGCCGCGTGCCATAGCGGTGACGTCCTGGGTATTGATGCTTCGCTCGGCATGTTGCACGATCCCGCTGTTCACCTTTTCTATCCGTCCGATCTTGTTTTCTCCTATCAGTTGGATCCAGAAGTCCCAGTCCTCACTTCCTGTAAGGTCTTCTGACGGGTCAAATCTGTAGACCGTGTAAATATCACGATGCAGAAAGTTTCCAATGCAGCCCATAAAATTTCCGTTACTGATCGCACGCAACGGCTTCGCCAGTGAGGGCAGTTTGTACTGGTAGATGACCTTTCCGCTCCTGTCACGGAGCTCATACCGATTATGAAAAAGTTTCAGCTCAGGATGCCGCAGTGCGAAATCCGCCGCATCAGAGAGATTCTCCGGGTACATCAGATCGTCGGAATCCAAAAAAGTGACGTAATCGCTTTGCGCATTCTCAAGGCCGACATTCCGCGAGTATGCGCGTTCCCGATTTCGATCGTTACGAAAAAACCGGATCCGCCTCTCATTGATATATGGATCCAGAACCTCGGCGGTATTGTCGGTAGAGCAGTTATCGACAACTATGATTTCGTAATTGGTGTATACCTGGGCAAATACCGATTCCAGCGTGTCCCTAATGAACTCAGCGCGATTGTACGTCGGGATTATGACTGTAAACGATGGGCGTAGGGCGCTGCTCATGCGGTTTCGCGACTATGCTACTGACCTGTTAAGTGCAGCGAGTTGGTCGATAGTATCCACGGCAAACCACCGGTCAGGGTAAACCGACGACGTCATGAGGCCGCGTCTCTCCATAAGTTTGCTCCAAACACCATCAAAAGTATCCGAGGCGTCGATCGATTCGTTGATGCGTTTCGGATTTAACACCTGGATGCCGGAGCAGTAAATTCCCGTCTGTTCCTCTCGAGTCAGCCGTGTGACAAATCCGTTCTCATGAAAAATAAAATCGCCCTCCAGCCCATCCACGGGACGCACCGGGACCACCATGCACGACGGTGAACCCAGAGCCTCGTAATCGTCCTCGATCCGGTCAAAATCGAGCGAGACAACGTTGTCACAGGTCAGAACGTAGATCGGCTCGTCAAGACCTTTCAACAGCGTGTTAAAAAGCCACCACGAATTGCCTTTTCCCTCCGTATTAAATATCGAGCAGGCTCCGTGCTCTATGACGTGCTGCGCAAGCATCGCGCCCTTATAACCGACCGTAATGTGAATATTCGGGATCCGGTGTGACAGCAATGAAATGCCGTTAGCTATCAACGTGGAGCCATTGAACGGCGCCATCGGCTTTGGTATCGCATCCGTCAGCGGCGACATCCGCAGTCCCCGTCCGGCGGCCATGATCAGCGCATGCGTTATTCTCACAAGATCTCCTCGGTTGGCGGATTTTCGATAATGGTCTTCATCTCGTCTTCTGACAAATGCTCCGCGTCGGCCGAGCATCGCATCTCCATGAGTGGCTCCTCAACGGGTTTGTCAAAACGGGTCACGTAATGCAATGCCCCGTCAAAGTCCGCTTTACGGGTATAAACAAGCTCTGGTTGACCCATGAGATATTCATCCGGTCTTTCTCCCGGACGGCCCTCGATCTGCTGCCACCGCCCTCCTTTCAGCTTTATCCAGGTCTCGAGCATATTGCGGATCTTAACGGCCTTCATCTCGCGCGAAACGACGCTCCCCTGGAGCTCGTCAATGTTCTCGATCGCCGTCGCGACCAGAGCCACGGCCTCGTCCACAGTCGACAAATAGCGCGTCATGTCGGGTCCTGTGCTTCCGATAACGCCGGATTCCTCGTGCATCTTTTTCCAGATCGGCAGGAACGATCCCGTCGACCACGCAATATTACCGTGTCGGACACACGCGATCTTTGTTGAGGATTTCCCGTTCATGGCACAAAAGACGCGTTCCATCAGCGCCTTCGTCAATCCGTAGGTGTTTGCCACGGGCGGAGCCGACTTGTCAGTCGACATTCCGATCAGCGTGGTCACTCCTTTCTCCAAGCATACGCGAACCACGTTCTGTGACCCGACGACGTTCACGTCCAGGCACTCCATCGGATACTTTTCCGAGAGGTCCACGTACTTTGTGGCTGCGGCGTGAATAACGATGTCGGGTACGACCTCGTTAAGGACATCGCGAACTGACTCGATATTCGTCACATCGAGCGGAATGACCTCACAGCCCGTCAATTGAGCCGCGACGGCGTTTTGAGCGTTGTTTCGCGCAGCCAGCACGACCCTGTTCTCCGCGAGCAGAGATCTACCAAGATGCCGGCCCAAAAAGCCCGTTCCGCCAGTGATCAAGATCGTATTCATAGTGTGAGCCTATCTGGTTATCAGGCCGTCTGAAACCACGAAGCGCTGAAACAACGAGGCCGTATGTCGATGAACGATCCAAATGCGAGTCGCCGCCGCGTCGGATGATCCGCCAAGATTCAGCATTCATTGTTATTGCTTAGCTTCAGTGGCCGCTCAGGACAGAACCTCCGTGTAAAACTCGTCGAGATCTCTCCCGAGTCGTAAACCCTCAAAACGATCGATAACGTCGCGGCGTCCATGACAAGCCAATTCCGCAGTTAGCGACGCATCGGTTAACAACCTATGTAAGGCGTTATAGATCGCTTCAGAATCGCAATAAGGGACTACCAACGCGTTTTTTCCATCCTCAATAAAATCGTGTGCGATACCCGAGAGTGTAAACACCGACGGAATACCCATATAAAGCGCCTCAATGTACGTTTGTCCAAAAGCCTCGAAGTCAGGACCGATCGGGACATGGACAAAGACATCAAAGACGCTATAAAGACTGAATATATCAGGCTCAAAGCTGATGAGAGAATACCTCTCCGAATCCAAATGAGCTTTTAAAAGCGATTCGATCTCGTCGCTGTAATCACCGACGGCATTTGCCAGGACGAGTTTCGCATTTGGGTGATCTTTCAGTAACCGCGCAAAGGCGGGTATGACGTACTGAATACCCTTGCCCTCAACAAAGCGGCTGATCACCCCGACGATCGGCCAACAACCTTCCAGACCATATTTTCGCAGCATATCCGCGCTGCTATCGCTTTGGGGTGAAAAGGTCGCAAGATCATACCCATAATTTATGATGTCGATCTTGTTCGGGTCAACATGCTCGAGATCCACCAGTATTTTGTAAACCGACGAGGTGGTAGCCATGATCCGCTTCGAAAGACGGCTAATATACTTATCGTAATAAACACCATGCGGGTAGTACATATGGGCCTCCGCACCGTGGTGACGTGTATGGACCCTGCGCTTGACCCCCGCCAGGACCGCGGCTGTTAGCCCCGCAACGCTCGCATCCAGGAGGTGTGTGTGAACAATGTCCGGCCGGTCGTGCCGCAAGAGTTTCGTCAGACGCGTTATCGCGGCTGGAAGATCACGCTTGGCCCTATACGGCACCAATGTGGTCGTCGCTCCCGCTGCTTCGACCTTATCGGCAAGTGCGGAGCGTTCGGGATTTAAAAAAACAAAATTTACGTCGTACTTTTCTGGGTCGAGGAATTTAGCCACGGCCTCAATGAAGAGAGAGTAGTTCAGATTTGAGGTTATGTGGCAGATTCGCGGACGCATAGTCGATTTGATCGTTGGTCAAGTGCGGGGCTCGGCGCGCATAAAGCAATATCGCAGCGCCGACCGTCCGTCAGAAAGCATTGGTCCTTTCTCACCGAGCATGCGAGAAGCTTGCAATACCTGCAGCTCGCGTCCGTCTACGTCTATCTTTATCAAATCAGCAGCGCGGAGCTTTATCAAATCGACCGTCACCGGAGATCTTGCAAAGTCATCGTCACCGGGCCGCAACCATCGTCGAAGGTCGATCCTCTACTTTTCGGCGTATCTCGCTAAAAAAGACTCGTCGATCCGGCTGGCGCAGTCTCCAATATCCTCGAATCCACTTAAATACCGTGCATTCCTGCTCTTGTATCTTTGTACCAATCCGCTCAGCACAGAACGCTTCATAAGCGCCCTTGCACGGGCCTTTAAAAAGACCGACTTGGACATCGCCGCTCTGACGATCCGCTGCACCTCTTCGTCCTGCCGTTCGAGGGCTGCGTCAAATTCTCTCCACAACTCTGCGGTGTCTCGCCCGTTCGCCTGCAAATAGCAGATCTCCTTAAAAGCTGAAATAAAATAGTACTCCCACCTTATCGGTACGCCGATAAAATCATCCCCCAGGTCCGATATCGCCCAGAGTACATAATTCGTCGCCAGGTTAGAAAAGGCGAAGAGCTGCTTGAGTGGTGCGTACTTCATCTCGCGCTCCGAGGGGAATCGTTCGAAGAAATTCGATGCGTCGACCGTCGCGCTCTCTTCCCATTCGGCATGCAAATATAACGGCTCGTTTAGGTAACAAAATTTGTTTGTGAAATTTAGCAGCAGTCCCGCGGAATAGATATCACTCCCCACTACCGGGAAAATGTGCGTGACGCGTTCCTGTACCGATTTGTAAAGAGAGAGCTTGCAAGCGGTATTAACCAACTGAGGTATGCCCAGGGAGCCGTCGTGCGCGAGCGGGTCGTCGAGCCTGACCACCTCGAACAAATGTTTAATCGCGTCGGCTTTGTTGAGGACCGTGAGCTTTCTGTCAAAGCGATTTAGTTGAAGTGATCTCGCCTCGACCACTCTCCCGTCAACCTCTGATTCCGTGGCAAAAAAGGCAGCCTGCTTGCAACTGACCACATCCGCCGATTCCGCGTCGATCACCCCAAAGAGCCGCTCTAGACAGGTCTTTGCATACGCATCATCGTCCGAAAGAAATATCACGTATTCCCCCGTCGCATGACTCAGCGCAAATTCCCAGCTCTCGCCAACTGAGAGGTCAGACGCAGACCGATAATACTTAATACGCTCGTCAGCTAATGCCCGAACAACTTCGGCCGTGTTGTCGATGGAAAAGTTATCACTGACGATGATCTCAAAGTCCGCGAACGTTTGGTTCAACACACTGCGAATCGCAAGATTCACAAGGCTCTCACGGTTCCGAGTCGGTAACACCACCGAAAAAAAAGGTCTGCTACTCATAACCGAGAACCGAGTTCTTTACCAACTCCCGCAGTGATCCGAGTGAAACACATCCGATCGCGAGAGTTGTTACCGAAACTAGTCCGATCACAACGATCTGCGAAACCATAGTCAGAGATGAGAGCGATCCTTCTAACACCTTATAAACGATTATGTTGAAAACCACGCTGACCACTGTAGGCGGCAAGACGTCACGGACAAGCCAATGCCACTTTTCCTGCACCAATATTCTGCGGTGCATAAGCATTATCATGACGGCCCCATAAACCGCGTTATAGACGATCCAAGCCAAAACTCCGCCAAAGACCCCGTAGTAGTGAACGCCTACGATCATTAGGGGGGTAACAGTGCAAATTGCCGCTAAGCCAAGGTAAATAGCAAGTTTTGTCCAGCCGTGAGCAAGCTGCATATGGTATGGGAGCATGAGCAGAGCATTCATCCCGCCTCCGATGACCACCAAGGTAAGAAGCACATGGGAGTGCTCCGCTATTTCGCTATTCCTCGTCCAAAGAAGAATGACCTGATAGGAGAAAAAGGCGAGAACGGTGACAGTCGGGATAAGTAGCCCTGCTAGTAGTTGGCACGCTCGATGATAATACCGAATCAGATTCGCGTCGTTACCGAGAGCCACGAGGGTCGATAGCTTGGGATAAACGACGCTGACGATAGGCGTCACGATCATGCTGATAGCTAAACTGGAAAGAGTGACGGCAAGCGAATAATATCCAAAGTCCTCAAGATTTAACATGCGACTCAGGATGATCTTGTCCGACTGCATGAGGACGAGCGCGATTACACCCATTCCTGTCATCCCCGTCGCAAATCGCCAAACCCGGAGAAGAAGATCCTTCCGAAAGCGGCCTTTCGCGGGAGCGGGAAACAGACTTCTCTTGAAAGCGATGCTCGTCGCGATGGTCTGCAGTACCACGACAAAGAACTGCCAGCCTAGAAGAGCTTCAATTGTGGGGGAAACTAACACAAGGACCACCCAGCCGCCGACATACCGAACGGTTCCAAAGCAAATATTTATCCCGTTTATCAGGACCTGCTTTTGGAGTCCGATGAGGCCGCCAGCATTGAATCCGGACAGAAACTGGAACGCCGTGCTGAAGCTGATCAGAAGGAAAGCCCTCGTTACTGTCGCAACTGAAAGGCTTTTCGGCGTCACCCAATAGTTCGCAATGATCGGCGACAAAGCGCACAGAATTATCAATATCGCGATCGCAGATAACCAATTCGGTATTAGAAGGGTGCGTCGGAGATCGTGCATCTCCTGACCATTTTCCGGCGAGATCGACAGCCTCGCCATTTCCCGATTTATCGTTGGCGAGATCCCAAAATCCAGCAGGCTCATAAAGGCCTGCAGGCTCATAAAAATGCCTATGAGGCCGTAACTCTCAACCCCGATATACCGTAGATAGACAGGAACAAAGACTATCCCGAGTACCGCCGTCCATATTTGGCCAGCGAAGCTTGCGGCGACATTTGTTTTCGTTGATGCCAAGGTGGGTGAAAAGGAGCGATCTACTCGCGGTCCTTAAGAAACTTCGCCGGAACGCCGCCCCAGATCGTATATGCAGGAACTCTTTTCCCGACGACACTCCCCGCAGCGATAACCGCGCCTCGCTCGATGTATGTTCCGTCAAGCACTACGCAATTCGCCCCGATCCAGACATCGTCCTCTACAACGACCCCGCCGCGTGATTCGTCGAATCCCTGATTTCTAATAAGCTCGCTCCTGCTGGCGACTGAGTGGTTCGCCGGAACTATCATTGAGCCCGGAGCTATCAGCACATGATTGCCGATCGTAATACCGCTCCCGGAGTAGAGTACGCAGTGAGGGTTTATATAACAGTGCTCGCCAATGACGATGTCACCTGTTCCGCCGACGAATGTGATCACTGCAAAATCAAGAACTCGGGTGTAAGCGCCAATGACGAGGCGCGAACCCCTGACAGAGGGCGAGATACGCGCGTCCGTGCTTATGATCGCGTCTGGCGAAATATCGCACGCATCTTGTGTCATACAACAGCCTTCACCCTGCGGAGAAACCCACTTGGAGCGGAGGTCACCATAAGCTTGTCCTCGATCTGCCGGTCAATCACGAAGTCCTCGTTTCCAGCCAAAAATTCCCGCACGGCGGTTTTAGGATTATCGCCAACGTCCCATGGTCGGTCGCCAAAGAACCCCGGCGGCATGTCCTCCACAAATGTGTCGAATACAACGAGGTAACATCCCTCGGTAACAAATGGAGCGTAAAGCCGCAACTCTTCTAATACATGCTCATGCGTGTGATTTGAATCGAGTACCACCATTATCCGCGAGTGGCCCTCGGCGATCTGACGCACGGTTTCGGCGACCGCCGGATCGATGGACGAAGACTCAATAAGAGTTATGCGATCGAATAGGGGATGAGCCTCGATCTCTCTACGATTGTGGTCACGAATGTCGATGTCAACACCTATGACGTGGGCCTGCTTGTTTCCGATAAGCTCCAGGATCGATGCAGAAAGGATGAGCGACCCGCCGTGGGCAATGCCGGTCTCAACGATAAGATCTGGCTTGGTGCTCCAAATGATCTCCTGTATAGCAACGATGTCCTGCGGCGCCTGAATTATGGGACGACCGAGCCACGTAAAGTTATAGACATATTTTCGGAGTAAGCTTTCTCTGGTCCACTCAAGTGCCAACTTTCGAAAAGCTTCATCGCCGTGATAGCTATCGATGCGTTCCATCACCTCGGATTGGAATTTTTCTAATTCATTCATAACTTACGAGATCTTCGATATCTATTGACGCAATATCCAAACGGCTTTGAAAACCTATTTGGCCTAGAGCCTTTTCATTCGAAACCTTCGAATGCGTTTCCGCCGCGTCCGATTCCAATTCTAAAGATAGTCCCAAAAGATCAGCCCAGTCGCACACCGAGTGGCTCTTGCCAGAACAAATATTGTAAACGTCATCACAGTGGCTGAGAACCCCGGCCCTTAATATTCCATCAATCGCCTCGTCCACAAATATATAGTCTTTCGTGCTTCGTGGATTTTGTCGGATCACAAGTCTTTCGTTGTCGCGTCTGTGTCGCAACATTACCTTCAGGAATGTACTATCGTCCATGTCGTCAGCGGCATATCGGCCATAGACGTTCGACAAGCGAACGACTATTTTCCGATAGTTGCGAGGTGTGGCGGCCATCATCGACTCCATCAATTTCTTAGCATCGTCATAAAGAGAATCCAGACGGGGCTTGCCGCCAGCGACGGGATCAGACTCGAGAAAAACCTTTTCCTGATCTTTAGAGAACCCATATATTCGCGTCGAGCTTAGGCATACAAGCGCTTCACGGATACTGCAGTGCTGCAAGATGAAGCCAGTGAGCCCAATATTCGACTCAACGGTTTCTAATGGCTTCTGACGAAAGTCACCTGTATTGCCCGCCGTGTTGAAGACATAGTCGTAGGTTCGCGATCCCAATCGATCAAGATCATTCCTCCCGATTGGATCGACATCAAGTTCGATCTCCTCACTACACGACCCTAGATGTGCAAGAAGGCGCGAGCCAATATAGCCCATGCCGACAACGGCTATAGCCTTACCTGCAAGTCCATCTTCGAGATCGATGCCCAATGAATTTCAGTTGGAGGCGGTACGCTCCATTGTAGAAACGTACAACTCGGGGATGGCCATGAACACCCGACCGCCCCACTCAGCCACATAGCGGAGCTGTGCCATGACTTCCTCCTCAAGATTCCAAGGGAGTATTAATATGAGGTCGGGTTTCGTGGTCTTGATCGCGTCCTCGCTCACGATCGGGATATGGCTGCCGGGCAGATACTTGCCTTGTTTGTGCGGCGAGGCGTCTACTACAAAGTCGATCAGGCCCTTTTTGATCCCGCAATAGTTTAGCAGGGTGTTGCCCTTGGCGGCGGCACCGTAGGCGGCGATGCGTTTGCCGGAGCGTTTCTCGGTGAGGAGGAATGACAGCAGTTCGTCGCGAACGTTATCGACACGAGCCTGGAAGCCCTGATACAGCTCGAGACCACTGACGCCCGCGGCTTGCTCCTTATCGAGCAGCTCTTGTACACGATCCAAAGTCGGCCGCTCACTATTGCGATGGCAGGCGAAGACACGCAGAGAGCCTCCGTGCGTCGGCAGCTCCTCGACGTCAAATATCCTTAAGTGATGCGCCGCAAAGATCGCCTGCGTCGTCGTCAGCGACAGATACGAAAAATGCTCGTGATAGATCGTGTCAAACTGGCATTCCTCAATGAGCCGCAGCACGTGCGGGAATTCCATCGTAATCACGCCGTCGCTCTTGAGCGCGATACGCAAGCCTTCAACAAAATCGTTGATGTCCGGCACATGCGCGAGGACATTGTTGCCGAGCAGGAGGTCCGCTTGGCGTCCATCATTCACCAAGCCCGTCGCAAACTCGCTGCCAAAAAATTCAGTTACCGTTTCGATCCCTTTTTCCCTCGCCGCTGTCGCCGTGCTGAGCGTCGGCTCGACGCCGAGCACCGGCACTCCTCGCTCGTGAAAGTACTGCAGCAAGTAACCGTCGTTCGACGCGATCTCCACGACCAGCGAATCGCCGTCGTAGCCAAACCGCTCCGACATCATCTCCACATACGATTTCGAGTGCTCAAGCCATGAGCTTGAGAATGACGAAAAGTACGCGTATCCGGCGTCAAAGATCTGCGTGGCAGACTTGTACTCGTCGATCTGCACGAGAAAGCATTTCTCGCAAACAAAAACGCGCAGCGGGTAGTAGACCTCGGGCTCGTTGAGCTGCTCGGCCGTGAGGTAAGAGTTCGACGGCGGGCTGTTGACCAGGTCGACGAACTCATGCGTGAGCGGATTTTTACAAAATCTACAGTTCAAGGTTTCTAAAAAGGTGGTCCAAGTTGATCGAATAACGGCAATCCGGCATCCCGCTCGGAGAAATTTATGTCCCCATCATGCCACGCAATGTTCAGCGACGGATCATTCCATCTGACGCCCGCCGATAACTCCGGCCGATAAGCGACGTTGATCTTGTACTCGACCAACGTGTTGTCGTCGAGCGTCTGGAACCCATGTGCAAATCCCTCGGTAATATACAGGGCCTTACCATTCTCGGCCGACAGCTCGATCGCCACATGTTTGCCATACGTCGGCGACGCTTTTCGCAGATCGAGTGCGACGTCCATCACGGCCCCACGCGTCACACGAACGATCTTTGTCTCCGCAGCCGGCGGCAACTGAAAATGCAGCCCGCGTATCGTCAGCCGTCTCTCGTTGAATGACAAACTTTCCTGCTCCCAACGCGTTTCGAGACCTTTCTCTTCAAAAGCCGCGCGGTCATAAGCTCGCATAAAAAAGCCGCGTTCGTCCGCGTGTCGCGGCGACGTGATCTCAAAGAGACCGTCGATCTCAAGCGGCCGCAGCAACATCATTTTTCTGATACGCCTCGATCTGCTCAATGCACAGCTTGGTTGCCGGGTGCCCGACTTTGTACTCGCGGTACCACTCGCCGGTAAAGCGAACGGCGTCGGCAAAATCCAATCTTGGGGTCCAGCCGAGGCGTTGACGTGCCTTTGAGCTGTCGAGCGTAAGTGTCGCGGCCTCGTGCGGCTGCGGCTCGTTTGTGAGGTCCCAATCGACTGGTTCGTCCCAGACCTTTTGCAGCTCACCGATAGCGTCACGCACCGTCCTGGCGTCGTTCTCATCGGGACCAAAGTTCCATGCCTCGGCAAACGCATCGCCGTCGGTCACAAGCCGCTCGGCAAGGAGCAAATATCCTGCGAGCGGGTCCAGCACGTGCTGCCACGGCCTGATCGAGTCGGGATTGCGGATGACGAGGTCCCGGCCAAAGATCAGCTTCCTAAAAATATCAGGGAATAAACGGTCCTCGGACCAATCGCCGCCGCCGATAACATTCCCGGCACGCGCACTTGCTACGGCAACACCTCTCTCGTTGAGAAATGATCTCCTGTAGGACGCGGTCACGATCTCCGCACAGGCCTTGCTGCTCGAGTACGGATCGTAACCGCCGAGAGCCTCTTGCTCGGAAAAAGGCGTCCCCGATTCCGCATTCTCATAAACCTTGTCGGTCGTAATAACGACAACTGAGCGCACGCTCGGGCACCGGCGAATGCTGTCGAGAATATTTGCCGTCCCCATCACGTTCGTTGCATACGAGTCGAGCGGCTCCCTGTACGAACGCCTCACCAGCGACTGCGCCGCGAGATGCAAAACGATCTCCGGCTGTGTATCGTTGAACGCGTTCTCTACAACATTCCGCTCGCGAATATCGCCATACGTCGATGCGATACGCGAGTCGAGACCGAGGTCGACAAAGAGGCTCGGCGTTGTATCAGGCGCCAACGCGAGGCCGCTGACTTTTGCACCAAGCGCGTCGAGCCACAGCGACAACCAGCTCCCTTTAAAGCCGGTGTGACCCGTGACTAGGACCCGCTTGCCTTGCCAAAATTCAGCGTTCATTCCCAGATCTTCCACGGCGGCGAACCGCTGTGCCATGCTTCCTCGAGCTGCCGTTTATCTCGCAGCGTGTCCATGCATTGCCAAAAATCATAGTGGCGATACGCCGTGAGCTGGCCCTCGCTCGCAAGTTTCTCGAGAATGTCGAGCTCGAGAATACTATCGTCGTCTTTCAGGTAATCGAGCACCTGCGGCTCGAGCACCATAAACCCGCCGTTGATCCACCCATCGTGCGTCTGCGGCTTCTCGCTAAACCGCGTCGTCAGGTCCTCGTTGATCAGCAGCTCGCCGTAACGTGCCGGCGGATGAACTGCAGTCACGGTCGCTAATTTCCCATTCGAACGATGTGTTTCGAGCAGTGCGTTGAGGTCGATGTTGCACACGCCGTCGCCGTACGTGAGCATAAAAGGCTCGTCCTTCAAAAACGGCTCCAGACGCTTGACGCGGCCGCCCGTCATCGATGCCTTTCCGGTGTCGACGAGATGGACCTTCCAATTATCGGCGTGATCGCTCTCGAGAAAATCGATCTTGCCCGTCGATACATCGACCGACATGTCGCGGCACAGTTGGTGATAGTCCAGGAAGTACCGCTTGATCGTCTCGCCCTTGTAGCCGAGGGCCACATAAAACTCGCTAAACCCCTGCGACGCATAGATCTTGAGGATGTGCCACAGGATCGGATAGCCGCCGATCTCGACCATCGGCTTGGGCCTTACCTCGGTTTCTTCAGCGAGCCGCGTGCCCAGCCCGCCGGCGAGAATTACGACCTTCATATGATGGAAATCAGCGTTTGTAGAACTTAGA
>Ga0068853_100000336_pt1 | contig 32742 bp, 28 predicted proteins | sample KBSCornC32_FD_65655 | JGI IMG/M metagenome (GOLD analysis project Ga0068853, IMG submission 65655) | Corn rhizosphere microbial communities from Kellogg Biological Station, Michigan, USA - KBS Corn C3-2 | ecosystem: Host-associated > Plants > Roots > Rhizosphere > Soil ... | reverse complement strand
ACGAGCACGAGCACGAGCACGAGCACGAGCACGAGCACGAGCACGAGCACCAGTGCGAGCGCGGAGCCGAGCGCGCCCCTGCTCACCCCCGCCGCCTCCAACCACCGTCGCCTCCTCCGCGGGGCCTCGGCCGACCTCGAGCTGCGCCACTACACCCGAACCCCCACGACCTTCGCCGGCGCTCGCGCGGCGTTGCTCCTCGGCACCACCAGCTCCCGCTGGACCGCCGAGCCCGCCGCCGGTTTCGTCCACGCTCGCCGCCATCTCGATCTCGGCGACGTCACGATCCAGGGGCCGACGGTGGGCCTGACCGTCGGTCCCTGGTTCTCGCGCGGTCCCCTTTCCTTGCAGCTCGCCGGACGAGGCGAGGTCGGCTTCGCTTTCGTAGTCGGGCGTTCGGGGCGAGCGGACGTCGACGCCGGGAGTGGCTCGAACGTGACGCTGGGGCTCGGGCTGGTCGCCCGCCTGGAGGTCCCGCTCGGGCGGACGTTCCGTGCGGCGCTGGGTGTGGAGCTCGGCGGCACGCTGCGCGGAATCACGGCGCGCGTGAGCGGACAGCCAATCGCGGCCCAGCAGGGCCCCTACGGGCTCGCCTCGCTGGGCGTGGGCTGGTCCCGCTGACCGGCAGCCAGCTCCGAGCGCAGCGTGGGACGGCGGCGGTCTAGGCGCCGCCCGCCTGTGGGAGCTCGTGGACGTAGGCGCCGGGCATCACGGCCGCGCTCGCAGCGGTCACCGACACGCCGACCAGGAGGCGACCGCCACGAATCGTGACCCGCGCGCCGAAGCCGTGGTTCGCGCCCGGGCGAGGCTCCGTCCAGGTCCGGACCACCGCGAACCGCGCCCCGTCGTCGTCGTCCGGCCGCACACGTTCGAAGACGCGCACGGCACCTGCGGCTTCGTTCTCCTCGACGGCGGTGGTTGGATCGCCGATGGCCAGGAAGTCGGGCCCGAGCGCGACCGAGCCGCGCTCTCCGCGGCCGACCGCCGTTCGCCAGACGGGCGTCCAGGCATCGCGCTGGGTCTGCGTCGGGCTCTCGGCGCCCCCCGCGCTCGCGGCGCCCCTTCGCTGGAACACCCACGCTTCGTCCCGACCCCGCACCGCCACGAGATCCCCGGCCAGGGCGGCCGCCGTTCCGAAGCCGTCCCACGTGCCGTCGGCGTGGGGTGATTGCAACACTTGCTCGAGGGCCCACGTTCCCTCGCCGGAGCGGACCCGCCGGTACACGTAGACCTTGCCGGACTTCGGCCCGTCTCCCGTGGAGGCGGACGTGTCCGGCCTGGTCACGATCAGGGTGTCGCCGTCGATCTGGACCGTGTCACCGAAGTAGGCGTCGAAGCGCTGGACGTCGGCCGCCTCTTGCAGGTCCGCGGTCAGCTCGAACCGCCCGTCGGGCCCGGTCCTGTGAAAGACGAACGCCCGCCCGTAACCCCCGGCGTAGCGGCCGGCGCCCACCACCAGGTCCTGGCCCGTGAAGTCGATCGAGCGCCCGAAGCCGAGCTCGCTCGAGCCGGTGTTGCTGGCCGGCGAAGGGCACGGAGCCGCCACGGTCTCTCGATGGATCCACCCCGCGCCGCCACCTGCGGCAGGCTCGAAGAGATCCACGTATCCGAAGGCATTTCCGAAAGGATCTTCATGCGTGGCGCTGATCGCGACGCTCGTTCCGGAAAAGGCGATGGCCGCGCCGAAGAGACCGACGGCGTCGGGACGCGGCGCCAGGCGCTGGACGCGCTCGAGGGTGGCGCCGTCCGCGAAGCCCGTGAACAGGTCGATGTCTCCCGCCGGCGTCCCGGCGGCCGCCGCGACCACGACCCGCGAGGCGTCACCTGTCCCCAGCGCCAGCCCACCGGCCGCACGGCTATTCACCTCCGCCACCTCGACGTCCGAGGGGTCGGGCGGCTGCTCCGGACCGTTCCCGGTCCCACACGCCGGCAGCACCACTCCGAAACCGCACGCACCCAGCACCGCCAAGCGACGATGAAGCATGGACCACCTGCCTCCTGAATCCTGATTCTTCACGACGAGCCCGTCGTGTTTTCTGCAGGATTCGGGCCGCCCCCGAGGAGGCAGGTGTCCGGAGCAGAGGACTTACGCCGCTGCCAGCTCCATGCCCCGCAGACCCGTCCGGGCGTCGAGCGAGCGCTCGGCGTCCATGCCACCCATGCCTGCGTTCCCCGTGATCTCCCGCCAGGCGTCGCCCAGAAACTCCTTCTTCACGACGAAGGCCAGCGCCACGAACGCGGTATGACCCTCCGGGATCTCGACGAGGACGTCGCACGGCTGCTCGCCGGCGTCGGTGGTCATCAGCCCCTCGGCGCTGAACACGTTCTCTCCCAGCTTGTGCACCTTCTTGCTGATGAACGACAGCAGGTGGTGTTCGCGAGCATGCGCGCTCAGCTGGTCGGGGCTGGTCGCATCGACGGCCAGGTGAACCGAGACCATGTCCAGATCGGGCCCGCTGGCGGCGTTGGCCTGCCATCGGTGAAAGGAGCCCGACAGAAAGACGTCATCACCCTGGATGCGGAGCTCGATGGGAGAGCGGGGAGAACGAGGAAGCGTCGCGCCCGGCCCTGTCACCCCATCCGGACGCAACGGCACCACCACGCCCCGGGTTGGTCCTGACGGTCGAGCCGAAATCTTGCGATTGTCCATGGAGTCCCAGGTAAGCACCGTGGCCACCCGCGTCTAGCAGGCCGCCGAGAAGAGGACCTCGGCCTCGAGGAGGGACCCGCTCTTCGACGGACCTCGCGTGGTTCCGAGCCCGAGGCCCGCGGCCCTCTCCCGCGGCCGCTCGAGCGACCCGCGCGCGGGGTATCGGGTATAAAGCCTGCCGACGCATTCTCGACGACAGAGGAGATCATCAGATGACGACTTCCATTCGGATGGTGCTCGGCGTGGCCTTGCTGGGCCTGGCTGGGCTCCCGGCTTCGGCCTCCGCCGCGGGCGGCGCGGGCGGTGCCAGCGGGGCGCCCATCGCGGGCGTGGCCGGACCGCCGGTCGGCAGCGCACCCCCTCCCGGAATCACGGTCAAAGCGCCCGCCGTCTATCCGGAAGGCGTCGCCTACGACGAGAAGACCGGCGAGTTCTTCGTGGGCTCGATGCGAAAGGGTGTCATCGGCGCCTTCAAGGCGGACGGTAAATATCGCGAGTTCGCGAAGGACCCGCTCCTGGTCTCGTCGGTGGGGCTCCGTGCCGACCCCGAGCGCGGCCGACTGCTGGCGTGCGTGTCCGATCCGGGCGTGTCGGTCAAGACGTCGCCCCGGACCTACCGCAAGCTGGCCCGGGTGATGTCCTTCGACCTCAAGTCGGGGAAGCGATTGAAGACCGTGGACCTGCAGGGGCTGGCCGCGGGCGATCACTTTTGCAACGACCTGGCCGTCGACGGCGAGGGCAACGTCTACGTCACGGACAGCTTCATCCCGTTCATCTACAAGATCGATCCGGCCTTCAAGGCGTCGGTCTTCGTGCACAACGATCTGTTCCAGGGCGACGGCTTCAATCTGAACGGCATCGTCCACCACAAGGACGGCTACCTGATCGTCGCCAAGTCCAGCGACGGCTCCCTGTGGAAGCTGGACGAGAAGGCGATCGGCCGGATCGAGGGCATCACGCTCTCCGAGCCGTTGCCCAACGCAGACGGCTTGATCCTGACCACGGCCGGTGACCTCGTCGTCATCCAGCACGGGGACCGCCACCGGGTCGCGCGCGTCAAGTCCACCGACGGTTGGAAGACGGCCAAGGTCGAAAAGGCCGTCACGCTGGAGCCGGCGTTTCCGACCACCGGCGTGCAGGCGGGCGGCAAGATCTACGTCCTCATGGCCCACCTCGGCGACCTGTTCGCCAACCCGAAGACCGCCAAGGCCGATACCTTCACCCTCACCGAGGTCGTGCTGCCGTGAACATCTCCACATCCGCGCCCTGGAAGGCGCTCGAACAGCATCGTCAGGCGCTCGAGACGTTCTCCATGCGCGAGGCCTTCGCGCGTGATCCCGACCGGTTCCGGCGCTTCTCTCTGCGGCTCGGGGACCTGCTCCTCGACTACTCGAAGAACCGCATCACCGACGAGACCATGGGTCTGCTGCGGGAGTTGGCCCGGCACGCCGGCGTCGAGACCATGCGCGACCGCATGTTCAGCGGCGATCCCATCAACGTGACGGAGGGCCGCGCCGTGTTGCACGTGGCCCTGCGCAACGTCGCGAACCGGCCGGTCCTGGTCGGCGGCCGCGACGTCATGCCGGACGTGAACGCTGCGCTCGGCCACATGCGCTCGTTCAGCGAGGCGGTCCGCAGCGGGGCGTGGACCGGGTACGCCGGAAAGCCGATCCGCGACGTGGTCAACATCGGCATCGGCGGATCGGACCTGGGGCCCGTCATGGTGACCGAGGCGCTGCGCCCGTACCAGCGCGCCGACCTGAACGTGCACTTCGTCTCGAACGTCGACGGCACGCACATCGCCGAGACCCTGCGGCGGGTCGCCCCCGAGACGACGCTGTTCCTCATCGCCTCCAAGACCTTCACCACCCAGGAGACGATGGCGAACGCCGCCAGCGCGCGGCGCTGGTTCCTGGAGACGGCGGGCGACGCTCGCCATGTCAGCCGTCACTTCGTGGCGCTGTCCACGAACACGGCCGAGGTCACGAAGTTCGGCATCGCGCCCGAGAACATGTTCGTGTTCTGGGACTGGGTGGGGGGCCGGTACTCGCTGTGGTCGTCCATCGGCCTGTCGATCGCGCTGGCGGTCGGCTACGACAACTTCCACGCGCTGCTGGAAGGCGCGTTCGAGATGGACGAGCACTTTCGATCGGCCCCGCTCGAGAGCAATCTCCCGGTCACGCTGGCGCTGCTCGGGATCTGGTACACGAACTTCTTCGACGCCGAGTCGCACGCCATCTTGCCGTACGACCAGTACCTTCATCGGCTGGCGGCGTACCTGCAGCAGGCGGACATGGAGTCGAACGGGAAGGGGACGACGCGCGCCAACCAGGCCGTGACGGGGTACCAGACCGGTCCCATCATCTGGGGCGAGCCCGGGACCAACGGCCAGCACGCGTTCTACCAGCTCATCCATCAGGGGACGCGCCTCGTCCCCTGCGACTTCCTGGCGGCGGTGGAGACGCACAATCCGCTGGGCGAGCACCACAAACTGTTGCTGGCGAACTTCTTCGCGCAGACCGAGGCCCTGATGAAGGGGCGCACGGAGGAGGAGGCGCGCGCCGAGCTGTCGAAGGGCGGGCTCTCGGGGCCGGCGCTGGAGGCGCTCGTGCCGCACAAGGTGTTCACCGGCAACCGACCCACGAACTCGTTCCTGTACCAGAAGCTCGACCCGCGGACCCTGGGCAAGCTGATCGCGCTCTACGAGCACAAGATCTTCGCGCAAGGGGTGATCTGGAACATCAACTCGTACGACCAGTGGGGCGTCGAGCTCGGCAAGAAGCTGGCGAACGCGATCTTGCCGGAGCTGGACGCGCCCGGGGTGGTCCAGGGACACGACTCGTCCACCAACGGCCTCATCAACGAGTGGAAGGCGCGCGCGGGAGGGGCAGGCCCCTCCCGCGGGCCCAGGATCTAGATGGGAACCCTGGGAGGGTTCCCGAACCCTCCGGCCGCTGCCGTTGGAGGTCGGGTGGCTACGCCTGCCGGGTGCTTGGACCCGCTCGCTGCGCTCGCTCTGACGTCACGGTCGCCTGAGACATTGCCGCTGCTTTGGCCGTTTTGATTGGCGGGAATGGCGGCGGCTTCCTGGCGGTTTCAGGCCGGTGATGGTCGCCGTCGTCGCGCGCGCCGCGTGTCTCCTGGGGGTGGGGACCGCGCTCGGGTTGGTCGTGAACGCCGCGCGCGGCGACGGGGTCTCGCTCACTGCGTTTGCCGCGCCGAGCGCGTGCCCGGCCGCGCCCGCGCCGGTGGCGGCCTCGGCTGGCGATGGCGCCGTGGCCGCCGTCGAGGTCCTGGCGCCCACGGCGGCCGCCGATCTGTGTCGTGATCCTCGCGCCGTCGTGGTGGACGTGCGCCCGCCCGCCGCCTTCGCGGAGGGGCATGTGGCGGGGGCCCTGCATCTGCCGTGTGCCGCGCCGGGCGGCGCGGCTCGAGCCGCCGTCGAGCTCCTCGGCGGCCGGAACACGCTGATCGTCTATGGCCAGGACACGGGCGAGGCGCTCCCGGTCGCCGAGGAGCTGCGGCGCCGTGCTGGTCGGCCGGACCTTCGCATCGTGGTCATCGAAGGCGGCTTTCCGCGGTGGAGCGCGGCCAGCCTGGCCTGCTCGTCAGGACCGTGCCCGGAATGCGGCGTGCCGCACGAATAGCGGGGGCGCTCGCCCTGCGCGTCGGCGTGGGCGGGGTGCTGGTGGTGGCGGGCGCGCTCAAGCTGCGGGCGCCCGGCGAGCTGGCGACGCAGATCGCGAACTACCAGCTCTTGCCGGCGGCGGCGCCGTATCTGGCCGCGGTGCTGCCGGCGATCGAGCTCGTGGTCGGACTGGCGGTCATGGTGGCGCCGCGTCCATGGCGCTCGGGGGCGGCGCTGGCGGCCCTGGTCCTCTTCGGTCTGTTCGAGGGCGCGGTGACCGCGGCCTACCTGCGCGGCATCAACATCGATTGCGGCTGCTTCGGAGGGGGCGGGGGACCCATCACCTGGGTGACCATCCTGCGCAACCTGCTGCTGATGGCCGCGGCCGGCACCGTGCTCTGGCTGGAGAGGCCGCGGGAAATTCGGGCGGTCGCCCCGCCTGCGGTACCATGAACGCGTGAAGAACCGCGCTCGCCGGCCTCTGGACGGAGATGAGTCGTGACGGCGCTGGCGCGGGCCGCGGGCCAGCTGCTGTCGGTCGGGTTCGACGGACCCGAGTTGCCGGACGAGCTGCGCGCGCGCATCGCCGCCTCGGAGGTGGGCAGCGTCATCCTGTTCAAGCCCAACATCGAGACGCCGTCGCAGGTCGCGAGGTTGGTGGGCGAGATTCGCGCCGCCGCGCCGCTCGGGTCGGGCCGTCCGCCGTGTCTGGTGGCCATCGATCAAGAGGGGGGCCTGGTGCAGCGGCTGCGCGCGCCGCTCACGGTGTGGCCCGACATGCTGTCGGTGGGGGCGACCGGCGACGCCGCCACCACCGAGGCGGTCGGCCGCGCCCTCGGCGACGAGCTGGCCGCGCTGGGGATCGGCTGGGACTTCGCGCCGGTCCTGGACGTGCATACGAACCCGGCGAACCCCGTCATCGGGAACCGCGCGTTCGGCACCAATCCCGAGGCGGTCGCGTCGCACGGACTCGCGTTCTGGCGCGGGCTTCGCGCGGCCGGTCTGGTCGGCTGCGGCAAGCACTTCCCCGGACACGGCGACACGCGCACGGACTCGCACCTCGAGCTTCCGGTCGTCGACCAGTCGCTCGATCGTTTGCGGCGGGTCGAGCTGGCGCCCTTCGCGGCCGCCGCCCGCGCCGGCCTCGAGGCGATCATGACGGCCCACGTGCTCTTCCCGGCGCTGGACAGCGAGCGGCCGGCCACGCTGTCGCGCGCGATCCTGACCGGGTTGCTGCGCGAGGAGCTGGGGTTCCGTGGGGTGATTGTCTCTGACGATCTGGGCATGAAGGCGGTCGCCGACCGTTACCCCATCGAGGACCTGGCGGTCATGGCCGTGGCGGCGGGCTCCGACGTCCTCATCATCCGCGAGCCCGTCGAGCGGCAGCGGCGGGCGCACGAAGCGCTGGTGCGGGCCGCCGAACGCGACAGCGAGCTCCGCCGGCGCGTCGAGGAGAGCGCCGCGCGCATGGCCGTGCTGGCGGCCGCCTGCCGGGTCGGGCCGCCCATCATGGATCCGGCCGAGCTGGCGACGCGGCTCGGGACGGCGGCGCATACGGCGCTGGCCTCTCGCTTTCCCAAGGTCGATCCGCTCTCCCCGCCCGCGCGATCGCCGGTCGCAGACGCTTGAGCGGGCCCGCCGGAGTGGCGGAGCCCGCGGCTCAAGGGGCGGACGTGCTGCCGCCCGCCGGCGCTGGCATGGTGGCCGGACCCTGCGGGCCAGCGGCGCGCTCGCGGCGCAGGCGCGCCGTGAGCAAGGACTCGATGAGCAACGCGCCGATGAGCACCGCCCCCAGCGCGTGCCACAGCTCCATCCGCCGCAGGGGAGGGCGCCCGGTGCCATCGCCGCTGCCCGCGCCGCGGTCGGGCCGTCGCTCGTCGGGCAAGAGCGTCGGGTCCGATTCGCGGACGTCCAGGTTGACGATGAACGCTTCGTCAGTCCGTTCGATCCACGTGCCCGAGGCTCGGAGGGCCCGCACGCGGTAGGTCCCGAGCTGGTCGGTCTCCGTGAACATCACGGCCCGGCTCAGGTGAGCGCGCTGGGCCGGTCCGACAGCCGGCGTCGCGCCCGCGGGGGCACCCTTGGTCGCGTCCGCCTTGGCGTGCCCGTCAGCGGCCGACTCGGGCACCAGCGTGCGGACGTCGCCGTTGGGCTTCGTGACCTCGATGCGGCGATCGTCGGCGGCGCAGCGGATCTCGCGGCTGGCGCCCGTGACCAGGGTCGCGATGGCGTCGCCCGCCGGCGCCCCCGCCAGCCGCCGGGCCGCCTCCTGGATGAGAGGCAAGAACCCCGGTCGGATGGGGAGGTCGGTCCACTCGCGGTCGACCGTGGTGGTCAGCAGCATGACCCGACCGGAGCCGATCTCCGACTCGACCAGGGCCGGCGCGCCCGTCTCGTAGCGAAGGACCACGGTCCGTCCGGCCTCGCTCGCGACCGGCTCGAGCAGCTCGTACTGGAAGAAACGCGCGGACGCCAGACCCTCGCCGCCGGCCGAGAACCCGGCCAGCAGCGGATGACGACGATCGATGGGCGCGAGGCGCTCGGCCGGACGGGTGTCGATGGTCTCGCCCACCTGCGTTCCGGGACGCGCGGCGGCGGTTCGCCGCAGCCCGAGCGGCTGCGGCAGCACGCGCCGCATTCGCTGGTTCCAGGCGTCGGCGTCGACCTTGTCACCGACGGAGATGAAGAGCCCGCCGCCTCCTTCCACGTACTTGACCAGCGCGGCCGCCGCGGCGTCGGTGGGACGCGCCACGTTCGCCATGAACACGGCCGCGTAGTCACCCAGGTTGCGCGCGGCCAGGTCGTCGGGCAGGGTCACCTGAACCTGGAAGTGGCTACCCCCCGCGCGCAGCGCCGCCTCCAGGAAGAACACCTCGTCCTCGTTCCGCACGGTGCGTGGATCGCCGTCGACCACCAGCACCCGCAACCCGCGCGAGACCTCGACCCGCGTGCGGCGCCGATCGTCGAGCGGGAATCGATCGGGATCGATCACGACCTCGACCCGATGGGCAGACGCGCCGCTGGCGCCGCCCGGGGCGAACGCGTGCAGGAACCGCTTGTGGACGCGCCCGCCCGGCGCGACGTCGACGAAGCCGCGGCCCACCTCCTCTCCGTCGAGCCGCAGGGCGACGCCCAGGTGCTCGGCGGGGCGCGACGAGAAGTTGGCGATCTCGGCCACCACCGCGACGCCCTGCGGTCCCACGTCCGGCGCCGGATCGGCCACCAGATCGGTGACGGCGCGGTTGTCCGCATGTTCCTTGATTCCGATGGGCAGGACCGTCACCGCCACCGGCGCGCGGCCGGCGTCGGCCCCGGCTGCCACCGCCGCCGCCGGATCGCTGGAGAACGACGTCGCCTGCAGATCGGTGACCAGATAGATGTGGCGCTCGGCGTGCGCGCCGGCCCGGGCGATGGGCGCGGCGCGGGCCAGGGCGCCCGACAGATCCCCGCGGCGGGCCGAGACGGTAGCGGCGTCCAGCGCCGCGAGCAGGCGCGGGCGATCGCTCGACGGATCGGCGATGGGCGCGGCGCTCCCCTCCGACCCCAGCAGCAGCGCGACGTCGGACTCGGGCGCCATGTTCTCGACCAGCGCGCGGGTCTGGGCGCGGGCGACCTCGAAGAGGGTGCCGCCACCGAACCCGCTCGAGCGTTGCATGCTGGCCGAGTCGTCGAGGATGATGACGGCGGTCTGGGGCCGGTTGGTGGTGGCCGGCAGGTCCGAGCGAACCTCGGTGAAGGGCCGGGCGAAGAGCAGGGGGAGCGCGGCCGCCACCGACGTCCGCACGATCAGCAAGAGCACGTCGCGGAGCCGGCGGCGGGCGGCGACCTCGCGCTCGGCTCGGTACAGGAGCTGCATGGCCGCGAAACGCAGCGGGTTCGCGCGGCGCCGGCCCCGGCGGTGGATGAACCAGGGCAGGGCCGCCGCCAGCAGGCCGAGCAACAGGGAGGGCGCGAGGAATCGCATCGTGAGGCGCGCCGGCTATCTCCCGCCGATGGGCGCGCGAGCCTCCGGTGCGTGCACCTGGCAGGTTAGCGCACGGGCGCGGCGACGTCGCCTCGGAGGCGTGCGGTTCGGCCGAGGCCTCGAAGAGGTTCTCGCCGTGCTCACGCAACCCGCGACCGCCGCCGCCGAAACGTCTCCGTGTGGGTCATCGCCGTCCTCGATTCGGTCACACGGGTCCGCCGTCCCCGGCGCGGCGAGGCGGACGCGCCGATGCGCACCGGCTGGCTCTTGACCCTGGGGATGATGGCGGGGCTCGTGGGGGACGCCGGCTGCGTCCCGAGGACCGATCTCGCGGCCGAGACGAACGGGGGAGGGGGCGCCTCGACCGGCGCCGAGGGGCCGACGGGACCGGGCGTCGCCGCAGCGAGCTTGGTCGATCCCGCAGCGGGCGCCACCGGTGTCCCGGTGAACCTGGCGGCGGTCTGGGTCAAATTCCCGGGCCCCGTCAGCCTCCCGGACGGCGCCCTGGCCGTCGCGACCAGCGGCGTGCCAGCGGCGCTTGGTGCGCTGGAATCCGCGGCGTGTCCCGACGCTTCGCCAGCGGCCTGCTTGCGCGTGGGCCTGGCCGGCGCCTTGAGCGCGGGCGCGACCTACGTCGTCGACCTTGGTCCGGGCGTGATGGACCTGGAGGGCCACCAGGTGCCGGCCGGACTGGTGGGGCGGTTCGTGACCGCGCCCGACGCCGATCTGACCGCTCCCGTCATCGACGCCCTGGCCGTCCAGCCCGTGGGACCTTGCGTGGCGGTCGCCTTCACCACCGACGAGCCGGCGCAGGCGACGATTCGCATCGAGAGCGCCGGCGGCGTGCGGCGGATCTCCGCGGGGGCGGGCGTCACCGAGTTCTCGGGGGCCGCGTCGCTGGTGGGGCTCGGGGCCGGAGACCCGTTGCTGGTGATCGCGGAGGTCGAGGATCGCGCCGGCAACCGGGCCGAGTCGGCCGCCGTCGCGCTCACGGTCCCACCCGATCTGCTGCCGCTCGCGATCACCGAGGTGCTGGCCAACCCGGCGGGCGCCGAGCCCACGCAGGAGTTCGTCGAGATCCGCAACCTCGGCGATCAGCCAGTCGAGTTGCAAGGGCTCGCCATCGCCGACGTCAAGGGAATGGACGTCCTGCCCGCCGCCACGCTGGCCCCGGGGGCCTACGCGTTGATCGTGGCGAGCGGGTTCGACGCCGCGAGCCCGAAGGACATCCCACCTCGAGCGGGCGTGCTGCTCGTGCGGGTCGACACGCGCATCGGCTCGGACGGGCTCTCGAACAGCGGCGAGGTCGTTCGCCTCCTCTCCGCTCACGGGAACGTCGTGTCGAGCTACGGCGCCGCCGTCGACGTCTCGGCCGCGAGCTGGTCCGGCAAGAGCGTCCACCGGATCCCGGAGACGGCCTGCGATCAGGAGGCCAGCTGGACGCGCCACCCCGAGGCGCCGACCCCGGGCTGGGGCGCGCCGTGAGACGAAGGTCGACGCGCGGCGCGCACCATCGGGCGCGCCTCTCCCGGGCACCGGCCCCCCGTGGTAGGTAATCAAGCATGTCGGGGCACAACCGCTGGTCGAAGATCAAGCACAAGAAGGAAGCATCCGACGCCAAGAGATCCAAGCTGTGGACCAAGGTGATCAAGGAGATCACCGTCTCCGCCCGCCTCGGCGGCGGAGACATCAACGGCAACCCGCGCCTCCGCTCGGCGGTCGACAAGGGCCGCGCGGTGAACATGCCGAACGACGTCATCGAACGGTCAATCAAGAAAGGGACCGGTGACCTCGATGGTGTGAACTACGAGGAGTTCTCGTACGAGGTCTTCGGTCCGGGCGGCACGGGCATGATCGTCGAGATCATGACCGACAACCGCAACCGGACGGTCAGCGAGGTGCGCAACATCTTGCAGCGGTACAACGGGAACCTCGGCGCCTCGGGCTCCGTCGCCTACCTGTTCAAGAAGCAAGGGGTGATCGTGTTCGACAAGACCGAGGTCGACGAGAACGCGCTCACCGACCTGGCCATCGAGCTCGGCGCCGACGACATCAAGTCGGAGCCCGAGAGCGTCACCATCCTGACCGAGCCGAAGGAGCTCGAACGCATCCGCGAGGAGCTGAAGGCGCGCAAGCTGGCGGCGCCGGTCACGGCCGAGGTGACGATGGTGCCGCAGACGGTGGTTCGCGTGACTGGCACCGACGCCGAGAAGGCCTTCAAGCTGGTCTCCGCGCTCGAGGACAACGACGACGTGCAGAACGTCTACTCCAACATGGAGGTCGACGACTCCGTCCTGGAGAGCGTCGGCTGACCCCTGCCTTCTCAACGTACGGACGCAGGAACAGGGACACGAGGAAGGGACGGCCGGTGAAGCCGATTGATGAGTCGGTCGGCGACCGCCCTCTGGTCCAGCGTTCCCAGGCGGGCGCCGCTGCACCCATGCGCCGGATCCTCGGGATCGATCCGGGGACGCTCCGCCTTGGCTACGGCGTGGTCGAGGCCGGGGGAGGCGCTCGGCTGCGCTACGTCGAGTGTGGCGTGATCACCGCGTCGCCGCGCGCCCCGCGCGCCGTCCGCCTCGTCGAGATCGCGCGCGGGCTCCGCGAGCTGGTGGCCGAGATGCGCCCGCAGGCCGTGGCCATGGAGGAGGCGTTCGCCGGCAAGAACGTCCAGTCGGCGCTCGCGCTCGGCGAGGCGCGCGGCGTCGCCCTGCTGGTGGCCGGTGAGGCTGATCTGACGGTCGCCGGATATCCACCCGCCACCGTCAAGAAGAACGTCGTGGGGCACGGGCGCGCCACCAAGGACCAGATCGCCTACCTGGTGCAGGCCACGCTGAAGCTGCGCCGGGCTCCGTCGAGCGACGCCGCCGACGCCCTGGCGATCGCCATCTGCCACGCGCGCTGCGCCTGGACGAACGGCGAGGGCCGGCTTCGATGATTGCTCACCTGCGCGGAAGGGTGATCGACAAGGACGCCGAGTCCGCCGTCATCGACGTGAACGGTGTGGGCTACGAGGTGGCGCTGAGCAGCGCGACCGCACAGGGGCTGGCGGCGCTGGGCGCGGAGGCGCGTCTCTGGGTCCACAGCCACTTCGTTCAGGACGGGGGCCTCGCCCTCTATGGTTTTGCCGATCGTGAGGAGCGCACCCTGTTCGCGACGTTGCTCGGCGTACAAGGGGTCGGGCCCAAGGTGGCGCTGGCCATCTTGTCGGGCCTGCCGGCCGCCGAGCTGACCCGTGCCATCGCGGGCGCCGACATCGCGCGCCTCACGCAGATCAAAGGGGTGGGGCGGAAGACCGCCGAGCGCCTGGCGGTCGAGCTGCGGGACAAGCTGGTGCCGTTTCCCGTGGCGCCGGCCTCCGGAGCGGCGGGGCGCTCGAACCCGAGCTCGTCGCCGTCCGGCGGCGCTGCGTCGGCCTGGCCGGAGCGGATCCGGGACGTGCAGGGCGCGCTCGCCAGCCTGGGCTACCGGCTGGGCGAGGTCGAGCCCGTGCTGGAGCGCCTCGATCCCGAGCGGCCGGTGGACGAGCTGATCAAGCAGGCGCTGGCCGCCCTGCGGAGGGTATAAAGGCCCCGATGCCGCGCAAACCGCACGACGACGGCGGCCCGGCCATCGAGGCGGCGGCCAAGGTTGAGGCCGCCGCCGCTCGCCCGATCATTCACGCGCCCGTCTCGCAGCGCCCGCCGTCGTCGTCGGGGCCCCCTCCTGCGGCGATCGTTCCCGAACCTTCCGAGGAGCGGTTGATGTCCTCGGCCGCCCCCGCCCGGCGGCCGGGCGACACCGATGACGACGTGGCGCTGCGCCCGCGACGTTTCGACGAGTTCGTCGGACAGCGCAAGATCGTCGAGAACCTGGCCGTCTACGTCCAGGCTGCGCGCCGCCGCGGCGACGCGCTCGACCACGTGCTGCTGTCCGGTCCCCCCGGCCTCGGCAAGACGACGCTCGCCTTCTTGCTGGCCAACGAGATGGGCACCGCCATCCACGTGACCTCGGGGCCGGCGCTGGAGCGCAAGGGCGATCTCGCCGGGATCCTGACCTCCCTGCAGAAGGGGGACTTCCTCTTCATCGACGAGATCCACCGCCTGCAGCCGGCCGTCGAGGAGAGCCTCTACCCGGCGATGGAGGACTTCCGCATCGAGATCGTGACCGGCGCCGGCGCGGGCGCGCGCGCCATCCCGCTGACCATCGAGCCGTTCACGCTGGTGGGAGCGACCACGCGGACGGGCCAGCTCGCGTCTCCGTTGCTCTCCCGCTTCGGAATCGTGGAGCAGTTCGGTTTCTACACCGCCGCCGAGCTGGCGACCATCGTGCGCCGGTCCGCCAGCCTGCTGGGGCTGCCGATCGAAGAAGACGGCGCCGCCGAGATCGGCCGGCGGGCGCGCGGCACCCCCCGCATCGCGAACCGCCTGCTCCGGCGCGTGCGCGACTTCGCCGAGGTGCGCGGCGACGGTCGCATCACCCGTGAGGCGGCCGAATACGCGCTGGGGAGGCTCGAGGTCGACGCGCTCGGATTGGACGCCGTCGACCGGCGGATCCTGTCGACCATCGCCCAGCGCTTCGACGGTGGACCGGTGGGCGTCGAGTCGCTGGCGGCTGCGCTGGCCGAGGACCGCGACACCCTCGAGTACGTGTACGAGCCATACCTGATCCAGGAAGGCTTCCTCACGCGAACGCCGCGCGGCCGGAATGTCACGCGGCGCGCGTTCGAGCACCTGGGACTGCCGCCGCCGGCCGCGCGGTCGGCGGGCGGGCAGGGCACCCTGTTCGATCCCTGATCAGGCACTCGGGGCGGCGACCGCCGGAGCGAAGCGTCCGAGCTCCAGCTCGGCGCGAAAGACCGTGGTGGCCGGCCCCCGCATGCGCACGCCCGACAGGTCGGGGGCGACGGTGATGCCGAGCGGTCCCCCCAGCAGGTTCACGATGATCTCGCGACCGGCGGAGACCCGCTCTTCCAGGTAGGCGGCCACGGCCGTCGCGCAGGCGCCCGTCCCGCAGGCGAGCGTGATGCCGCAGCCACGCTCCCAGACCACCAGATCGATCTCGCCGTCGGGCCGCAGGCGGGCGAACTCGACGTTGGTCCGACGCGGGAAGGTCGCGTGACGCTCCAGCTTCGGTCCCTCCGCCTCCGCCAGCGCCCGCAGGTCGGCCGCCGGATCGTCGACGAAGATGACGGCATGAGGGTTTCCCATCGACACGGCCGTGAATGCGAAGCGGCGCCCGTCCACCTCGATGGCCGTCCGAAGCGCCCGGGCCGTGCCTCCCGGCGCCAGGGGGATCTCGTCGCGGGTCAGGCGGGGCCGGCCCATCTCCACCGTCACGCTCGTGACCAGGCCCGGATCGCCGGCGCCCGTCCCGCGCTCCCCCACGACCAGATCGCAGGCCAGCAGCCCGGCGCCCGTGTCGATGCGCAAGGGGGATCGCCGCAGGGCGGGATCGCTCTCGTACAGCACCTTGGCGACGCACCGGATTCCGTTGCCGCACATCTCGGCCTCGCTGCCGTCGGCGTTCAGCACGCGCATACGGGCGTCGCCCGCCGTGCCCGGGAGGATGGCGAGAATACCGTCGGCGCCGATCCCGAAATGGCGATCGCACACGGCGCGTACGGTCGCCGGATCCTGGATCGCGGCGGCGACGCTGGACTCGACGCGCCCGTCGCGCAGGTCGACGACGACGAAGTCGTTGCCCAGCCCCTCGACCTTGGCGAAGGGGACGCTCACCTTCCGTCCGTCGCGCATCGAACCAGCTTAATCGGTCGGAGCCTTGGGCGCCGGCGGCGGCCCGCTCTCCGCCGGGACCGGCGCTTCGGTCGCCGGCGCCTCGGCGGACGGCGACCTCGTCTTGGGGGCCGAAGCCGGCTTCGCTCGCGTCGGTGACTTCGGTGGCGTCCCCGGCGCCGCGCCCTCGGTTGGCGCGCCCGCGGCCTTCGACTTCACGTTCGTCCCCGGAGCTGCGCCCTCGGTCGCCGGGCCGGTCGGCCTGGTGGCGTCGGGCTTCTTCAGCTCCAGCTTCAAGGGGGCCGAAGGCATGGCCGCGCCGGGCAGCGTCGACTTCGTCGCCGCGCCGGGAGCCGCCGGGGTCGTCCCGGGCGCCTCTCCCGCGGGGGCGGGCGTCGCGCCCGGCGAGGCCGATCCGGCGCCAGCCGGGGTCGTGCCGTTCTTGTCGGGGGCGGCCGGCGCGTTCTTCTGGAGATCGGCCTTCAGCTTGGCAGCCTTCTCCTCGTCGGTCTTCTTCTGCGCGGCCCGCTGCGCCGCCAGGTCCTGCAGCCGCTTCGAATCCTGTCGGCTCGAGATGTGAGCCAGGGACAGCGACGTCACCAGGAAGAGCGCGGCCGTGATCGAGGTCATCCGCGTGAGGAAATTTCCCGCGCCGGAGGATCCGAAGACCGTCTGGCTGCCGGCGCCGCCGAAGGCGATGCCCATGCCGCCGCCCTTGCCGGCCTGCAACAGCACCACGAGGATGAGGAACAAGCAGACGACGATGTGAACGATAGTCAGGAGCGTAACCATACCTCGGTCCCTTCTTTCACGATGCGGACGAACGAATCGGCCGAGAGCGATGCGCCGCCGACCAGCGCGCCGTCGACGTCGACCTCGGCCATGAGGGCGCGAATGTTATCCGGCTTGACGCTGCCACCGTAAAGGATCGGCAGCGCCGCCGCCACCGCGGCCGACCGGGTCGCCGCCACCCTGGTGCGAATCGAATGATGCACCTCCTGCGCCTGTGCCGGCGTGGCGGTGCGGCCCGTCCCGATCGCCCACACTGGCTCGTACGCCACGAGAGAGCGTCCGAGCTCGGCGTCGGAGATGTCGCGCAAGGCGGCGTCGAGCTGTCGCTCGACCACGGCCAGCGTCGTGCCCCCGTCGCGCTCGGCCAAGGTCTCGCCGATGCAGATGATGGGCTTCAGGCCGGCGCCCAGCGCCGCGCGGGTCTTCCGATTGACGTCGGCGTCGGTCTCACCCATCAGCTGGCGCCGCTCGGAGTGCCCGATGATCACGTAACGGCACCCAGCGTCGACCAGCTGGGCCGGCGCGATCTCGCCGGTAAAGGCGCCCTTCGCCTCCCAGTAGCAATCCTGGCCCGCCACCGCCACGCGGGCGGTGGCGCCCAGACGTGCCGTGACCGTGGCCAGCGCGACGAAGGAGGGCGCCACGACCACGTCGGCGCCGTCGACACCGGCCACACCTGCCTGAACGTCGGTCGCCAGCGCGACGGACTCGGCCAGGGTTCCAAAGAGCTTCCAGTTGCCCGCGAAGACGGGGCGTTTCTCACCTGCAGGGACGTCGTTCGACATTCGTTCCGCCGTTTCAGCTTTCGAGCGCGGCAAGTCCGGGCAGCTTCCTGCCCTCGAGGAACTCGAGCGAGGCGCCGCCGCCCGTCGAGATATGGGTGATCTTGTTCGCGACGCCGCTCTTGTGTACCGCCGCGACGGAGTCGCCGCCGCCCACCACCGTCAGCGCGGTGCTGGCCGCCACCGCGCGGGCCACCGCCAGGGTCCCGCTCGCGAACGGCTCCGATTCGAACACGCCCATGGGGCCGTTCCAGAAGATCGTGCGCGCGCGGGCGATGGCGTCGGCGAAGCCGCGCGCCGTCTCGGGCCCGATGTCCAGGGCCGCCAGGTCTTCGGGGATGTCGGAGGCCTTCACGGTCTTGCCCGACTCCGACTTGATGCCCGGCGCCGCGATCGCGTCGCGCGGCAGCAACACCTCGACGTTCGCCTCTTCGGCCTTCTTCAGGAACGATCGGGCCAGCGCGAGCTTGTCCTCCTCGACCAGCGAGCGGCCGAGCCGTCCGCCCTTGGCCTTGAGGAACGTGTTGGCCATGGCGCCGCCGATCAGCAGCTGGTTCACCCGCCCGAGCAGGTTCTCGAGCACGCCGATCTTGTCCGAGACCTTGGCGCCGCCGATGATGGCGAGGAAAGGGCGCTCGACTTCACCGAGCAGCTTGCCGAGGAAGCTGACCTCTCGTTCCATCAAGAGGCCCATGCCCTTGGCGGCCACGAACCTGGCGATGCCGGCGGTCGAGGCGTGCGCGCGGTGCGCTGTCCCGAAGGCGTCGTTGACATAGACGTCGGCGTACGACGCCAGCCCCTTCGCGAACGTCTCGTCGTTCGCCTCCTCGGCCGGCGTGAACCGCAGGTTCTCGAGGAGGGCAACCCGGCCAGCCTTCAGATCGCCGACCACCTTGCGGGCTCCGTCGCCGACGGGCTCGTCCGTCAGCAACACCTCGGCGCCAAGCAGCTCCGCCAGCTTCTGGGCCACCGGCATCAACGAGAACTTCGAGTCCGGCTTGCCCTTCGGTCGCCCCAGGTGCGAAGCGAGCACCACGCGCGCGCCCTTTTCGAGGGCGTGGCGGATCGTCGGGAGGCTCTCACGGATGCGGCTGTCCTCGGCGACACCGCCGGCAGGGGTCAACGGCACGTTGAAGTCGACGCGAATGAAAACGCGCCGGCCCTCGATGTCGAGCTCGTTGATGGTCTTGATGGACATGTCCCGCGGTGCTCCCTGAATACAACACCCGCGGCGACCGTCGAGGCTGAAACTCGTGCGCTACCAGAACGCTCCCCGCAGGCGCCGGCTCGGGCGCGGGAAGAATGCTCGAAGGAGCAGCGAAAATCTACAAAAAAGCCGGCGAGGGGTGGTGACCCCGCGCCGGCTTTCTTGCGTCCGAGATGCGCGCTTAATCGAGCTGAACGTCGTCCTTGATGTCGGATGTCACCAGACCAATGATTTCACTCGCAAGCGCGACGATCTGCCGCGGCTCGTACCCATTCTGCCTGAGATCTTTGTAAATCGACTTGGAGAGGATCCGCAGAGCCCTCTCGCGGCTCGGGGCCGCTGACGAAACCGGAACGATGGTAGCGGACTGCGTGGTCAATTGAGCCATTCATCCCTCCTCCCAGGAGGTCGCGCACTGTGAAGCACGGTATGTGCCAGAGAGCCGTGTCTTGTAAGTGCCTGATTTTGCTGTTTATCAAAGATTTCTGAAACCTTTGCCCGCGTAGCGGCGTACGCACTGTTGGGGAGCGGCGCTCATGGGTTTCCGCGGTCGGAGGGCGGATTGGTGTCGAAAATCTGGCACTTTCATGGCGGTTAGGCTTCGAAGCGGGTGCGAAGTCCGTTTTACACCCTATGCTTGCGACATAGCGCACGCCGCGCGCCACCTGCCACACGACCTCTCTCGGCTCTGGACGTGGGGAACGCTCGAGAGACGGCGCCGGCGCGCCACCACCCTTTGTGTGTAAACTTCGAGCCTACGTCGAGGAGCCCAGCATGAAATACGCGGTCGAGGTGGCGCATCTACTGAACGGCGAGCTCGTCTCTGTTCGCCGCCTATCCGCCCGCCGCGAGCGGTATGGGTCGCGGCTGGCAGCCGCCATCGTGGCCGGGGCCTTCATCGTCGGCATGGCCGCGGTCTTCGGGATCGTCCGCGTCTTCGGGCGGGCCGTCTATGCCCCGGAATTCGTCGGACTGTGGCTCGGCCTCGGGCTTCTTTCGATCGCTTTCGCGCACGTCTGTGTCTCGCGTCGTTTGGGGCGCTATCGACTGGGAACCCGGTTGGACGCCGATGGCTTCGCGCCGTTCGAGCTCGATCTCGTCCGGCGGGTGCGGCACGGGACGAGGTTCGGGCGCGGCAAGCGACACGTCGAATCGCAGGAGCCCGCGGAGACCGGCGATGGTTTCGAGCTGACCGTGGTCGCCGGCATGCAGGGATCGATCGAGAATGGCCGGGCGCCGCTCCCCATCGAGGCCCTGGTGAGCACGGGCTCCCGCCGCCGATCGGTGACGCTCGCGCGCGACGCGCGGGCCGAGGTCCGCGTGGGTCCGTCGGTGTTCGTGGTGCGCAGCGTTCCCACTCCTCTTCGCGGTCAGGGCGACGTCCCGCGCGATTTTTGGCGGCCGTTCTCGCGGGTGGCCCTGGGCGCGCTGGAGGTCGCCGCGGTGGGAACGCTGCTCTCGATCATCCCCCCTCCCCAGACCATCGGCGATCGTCCGCGGGCGATGGGACCTCGCATCACCACGCCCTGGGAGGCCGAGAAGCGCCTGCGATGGGAGGCTCAAGAGCAGGCCGCCTCGCTGCACCAGTGCTTCGATCCTCTCCCGATCTCCTGCCAGCACTCGGGCTACGTGGGGGTGGGCGTCTCCTTGAACCGGGACGGCGAGCTGCGGTCGAACTGGATCGCGCGATCGACGTACGGGCGCGAGTGCCCCGTCGATCAATGCATGAAGGATGTCGTCTCGACGTGGATCTTCGACCCGCTGCCCGAGGCCATGCGCGTCGTGTTGCCGGTGCAAGTGCTGCGGACGGAGAAGCCGCTGCCGCCCAAGGTGGCGCGGGCCGAGGCCACCGTCCCGGCCGGCAACGGCGACCTGACCGTGGAATGGACCCGTGGCGGGCGCTGACGGCGACGGAGGCGCAGCCGGCGATGATCCGGCGGCGCGGGCGCGGGCCCTGGCGTTGCTCGAAGCGACGCATCAGTTTCCGTGCGCCTATGACCTGACGGTGGTCGCCTTCAACGAGGAGGTCACCACCGCGGCCGTGCGGGGGGCCGTGGTGGCGGACGGCGATCCGGTGTCGCACCAGGTGATCGAGAGCCGGGCCGGAAAATATCTCAGCCACCGGTTCTCGGTGCGAGTCGCCGCGGCGGTGGACGTGCTGGAGATCTATGCGCGGGTCCGCCGGGTCGAGGGCGTCGTCACCATCTTGTAGGGAACGCTGAGTCGTCGCGGCGGGCGTTTCGATTGACGGCGGTTGCATCTCCGCGTGACGAGTACCGCCGGCGTGGCGTCGAAGCGGAGGCGCGCGTGCGGCGTCTCGGACAGATCGATCGTGGCCTGTCGTGGGCACGCCTGGCCACCGTGGTGCTGGCGGCGGCCCTGGCGGTGGCGGTCTACCGGGGTGCAGCGGCGCGCGCTTCGGTGACGCTGCCGGTGGGGGCATTCTTCCTGCTGATCCTCGTTCACGATCGGGTCCTGCTGCGGCGGCGCATGGCCGAGACGGTGGTGGCGCTTTACCGCGACGGGGAGCTGCGGCTGGACGACGCCTGGACGGGGCGAGGCGATCCGGCCGCGCGGTTTGCGGCGGCCGCGGAAGACCATCCGTACGCGGGCGATCTCGATCTGTACGGGCGCGGGAGCCTGTTCGAGCTCATCGACACCACCCGCACGCCCGCGGGACAGCGCACCTTGGCCCGCTGGCTGGAAGCGCCGGCGGGGCCCGACGAAGCCCGCGACCGGCAGGCGGCGGTGCGTGAGCTCGGCCCGCGGCTGGATCTGCGTGAGGAGCTGGCGCAGGCCGGGGGGGCTCTGGCCGGAGGCGCCGTGCGCGAAGAGGCCCTGTCGGCCTGGGCGCTGGCCTCGCCGCGGGAGCTGGCGGATCGTCTGGCCGCGCTGCGCGTGATCTTCCTCGGGTCGAGCGTGGTGATCGCGGCGACCGCCGGATTGTGGCTGGCGGGCGCGTGGCCCGCCTGGCCAGCGCTCGGCGCGGTGGTGCTCACGGCCCTCGTGGCGCTCCCCTTTCGCCGCGCCGTCGCGGCCATCGTCGCGGGCGTGGACAAGCGGGCCGACGAGCTGACCACCATCGTCTCGGTGATGGGCGCGCTCGAGCGAGAGCGCTTCCAGTCGCCGCTCCTGCGACGCCTGGCCGAGCTCCTGCACGTCGAGGGGCAGCCGCCGTCCGCGCGCGTGGCGCGCCTGCGCCGGCGGGTGGCTCTCCTCGAGGCGAGGCGCAATCAGTTCATGGCTCTGTTGCTGGTGCCTTTCCAGTGGTCGACGCAGCTCGCGCTGGCCATCGAGGCCTGGCGCCGGAGCGACGGCGCCTTCGTCGGGCCCTGGATGCAGGCCGTGGGGACGTTCGACGCGTTGCTGGCTCTCGCGACCTTCTCGTACGAGCACCCGGGATATCCCTTCCCGACCATCTGCGATGACGAGGGGCCGACTGGCCCGGTCTTCGAGGCCCTTGGCCTCGGTCATCCTCTTTTGCCGGCCGCCCGCCGCGTGGCAAACGATGTCGCCCTGGGCGGCGAGCGGCGGGTCTTGATCGTGAGCGGCTCGAACATGTCAGGCAAGAGCACGCTGCTCCGCTCGGTGGGAGTCAACGCCGTGCTGGCGCTGGCGGGGGCGCCGGTGTGCGCGCGGGCGATGACGCTGTCACGGGTCCAGGTCGGGTCCACCCTGCGCATCAACGACTCTTTGCAGGAGGGAAAGTCCCGGTTCTACGCCGAGCTGACCCGCCTCAAGCAGATCGTCGATCGCGCTGGTGGGACGCCGCCGCTGCTGTTCCTGCTGGACGAGATCCTGCACGGCACCAACTCGCACGACCGGCGCATCGGCGCCGAGGCCGTCGTCCGTGGCCTGGTGGCCCGCGGCGCCATCGGCCTGGTGACCACCCATGATCTGGCCCTGACCCAGGTCGCCGACAGGTTGGGCGCCGCCGCCAACGTCCACTTCGAGGACCACATGGAGAACGGCGTCATGACGTTCGACTACGTCATGAAGGCCGGCGTCGTTCGCAAGAGCAACGCGCTGGCGCTGATGCGCGCGGTGGGGCTGGAGATCGAGGAGTGATCATGATGGGGAACCCTGACCGGCAGGGGCATCCAGTGCACCGGCGTACTCAAGGCGAGTCGTCCTCGCGCCAGGCGCGGGAGAGCGCGACCTTGGCTTGATAGGCAGCGAGGCTGCGGGCACGGCGGGTGTCGCTCCAGCCGAGCAGGTCGCCCACCAGCGAGGCGGCGCGGGGCGCGACCGCCAGCCCCTGATCGCGGGCGTCGCGGAAGACGGACGTGCGGCGCGCCAGGACGTCTTCGACCTCTCCGACGCGCTCGTGGAGGGCGGCCCAGACGAGCTCGCCCCACAGGTAGGGCAGCTCTGGATCGATGCGCGCGGCCAGATCGACGCCAGGGGCCGCGTGCGCGCTGCTGTCGTCGTTGCGGGTGATCGTGCGGACCACGTCGGGCGCGCGTGAGCCGTAGCTCCGGCGCAGGTGGCGCTCGACCTCGGGCGCCAGCTCGACCGAGCCCAGCGACACGGGCTCGCTCCCGCCGCCGGGGAGGGGACGCGAGGCCGTGGTTGACGGGGCGACGGCGCCCTCGAACCCGTGATCGCGCAGGTAGTCGACCGCACGATCCACGACCTCGGCGGCCATGCGCCGGTAGGTGGTCAGCTTCCCGCCCACGACCGTCAACAATCCATCGGGCTCGACGAACAGATCGTGCTCGCGCGAGGTCGACGAGGCCGAGTGGGCCGCCGCCGCGATGAGGGGCCGCAAGCCGGCGAAAGTCGAGATGACGTCGGAGGCGTCCAGGCCCGCGCTCGGGAAGGCGTGGTTCGCCACCTCAAGCAGGTACTCGACGTCGGAGGCGCGCGCGACGATGGCGTCGCCGGGGCGGGGCGGGCGGCGGGCCCCGTCGCTGGGGCGCCAGTCGGTGTCGGTCGTTCCGAGCAGCGTGCGAGGACCGGCCGGCAAGGAGAAGACGAGCCGCCCGTCGCGAGGTGAGCGCAGGACGAGCGCGCGGCCCCCGTGGGGCAGGCGGTCGGCGGCCAGGACCAGGTGAACGCCCAGCGTCGGCCGAAGATGCTGGCGACCGCGGTCGAAGACGTCGGAGAAGGCCCCGGTCGCGTTCACCACCATGCGGGCCTCGACGGTGAAGCGCGCGCCGCTCTCCCGGACCTCGACGCGCGCTCCGACGACGCGCCCGCGGCGGTCGCGGACCAGCTCCGTCGCGGTCAGTCCGGAAGCGACGGCGGCGCCGGCCCGTTCGGCGTCGAGGGCGGTCTCGAGGACCAGGCGGGCATCGTCGGTCTGGCAGTCGACGTAGATCTGCGCGCCGGCGAGCCCTTCTTGCCGCAGCCCGGGTGAGAGCTGGCCGAGCGCCTCGGGCGAGACGCGCCGCCCGCCCACGGGAGGTCGCCAGAGCGCCAGCGCGTTATAGAGCATGATCCCGAGCCCGAGCGTGTGAAGGCCGGGCGGCAACCCCCGATAGGCCGGGAAGACGAACTCCACCGGGCGGCACAGGTGGGGCGCGATGTGCATCAAGGTCCGGCGTTCGTGCAGCGCCTCGAAGACGAGGCGAAGATCACCGTACTGCAGATAGCGCAGGCCCCCGTGGATCAGCTTCGATGAATGGCTGGACGTCTCGGCCGCGAAGTCCCCGCGTTCGCACAACGCCACGGTCAGGCCGCGCAGGGCGGCGTCGCGGGCGATGCCGGCGCCCGTCGCGCCGCCGCCCACCACGAGGAGGTCGAAGCGCTCGCCGGCCAGCCGCGCCAGGGTGGCTTCGCGCCATTCGTGCGCGCCGCCGCCGGCGCTGCCGCCGCCGAGGTCGCCCGTCATTCCTTGAGGGCGATGTGAAGCTCGTCGAGCTGCCGGGCCGAGACCCCCGACGGCGCGTCGCTGAGGAGATCGGTTCCTTTCTGGGTCTTCGGGAACGCGATCACGTCGCGGAGCGAATCGGCCCCGCACAGGAGCATGGCCAGGCGATCGACGCCGGCGGCGATCCCGCCGTGGGGCGGGGGACCGTACTTGAAGGCCTCCAGGAGGAAGCCGAACTTGGCCTGGGCGTCCGCCTCGGAGAGTCCCAGCGCGCGGAACACGCGGGCCTGCACGTCCCCGCGGTGGATCCGGATCGAGCCGCCCGCGATCTCGTTTCCGTTCAGCACGAGGTCGTAAGCGCGCGCGCGCACGGAGCCCGGATCGCTCTCGAGCCGCTCGAGATCCTCGGGCACCGGCGACGTGAAGGGGTGGTGCGCCGCGACCATGTGGCCGCCGTCGCCCTCCTCGAACAGGGGGAAGTCGGTGATCCAGGCGAACTTCCAGACGCCCTTCGGGATGAGGTCGTACTTCTGGGCCAGGTGCAGGCGGAGGCCACCCAGCACGGCGTTCACCAGCTTCTTCGAGCCGAACTGGAAGAAGAGCAGATCGCCCTCTTTTGCCCCGGCGGCCGCGTTGATCTCGGTGCGCAACGCTTCGCTGATGGTCTTCATCGGGCTCTGGGTCCAGGTCCCGTCCGCGGCGACGCGCGCCCGCGCCAGGCCTCGGGCCCCGAAGCCCTTGACGTACTCCTCGAGCTTGTCGATGTCCGTCCGCGAGACCTTGGCGGCCTCGGCCACCGCGGCGGGGAGCTTCCAGCCCTTCACGATGTGGCTGGGTGTGGCGATCGCGGCCCGCAGCAACTCGACGCCGCCGCCCTGGTGCTTGCGGACCACCTCGGTGAGGTCGAAGAGCGGAAGGTCGAAGCGCAGGTCAGGCTTGTCGGACCCGTAGCGGCCCATCGCGTCCGCGTAAGACAGCCGCGGGAAGGGGAGCTCGACGGTGATGCCGAGGGTGTCCTTCCACAGCGCCGCCATCAGCCCCTCGATGGTCCGCTGCACGTCGTCCTCGTTCACGAACGACATCTCGAGATCGATCTGCGTGAACTCGGGCTGGCGGTCGAGTCGCAGGTCCTCGTCCCGGAAGCAGCGGACGATCTGGAAGTAGCGGTCGAAGCCGCTCACCATGAAGAGCTGCTTGAAGATCTGGGGCGACTCGGCGAGCGCGTAGAACTGCCCGGGGTTGAGGCGCGAGGGGACGAGGAAGTTGCGGGCGCCGCCCGGCGTGTACTTGACCATGAAGGGGGTCTCGATCTCGGCGAACCCGTTGGCCGCCAGGTAGCGGCGCGTGGTCTGGTACAGCTGGGACCGCACGAGGAAGTTCTTCTGCAGCGACGGCCGCCGTAGGTCGAGGTAGCGGTGCTTGAGTCGAATCGACTCGTTGGCGGAGTCGTCGCCGATCTCGAAGGGCGGCGTCTCCGACCGCGAGAAGATGGTGAGCCGCTGGACGCTGACCTCGATGTCGCCGGTCGCGAGGTTCGGGTTGCGCTTGCCGCCACGCTCCTGGACCAGCCCGGCCACCCCGATGCAGAACTCGTTGCGCAGCTCGCCGGCCAGCGCGTGGGCGGCCGCGTCGACGTGGGGCTCGAACACGATCTGGGTGATGCCGCCCCGATCGCGCAGATCGATGAACACGCAGCCGCCGTGATCGCGGCGCGCGGCGACCCAGCCAAAGAGGACCACTTGCTTGCCCGCGTCACCGCTCCGCAGGGTGCCGCAGTCGTGGGTACGTTTCAGATCGACGAGGAACTCCGACATGCCGCGCACGTTAACATGAATGCTGGACCTCATCGCGCGGCGGATCGTGCTTGCCGAAAGCACTCCCGCCCTCTAACGTGATCGGGTGCGCCTGCGGGTCCTCTATCACGGCAACTGCTTCGATGGCTGCAGCTCGGCGGGGATCTTCGCGCGGTTCTATCGTGAGAAGATCGTGAACGGGGGTGAGCTCGAGGTGTTGTTCCGGCCGCTCGAGCACAAGGGCGACGCGCAGCCGTTCCCGGCCGACTGCTTCGACGGCGACGAGAACGTGTGCGTCGACTTCCGGTACTCCCAGGATCCGCGTCTTTCGTGGTGGTTCGATCACCACGCCTCCGCGTTCCAGCTGCCGGGCGACGAGGCCCACTTCCGGGCGGACGCGACCGGCCGCAAGTTCTACGACCCGGCCGCCAGGAGCTGCGCCAAGTTCGTGGCTCGCGTCCTGAAGGGCCAGTTCGGCTGGGACGACAAGCCGCTCGCCGAGCTGATCGAGTGGGCCGAGATCATCGACGGCGCGCTGTTCACCAGCGCGGCGCAGGCGGTCGAGCTGAAGGAGCCGGCGCTGCGCCTCATGACCTGGATCGAGAACAACCGGGATCTGAAGCTCGCGGATCGGTTCATCCTCGATCTGGCCTCGCGGCCGCTGGCCGAGATCGCCGCCGATCCTTACGTGGCCCGCCCGCTCGAGGGCCTGCTGGCGCAGCACCAGGAGAACATCGAGACCATGCGCAAGACCGCGCGGCTCGAGCGCGGCGTCGTGTTCTTCGACCTGGCCGAGAAGAACGTGGCCGCCTTCAACAAGTTCATCACCTATTACCTGTTCCCGGAGGCGCGCTACTCGGTGGGCGTGACGCTGGGGTCGCGGGCCAAGATCTCGGTCGGTTCGAACCCCTGGTCGCCGGTGCCGCGCACCCACGACATCAGCAAGATCTGCGAGCGCTACGGCGGCGGAGGCCATCCGGTGGTCGGGGCCGTCTCGGTCCCCAAGAACGAGCTAGCCCGGGCGCGGCAGATCGCGGCCGAGATCGTCGACGAGCTGGCCGGCCCCGGAACGCCGAAGGCCTGAGGGCCGGGGCCGTCAGGCCCGTCATTGGAGGGGGCCTCAGCGCGGATGGCGGGGCCGGCGACGGGGCGCCGCGCGCGGCCGGCGGCCACCCGCGGCGCCGCCGCCCCCGGAGCGCGCGGGAGGGGGAGGAGATGAGGGCGGCGGTGGCGCCGGCGCCGGCTCGCTCGGCGGTTGGTCGAGGCGATCCAGCCGCTCCCGGAGCTTCGTGGTCTCGATGCGCAGCCGCTCCACCTCTTCCTGCAGGCGGCCGAGTTGCTCGCTGGCGTGGGCGCCCTCGCGCAGCTCGGTGATGGCCTCGCGCATGCGGCGCCGTGATCGCCCGTCCAGCTCGGCGGCCAGGGCGCGCTCGATGGCGGCGATGGCCTGCACGTCGCCCAGGCGGGCCAGCGCCGCCGCGACCTCGCCCCGGACCCGGAAGTCGGGATCGGTGATGAGCGATTCGAGGAGCTCGCGCGCCGCCCGGGCGTGAGGGGTGCCCACGGCGACCTCGGCCACCGCGGCGACGAGGGCCTTGCGCGATTGAAACGCGCCCCCCGGGCGCCACTCGTCGCGCAGAGCGGCGAACGCCGCTTCGTCCCCGCACACGGCCAGCCCTTCGAGGGCCCGCGTGCGGATGGTGTCGAGGAACGAGGGGCGGGAGGCTGCGGCTCGCAGCAGGGGCAGGGACTGCGGGGTCCGCGTTCGCCCGAGCGCCAGCACCGCCTCGCCTTCGACGAAGAGGCTGGGATCGCCGTCGCGGACCCAGGCCGCGAGGGTGGCGGCGGCCCGTGCGTCGTTCCGGTACTCGCCGAGGGCGGCGGCCACGGCTCGCCGGACGCGGGGGTGCTTTTCAGCGCGGGCGCCGAGGAGGTGTTCGAGCGCGTCCTGGCGCCGGCTGCGCCCCAGCGCGCGGGCCGCCGCCGCCCGCACGCCCCAGAACGGGTCGGCCTCGAAAGCGCGGACGAGCGCCGCCACGTCGTCCGGGCCGGCTCCATCGCCGAGCGCGCCGGCGGCCAGGACCCGATCGATGCCGAGCGCCGCCGCGGCGAGCTGGCGGCGCCACAAGGGCCGAGGCTTTTCCATCTTGATCGTCTTCAGGACGACGTCGCCGGGATCGAAGACGACCTGCTCGGGCCGCGCCGAGAGCGGAAACGTGAAGACGTGCACCGGCTCGCGAACGTGAACGACGGTGTCCACCGTCTGCCCCTTGACCTCGAAGCGCAGCCCGACATCCAGCTGGAACGGCGGCAGCTCGTCCGAGACGGTCTGGGCCTGGCGCACGCGGAGGCGACCCTCGCGCCGATCGTCGTCCCATTCCCACGAGCAATCGAGCTCGGGGTGACCGGCCCGGGCGACCCAGCGATCGAGGAAGCCCTCCAGGTTGCGCCCGGTGACCTCTTCGATGGCGCGCGTCCAGTCCCGCGTCTCCACCGTCTGTCGCGCGTGGGTCGTCGCATAGTGCCGGATGGCGCGCCAGAAGGGCTCGTCCCCCAGCAGGTGCCGGATCATGTGCATGATCCGGCCGCCCTTGTCGTAGGTGTGCCCGTCGAACAGGTGGATGGGCTCGTCGTAGCGCCGGGAGACGACCGGCCGCTGGTAGCGCCGGCTCTCGGCCAGGTAGCTCTCGGCGTCCGAGCGCAGCTCGAGATCGGCTTCGTCGCGGCCCTTGTGGTGCTCGCGCCAGACGTATTCGAAGTAGGTCGCGAAGCCCTCGTTCAACCACGCCTCGGACCATTCGCGGCAGGTGAGCAGGTCACCCCACCACTGGTGGGCCAGCTCGTGCGACACGAGGCCGTCCATGTCGTGGTCGAGCGCCGCCCGCTCGTCCAGGAGGATCAGGTCGGTCAGCGTGGCGGCGGTGGTGTTCTCCATGCCGCCGAAGATGAACTCGGGGACCGTGATCTGGCTGTAGCGCCGGTGGGGGTAGGGCACCCCGATGCGCGACGAGAAATGGTCGATCATGTCGCCGGTCCGGGCGAACGTGCGGCGGCCGTCGGCCTCGCGGCCGGGCGGGACATAGAAGAAGACCTCGGTCCCCGTCGCGGCAGCGGGCCCCGTGAGCTCCGAGAACGGGCCGCACACGATGGAGGTCAGGTAGGGCGGGTGCGGGAAGTCGAGGACGTAGCGCCAGCGAACCCGCCCGGGGCCGACGTCCTCGCGCGCGCGCAGCTCGCCGTTCGAGAGCACGAAGTTGCCGGACGGCGCGGTCACCACGATCTCCATGGGGGCCTTCTCGCCCGGCGTGTCGATGCACGGCCAGTAGAACCGCGAGTCGTCGTCCTGTCCTTGCGTCCAGCACAGGGGCGCCCGATCGGGGTGAGCCGCGTCCGGTCCCACGAAGTAGAGGCCGCGCCGCGGGCGTGCGCGATAGCCGATGGTGACGTCCGCCGTCTCGCGCCGCGCGAGCGAGCGCGGCAAGGTCAGGCGGACCTTCTCGCCGTCGTGGTCGCGCTGGGACGGATCGATCGAGGCCCCGTCCACGGAGACCTCGTCGATGGTGAGCTCGACGGCGTCGAGCGTGACGGTCGCGACCGCGTCGCGCCGCGCTTCGATCCGGAGGGTGGTTCGACCCGTCATGCGCTGGTCGGCCAGATCCAGGTCGATCTCGAGCCGCACGTGAGCGACCCGAAAGGGGCGGTCGGGCGCGTAGCGCAGGGGCGTTCCGGGGGGCGAGAAGGCTTTCGGCACGCGTGCGGACGTTACATGCGGGCGATCGTCCGCGCCAGCGCCCGCGCGGTCGGGGGCGCTTGATCCTTCGACCCGGTCCGGCGTCTAATCGGCGCTCATGGAATCGCGCACACCCGTCGAGCGAAGCACGGTCTTGCGAGGGGCCTCGCCGCGCGACCTGTACGAGATCGTCACGGACTTCGAGGCCTATCCTCGACTCTTTCCCGAGCTGAAGGCGGTGAGGATCGTCGAGCGGCGGGGAACCATCGTCCGGGTGGAGTTCCGCGCCGAGGTGGTCCTCACCGTTCGGTATGTCCTGGATCTGACCTGCGATCCCGAGGCGCTGACCGTCGACTGGACCTTCGTCGAGGGCGAGATCGTGACCGACTCCGTCGGTTCGTGGCGCTTCACCCAGGTCCCGGACGGCACGAAGACGGACTACCGGGTGGCCATGGCCATCAAGGCGCCGCTGCCCGGGTTCATCATCAGACGGGCCACCGACGCCCTGGTCGGCGCGTCGATCCCGGGCATGTTCGCCTCGCTGGAGCGGGAGGCGCGCCGGCGCCGCGAAGCGCGGCCCGCCTGAGCCGGTACCCGGGGCCGCCCCCCGGTACTACGGCTCGACGGCGACCCGGTTCGTCAGCGTGCCGATGCCCTCGATGGTGACGGCCACCTCGTCACCCGGCTTCAACCAGAGCGGGGGCTTCCGCGCCATGCCCACCCCGGCCGGTGTCCCGGTCAGAATGACGGTGCCTGGCGCCAGCAGCGTACTGCCGCTCAGGAACTCGATGAGCTGCGGGACGTCGAAGATCATGTCGGCCGTGCTCGACTCCTGGACGCGCTCCCCGTTCAAGGTGGTGGACAGCGCGAGCGCGTTGGGATTCGGGAGCTCGTCCGCGGTCACCAGCGCTGGCCCGAGGGGGGCGAAGCTGTCGAAGCTCTTCCCGCGCGACCACTGACCGCCGCCGCGCGCGATCTGCCAGTCACGGGCCGACACGTCGTTGGCGCAGGTGTAGCCGAGCACGTACTCGAGCGCGCGATCGCGGCTCACGTTCCGGCACGGCTTGCCGATGACGACGGCGAGCTCGCCCTCGAAGTCCACCTCGGCGCTCGCGAGGTGACGGGGGATGAAGATGGGCTGGCCGCTGCCGGTGGCCGCCATGACGTTCTTGAAGAAGACGATGGGGTAGACGGGGATCTTGGCGCCCGTCTCCTGGGCGTGGCGGCGGTAGTTGAGGCCGATGCCCATGATCTGGGTGGGGACGATCGGCGAGAGGCGCTCCGTGACGATCGCGGGCGAGGCGGTCACGCTGAACGCGCCGAAGGGATCCCCCTCGATCAGCCAGGCGCGCCCTTCGACGTCCTCATGAGCCGTGCGGATGAGACCATCGCCATCGCGGAAGCGAATCAGCCTCATGCTCGCGACTCCTCCAGCAGCTCGGGCGGCTCCAGCATCGACGAGACGGCGCCGAGCAACATCGACAGCTCGAAGGGCTTCTCGAGCACGCGCTCGTGCGCCACGCCGAGCTGCGCGCGTCGGTTCGGCGGCACGCCGGTCATCAGCGTCAACGGAACGCCAGGAAAGATGGCGTCGAGCTCGCCCGAGAGCCGGGCGGGATCGCCGCCTCCCTCGACCACCAGATCGCTGATGATCCCGTCCGGGCGGCGTCCGCTCGCGCCGAAGACGCGGGCCGCGCCCAGATGGTTCACGAGGTGTGTCTCGTAGCCGGCGTCCTGCAAGACTTCCGCGACGAGACCGGCGATGCGGAAATCATCTTCGATGATCAGAATCAGCTTCGGAGGCATTGACTTCGACACGAGAGCAACCAAGAATAGCGGCCCGAGTTGAAGACGGGTGACGTTTTTTCTCGGCCAATTTCTCGGTGGAAATTGGGGTGTCTGCGAGTCCGCATGCCGCGACTCGTGATGCTGCGACGGCTCTATGTTTGGAGCCGAGGTCGGGATCGGTGTCGGGTGGCTGCAGCATCGCCGTCCACCAGCCCTGTCCAGCGCCGAGAGCTCCGCCGCGAGGGGGCGTCGCCGTGGCTTCTTTCGTCGTCCCTGACTCGCCCCCTGACTTGGCCCCCCACTTGGAGTGAAGTTTCATGAACGCGCCACCACGAGGACCGAAGCAAACGAAATTCATCTTCGTGACCGGCGGTGTGGTCTCCTCCCTGGGGAAGGGGCTCGCCTCGGCTTCGATCGCGAGCCTGCTCGAGGGCCGCGGCCTGAAGGTCACCATCCAGAAGCTGGATCCCTACCTGAACGTGGACCCGGGGACGATGAACCCCATGCAGCACGGGGAGGTCTTCGTCACCGACGACGGCGCGGAGACGGATCTCGATCTCGGTCACTACGAGCGGTTCATCTCGCAGCGGATGACGAAGCTGAACAACGCGACCTCCGGCCAGATCTACCTCAGCGTGATCCAGAAGGAGCGGCGTGGCGAGTATCTGGGCGGCACGGTGCAGGTGATTCCTCACGTCACCGACGAGATCAAGCAGCGCATCCTGGCCTGCGCCAAGGGTGAGGATGTGTTGATCGTCGAGGTCGGGGGCACGGTGGGCGACATCGAGTCGCTGCCTTTCCTGGAGGCCATCCGACAGCTGCGCCTGGAGGTCGGCTTCGGCAACGCGCTCTCCGTGCACGTGACGCTGGTGCCGTTCA
>Ga0068853_100000334_pt1 | contig 32923 bp, 27 predicted proteins | sample KBSCornC32_FD_65655 | JGI IMG/M metagenome (GOLD analysis project Ga0068853, IMG submission 65655) | Corn rhizosphere microbial communities from Kellogg Biological Station, Michigan, USA - KBS Corn C3-2 | ecosystem: Host-associated > Plants > Roots > Rhizosphere > Soil ... | reverse complement strand
AACGAGACCGTCCAGCGCTGGCCACAGCTTCGCCCCCTTCGCGCCGAGGCGGTCCTCCACGCAACAGAGCTCGGGACCCGAGCGAGGCAGCTCGCCTCAGCTCGCGAGCAGCGCGGCTGCCGCTCCGTCAACCTCGGTCAGCTCGGGAACCTCGTCGCTCATGCCATCGATCCGGGACAGCCGAACCCGCCCGCGCGCCGGCGCATCCTCGGCCGCTACAAGGGGCTCGGCACGCCACCGCTGTCGGTGTTCGAGCCGGAGCTCGATCTTCCGCTGGCGATGGCGTTGAAGGAGCTGGCCCCGCAATGGTTGCTGCCGGGTCGCGGGCGACTCGGGCCCGACAGCATCGTGCCTCTGGCCGCGAACCCGCGTTTCACCGACGCCGCCCTGGTGGGTGCCAACCACCGAGCGCTCGGCGAGCTGCGCTGGCGCAACGTCCGCGTTCGCAGCGGCTGGTCGCCGTTGCGGCACTTCTGGCCACGACCGCGGGATCAGCCCGATGTCACGCCGATGCGCACCTGGGGCCCGACGGCGCTCGGGGCTCTGCAGCACCGACCGCCCAAGCAGCCGGCCGATCTCCTGGTGGTGGTGATCCGTTCTGCCATTCTTCGGCGCTTTCCCGCCACCGCCGTCTACCTGCTCGACGCCGACAGCGATCCCGACGTCCTGAAAGAGGAGAACGACGAAGCAAAGGCCAAGGCGAAACGGCGTCTGCTGCCAATCTTCAAGGGCGAGATCGAGCCAGACCTGCACTACGTCGGATTCCCCATCACGCCCTCCATGAGCGTGGGACGCCACTTGATCCTCGAGGAGCCTCCCGCGAAACCCCGCTTCAACCACACCCTCCCGGCCAACAAAGACCTGAAAAAGCTGGTGGACGGGGCCGCCTATGCGGCGGCGGTGTTCTACCGGCGAACCATCGTGGCCATCCCCATGCCCGCCGACCCCTTCAAATAGGCCCCACGCGAATGTCGATCCCCCTCGATGGAAGAAAGACAGCCGGCCTGTGGGCCGAGCTGAACGCCGCGCGCGGCCTGCTCGACGGCGCCGGTCGCGCGGGCGTCGACCTGGACATGGACGCCGCCGTCGCAGCCCGCGACCGCTTGCTGGCCGCCGAGGCGGCGCTGGACTTCGGCGACGAGGCGGACCAGCCCGCGGCCACGCTCCACCCCGACCAGCGCGTCGGGGTCCTGCTGCCGTTGCGCCTGGAGACGCGCTTCCACGAGGCCCCCGGGGGAGCAGGCTCGGTCCTGCGCCTGCGCATCTTCCCCGAGCCCATCGCGTTCGATCAGCGTCCACGGCCCGTCCCCGGACAGAGCCGGCTCCTCGAGACGGAGGGCCGCGCGCTGGAGGAATATCGGGTCGGCGCGGCGGGCGCCGGGCTGGACAGCGACCAGAGTCGAGCGGCCTTCCGTCGCCTGGCCAGCGCCGTTGGCGCGGCGCGGGCCGCGTGGCTGGTCACCCACGTGGCAGCGGGCGATCCCGTTCCCGCGCCCGAGCCGCCGATCGCCGCGGTGCCGTCACGGCTCGGCGTCTGGGTGGCGCAGGGGGGTGGGCCGCCCACGCAGGTGGCGGTGCTCGATCTGGACGCCGAGGAGATCGCCGAACAATCGACGGCGGAGCGCCTGGTGGCCGGCGGTGCCGACTTCGACGCCTTCTGGTGGAACAGCTTCGCCGAAGCGAAACGGGTCGGCCTGGCCTGTGAGATCGTCCTCGCGCGGGCGGACGACATCGATTTCCTGGCCGTGGTCGGACTCGGCGACACGCCCGCCTCGGAGCTCTTCAGCGCGCACGCTCAATCCGGCCGCCTGGGAGCGCTCGAGCCGGGCACGCCGACCAATAGCGTGGACGGGCGTGCCACGGCCGCCACAGAACTTGATGCCGACGGATGGCTCGAGCTGCTGGGACGGCCCGGGTGGACCCAAGCCGGTACCCGGGCGCTCGCGCTGTGCCTCACGGGCGATCCCGCGGGATTGCCTGCCTTGCCCGGTGGAACGGTCGACGTGCGGACGACGGCCCAGCGGGCGGCGATGTTGTTGTTGCCCGCGCTGCTGGGGCGCGCGTTCCACGACGAGTGGCGCCTGGGTGTCGACGGGTACGCAGCGGCGCGATGGGCGACCCGTTGGCTGCTTCCCGGCGGGCAGTGCCCGACCTTGCGCCTGGGAGACATTCCGTACGGTGTGCTGCCGGCCGCACCGCATCCCGATGCGTGGATCGCCGCCTCGGACGATCCCCCCGTCGAGCTTCCCCTGTTGCGGCGGGCCCAGGCCGCGGCCCGCGTGGCGGGCGCCGTCAGCGAGGCGGCCGGCACGATGATGGGCGCCAGCCAGGCCCGCGTGCTCGAGTTGCTGACGGCCGCCCCCGTCTCGACGACGTGGGCGACCCGTTCGGCCATGTCTCTGCCGGTCTTCGAGCTGTCGAACTTGGGGCCCGACGCCATCGATGACGTCGAGGCGGCGTTCGACGACGATGCCCGCCAAGCCGTGGCGGCCGGCTTTCGCCCCGACGAGCCGTTCGTCGAGACCAGCGACGCCCGTCCCCTCCCCCGAAAGCGAACCGATCGAGAGCTCCTGCGGGCCGAACCCTTGATCGAGATTGCCCACGCCCCCTGGCAGGGCGCGGACATCCGCCGCCGTCCGCGCCAGGAATATCGGGGAGAGGCTTTGTTCGCTCGCTCGGGTGACGGCCGGCACCTGGTGGAGTTGCTGGTCCATGCCTCGATGGCACTGACCCACGCCCGCTTGAGCTCGCTGATCGCCGGCCGCGATGGCCGGATCGACCTGCTCGCCGAGAGCGCGCTCAGCAACCTCGTATCACCCGTGGCCACTCCAGTCGCGCGCGACGCCGTCGCTCGGAGCGGGCCGCTCGGGGCCGAGATCGTGCGCGGCTGGGACGACGCCCGCGACGCACTGGAGGATTTCCTCGCCGACCGGACCAAGCTTCCGGCGCTGGTCGACGCGGCTTTTGGGTTGCTCGACCTCAGCTCGCACCGCGCCGATCCTTGGGTGACCGGCGCCGCCGATCGCCGCCTGCGGCGGCTCGCGGGACGGGGCGTTCCCTTCGTGGTTGGTGCCTACGGCTGGGTCGACCAACCTCGTCCCGCGGCCCTGGACCCACGCCCCGGCCCCGGCCCTACCGATCGCGGGCTCCTGCACGCGCCTGGCGCGCCACACGCCGCGACCGCAGCGCTTCTGCGCGATCGCGCTTGCGCAACGATCGACGAGCGATGGGACCTGAACCTCGATTCGGGGAACATCCGCGCCGCCCTTCGCCTGGCCGGTTACGTGCGGGCCGGGATCACCTTCAACGAGGCCGTCGGCCGCGAGGTCGAGCGCATCGCGGGAGACGTCGAGCTCGTGCGCGCGCTGCGCCGGCAGTTCAACGGCGCGGGCGGCGGCGACCGTCAGGTATGCGACGGCGACGCAGTGCTGGCGGCCACCGCGGCAACGCATCCCGATCATGGAAAGCTCGCCGGGCTCGGCCTCAGCGCCGCCCAGCTGGACCAGATCGCCGCGCTGACAGGCGCGATCGACGCCTACGCCGACCTGTTGGTCGCCGACGCCACCTTCGCGTTCGTCTCGGGCCGCAGCAGCCTGGCCGCCCCGGCCCTGGACGCCGGCGCCGGGCTGGCTGCCCCACCCGAGATGCGCGCGCTGCGGACGCCCCGTCGAGGCGAAAGCGTCGGGACGCTGCTGCTGGGGCTCTTGCCGGCGGCAACCTTGGTGGCAGAAGCGGGACCCGCCGGCATCGCGTTGCCCGAGCTGGCGGCAGCGCTGGTGGCGCGCTTCGGCGGCGCGGCGGCGTGGACCTGGGCGAGATCGACGCCGGCCGGTTTCACGCCCATCTCGCTCGAGGATCTCGGGCTCGAACCCTCGGACGTGCTGGCCATCGAAGATCAAACGCTGGACGCGCTGCTCGGCCAGGGTGCGGCCTTGCGCAGTACGGGCGGGCGCGAGCGGGTGGCGGGCGCACGGCGCCTGGCCGCCGCGCTGACGGGCAACGGTTCGGCGACCGCCGAGCTGCCCGCGCTCGACGATGGTCGCGCCGACCAGCTCGCCGCGCGCGCCGTCGCGGATCTCGCGAGGCTGACCAAGCCCGTCGACGGTGATCCGGGGGCCGCTCCGCTGGTGATAGCGGCGCGCTGGGGTTTCACCATCACCACCGAGGCGTTCGAAGCCGGGATGGCCGGGCGCCAGACGCGTCAGGCCCTGCTCGGTGCGGTGGTCGGCGAGCTGGCCGCCCGCCTTGAACGCGACGATGCAGCGACGATGGCGCTTGGCGCGCGCTTGAAGAACCTGTCGGCGCCGAGCGTCCCACCGCCGCCCTCGCTCGTGGGAAGCCCCTCGCAGCTCGGCCTCGGAGGGGCCCTCCGACGCTCGGATCTCGATCGCTCCTGGCTGGAGATCGTCGCCGCCGTACGGCCCGAAGCGTCGGCGCTCGAGGTGTACCAGCTTTCGCCAGGACCGGGCGCCACGCCCTTGCACGGCTTCACCGCCGGGGTGGCGCCGTGGCAACCCCCGTCAGCCGAAGTCAATCGATCGACGATCGCTTACGGGCCCGCGGGAATTCTCTCGCGACCCAAGCTGGTTGGCTGGGTGCTCGGATCGTGGAACGAGGTCGTGCCCGCACGCGAGCATCAGACACACGCCGCGTTTGGCTGGAACGCGCCCGACAGCCGTGCCCCGCAGGCCGTGCTGGTGGCGGTGCCTCCCGATCTCGAACGTCCCCTTTCGGAAGCGGACATCGTGGCGACCGTGATCTGGACGCGCGACCTGGCCCGCGCACGCACGGTCGACCCGCGCGATCTGCGAAGCCATGGGGTCGCCGCTGGCGTCACGCCAATCAATCTCTTGCACGCCTCGGGGCCGCTTCGCGTGGATCCCAGCGAGACCGGTACGGCCGCGGCGGTGGCAGGCCTCATGACCTACGAACGTGTCGAGCCTGGCCCCTCGGTCGACACCCTCGCCGGCCTGCAGGCCCCGATCGGCGATCCCCTTTGGTTGCTGGGACGACAGTGGCAGCTCGGTGAGCATCGCGGCGAGGACGCCTCCTCGCCCGTCGAGCTCGAGTGTGAGGCCTCGGCCGTCTCCCTCGAATCGACCGACTTGCCCCTGGGACGGCCGGGAGGGCCGACGGGATCCGTTGATCCCACGTCGGTGCCCGTCGAGGCATTGATCGAAGCCGATCCCAGCAGCTGGTGGACGATGGGGCGACGCGTGCGCCTGGGCCAAGAGGCAAAGAGTCGGCTCGACGCCCTGGGCGTGGGGCCGCGGCGCGAGGCGGTGTGCTTTGGTCCGCTCCCCCCTCCCTACACCGAGCTAGCGGGCGCCCCGGATGGACGGGCCGTCTTTCAATCCGGGATGCTGGCCGGCGATCCGATCTGGGCCGAGGTTCCATTGACGCCGCCCGATCACTGGCGGTCGGATCGCCTGGACCACACGGCCACCTTTCGCGCGGGCCGCGGGTTGTTACGCGTCGACGGACACGACGGCGGCGAGGTCGACTGGTGGTCGGCGGACGCGACCGGCATTCCCGCCGTCGAGCACACCGTCCGGTCCGTCGTACCGGGACGGTTGCGCTATCCGGGAGCGGCGCAGCCGCGCTACTGGCAGCTCGAAAACGCCGACCACGATCCGGCGGGCTTTCCGCCAGACGCCGCCCGATGGGCGACGGCCCTCTGGTCGGATCTCGTCACCAGCGCGGGCGGCGACTGGTTCACCGCGCCCGTTCCGGGACCCGCCACGGGCGCCGGCATCGGTTCGATCCTGACCTTGCACGGCGGACGGGTCCGCGATTCGTTCGACGATTGGTGGCCGCTGGCGTTTCCCGCGACCGCGGGGGATCCGCCGGGACCAGCGCGCCCGTGGTCCCTCTATCGCACGCGCGGGCTCTCCGCCGGGGCGCTGGTGCTGTGGCCGAGCACCCTCGCCCCGCTCGGCTCGGCGCCGCTCGACGAAGTGATCCTGGGTGTCGACGAGGACGCCGATCTCTGCTGGGCGGTCGAGCTTCGGGTCGACGGAGCCACCCTCGATCCCGGATCGAGCGCCCCGCCGCCCCGGAAGGAGGCGGGCCACTACCTGGCCTTGCCGAGCTGGGGTCTTCCGGCGCACGGTCATCCGTACCGCATCGAGAACCGAGGGCCGGAGGGGCGACTTTTCGTGCAGGGTCTGGTGGCCGATCTGTCAGGGCCGGTGGCGCGCCTGCGCGGCGGCCCGCGCACGTCGATGCTCGGGGGGGGGCCGCAAGCCGGCCGGGGCCACGAGTTGCAGCCGAGCGCGGTGCCCAGCGTCGGCGTGCGACTGGTGCGCCGCTGGTGCCTGGCGCGCGCCACCGACGGCCAACCGGTGCTGTGGCTGCAGCGCGAGCGCAGCCCGTTGCCCACGGGCCCCGTCTCGCACCTCCGCTTCGACGTGGCCGTGCCCGACCCCGAGGCCGACCATGGCTGACGTCACCGTCGCCGTCCAGCTCGTGCCCGATCTCGGCCTGCCCTACACGCCCGGCGCCGAGAGCGCGCTGGGCCCGGACGACGCCGACGCGTTCGTTGCCATCTCCGACCTGATGGGCGTCGCGCTCACGTTGATTCCCTCGTTCAAGCTGCCCGTCGAGGAGCTCGGCGATCTGATGGCCGCCGCCCGCCAGGGAGGAATCGAGCCGCCTGACCTGTTCAGCTTCTTCGGCGTGACCTGTCCCGAGGACGTGGCGGAGGACGTGCAGGCGGCGCTCGAGACCTTGCCCTTTGTGCTGCGGGCGGGGGCGATCTTGGCAACGGAGCTGCCCGCCTGGACGGTGGCCGCTGATCCGCTGACAAGGGCGCAGTTCCATCTTCGACGAGCGCCCACCGGCGTGGACGCCTTCGCCACCTGGGTGCTCCCCGGCGGCGGCGGCCTGGGGATCCGCGCCGCGGACGTCGAAGGTGCTTGGGATCTGACCCACCCCGATCTCATCGGGGTCGAGAGACTGGCGCCATTTTCCACCGCCGACGCCAGCGCCGTCGACCACGGCACCTTCTGTGTCGGCCTGCTCGGCGGCGCCAGCAACAGCGCCTTCACGACCGGCGTAGCGCCCACCGCGCAGGTGGCGGTCTCGACGCTGACCGACCCCGGGACCCCGGAGGCGATCCTGCGGGCCGCGCGCCACGTGGGCCGCGGGGGCGTGGTGTTGATCGAGGCCGCCGTGTCCAGAACGTTGGCCGGCCGGACGCCCGATGCCCCCATCGAGCACAACATCCCCGAGTGGGCCGCCATTCGCACCGCCACCTCGCTCGGCGTGCTGGTCGTCGAACCGGCAGGGAATGGCAGCGTCGATCTCGACACCGATCCCCTGTTCTCACACATCAGCAATCCCGCCCTCGACAGCGGGGCGCTGATGGTGGCGGCCGGCGAGAACATCACGAACGGCCCGGCCTGGACGATCTCGCTCTTCTCCACTCGGGGCGCGCGGATCGACTGCTTTGGGCCTGGCGAACGCATCCTGGCGCCGTCGTCCAATCCGGCGAACGCGGATCGCGTCGACAGGTTCGATGGCACATCACCGGCATCAGCGATCATCGCAGGGGTCGCCGTGACGGTGCAAGGCCTGGCGCTCCAGGCGACCGGCCAACGCCTGACCGCCGCCGAGCTACACGCGCGCCTGCGTGATCGGACCAACGGCACGGCGCCGACTCCGCCGACGACGCCGATCGGGATCATGCCCGATCTCGCAACGCTCGCCGCGGGGCTGGGGCTCCGGCGCATCCCGCCCGTCTCCGCCCTGGTCACCGGTCCCGGCCAGGTGGTCTTCGTTCGCGCCGATCCGCAGAACGTGGACGACTTGCAGTTCTTGTCATTCGATGAGGCGCTCGGACTTTCGACCCTGCGGGCGGTCGCCACGCCCGAGCCGCCGGCCCGGACCAACGGCCACGTCATCGCCCTCAGCAGCGCGAACGACGGCATCCAGACCTTCCTCGACGCGGTCACACCCAGCGAGTTCGGGACCGTCTGTCATCGCCCGCTCGATCTGGACGGTGAAGACCCGAAGAGCCCCGTCTGGGCCCAGCTGACGGGCGTCGATGATCCGCGCTTCCTCATCTCGACTCCGATGAGCGCCACCGTGGCAGCCGGCCGCGTGATTGTAGCCGGACTGGATCCGAGCGGCGCGGTTCTCGGCGTCGCGGCCGAGCGCGCTCCGCTTTCGCACAATCTGGTGCCAAGCTCGTCCACCACGATCAACCCGCCGACCGGACAAGAGCCCGAGATCACCAGCGTCGACCCGGGGATCCACTTCGATGCAACGCCGGTTCTCATCCGTCAGGCCTCGGGCAACCTGGCCACCCTCATCGGCGTCGACCGCGCAGGCCGCCTTCGACACGGCAGCTGGTCCCTTCCGCGGCGCTGGTCGAACCTCGACCTGATCGACACCGGCCTGGATCCGCGTGAGCCGCCGGCGATCGTCGCCGACGGACCTGCCCTTCACGTACTCGGCGTCGACGAGACCACCCGCGAGCTCCGGACCAGCGTGCGCGCCTCGCCGGCGTCCAGCTTCTCGGCGCTGCGGACCATCGCCACGCCAGCGCTCGTCACCTTCGGCATCCCTATCGAGATCGTCGGTGGCGTCGTCGCCGCCAGCGACGGGGCCGGCATGTTGATGGCCCTGGCCCTCGACGCTGTCGGTCGTCCTCTGTTCACGGTGCGCGCCCCCGGCCTGGACTGGTCGCCCCTCCTGTTCGTACCGGCGGTGGTCAGGTTCGTCGCGCGCGGAGGGCTGGCGGTGGCCTCACCGGCATCCGGCGTCTTCATGGCCGTCGGGGCCGACGAGAGCGGAGCTCTGCACATCGCACGCTTCAATCAGGTGGCCTGGACGCCGTTCGCGCCAGGGTGACACCGTGCTGTCACAGAACTTCGGCGACCGAATCCGCCGAAGATGGTGTGGTTGAGAGACGCTGGACCGGCTTGGCGATCGCGATGCCCAAGCGTATCTGGCACCGGTCGCCGCGATGACCACCTGCCTTTGCCGATTTGATTCCTTGCCGCGTCAATCCCGGGCGAAAGCCTCTTTCTGCACGCTCGGTACCAGGGTACGGACGGCCTGAAAGGCGCGCCGGCCGGCAGACGCTGCGCCCCCGACGTGGAAGGCGCAGAAACTGCGCGCCACCGATTCTTCCGCGGCGAGGACGGAGGCCCTGGAGCCGTGGCCCGCGTTCTGCAGTCGGGCCGCATCATGAACGTGACCTCTCGCTCTATCGAACACCCGACAGGCGGGGTCGCTCGATGATCACCGCCGCCGCGCCTGACAACGCCCCGACACCGCGCCGCGCGCTGGCCTGGACCGCCCGGCACCTCGGTCTCGTCTGCGGGCGCCTCGGTCGCCGCACTCTTCGCGCCCTGGGCGACGCTGGGCGATTGATCATCTTCGTCGGAGAGGCGCTGAGACGCACCCCTCGGCGCCGGTTCCGGACGATCCAGCTCATCCTCCAGATCGAGTTCGTCGGCGCCAGCTCGGTCAGCGTCGTCGTGCTCTCCGCCGTGTTCACCGGCCTGGTGCTCGCCCTCCAAGGCTACAACGTCCTCGTCCGCTTCAGCAGCGAGAACATGGTGGGATCTCTGGTCGCGCTCAGCCTGACCCGCGAGCTGGCGCCTGTCCTGGCCGCCATCATGGTCACCGCCCGCGCCGGGTCGGCGATGGCCGCCACCATCGGCAACATGGCCGTGACCGAACAGATCGATGCGCTGAAGTCTCTGGCCGTCGATCCGATCAATTACCTGGTCGTCCCACGCCTGCTGGCTTCGGTCGTGGTCGTGCCCCTCTTGACGGCGCTGTTCTCCGTGGCGGGCATCGCCGCCGCCTACGTCTTCGGCACCGTCGCACTCGGGCTGGATGGCCTGGCGTTCATGTCGAACATCCGGTCGTCCATGGAATGGAGCGACGTGTCCGTCGGGCTCTGGAAGGGCCTGGTGTTCGGCGCGGTCATTGCCTTGATGGCCACCTACCGGGGCTTCCAGACCCGCGGAGGCGCGACGGGGGTGGGCCTGTCGACCAGCCGGACCGTCGTCGAGAGCGCGGTCCTGATCCTGAGTGGTGACTTCGTCATCACGGCCCTCTTCTTCTGAACGGCGACACCAGCATGTTCGACTACACCAAGACCGAGATCGTCGCCGGAGCGTTCGTTCTCCTCGGCCTGGCGGTGCTCGGGTATCTTTCGTTCTCGATAGGCGGGCTGCGAATCATGCCCGAGCGCAGCTACCGGGTCTCGGCGCGCTTCTCGAACGTGGGCGATCTCAAAGGACGCGCTCCCGTGAAGGTAGCGGGCGTCCGGATCGGGAAGGTGAGATCGATTCGCCTGACCGACTACTTCGGCGAGGTGGACCTGGCCATCGACAGCAGCGTCCGCTTGCCCAGCGACAGCATCGCCTCGATCACCACGGCCGGCTTGCTGGGCGATGCCTATGTGTCGGTTTCCCCCGGCGGAGCGGATCAGGATCTCGCCGACGGCGACCGCATCACGCACACCGAGCCAGCACTGAACATCTCGGACTTGCTCGGCCGGTACGCGTTCGGCGCGTCGAAAAGCTCCCAGCCGTCCGCTGACGCGCCGTCAGTCCCGTCCGGCGCCCCAGCAACGGAGTCTCCCCCATGAAGCGGCTCACTCCCATCGTCGTATTGCTCGTCTGTCCGGTGGCGCTCGCCCGCAGCACCTCGGCTTCACCCCCGGAGGAGCGAACCCTCCATCGGCGCGAGGCCATCCAGGTGGCGCTGGCCCAGAACCCGCGCATCGCCGCGGCCCGCGCCGAGGAGTCCGTGCTGGTGGCGCAGCGCCGCCAGGTGGACGCCGCCCGTTTCCCCATCGTCTCCCTGGAGGCCGGCGTCGGCCCCGCGCTCAAAGCGACCCTCGTCCCCGGCACGACGGTCGATTCGCGCGAGAAGCAGTACGGCGGCTTCAAAGGATCGGACCTGTCGGCGGTCTTCCTCGGGAACCTGACCATCGCTCAGCCGCTCTTCACCTTCGGGAAGATCGCGACGCGCCGGGAAGCGACGGACCATGGCCTGCGGGCGCGCGAAGCGCAGACGCGCATGGAGCGCGCCGATGTTGCCCAGGAGGTCGCCCAGCTCTACGAAGGATATCTCCTGGCCCGCGACGCCGAGCGCTTCTTCGACGAGATTCTCCACTGGTTGCAGAGCACCGAGGATGGGATCGAGGCGAAGGTGGCGGGCGCGGTCGAGGGCGTGAGCGAACGAGACCTGCTGCGTTTGCAGGCCGCCACCGGGCTCGCGAACATGGGGCTCGCCCAGGCGCGTGCCGGCAAGACGCAAGCCCAGGCTGGGCTCGTCGCGTACCTCGGCTTGCCGATCGGTGCGACCATTCGGGTGGCCGAGGTCGATCTCGAGCTCGTCGGTGACCTGCCCCCTGGGTTCTCGAGGGTGATGGACCTGGCCGGCGACAGGCGACCCGAGCTGACCGCCCTGCGAGAAGGGGGCCGCGCCGTCGACGCGCTGGCGAGAGCCGAGGCCGCGGCGCTTTTCCCCGATGTCTTCCTGCTCGGGTTGCTGTCGGCCGCCTACACCCCGGGCCGCGACTGGCTCGACTCGCGGTTCGTGGTCGACCCGCTGAACCACGTCGTCCCCGGCCTGCTGCTCGGCCTGCGCTGGCAGTTCCAGGGTGACGGCGCCGGCGCGCGGGCCGCCGAGCAGCGCGCGCACGTCGAGGCGCTGCACCAGACCGAACGATGGGCCCGGGCTGGCATCTCGGCGCAGGTGCGGCGGGCCTACGAGGACGTGGCCCGCGCCCGTCACGACGTCCAGATCGGCGGCGAGGCCGCCCGGAAAGCAAAACAATGGATGGTCCAGGCCGGCAGCGATTACGGCATCGGGTTCGGTGATGTCCGCGAGGTCTCCGACGCCGTCGAGGCCTACGTCACCCTGCGCACGGCGGTCCTCAGGGCTCGCTTCGATCACAACGTCGCGATGGCGGCCCTGTCGAAGGCGACGGGCGTCTTCGACCGCCAGGAGCCTCTCTTCTACCTCGCGCCAACGCCCGACGAGCCCCCTCTCCCGGAGCCCAAGCCATGACCAGAGATTCGACCCATTTGGCCCGGCCGGCGGTCCTTTTCGCGTCGGCATTGCTCATGGGGTTGTCCGGCGCCCCTCTGCGGGCCGCCGCGGCCGACGGAGATCCCCGCGAGGTGATGAGCCAGACCATGGACGCCGCCTTTCGAATCTTGAAGGACCCGGCGCTGTCAGGAAAGGCTCGGCGTTCCCAGCGTATCGACGCCCTCCGCTCGGTCGCGGATCGAACCTTCGACTGGGCCGAGATGGCGCGAAGCAGCCTGGGCGTGAAATGGCGCAGCCTGGACCCGGGCCAGCGCGTCCGATTCGTCGACGTGTTCAAGGACGTCCTGTCTGCCCAGTACATGGAGGACATCGATCGCTTCCAGGGCACCGAGACAGTCTCGGTGGTCGCCGTCGTCCGCGAAGGTGCAGATACGGTCGTGCGCACGATTCTCGTCACGGCCAGCCGCGAACGCGTCCCCATCGACTATCGCATGCGCGCCGTAGATGGACGGTGGCGAGTGATCGATCTGAGCATCGAGGGCGTGAGCCTGGTCAACCACTTCCGCAAGACGTTCGCCGCCGCGCTCGCGAACGTGTCCATCGAGGATCTGATCGCACGCCTGCAGCGCCAGCTGCCGTCGCCCCCTCCAACGGGCCACTGACTCGCCTCGGTGATGTCGAAGTCACTCTGCTTGATCTCGAAGACGCCGCGCGGGTGGGCCTGGCCGTTGCAGGTTCCGGAGCGCGTGCGGCCTTCTTTGATGGTGGCGGCGGCTCTCTTTGCGTTCTGCGGCAGCGTCGCGTCTTGTGTCCGCTCGCGCGGCCAGACCCTCACTCTGGCAGGTTCCACATCGGTTCAGCCCCTCGCGGAGCGCTGGGCGGACGCCTACCGCGCGCACCACCCTGACGTGAACATTCACATCCAGGGCGGTGGCTCGACGGCAGGCGTCCAGGCGGCGCTGGCGGGGGCCGCGCAAGTCGGGATGTCATCGCGTCCGTTGACGCCCAGCGAGCGCACGCAACTGGAGGGCGTCCTCGTCGCGCGCGACGGAATCGCCATCGTGGTGCACCCGACGAACCCGATCGCCAACTTATCCCTCGAAGACCTGCGGGCCGTCTACGCGGGTGCTATCCGGACGTGGAGCCGCTTCGGCGGCAACGGACCGATCACCCTCATCAGCCGCGAAGAGGGATCGGGAACCCGCACAGCCTTTGAAGCGCTCGTCATGAGGCGGCGTCCGCTCGCGCCGTTCGCGCTGGTGCAGGACTCCACGGGCGCCGTGCGACAGATGGTCGCCAGCGACCCGGCCGCCATCGGGTACGTCTCCTTCGGGCTGGTGGACGCCTCCGTGAAGGCAATCCGCCTCGATGGCCACGTCGCGCGGGAGGCCGACGTGAACGCAGGCATCTATCCATTGGTCCGGCCCTTCTACTTCCTGGTCACGCCCACGCGCCGCGACGCTCCGGCCGTCACCGGCTTCATCGACTGGGTGCTCGGACCCGAGGGCCGGACCCTCGCGCGTCGTGAAGGTCTTCTTCCGCCATGAGCCCCCGCGTTCTGCCGGAGAAGGTCGTGGAACGAGGCCTCTTGTTGCTCGCATCCAGTAGCATCGGTGTGCTCCTGTCGATCGCGTTCTTCGTCGTACGCGAGGGCGCGCCGCTCATCCACAAGGTCGGCCTGGCGCACTTCCTATCCGCGGACTGGCATCCGACCTCGGGTCAGTTCGGGATCGCGTTGATGGTCGTAGGATCGACGGCCGTGACGGCCGGCGCGCTGCTCTTCGGCGTGCCCCTGGGCCTGGGCTGCGCGATCGTCCTCGGTGAAATAGCCCCGCCTCGTGCGCGAGACATCTTGAAACCGCTCATCGAAATCCTCGCCGGCATCCCGTCCGTCGTCTACGGCTTCGTGGGCATCGCCGTGGTCCTGCCCTGGATTCGTGCTCATCTGGGCGGCCCCGGCGCCTCGGGCCTGGCGGCCTCAGCGATTCTGGGCGTGATGATCTTGCCAACGGTCGTGGCCATCTCGCTCGACGCTCTCCGGGCGGTTCCGTACACGTATCGCGAGGGCTCGCTGGCGATGGGCGCCACGACCTGGCAGACGATCCGGAGGGTGGTCCTGCCGGCGGCGCGGTCGGGAATCGTGGCCGCCGTCATCCTCGCGATCGGTCGCGCCATCGGAGAGACCATGGCCGTCGTGATGGTCGCGGGCAATGCCGTCATGCTGCCCCGGTCTCCCCTGGATCCCCTTCGAACGCTCACGGCGAACCTGGCCCTGGAGATGGGTTACGCCACGGGAGATCATCGAGCGGCCCTCTTCGCGACCGCCATCGTCCTGTTCATGATCGTCATCGCCCTGAACGCGCTCGCCGGGCTCGTGCGGCGGCGCCGACACCGTCGCCACCAAGTGCGCATGACGGCGCATGGCTGGCCAACCCTCGCGTGGTTGACGCCCGGTCGAGCGCAGGCCCTGGCCTGGACCGTTCTGTGGTCGTTCATGGTGGCAACCGGCGCCATTCTGGCGTTCATCCTCGCCTTCATCCTCGGTCACGGGCTGCCCCACGTCACACCCACCTTCCTTCTGGCCGCCCCCCTCGATAGCGGCCGCGCGGGGGGCGTCATGCCCGTCGTGGTGGGGACCCTGGAGGTCACACTGCTCGGGATCGCGGTCGCCGCGCCGCTTGGTGTCGGGACGGCCATCTACCTGGTCGAGTACACCCGCGCCGGACGGCTGACGGGCCTCATCCGCTTCGGCGCCGACTGCCTGGCCGGCGTTCCGTCGATCATCTTCGGCCTTTTCGGCTTCATCCTCTTCGTCCTGACGCTCGGACTCGGCTGGTCCATCCTGGCGGGGGCACTCACCCTCGCCTTCATGACGCTGCCGTTGTTGATTCGAACGTCAGAGGAAGCGCTGCGAGCCGTCCCGACCGCCTATCGGGAGGTGTCGCTCTCGCTGGGCGCCAGCAAGTGGCAGACCATCCGGAAAGTGGTGCTGCCGGCCGCTCTCCCCGGCATCGTGACCGGCCTCATCCTCGGCGTCGGCCGCGCCATCGGCGAGACAGCAGCGCTCATCTTCACGGCAGGATCCAGCCTGCCTCACCGGGCGCCTCGCTCGGTTTACGAGGGTACCCGGACCCTGTCGGTCCACTTCTATCAGATGGCGCGCGAGGGTCTCTCCCTCGAAAAGGCCTATGCCACCGCCGCCGTCCTCGTGCTCGCCATCTCCGTGATCAATCTCGCCTCGACCCTCGCGATGGAACGTCTCGCTCGGAGGAACAATTGAACGCGCCCGAGGCCAGCGATCCTGCGAAGATCTCCATTCGCGAGCTGGAGATCCGCTATGGCGCAACCCGTGCTGTCCACGACCTGAGCCTCGACATCGCGCCGAACATCGTCACCGCCCTCATCGGCCCGGCCGCCAGCGGAAAGACGTCCATTCTACGCACCATCAACCTGCTCTCCGTGGATGTGGACCGGGCCACCACCCTCGGCGAGATCCGGCTCGCCGGCCGCAACGTCCTCGACCCACGAACCGATCGGGCTGCGCTGCGCCGACAGGTCGGCATGGTCTTCGCAACACCACAGCCTCTTCCCGGAACCATCTTCGACAACATGGTGTACGGTCCACGCCTGGCTGGGACCCGACGCCGCGCCGATCTGGAGGAGCTCGTGGAGTCCAGCCTCCGCGCGGCCGAGCTGTGGGACGAGGTCAGGGATCGCCTGCACCGCTCCGCGTTCGCTTTGTCTGGCGGACAACAGCAGCGCCTTTGCATCGCGCGCACGATCGCGCTCAGCCCCGAGGTCGTCCTCCTCGATGAGCCGTGCTCCGGTCTCGACCCAATCTCGACTCTGCGGATTGAGGAGATGATGCGCTCTCTTACCTCGCGGTTCACCTGGATCATCGTCACGAACAACACGAAGCAGGCGGCCCGCGTGAGCCAGCGAACCGCGTTCCTGCTGCAAGGTGCTCTGGTCGAGGAAGGACCGACCGCCCACCTTTTCACCAAGCCCCGAGACGCGCGGACCGGCGACTACCTGGAAGGCAGGTTTGGCTGAGATGCGGGACGCTGCGCCCAAGCTGAAGATCGTAAACCTGAACGTCCATTACGGAGACTTCTGGGCCTTGAGGAACGTCACGGCCGAGATCGCCGAGCATCGGCTGACGTCGCTCATCGGGCCTTCGGGCTGCGGCAAGAGCACCCTGCTGCGCACGTTCAATCGCCTGAACGACCTGATCCCGCGCTGCCGTGTGGAGGGACGAGTAGAGCTCGACGGTCGGGCCCTCGAAGAGGTGGAGCTGACGACCTTGCGGCGTCGGGTCGGGATGGTCTTTCAGCGTCCGAACGCCTTCCCTCTGTCGATCCTGGAGAACGTCGTCTATGGCCCGGCCGTCCATCGCATGGCCAGAGGCCCCGATATGCTGGCGATCGCCGAGCGTTGCTTGACGGCGGTCGGGCTATGGGACGAGGTCAAGGATCGGCTGACCGCCGACGCCCTCTCCCTCTCGCTCGAGCAGCTCCAACGGCTGTGCATCGCGCGCGCGATCGCCGTCGAGCCGGACGTGCTGCTGATGGACGAGCCGTGCTCGGCGCTGGATCCCATCTCGACCCTCCGCATCGAGACGCTCATGCGCGAGCTCTCGCGCCGCTATACGGTCCTGGTCGTCACGCACAACATGCAGCAGGCGGCCCGCATCTCGGACGAGACCGGATTCCTGTTGCTAGGCGAGCTGATCGAGATGGGCCCGACGGCCGGCCTGTTCACGCGACCACGCGATCGACGGACAGAGGATTACGTCACGGGAAGGTACGGATGAGAACATGAGCGCGAAGAATCACATCAGCGCTGCCCTGGAGCAGGAGCTGGCGTTTCTGAAGACGCAGATCCTCGACATGGCGGATCTGGTCGGCACCCAGGTCGCCGGAGCTGTTGCGGCGATGGTCTCCGGCGCCGTCGAGAGCGCGAAGGCCCTCGTAGCTAACGACCGGCGGGTGAACCGGGCCGAGCTCGCCATCGACGAACGTTGCATCCGAATACTCGCGTTGCAGCAGCCCGCGGCGTCCGACCTGCGGTTCGTCGCCTCGGCACTCAAGATTGTCACCGATCTCGAGCGAATCGGCGATCTGGCCGCCAAGATGGCCGAGCAAGTGCCCGTCCTATCGAGCGCGCCCACGCTCGGCGCATCCCGCTCGTTACCGGCAATGGCCGCCGAGGTACAAAGGATGTTGCGTGACGTCCTGGACGCGTTCGTCGAGGTCGATCCGGCGAAGGCCGAGACGGTGATCGCCGTCGATCCCCGGGTCGGCGCCGCCACGCGGCACCTCATCGAACGGATCGAGACCGAGATGATGCGCGACCCGACCCTCGTGCGACCGGGTGTCGCGATGATCTTCTTCGCGACGCACATCGAGCGCATCGCGGCTCACGCGACGAACGTGGCCGAGATGGTCATCTACCTCGCGCGCGGCCAGGACGTACGCCACCCGCACCTCGATTGAGCCCCTGGAGAGGGCCACGAGCCGCTTTACCTCCCGTGACAGCCGCTGCGGCTCCTGGCCCGTGAGCGTCGGATTCCGCACGATTCAGAAGAGACCCGGTCGTGAGGGTGGCCCTGGAGAATGCCGTGTCGGTCGCCGGGACCCTCCTCCTCACGGAGGCGACCATGACCGACTTGCCGGAAGAGAAGCCGGCGGTGAACGGGTCGGGACGCGGCGGATCAGCCCTCGACTGAACAATCGCAGGGCTTCACTCGTCGCGGAGCGCCGCGCGGTCGCAGCCGACAGCGGGAGCGGCGGACCGCGGCCTTCAGGACGCGGTCCCGTCCCACGTTCAGCTTCCGCGGCGCTCGCGCCGACCGCAGGACCCGGTTCTCGCGTGAGCTGTGGACCTCCGGCCTCTCGTGACATGGGAAGGATCGCGCAACTCCGTTGCCCGGCCCTCCCCTTGCACATGGTCACCACCTATGCGCCATTCCTCTGCAAGGGACCCGGTCTCTCCGGCCCAGGTTGGCCGTGGTGGTGACCCGGCCATCGGGCAAGACTCAGGTCCCGGGGATGGTCGACGGAGCAAGCGGAGCACCCGGCGCCGGTTCCGCCGGGACCGGCTCGCGCGGCATCGGGAGAATCGCGGGCGGCCCGGCCCTGGAGCGCACCGTCCGCCCCGGAAGGACGTCGACCGGGATGGACGGTAGGAGGTCGTAGCGATACCCGCGCGATCGGGCGTGCAGCTTGATGACGTGTCCCTTCCACCAGATCGTTCGGGCGTACTGCTGGTCGATGAGGCCGAGGCGGACGTGATCGGCATGAGCGAGGACGAACGAGCCGAGCCGCAGCGCCAGGTGGTTGAACAGGCGATGACAGCCATGACTCGAACCGCGCAAGATCGAACGGTAGTTGCCGGAGCCGTGGGTGCGAATCTCGATGTCGACGAAGGATGTCGTGCCGTCTCGGGCCACGACGGCGCGGTGATGCAGCAAGGCCACCAGACCATACGCCGATCGATAGCCCGGCCCGATCGCATCGTCATCGGGCGCCCACGAACCGTCCGCGCGGCGCCGCACCAGCTCGCGATCCGGCGTCGTCGGTGGTGGGAACCAGGCCGGCGCAGCGACCAGATCGACCCAGTAGCGCCTCCCGACCGGCGACTCCTTGTAGCGCAGCACCTCGGCCTCGCCGTCCTCCTTCTCGTGCTTCCACGAACCAATCGTGGTCGCCCAGCGTACGAGAGGAACCTCGCCATCACCCGTCAGAGCATAAAGAATGAAAGTCGGGCGGTTCTTCACCGGCGACGGCCGGGGCCGCCCTTCGAAGTCCAGCGGATACGACGTCCAGACGTCACCGCGGTCGATCTCGGCTCGCAGGGCCAAGGGGCGGGCGTGGTAAGCGGGCAAGGGCGGCAGGCGGACGGCGATTCGATCGGGGCCTGCCGCGGCCGCGAGCGCCCGCATCGCCGATTCAGGTGATGTCCACCCAAGCGCGACGGCCGCGGCCTCGGTGGCCCGATCGACCAGGTCGGGGGCACCATCGTCGAGCGGCTGAGACCGCATGGCATGGCGGTATTCGGACGAGTCGATGAAACGGCCGAGGATCGGCTCCCAGGCATTGGCGGCCGAGCCGTCCTCGATGAGGCCGCTGGCGTCCGCCACCCGCTCGCGCAGCACGCGCAGCAGCGTGCGGAAATCGAGCTCGTGGCTGTCGGTCAGCAGCGCGTCGCGCGTCTCGGAGTCCAGGGTCCCGGGCGACGGGAGCATGTGCCGTCGCTGATAGGTCCGGAGCCGCTCCTGGGTCGGGCCATCGAACACCCCCTCCGGGGCAGCGGTCCCCATCAGTCCCTCGCAGGCGAGGTGCTGCTGGGCGGCCGCGATGGCGCGGCTCACCCTCGCCCGCTCCGCCCCCTTGGTGGCAGTCCAAGGCGCGAGCGTCCTTCCGAGCTGGCGCAGGGGCGCGCCGTCGACGGCGGCGTGACAGGCGTGCCGCCGCTCGTCCTGCAAGCGGGCGCGAACGACCGAGATGCTGGGGAAAATCCCGAAGAGCTCGAAGTACCGGTCGCGACGCGCGGTCTCCCAGGCTCGCCCCTGGCCGAACCGCTCGTTGGCGAGAGCCACGAACGTCGCCCGGTACTCCTGCGGCTTCTCGGCGGTCTCGGAGAAGATGCGCTGCGCCCAGGAATCCGACAGGTCGATGAGAGTGAGCCCGCGATCCAGAGCCTCGACGCAGGTCGAACCGACCGCACGGCCGGCCTCGTAGACGGGCACCTTGGAGCAAGCGGCCGTCTCAGGCGCCACAGCGCCTGCCAGCGCGAAAAGAATGCCGATCAGAGCCATGGAGAAGCTCCATGCAGGTTGAAGACCAACGCTCCTCGCCATCGGACGAAGGAAATCGTCGGCTCGGAGGCTCGCGCGCCGGCTCCGGGTCGATGAGGCCGGTCAAGGCCCGCAGCCACCGGCGCACCTCGTCGGCTTGCTCAACGGGGCACGGCTGGCCGGGTCGCGGCATGAGGCGTGCCATTCGCGCCGTCGCATGCGATTCATGCCGGTCCTCCTGACCGCCCGTCCCCCAATGGCCGCCATCACCAGATAGCGTAGCTTGAAGGAGATCTCCGATCGCGCGGTGTCGACCTGCCAGATCTCGATCGCCACGAGTCACTCCCCTCTTTGCCAGCACGATGCCTTGGCGACGGCCGCCTCGATCGGTCAATCCGAGATCTGAACGATCAGGTTGTTGACCACCTGGCGCACCCCGCGCGTCCCTCGGACAGCGCCGAGCACAGCGTCCCTTTCCTGCCAACTGTGGGCTACCCCGGAAACGTTCACCACTCCATCGGCGACCTGCAGCTCGATGTGCGCGGCCTCGCGACCGGCGTGACGTGCGAGGGCCTCTTCGATGGCCCGGTGAGCCGCGCCGACGTCGACCTTCCTGGGCTCGATCTCGATGTGATTGATCACGCGCTTGACGCCCTTGAGACGCTCGACCACGCGCTCCGCGTCTACCCGATCGCTCCAGTAGGGCACGGTGCCGGTGAGGGTCACGGTCCCACGCGAGACAGTCGAATGTATTCGCTGCTCGGGCACGGTGGTATCCGCCTCCAGGGCCTGCCGGACCGTTCGAGCGATTTGACCATCCGTCCTGTGACTGTCTCCGGACAGCTCGACCACCAGCTCGTTCGCCACATCGAGCACGCCGCTCACCCGGTGGGCGGCCGCCTCTACCGACCGCAATTTGGCCCAGCTGTCGACGGCGCCGCTTAGGGTGACGACCCCTTGCTTCACGGCAATCCCCACCTCCGTAGGCGAAACGCGGGTGTCCCAGGCGAGCTCACGCGCAACGTCCTGCTGAATGTCCAGGTCGAGTTTCCGCTTCGTCGACATCATTTCCTTCTCCCGCGTCAACATTCTTGAACCTCTCGTCGCGGTGACAGCACCCCGCGCAGTTCGCAATCCGACCAACGACCGGTGCACGAGCTGCGCCAACTGCTACGCACGATGATTCCCACAATCGGAGGCCGATGCCCGAAGCAAGCGCGCCAGAACGAACGACCTCGCTGGGAGCCAGACACGCAGGCTCTGCTGAGAAGGTGCGTCCTGGCGCACGATCTGCGCGCCGCACACCTCTGCGCGCAGGCTCTCCTCCTTGGAACGACCCTTGCTCGAACGGGCTGGCGCGCCGGCGATCGGCGCTCGACAACCCGAGCAAGGAGTCAGGACCATGTCCAACGTTGCCGTTCAGAAGAAGGATAGTGCCGAGACCGCCGTCGCCCGCCGCGAGTGGGACCCCTTCCGCCTGATGCGCGACATGTTGCGCTGGGATCCATTCCGCGAGATGGCGCCGGCGCTACCGGTGGACGTGGCGGCCTATTCGCCCGCGTTCGAGATCAAAGAGACGAAGGAGTCCTTCGTCTTCAAGGCCGACGTCCCCGGCATCAAGGAGCAAGACATCGACGTGAACGTGGCGGGCAATCGGCTCACCATCTCGGGCAGGCGAGAGGCGGAGAAGGAGGATAAGGGCGACACCTTCTATGCCTACGAGCGGTCCTACGGCAGCTTCACCCGCTCGTTCACCCTTCCCGACAAGACGGACGGTGAGCACGTCAAGGCGGAGCTGAAGAACGGCGAGCTGACCATCGTCGTGCCGAAGACGCCCGCCGCCGTCGCGAAGCGAATCCCCGTCGCCTCCGGCGACAAGCCGAAGGCTTGACCCGCCTCATCTCCGAGACACGAACATGAATATCCGCCAAGTTATGAAGGCCGACGTCGAGGTCTGCGGGGCCGACGATAACCTCGCGTCGGCGGCGAGCCGGATGTGGGACTGCGACATCGGCTGCCTGCCGGTGCTGGATAGCCTCGGGGAGGTCGTCGGGATGGTCACGGACCGCGACATCTGCATGGCCGCCCTGACTCGGGGCCAGCCCTTGCACGCCATTCCCATCGGCGTGGCGATGTCCAAGGACGTCCGGTCGTGCTCGCCGGACGCCACTCTGGTAGAGGCCGAGGACGTGATGCGAGTGGCGCAGGTCCGCCGCCTCCCCGTGATCGACTCCGACGGCTGCCTGGTCGGCATCGTTTCCCTGAACGATCTCGCGCGCCTTGCCGAACGAGAAACGGGCCGCAAGAGCCGGGACCTCTCCTCCCAGGAGGTCACCGCCACGCTGGCGGCCATCGGCGCCCCTCGTCACCCCGAGGCGGCCAGCGCCAGCGCCTGACATGGGCGCGGCCGGCATCCGCGCGATGCCGGCCGCCTCCGCGCCACACTGAAAGGAGCCCTTCGATGAAACGTGCGCTCTACATCATTCTTGCGATCAGCCTGTTCGGTGTGGCCTTCTCGGGCACGCTGTCTTACCGCGAGGTATTTGGCCACTCAGCGGCGGTGTGTCCGTCTCCGGGCGCGCCGGGCTCTGTCTTCGGCTACCCGGCCTGCGTTTATGGCTTCTTCATGTACCTGATAGTCGCCGGCTTCGCCGTGGCAGGGCTGGTCGTCGGATACCGGAGCCAATCCATAAAAGGAGCTCACCCATGAGACCGTCCGGACAGCCGGTTCCGACGCTGAATTGTTGAGACGGCGTGGCATGAAGCTTAGCGGCTCTCCGGACAGAGCACGGCGACCACGGTGCCGGAGAGCTCGCTTTCCGGTTCGTGCCGCGGCCCATCCGCGACCTCGACGATCACCACCCGGGCCGCGTCACCGGAGATCCGGTGCCCATGACCTTCGATGGAGGTGGCTACCACCACAGCCACGTAGAGGGGCACTGCGCGAGGGCGCCCGCCGGTCGCTGCGAGATGCGAGGACCAGACGCCCTGGCAAGTGGGCGTCACCCCCGCCGCAAGACCGTCGAACGATCGTGGGGCCCGGATCAGATTGTCTCCTCGCCAGCGGGGGCCTCACAGCGTGACCTTGCCGCCCACCTGGGCCTTCGGTGCACCGACGACGAAGGAGCCCTCCTGCATCACGCCATATACGATGGCGGTCCCGTGCGCCGCGGCTCTCCCGTAGAATCGTCACCCTCGAAGGAGGTTCCGATAGAGACCGCCCCGAGGGTTTGGCATGCGCCAGAGATGTCGCAACTGGCGCGCCCCTCCGCGTCGGTCGACGCTCGGCACGATCGAGCATTACGCCCCGATCCCAACGTGAAGACGACGCTCCGGCCGCGATGGCGGCTCCCACCCAGGCCTCGAGCCGCGCCGCCAGCCGCGCCGGGTCGCCGCGGGCCACCAGCGCGTTGCCGGCGAATTTGATGGTCGCGGCCTTCGGCACGATGCTCAAGGATCCGATCGCGGCACCGGGATCGAGGACGCTGAGGTCCGAGGGCCGGACGCGGGTGACCCCGGCGTGGTAGTCAGGCGCCGCCGCGGCCAAGACGTAGTTCAGCCCGTCGAAGACGAGACGCGGACTCTCGACCATCAGGGTTGACAGCACAACCGGCGTCGAATCGGCGATTGCGCCGTCCGAGCCTCTCAGACGGACGCCGACCAATTCATACGGCGACTCCCCGGTGGGATAGCTGGATCGCCCCCTCCTTCCGATCACCAGGAAGTTCTCGCCGTCATAGGCCGCGGCCTGAACCCGAAACCCCGGGCTCGCGAGCCGCACCGGGGCGCTCTCGAGGAATACCCCGTCAGTCGCTCTGATCCGCCGACCGTAAACGACGTTGTCCGGGTACTCGGCGGACATCCAAGCGGTCAGGTAGATACCGCCGCCAAACGCCACGAAAATGGCGTCTGTTCCGTTGCTCTCCGACAGAGCGACTTTGGCCGCGTCGAGCGGCAGCCCCGTCGCGCCGTCGACCCGCACCGCCACGGGATAAGGGAGCAACTTGTTGGAACAAGAGCCGCGGTGGCCCGACTGCGAGGAGCCGCACGACGCCAGGGTCGCGATCAACAGTACCCGCGTCATGCATCGGGCCCTTGCGCCGGACGCCGCAGTCCTCAGACGCGCCCGGGCGAGCGCGGTCAATCGACTTGGTTCGATCACTTGGTCGGGCGTGATGAAGCTCCATGCACCGTGCCGGGTCGTTCGATCACGAAATCGGGCAGTACGAACCGCCCTGCCCCGCCTCAAAGCCAGACGTGACGAGCGATCGTCGTCAAATCACAGGCGACTGCGGCGGCGGAATTCGTCGATCGTTCCCTCAAACGCTTCTTGCTTGATCGATCGAGGCCCCGTCCTGCATGTATTCAAATGGGCCGACTATGGCGGGGCATTTTTGCTGCCACCGTGGAGGTGGTCCTTTGTCGGCGCGGGCTCCCCCTCACTGGGCGATGCATTGGTCTTGCATCGTCGTCCAGATCTCGTTCGCGAGCACCTGGGCTCCGGCGTTGTTCGGGAAGGTGTCGCCCGGGGCAGTGTACTGGGGCGACCACCGCGTCTGCAGGTCGATGAAGTGGCAGGGGACGGAGCTCTGCTCGCACGCCGACTTGAACAGGGGCCGAAGGGCTGTGACGCCCGGGATGTTGGCGAGCTCCGGCATCAGGAAATAGATGATGTGCTGGACGGTGCCGTCTGTGGCGACCCTCGAGAGGAGCTGGACGAAAGCGGCGGCCGCGCTGTTCACGGAGTCGGCCGTACCGCCGGAGGTGATTGTGTCCCAGGTGCCGCCGTCCATGATGAGAATCTTGACCTTGGTCGCAGTCGACTCTTGGGTGACGTACTGGTTCGCGATGGCGGCCATCGACGCTCCCGCCGCCGCGGCTATGACGTAGTCCTCGCTTGGACCAATGGCGCCGATGGCGCGCGCCGCTTCCCTCACGGCCGTATGTTGCAGGCCTGGCATGAGGACCCACGAGTCGCCGATCCAGAGCACCTCGTTCGCCGCGACCGCTCCGTGCAGGCACGGGGGGCTGCCGTCTCCCGAGGGCGCGTCGATGGCCGGCCCGGTGTCGCCCGCATCGGCGCCCGAAGCGCCGTCCATTCGGTCGGAGGCCGAGCCGTCGGCGCCGCCATCGGCGTTCGGGGTGCCGGGACCCAGACGGATCAGCTTGCCGTCGCATCCGATGAGCGCGACGGCGAACAACAGGGAGGCCGCCGTCCGCCGAGCGCATGCCGGTGGTGACACGGCTCGATGCTACCATCGCGCGATGGTTCCGGGCGTCGCCCTGTTGATGACGCTCGCCGCTCCACCATCGAGTGATGCGGCGGATCGGAATGTCACGGTCGCGCGTCTGGACGTGAGAGCCAGCCCGCGCTGCCTGACGCGCGATGATATCGCGCGCCGGGTTCAGGCGCGCACGCCGCGCGTCAGCTTCGCCGATGACGCGCCGGTCGCGGCCATGGTGTCTGTGAAGCAGCAACGGCAAAGCGCCATCGTCGCCGAGTTGACCCTCGGACCGCGGGGCGCCGCCGCTGCCCCGCGCCGGATCGTGGCTCGCTCCTGCGCAGAGGCGGCCGACGCGGTGGCGCTGATCCTGGCCGTCACGCTGGATCCGACGGCGCAGCGAACGCCCGCCCGCGAGACCAACCCGCCGATTCCGTCGGGCGCGGCGAGCGAAGCGGCGGCTCCCGCGGGACCATCCTCCGCAGGTGAGCCACTTTCCGATTCCGGGTCGCCCGCTTCGTCCGGATCGGCGGCTGCCCAACCGCTCGCCTCGTCGCCGCACGCCACGCGCGAGCCCGCTCCGGCGGCAGAACAAGCGAAGCGACCCCTTGCTCCCTTGCCGCCAGAGCCAGCTCGATCGCCTCTTCGGGAGGAAGGTGCTCCGGCAGTTTCGTCGCGTGCGATGGTTGCCTCCGAGTCGGCGGCGACGAACCTGGAAGTCGGCGGCGCTCTCGAAGGCGAGGCGATGTTCGGGGCGGCGCCCGGGGTCATGCCGGGCATCTCCGTCTCTGTTCTCCTCGCCTCCGGTGCCGATGGGATCTGGGCGCCTGCCGCCATCGCCGGATGGAGCCATGTCTGGCGATCCGGGATGTCCGAGTCGTCAGGCACGGCGTCGTTCACGCTCGACGTCGGGCGGCTTGGTGCGTGCCCCTTGCGATGGCGCTGGTCGCGGCTCGTGGTTCGGCCGTGCGCCTCCGTGATCGTGGGCCGCATGTCCGCGCGAGGCACGGAGGCGGGCCAGGCCAGCGCGTCGGCGCGGCCCTTCTCGAGCGCGGGGTTGATGGTCGACGCCCGCTTCGGGCGGAAGATCGAGCTCGTGGCCCGGCTGGGCCTCGGCATGACGCTGGTGAGGGACTCGTATGCCTTCGGAGACGATGTCTTCTATCGCGCGGGTCCGCTCACCGCCTCGGTCAGCCTGGGCTTGGGCCTCCATTGGCCTTGAAGCAGAGCACGTTCACTGCCGCGGCACACCGGCGAGCGCCGCGATTCGATCCGCGATCAGCGCGTCTCGGTGCTCCGAGACGAAGCGACTGGCCAGCTTGCGGGCTTCTCCCGTGCGGCCGAGCCGCACCAGCGCCTCCACCTTCACCGCGGTAGCCTCGGGCGTGAAGGTGCCCGACGGATACCGCCCCTCGTAACGGCGCACGATCTCGAGGGCCCGATAGGGCGAGCGGGCCGTGAGCGCCGCCCGGGCGCCATCGACGAGCTCGATCTCGCCGCGAAGGTCGCCAGCGCCGGTCGTCGCGCGCGTGGCGACGGAACCTGCCGGCGATGGCCGGGCTTCGTCCCTGACGCCCGGCGAACCCTCTTCGGGCCGTGCGGCAGGGAAGGACGGCGCGGGTGCCGGCGGCGAGGTGACGGGCGCTTCCAGACGACCCGCGGGCGCCGAGGACGGCTGGGGGACCTTCCCTCCGCGCGCGCGCGTTCCGATGACGATTCCCGTGACCGTCAGCGCCACCACCACCGCGGAAATCCACGGCCACAGAGTGTTCGGCGCGCTCGCGGCGGCCGGCGCGGCCGTCGAGGCAGGTCGGGCCGGGGGCGGCGCCGGAGCCGCGGTCGCCACGCCGACGCCCAAGGCCTGGGCCATGCGGCGGGTCACCTCGGCGGACGGTCCGCGCTCGAGAGCGTTCTCGAGCACGCGGCGCTCGAACGCCGTTGCGTCTCCGTCGAGCAATCGTTCGGGCATGTCACCGCGCCGGGCGTTCATCTCTCCCCTCCCTTTCTAGGCTAAGACGGATCCTCGCGGCCGCCTCTCGAAACTGCTCGCGGGCCCGCCGCAGGCGCGAGGCCACGCTGCCGAGCGGGATCTGCAGGAGCTCGGCGATCTCGGGCGAAGTCAACCCCTCCAGCTCGTACAACACGAAGACCTCGATCAGGGTCTCGTCGACCTGGGACAGGACCCGGTCACAGAGCTCCACGGCCTCACCGGCTTCGCCGGCGTTGCGGGCATTGGAGAGGTGTTGATCCATGTCTTCGGCCAGCGCCCACCGAACGGTCTTCCGACCCAGCGAGTGGGCGACTCGGATCGCCGTGCCGATGAGGAACGCGCGCTCGCTGCCGGCCCGGATGTCGGCCAGCTTTTCGGCCGCGAGCAGGAACGTCTCCTGCGTCGCGTCCGCCGCGGCATCGGTCGCCAGGCCTCGGCGAACCAGCACGCGCCACACCGTCGCGTGGTGCTCGTTGAAGATTCGCTCGAGCCGAGCGCGATCGATGTCGGCAACGGGGGGCCGCCGCGCCGGAGCTGCCGTCATCGAACCGCTCGAGGGGCTGGAGTCACGGGATTCCTTGATACCTTGCTATGCGGTTCGTCGACGGATTCGATCACCAAAAGCATGACGATCTCCGGACCGCCGGCCCGGAATGCCCGGTGAGGTCGAGCCTCGACAGCTTTCCGGCCAGCTTGAGGGGGGCTTCCCCGGCTTACATGTCCGACCGGGTGAGCCCGCCTCTCGGAACTGCTGAAAAGACTTGGCGATTGCTCCTGCAGCGAAGCTCGGGATGGCGCGAGGATCCTCGATCAAGCGATCGAGGATCCGTCGTCCTACTCTTTGTTGATCAGCCCGGCGCAGGGGCCCTGAAGCGCTGGTAGCTCATGCGGCCCGTGCCCACACCTGCACCCGGAGCGGCTCGTCGTAGCTCTGCATGGCCCTCCGCAGGGCCTGCCCGAGGAGAAAGCAGCGCCGGGCCGACGGCACCGGATAGAGGACCACGTTGACGGCCAGAGGAATGACCCGACACGGTCCCAAGACTCCATCCACCAGGGCGGCCTGGCGTCACGCCTGCGCCCTCGATCCGGACCAGATCCGCCGGTCGGCGTTGCACTTTTCTTGATCGAATCGTGCCCGTGCCGGCATGAGCAGGATCAAAGGTGCTTCGCTGAAGGTCCTTCTGATTCCTCTCACCTGGGCGCTCGCGGTGCTCCTCGGGGGATGTGGCAGCTCGACGCCCGTGAACAGGACGGGAAGCGGAGGTTCGAGCCAGACGAGCGGGCAGCCGGGCTCGGGTGGCGCGACCGGCTCGGGTGGCTCCGCCTCATCCGGCGGGTCGGGGGGTAGCGCAGCCCCGAAGGTCAGCGTGGCCGTCGTCCGATCGTCCAAGGCGCAGGCGGCCGACCTGACGAGCGCCGACATCGCGGATCTCGTTTCGAGCGCCGTATCCAACGCGGGCGGCCTCGACTTCATCAAGGACGGACAGACGGTTGTCCTCAAGCCGAACCTGGTGACCTTCTACGAGGACGACGGGGAGCACACGGCCAGCGACATGGCCAACGGGATCTCCACCGACTGGCGCGTCGTGAAGGCCGTGGCCGACCTCGTGCGCGCGAAGGATCCGACCGGGAAGATCCTGATCATGGAAGGATCGACCTTCATGACGGCCGATGTGTATCCCGTGCTCGGATACACGCCCGACCACTTCGGCTCGTCGGTGGACGAGCTCATCGGTCTGGAAGGGAAGTCTTGCGACGACAGGTCGACTTCCGGTCTCGAGCAGCGGGCCGCCCGCAGCGGGAAGATGTACTGGATCAACAGCCGGTACCTGGCGGCGGACGTCGTCATCGCCATCCCGACCATGGCGACCGATGCGTGGGCGGGCATCGGCGGCGCGGTCGAGAGCCTGGGGATCGGCGCCACGCCGGCCGGGCAATACGGAGACGGCACGAACTCGATCGACTGCACGCGCACGAAGATCGATCGCAGCGACCCCGACGCGAGGGGCGCGTTCATCCGCGACTACTACGAGCTTCGCCCCGCAGATTTCGTGATCATGGACGCCCTGCAAGGCCTCGAGCACGGCCCCTTGCCGGTGTGGGACGACAGCGGCACCTACGACTACGGCTCCTCGACGAAGAACATGCGCCTCGTCCTGGCGGGCCGTGACGCGGTCGCCGTCGACGTGATCCAGGCGGCGATCATGAAGTGCGATCCGACGCGGGTGCCGTTCCTGGCGAAGCTGCAGTCGGACGGGGTCGGCACCACCGACCAGGCGAGGATCGACGTCGTCGGCGAGCGGGTGGCCGACGTCCAGAAGGCGTTCGCCGGCAAGCTGACGGTCATATGCCCCGGAGAATGAGGGCGGCCGAGGATGAGTGGAGGCCGTCGTGGGAGAATGGTCTTCCAATCGTCCTGTTGGTCTTGGCGCTGGCCACGGCTTGCAAGCGCGAGCGCAGCGCCGGCGTTCCCGGCGCGACGGCGCGGCAGGGTCTGGCGTCGGCTTCGAGCCGCGGCCTGCCCGCCGCTTGGTCCGGTGTGGCGCGGAGCTGCGGGGCGCTACCCCCGACCTGCGGGCCGAGCGCGAGCGATTCCTGCTGCCGGAGCCTGCTGGTCCCGGGGGGAACCTTCAAGCGAACGTACGACGGCGTCGACTTCCTGGACGAGAGCGCTCCGGCGACGGTGAGCGACTTCTACCTCGACCAGTACGAGATTACCGTCGCGCGCCTCCGGGCGTTCGTCGACGCCGGCCTGGGCACCCAGGCCCGCCCGCCCCCGGAGGGCGCGGGCCCTCACCTGCGGATCACGGGCTCGGGCTGGCGCTCGGCCTGGAACGGCAAGCTCGCTCGAGACACCGCTGCGTTGAAGGCGGGCTTGAAGTGCCACCCGTCTTATCAAAGCTGGACCGACGCACCCGGCGACAACGAGCGCAAGCCGGCGAACTGCATCGACTGGTACACCGCCTTCGCCTTCTGCGCATGGGACGGAGGGCGGCTCGCCACCGAGGCGGAGTGGAACTACGCCGCCGCCGGCGGCAGCGAACAGCGCTACTACCCGTGGTCGCGCCCCGCGAAGTCCACCGCAATCGATGATACCTACGCTGTCTACTGCGGCGGCACCTGCAAGCTGCAGAACGTCGGATCGCGATCGCCCAAAGGCGACGGGAAATGGGGCCAATCCGACCTGGGCGGCAACGTCTGGGAGTGGACGCTGGACTGGAGCCGGGACACGTACCCGATGCCGTGCCGCAACTGCGCCGCGATCACGGAAGGCAAGTACCGGAACTTCCGGAGCGGCAGCAACGACGACATCCCCGCCACCCTGAGATCCTCCGTCCGGCACGTCTACTACCCCGAGTACCACGGCGTCGTGGGATCACGTTGCGCCAGGGACGCCGGCTCCTGACACTCCGGGCGCATGTCGTTTCCGTGATCGATTCGAGGTTCGGTTCGCATTAGGCAACGACGTCTACGATTCGAGGCGCCGGTGCGACCTATCGATCGCCACGCACCACGCGGCACGCCTCGTCAGCCCACGAGCACGTCGTGTCTCGTCATGAGGAGTGATTGTCGATGAAAGCAAAGCTCAGTCCTTCGGTGTCCGGTGCTCTCCGTGTCGGAATCTCGGCGCTCTGGATCCTCTCGTGCTCGTCGGGCGATAGTCCGGGCGGGAACCAAGGAAGCGGTGGTTCGAGCAGCGGCGGCTCGGTGGGAAGCGGCGGCTCGGGCAGCGGCGGAAAAGGCTCGGGCGGCACCACGGCCAGCGGTGGGAGCACCGGTAGCGGCGGCACCACGTCGTCCGGAGGGACCAGCAGCAGCGGCGGCAGCCCAGCCAGCAGCGGCGGCACCTCGTCGGGCGGCGTGACGGCCAGCGGCGGCAAGCCGGGCACGGGCAGCGGCGGCATGGTCAGCTCCGGAGGCGAGATGGGGGCGTCGGGCGGAACGACGGGCAACGGTGGGGCGTCGTCGGCCGGCGGCGAGCCGGGTGGCGGAGGTCGGCTCGGCGGCGGTGGTCGTGGTGGTCCGGCCGGAGGGAGGTCTGGGATGTTCGGCGGAGCACCTGGGACGGCGTCCGGTGGAGCCACCGGGACGGGGTCCGGTGGCTCCACCGGCGCGGGTGGTTCGACGACGACGGGCGGAGGAGCCAGCTCCGTCGCTTACATCGGCTGCTCGATGGCCTACAACATCGGCACCGGCTACAAGCGAGTCGGCGGGAAGGTGATGTGGAACTCCGACAGCTACCAGACGAGCGCGATGGTCGTCCAGAACTGGACGAGCAGCACCAGCTCCTCGTGGCAGCTCTTCGATCAGAAGATGCAGATGATCGGAGGCAAGGACAAGGTCAAGGCGGTGATGGTGCAGATCTGCATCTTCTCGAGCCGCGCTACCGACGATGAAGTCAAGATGATGGTCATGAGCGCCAAGTCCCACACCAGTCCGGGCACGCACATCTATCTGGTGGGCCAACCGCAATACGAGGCGGGACACGAGTGCAGCCTCGCCGGCACGGGCGGTGCCAAGTGGACGGACGACGAAGCCAAGAAGATCGCCGCCGACGCCAGCGTGAATCAGGACGTGAGCTACCTGGGAACCTTCAAGCTCGACAGCACAAAGGGCGAGGTCTCGAGCGACAGCTGCCACGCCACCAGCTCGGGCGAGGATGCGCTGGGAAAGCAGGCGATGGCGTTCTTCGGGGGCTGAGGCCAAGCCCCGCCGTCACCAGAGCAAGCAGCACCTCGAGCAGCGCCAGCGCCTCGTTCCCGCGGCCCTGCGACACGAATCCACCGAGCTGGTGGCCCGCGCAGGCCAGCGTCATCCGCTCGGCCCCGGACGGGACCTCGTGTCGTGCGAGCCGAAGCACGAAAGAGCACCGTCGCCCCGCGGGCCGCGACCGATGTTCGTACCGCCGACGAAAATGGAAGGCACGTTGCGCGCCGGCCGCACCTTCGTCAGGTGGCGCCGCCGGACCGCGGGCCGCGGCGCCGGGGCGACGTCTCGCCGTTGCGCACCGCCATCTCGGCGATGTAAGCGCGCAGCGTTCCTTCGATCGACTCGTTGAACCGCACCGACCCTTGCGCGATCTCACGCAGGGACGTCACGGCCGCCTTGTTGTTACACTCGACCAGCGGTTTGGCGCCGTGGGCGAGCTGTCGGGCGCGCTCGGACGCGAGCACGATCAGAGCAAACCGGTTCGGCACTTGCTTCAGACAATCCTCTACGGTGATCCGAGCCATCGCGAGCCTCCAGAAAAAGGGAACCCCCGGCACGAAAACCCGAGGACGTGTGGCACATCTCGCGATCAGTCACAAGATCCGCAAGCGCACACTACGTGGAAGCGGCCGCTTTGCAAGACCGTCATCATCTTTTGTGGCCGTCTTCTCCTTCGGAGCACTCATTTCCACCAGACGGAGAGGCGGAAGGTGGGCTGGCCAGGGTCTCGGCCCCGACGAGTCAGTCGAGGGGTGAGGCCATCGACCTCACCCCTCGATCCGAAAGACGCTACCGGTTCAGTCTGCCCGGCCCACCCGTCGAGGGGTCATTTCGGCGCGAAGCAGCAGGTGTACTTCACGGAGCGCGAGTTGCCGTCCCCGCAGTCCTCGGACGGCGAGTAGCGGTCCAACGTCCCGCCAGCCGCCTTGCAATCCTCGCTCGCGTAGTTCTTCCAGGCCTCCGCATTTTGGCAGTAGGTCCCGTCGCCTTGAACCTTGATCGTGCACTCACTCTGGGGAGGAGGAGGAGGCGGCGGCGGCGTGATGCCACAGCAGGTGTACTTCACGCTGCTGGAGTTGCCGTCGCCGCAGTCCTCGGACGGCGAGTAGCCGTTCAACTTCCCGCCAGCCGCCTTGCAATCCTCGCTCGCGTAGTTCTTCCAGGCCTCCGCATTTTGGC
>Ga0068853_100000329_pt1 | contig 33239 bp, 39 predicted proteins | sample KBSCornC32_FD_65655 | JGI IMG/M metagenome (GOLD analysis project Ga0068853, IMG submission 65655) | Corn rhizosphere microbial communities from Kellogg Biological Station, Michigan, USA - KBS Corn C3-2 | ecosystem: Host-associated > Plants > Roots > Rhizosphere > Soil ... | reverse complement strand
GGCGCTGGACCATCTGCGCGCCGCCCATGAAGGCTTCTTCCCGGCGCTGATGGCGGGGGAGGTTTGATCGCTTGCCGACGGGTCACCCCCGTCGGCAGATGAACTCATGGTCGCGGTGGTCGCCCACGGCGAAACTGTAGGTGCCGACCTGCGCGAAGCCGAAGCGGGCATAGAATCGCTGTGCTCGCGCGTTGCCCGACCACACGCCCAGCCACTGCCGCCCCGAATGGCGGCCTTCCATCCAGCCGAGCGCCCGCTCCATCAGCGCGCGGCCCAGACCGCCGCCTTGTTGCCCGCGCAGCATGTAGAGCTGGTACAGTTCCAGCTCGCCCGGGCGCACTTCGTCGTGGGGCAGCTTGCACGGTCCGGCATGCGCATAGGCCACCAGCGCGCCATGCGCGTCGGCTGCGACCCAACTGGCATGGGCGGCATCGGCGATCTCGCCTGCGACCCGCCTCTCGCCATAGGCCTCCCTCTCGAAGACCGCGAGGTCGGCCGCCGGATAGGGGATGGCGAAATCCTCGATGAACGTCTCGCGGAAGGCGCGGAGCTTGAGCGCGGCCAGCGCGGGCGCGTCGCCCTCTACTGCGAGCCGGATGGCGGGCACTGACATTATTTGATCACCCGCGACACACGGCCGAACAGCACATGATAGGTCAGGCGTCCCCCTTCCGCGTCGAAGGCGCGCATCACGTCGCGCATGCGTGCGGGCGGCAAGACCGCATGATCCTCCGTCGGCACGGTCGCGCCAATGGCTTTCAGATGGGCCAGAAAGCCCTTCGCACCGCCGAAGTCATGGCTCCAATGTTCCTCGAACGCAAAAGCGTCCTCGAAACCGTCCAGCATCGCGCGGAGAGCGGCAAGGTCGGGATAATCGGGCGTGCCGGCGGCCTCGCCCACGGCGGCATGCGCGGCGCGCCACTCGCCGAAACTGTCCGCGCCCATCGTGGAGAAGAGTAGGCGGCCACCCGGCCGCAACAGTCCTGCGAGCCGCGCGATGGCCATGGGCAGATCACCGAACCACTGGAAAGCGAGGCTGGAGAGGATGAGATCGAACCACGGTCCGTCGAACGGCGGTGCTTCCCCGTCGAGCGCCAGAAAGGTGCCCGCGATCATGGCCCCTCGGGCAGCGGTTCCCACCATCGCCGGCGACAAGTCGCTGACGACCAGATCGGCCGCCGGCCAATGGTCGCGGATGTGCCGGGTCAAAAGCCCGGTGCCGCACCCGATTTCGAGGATTCTCGGCCTCTCGGCGACCCGCTGTTGCCAGGCGAGGTCGGCGACCAGCGCCGCCGCCTGCCGCTGGGGGGCGGCGGCGTCGTCATAACTGGCGGCTGCCCTGGCGAAGGCATCGGCGATGCGGCGTTTGCGCTCGTCGGTCACCGCAATCCGTCCGTCAGCCGATCGCCCGATCGTAGATGACATAGCTTTTGTTCACCGTGCTGCCGATACCGTTGGCGATGGCGTTCATTCCCTGATTATCCTCCAGGATCCAGCCGATCTCGCCGCGCGTCGCGCCGTAACGCTCGACCGAGGCGTTGCGGATCGTCTCGATCATCATGAAGGCGAGCTGGCTGGCGAGGCGGGAACTTTGCAATCGCTGGAGCACGCCCATCAACGGCACGCGCATCGTCTTGACCTTCGGTTTGCGCAGCCACCACAGCAGCTTGAGGATGTTGAACGGAAACAGCTTGCCGTTGAAGGGCGCCGTCGCCTCGTTGAGATCGGGCAGCGTCATCATGAAAGCGACCGGCTCCCCATCCACCTCGGCGATGCGGATCAGATCCTTGTAGACGATGGGCTTCAGCTTCTTGCCGGTAAAGGCGATCTCGCTGTCGGTGATCGGCACGAAACCCCAGTTCTTGCCCCAGGCATCGTTGAGGATGGCGAGGATCGTGGCTGCCTCCTGGTCGAACTTGCTCTTGTCGACGTCGCGGATGCGGATGCGCGGATTGGCGAAACCCGATTTTACGATGCGTTGGATCAGCGGCGGAAAGGGCTTGGTGATGTCCAGTTCGAAGCAGTTGAGCGTCTTGACCGGTCGATATCCCGCGGCCTCGATCCAGCCCTGATATTCGGGGCGATGATGACCCATCATCACCGTGGGCGGATGGTCGAAACCGTGGGTAAGCACGCCCGGCTCCTCCCAGATCGACAAGGAGACGGGGCCAATGGCGCGGGTCACGCCTTTGCCGCGCAGCCAGTCCTCGGCGGCGGCGATCAGCGCGGCGGCGCTCACCGGGTCGGTCGCATCGAACAGGCCCCAATTGCCCGTGCCTGGACCAAAGCCCTGCTCGGCCGGCATGCCCTGTGCCAGAAAGTCGATATGGGCGCTGATCCGGCCCGTCACCTTGCCGCCGCGCCGCGCCAGGAAATAGCGGGCCTCGGCATGTTCGAAGAAGGGATTCTTGCCCGGCGTCAACAGCTCGCGCAGGTCCATCTTGAGCGGCGGAACCCAGTTGGGATCGTCCTTGTAGACGTCCCAGGCGAAATCCATGAAGGCGTTGAGGTCTGCCTTGCCGTCGACCGGAGAGACGATGATGTCCTGCTGAGCCAAGGACCGAACCTTTCCTGAAAGTGCGGTCGATCACTGGGAGGAGCGGGCATTGCTTGTCAAGCGGGGCATCGCCCGGACTGCCGCGAGGCTGGCAACGCCACGATATAGCCACTATCTGGGGGCATGGGCGAGAGCATGGGAATATCCGAACCAATCGGCAGGGCGGCTGCAACAAAGGGCCGAGACGACGCCGCGATGCTGCGCGCCGCCGCGGATCTTACACGCGAGTTCAGTCAGCCAAGTCCGACAATCTACTGGACGGACATGCTCCTGTCCGCGCTGCTGGGCTATGGGGCGCTGGCCACCGCAATCCTGTCGGCTTCCGTCGCGGTGGCGCTCGCGGCGGCTGTGGTGGCGGTGCTGGCGCTCTATCGCGCGGGAAGCTTCATCCATGAACTCACGCATATCAAGCACAGCGAACTGCCGGGGTTCCGCTTCGGCTGGAACGCGCTGATCGGCGTGCCAATGCTGATGCCCAGCTTTCTCTATGAAAATGTCCATACGCAGCACCACGCCCGTACCCGCTACGGCACGTCCCAGGATCCCGAATATCTACCGCTCGCGCTGATGAAGCCGTGGTCGCTGCCCCTGTTTGTCGCATTGGCCGCGTTCGCGCCGGTGGGCGTCCTGATCCGCTTCGCGTTTCTAACGCCGCTCGGCCTTCTGAGCCCCGCGCTGCGCGCGAAGACGATTGCGTCCTATTCGGCGATGGCGATCAACCCGGCCTATCGCCGCCGTGCCCCGGAGGGTGCGTTTCGCCGCATCTGGCTGTGGCAGGAGGGCGTCGCGAGCGTCTGGGCGATCACGCTGCTTACCATCGTCGTCACCGGTGTCCTGCCGTTGCGTGCCTTCCTCATCATCCTCGCCGTGCAGTCCGGGGTTATGATCGTCAATCAGGTGCGCACGCTCGTCGCGCATCTGTGGGAGAATGAGGGCGAGCCGATGACCGTGACAGCGCAATATCTCGACTCGGTCAACGTCCCCCCGCCCGGCCTGCTGCCGGAACTGTGGGCGCCGGTCGGCCTGCGCTATCATGCCCTGCACCACCTGCTGCCCAGCGTGCCCTATCATGCGCTGGCGGAAGCGCATCGGCGGCTGGTGGCGTCGTCGGGGGCAGAGTCGTCCTATCATGGCGGCAACCATGCGGGCCTCCTCCCCCTTGTGTCGCGACTGATGCGCAGCACGATGGGCGGCCGGGTTTCAGCAACCATGGCGGATCAGCCATCGGTTTGAGCCCGCCCCCTTTACCCGACTTAGTGGCCGCCTGGATCTTCCGGATAAAAGCCTAATTCACCGGCGCTCTTCGCCTGTAGCTCAGCGCCTCCGCGACATGCATGCGTCCGACCGTCTCCGATCCCGCGAGATCGGCGATCGTCCGCGCTACTCGCAGTACCCGTGTGTAGCCGCGCGCGGACAATTTCATTTGCGCGGCCGCCTGCGCCAGCAGATCACGCCCGGCCGCGTCGGGCATCGCCACGGCGTCGAGCGCTGGGCCTTCCAGTTCCGCGTTGGTCCGCGCCCCGCCGCCCGCGCCGTTGCGCCGCGCAACCTGCACGGTACGCGCCGCCGCGACCCGCGCCGCCACCTCCGCCGATCCCTCTGTGGGTGGTGGCAGCACCAGGTCGGCCGCCGACACGGCTGCGACCTCGACATGCAGGTCGATCCTGTCCAGCAACGGCCCGGACACTTTCGCTTGATAGTCCGCCGCGCATTTGGGCGCGCGTGAACAGGCCAGTGCAGGATCGCCAAGATGGCCGCAGCGACACGGGTTCATTGCGGCGATCAATTGAAGCCGCGCCGGGAAGGCGACATGGGCATTCGCGCGCGCCACAATGACCTCGCCCGTCTCCAATGGCTGACGGAGCGAATCGAGGACCGCGCGCTGGAACTCCGGCAGTTCGTCCAGAAACAGGATGCCGAGGTGCGCGAGGCTGGCCTCGCCGGGCCGTACCTTGAGACCTCCGCCGACCAGCGCCGCCATGGAGGCGCTGTGGTGCGGCGCGCGATAGGGTCGTGCCCGGCTGATCCGACCACCCGAAAGCGTGCCGGCGACACTGGCGACCATGGATACTTCCAGCGCCTCCTCGGGCGTCAGTGGCGGCAATATTCCGGGCAGGCAGCTGGCCATCAGCGACTTGCCGGAACCGGGTGGACCGACCATCAGCAGATTGTGACCACCCGCCGCGGCGATTTCGAGCGCGCGCTTGGCCGTCTCCTGCCCCTTTACCTGGCGCAGGTCGGCGGTGGGGGGTGTCGCCTCCACCTCGCCGGGTCGCGGTGTTGCCAGCAGGCCCTGTCCCTTGAGGTGGTTGAGCAACGAGATGAGATCGGGCGCGGCGAGCACCTCGACGTTCCCGGCCCAGGCCGCTTCCGGTCCCTGCGCAGCCGGGCAGATCAAGCCCAGCTCGTTCGCCCCGGCATGGATCGCAGCCAGCAGCACGCCGGGCGAGGGCGCGATCCGCCCGTCGAGCGACAGCTCGCCGACGACGCAATAGCCCGACAGCGCCTCCGCATCGACCACGCCCATCGCCGCCAGCAGGGCGAGCGCGATCGGAAGGTCGAAATGCGATCCCTCCTTGGGCAGGTCGGCGGGGGAGAGGTTGACGGTGATCCTTTTGGGGGGGAGGGACAGGCCGATGGCGGCGATGGCGTTGCGTACCCGCTCGCGGCTTTCCGCGACCGCCTTGTCCGCCAGTCCGACGAGGATGAAATTGGGCAGCCCGGCGACGAGCTGGCACTGAACTTCCACCGCGCGGGCTTCCAGCCCCAGATAGGCGACCGTGGCGACTGTCGCGACCATGCGGCATGAACCCCCTTTGTTCGCGGCCATCTAGGCGGCGATGCGGGCTTCTGTCGAGGGACTTATGCGCCGGGCTGGAATTTGGGGGGCAGGGAGAACAGATCGGCAAAGCGGCGCGCCAGTGCCTCGTCCCCGCGCAGGACCAATGCGCCCTCCAACTGGCCGATCGGCACGTCGCCATAGATGAAGGCCGCCAACGCATTGGGCGCGCCGGAGAAAAAAATGTCGCCCCGCTCCGCTTCACCGCGACTGATGACCAGTCCCTCCGCATCGAGTTGTCCGACATAATCCTCGTCCCCGAAGCGGAAGCCGATGGCCAGGCGTAGCGTTCCGATCCTGTCGCGGGCAATCATGGTTCGGAGTGACAGCAGAATCGATACGCCGCTGATCGGCAGCGTGGCGTCGTGGCCGGGCGAGCGCGCGGCCCAGCGGCCCAGTTCCTGGATGATCGGCTCCGCCTCATACCCCCATGGCGTCAACTCATAGACCTGCACATTGGCTGGCGGCGGAAGCTTCCGGCGAAAGAGGATAGTGTCCGCCTCCATCTCCGTCAGGCGCTGGGTGAGCACATTGGCGCTCAATCCGGGCAGGTCGGCGCGCAGGTCACCGAAACGTCGCGGTCCCAGCATCAACTCGCGTACGATAGCGAGCGCCCAGCGGTCACCGACCAGATCCATCGCATGAGCCATGCCGCACGCGTCATAATAGCCGCGCCTGCGGGAGACTCCCTTTTTTGTGGTTATTTTTCCTAACTCCATAGTTGCTTTATGTAATCAGAGTAGTCATGCTTGTCAATGTCGAGTCGGGTGCACCGGCAGGCTCAGCCAACGAGGAGTGGAGCGATGGCCAAGATGATCTTCGTGAGCCTGCCCGTGACCGATCTGCCCCGGTCGGTTGCCTTTTATGAGGCGATCGGCGCGATCCCGGACCCGCGCTTCCGCGACGGCAGCGCGGCGATGGTCAGCTTTTCCGACACGATCCACGCGATGTTGCTGACGCACGAGCGCTTCGCCGGCTTCACCGACCGCGCCATCATCGATGCGCATAGCCAGGCACAGGCAGGGTTTGGCCTGACGGAGGACGACCGCCATGCCGTCGATGCCACGGTCGCACGGGCAATCGCGGCGGGGGGTGTTGGTGATCCCAATCCGATCCAGGATCACGGCTTCATGTATAGCCGCTCCTTCGCGGACCCCGACGGGCATATTTGGGAGCCGGTGTGGATGGACGTCGAAGCGGCAATGGCGACAGGCGCCGAACAGCAACCAGCCTGAACGACCAGCAGATCAAAAGGAGAGCGCCATGTCCTATATCGACGGTTTCGTGATCGCGGTGCCCACCGCCAACAAGCAGTTGTTCATCGATCAGGCAAAGTCGGTCGATCCCATATTCCTGGAACTGGGCGCGATCCGTGTCCTGGAATGCTGGGGTGATGACGTGCCGGACGGCAAGGTCACCGACTTTCGCGGCGCGGTGAAGGCGACCGAGGATGAGACGGTGGTCTTCTCCTGGATCGAATGGCCGGACAAGCCGACCCGTGACGCCGGCATGGCAAAGATGATGGAGATGGCCAAGACAGACGACCGCTTTAATCCCGAGAAGAACCCGATGTCCTTCGATGGGCAGCGCATGATATTTGGCGGCTTCGCGCCCGTCCTTACCCTCGAACGCTGATTTGCGGAGACATACAATGGCGAACAAGCATGGCGACTTCATCTGGTATGAGCTGCTTACCGGCGACGCCGACGCGGCGCAGGGCTTCTACACGCGCATCCTGAACTGGACGATCACCGACAGCGGCATGCCGGACATGGACTATCGCATCATCAATGCCGGCGAGACCGGCATCGGCGGCGTAATGGCGATCACGCCGGACATGGCCAGCCATGGCGCGCGGCCGACATGGCTCGGCTATGTTCATGTCGATGACGTCGATAAATGCGTCGAGAGCATCGAGCATGGCGGCGGCAAGACCATGATGCCCGCGATGGACATCGCCGGGGTTGGCCGCATCGCCATGGTGACCGACGCACAGGGCGCGCCCTTCTATATCATGAAGCCCGCGCAGGAAGGCGACAGCCTCGCCTTTTCCTACGACCAGCCCCGCGAAGGCCATTGCGCCTGGAATGAACTGGTTACGTCCGACCAGCCGGCGGCGTGGCATTTCTATAGCGTGCGTTTCGGATGGCTGAAGGATGGGGAGATGGAGATGGGGCCGATGGGCACCTATGACTTCATCCGGCATGGCGCGATGATCGGTGCGATGATGAAGGGCACGCCCGAAATGGGGCCGCCGCACTGGAACCAGTATTTCCGGGTGGCCGACATCGATGTCGCGGTAAAGGCGATCGGGGATGGCGGTGGACAGGTCATTCATGGCCCGATGGAAATTCCCGGCGGTGAGTTTTCCCTCAACGGCATCGACCCGCAGGGCGCGCATTTCGGCCTCGTCGGCAAACGCAGCACGTGATCAGCATTTTGGGAGAGAGACGATGAGCAAGGTCAAGATCACGCCATGCCTGTGGTATGACGGCGATGCGGAGGAGGCGGCCACCTGCTATGTCGGCCTGCTGCCCGACAGTCGCATCGACAATATCGTTCGGGCGCCCTCCGACAATCCTTCCGGCAAGGAGGGGAGCGTGCTCGTCGTCGAGTTCACCCTGGCGGGCACGCCCTATATCGGCCTTAACGGCGGCCCCCAGTTCCCTTTTACAGAGGCGGTGAGTTTCCAGATCCTGACCGAGGATCAGGCGGAGACCGACCGGCTGTCCGATGGGCTGATCGCCGGTGGCGGCGTGCAAAGCCGGTGCGGCTGGCTGAAGGACCGCTGGGGTCTCAGCTGGCAGATCACGCCGCGTCGTTTACTGGAACTGATGAGTTCCCCCGACGCGGAGGTGGCGCGGCGCACGTCGGAGGCGATGCTGAAAATGCATCGCATCGACATCGCCGGGATTGAGACGGCGGCGAAGGGGGAAACCGCCAGTGCCTGACTTCTACGGCCACCCCTTCTCCTCCTATAGCTGGAAGGGACAGATCGCGCTGTATGAGAAGGGCGTGGAGTTCACCTATCATGTGGTGGAGCCGGGACCGGAGCGTGATGCGCTGACCCGGCTCTGGCCGCTCGCCAAATTCCCGGTGCTGGTGGACGATATGGGGGTGTGGATCGAATCTACGATCATCATCGAGCATCTCGACCGGGTCGCGCCCCAAGGCCCCCGGCTGATCCCCGCCGATCCCGATGCGGCCCTGCAAGTGCGCTTCATGGACCGCGTCTTCGACAATCATGTGATGGGGGTGATGCAGGCGGTCGTGAACGAATATATCATCGGCGCGGGCACGCCCGACAACCCGCGCATCCCGCCCGTCCACGCCGCGCTCGACACCATCTATGCCTGGCTGGACGCGAACCTGCCCGAAGCGGACTGGGCGTGCGGAGACGACTTCACGATGGCGGACTGCGCCGCGGCGCCATCGCTCTTTTACGCCGACTGGGTCCATCCGATCCCGGAAACCCTGCCTCGGCTCAGGGCCTATCGGGCGCGTCTGCTCGCCCGGCCGTCGGTTGCGCGGGCGGTGGACGGTGGCCGGCCCTATCGTCACTATTTTCCGCTCGGCGCGCCGGACCGGGATTGAGGAACGCCGCATGGCCCAGCTCAATCACACGATCATCTGGTGCACGGACAAAGCGCGCTCCGCCGCCTTCCTGACCGAAATGCTGGGGCTGCCGACGGCTACGCCGTTCGGCCATTTTCTGGTTGTGCCGATGGAGAATGGCGTATCGCTCGATTTCATGGAGAAGGCGGCGCCGATCGCCCTCCAACATTATGCCTTCCTCGTGGACGAGGCAGAGTTCGACGCGGGCTTCACGCGGATACGGGCGCTGGGCTTGCCCTACTGGGCCGATCCCGCGCGTGAGCAGCCGGGCGAGATCAATCGGCATTGGGGTGGGCGGGGCGTCTATTTCGAGGATCCGGACGGGCATGTCCTGGAACTCATCACCAGGCCTTATGGCAAAATGGAGGATCTATGACCGACACAGCAGAAGCGGTGAAGGAACTGACGGTCACGCGCTACATCGCCGCTTCGCCGGAAACCGTGTGGCATGTCATGGCCGAGCGGCAGGAGGAATGGTGGTGTCCGAAGCCATGGACCGTGAAGATCGTGGCGCAGGACCGCCGCGCCGGGGGACGCGCCTCCATGACCATATATGGTCCGGATGGCGAGATCATGCCCAATGAGGGCATCTACCTCGCCTACGAGCCGGGGGTCCGTTACGTGGTGACGGACGCGGTGTCGGCGCTCGACGATTTTGCGCCGGCCGGCCCGTTCATGATCGGCTTCTGGGAAATCGCGCCGGAGGGGGATGGCACCCGCTATACGGCCCGCGCGCGGCACTGGACCGAGGAGGCGATGCGGCAGCACAAGGACATGGGTTTTGTCGAGGGCTGGGGCCTGTGCGCTGACCAGCTCCAGCAGCTATGCGAGGCGGGTTAATCAGACATGGTCCGCGATGGCGGTCGTCATCTTGCGGATGAAGCCGATGAGGCCGGTCTGCCGGCTGCGCTTCATGCGTTCGGCCTGCAAGATGGTCTGCACCTTCGCGAAACAGGCGTCGGCATCGTCGTTGACCAGAACATAGTCATAGCCGTCCCAGTGCGCGATCTCGCCATTCGCACGGTCCATGCGCGCCTGGATGACCGCTTCGCTGTCGGTCCCGCGACCGCGCAGCCGCCGTTCCAGTTCCTCGATCGAGGGGGGCAGGATGAAGACGCGCACCACGTCGCCGCCCGCGATCTGGTGCAATTGCTGCGCGCCCTGCCAGTCGATGTCGAACAAGACGTCGCTGCCGTTCGCCAGCATCGCGTCCACCGGCGCGCGCGGCGTACCGTAGCGGTTGCCGAAGACATGCGCCCATTCGAGAAACTGCTGGTCCGACACCATCTCCCGAAAACGGTTCAGATCGACGAAATGATAGTCGACCCCATCCACTTCGCCTTCGCGAATGGTTCGGGTCGTCGCGGAAACGGACATTTTCAGACTGGGATCGGCTTCCAGCAGTTTGCGCGCGATCGTGGACTTGCCCGCGCCCGACGGCGACGAGAGGACGAAAAGAACCCCGCGTCGTTTGAAACCATGGGGGTCGGAAGCCTTGCTATGCGCCATGGCCCCCACTGGCGCGGTGTGATCCGTCCGTCAATGGCTGACTTCGGAAGAGGCTCTTCTCTACAGCGGTTGGGGTAGCGTCACGGGAACCGCTATCGCGCCCTGCTCCAGCGCCTTCTTCGCGTCCCGCCGCGCCTGCGCCGCCTTGCCGGCCCGATAGGCCTGCCGCGCCAAAAACGCGCCGCCCAGCACCATCGCGCCCATTGGGGACCGCTTGAGGAGCATGTTGAAGGCAAGGCCGGTCGCCATGCCCGCGATTCCTGCCTTGCCCGCGTTCGCGCGCATCTGACTGGCGAGCAATGTTCCGGCGATTCCGAGCGGCATGACGGGTTCCTTCCTGTGCTTCAGTTCCTTCCGGAACCGTTTCACAGGAGGTAACGCGCGAACGCCATGCTTTATCCCCCTCCACGCGATCCGCGCGGTAAGGGAGGAGCACCTATTTTTTCTTGCCGAAATCGACCGTGACGACATTGGACGTGGCGGCGTCATCGCTCGACTCATCGGCGGGGGCGTCATTCTCCGCATCGTCATGCGGTTCGGGGTCGTTGCCGTTCGCGACCTGAAATTGCAGCGCGAAATTCACGGCCGGATCGACGAAGGCGCTGATCGCCGAATAGGGAATCAGCAGATGGGCGGGCACCTGGCTGAAGGTCAGGCCGACCTCGAACTGGTCCTCGCCGACCTTGAGATCCCAATATTTATGCTGGAGGACGATCGTCATCTCGTCCGGGAACCGCTCGACCAGGCGATTGGGAATGACGACGCCGGGCGCCTGCGTCTTGAAGGTGATGTAGAAATGATGGCCGCCGGGCAGCGCGCCTGCGCGCGACACCTCGCCCAGCACGCGGCCGACGACAGCGCGCAGGGCTTCCTGCACGATCTCGTCATAGGGAATCAGGCTGTCCGGCGCTTCGTCGCTCATGCCCCATTCTGTGGGCGATGGCCCGTTTCGGGTCAAGCAGGAGTTGGCGCATCGCGCACGTCTGCGCTGTCCGCGACGGTTGCGCGGACGGGTTTAGCGTCTTACAGGCGACGCCATGAGAACGGGTGAAATCCATCGCCAGACCAAGGAAACCGATATCCGCGTGCGGGTGAATCTGGACGGGACGGGGACCTACGCCATTTCGACGGGCATCGGCTTTTTCGACCATATGCTCGAACAATTGTCGCGCCATTCGCTGATCGACATGGACATCGCGTGCAGGGGCGACCTGCATATCGACCAGCATCATACGACCGAGGACACCGGCATCGCGATCGGCGAAGCGGTTGCGCAGGCGCTGGGCGACAAGCGGGGTATCGCCCGCTACGGCGAGGCGCATTCGCCGATGGACGAGACGCTGACCCGCTGCGCGCTCGATATTTCGGGACGGCCCTTCCTCGTCTGGAAGGTGCCGATGACCACCAGCAAGGTGGGCGAGTGGGATGTAGAGATGATCGAGCACTGGTTCCACAGCTTTGCGGGCGCGGCGGGCCTGACCCTGCATGTCGAAACGCTCTACGGCTCGAACAATCATCATATCGTGGAAAGCTGTTTCAAGGCGCTCGCCCGCGCGCTGCGCGCGGCAGTCGAGATCGACCCGCGCAAGGGCGACGCGATACCATCGACCAAAGGCACGCTCGGCGGCTGAGAAAGGCACGGCGCATGTTCATCCTCAACCTGACCTACACGGCGCCTCTCGACCGGGTCGACGCCCTTCGCCCGGCGCATATCGACTGGCTGAAGGATGGCGCTGCGGCGGGGTATTTGGTCGGCTGGGGGCGGAAGATCCCGGCGGAGGGCGGCGTCATCCTCGCCACGGGCGAGCGTGCGGCGGTGGAAGCCTTTGCCCAGACCGATCCTTATTTCGTCAACGGCGTCGCCAGGTTTGAGGTGATCGAGTTCGCCCCTTCTTTCCTGGCGCCGGACTTGCCCGCCCTCGCGACATGACGCTTGCTCTGATCGACTATGGCGCCGGCAACCTCCAATCGGTGCGCAACGCGCTGATCGCGGCGGGTTGCGGCGATGTGCTCGTCACCGCCGATCCCGACGTCGTGCGCGGCGCCGACCGGATCGTGCTGCCCGGCGTGGGAGCCTTCGGCCACTGCCGCGACGCGCTGTTCGGCATCGACGGCATGGTGGAGGCGCTGGGCGAGGCGGTGGTCAGCGGTGGGACCCCCTTCCTCGGCGTTTGCGTCGGCATGCAGTTGCTGGCGGATGCCGGCGAGGAACATGGCGTCCATCGCGGACTTGGCTGGATTCCCGGCACGGTGCGACTCGTCGAGCCGGCCGATCCCGACGCGAAGGTGCCGCACATGGGCTGGAACGACGTGGTCGCCGCGACCCCGCATCCGCTGCTCGTTCCCGGCGAGGCCTATTTCCTGCACAGCTATCACTTCATCGCCTCCGACCCTGCCCATGTCATCGCGACCACCGATCATGGCGGACGCCTCATCGCCGCCGTCGCGCGCGACACGATCATCGGGACGCAGTTCCACCCCGAAAAGAGCCAGGCCTATGGTCTGGCGCTCCTGACACGCTTTCTGGATTGGCGCCCCTGACATGGCAGCGACTGACGTTCCCAATTTCATCGTCTTCCCCGCGATCGATCTGAAGGGCGGGCAGGTCGTCCGCCTCGCGGAAGGGGATATGGACCGCGCCACCGTCTATGGTGACGATCCGGCGGCGCAGGCGCTGTTGTTCGCGGATCAGGGCGCGCGTTTCCTGCATGTCGTCGATCTCGACGGCAGCTTCGCCGGCAAGGCAGTCAATGCCGATGCGGTTGAGGGCATCGTCAAGGCCTTCCCCGGCCATGTCCAACTGGGCGGCGGCATCCGCAACCGGGAGGCGGTGGAACGCTGGTTCGACCTGGGCGTCGCGCGCATCGTCATCGGCACGGCGGCGCTGAAAGACCCCGAATTCGTCAAGGCGGTGGCGAAAGACTTTCCCGGCGGCATCGTCGTCGCGGTGGACGCGCGCGATGGCTTCGTCGCGACCGATGGCTGGGCCGAGAAATCCGATATGGCGGTGATCGACCTCGCCCGCCGGTTCGAGGATGCGGGCGTGACCAGCCTGTTGTTCACCGACGTGGGACGGGACGGGATGCTCAAGGGCTGCAACGTCGATGCCACCGTGAGCCTCGCGCGCGCGACCGATATTCCGGTGATTGCGAGCGGTGGTGTCGCGGGCATCGCCGATATCCGCATCCTGAGCCTCCATGCCGGGGACGGGATCGAGGGGGTTATTACCGGGCGGGCGTTGTATGACGGGCGGCTGGACCTCAAGGCCGCGCTGGCGGTGGCGGGCATGGTCTAGAAATCAAAGCCGTTCGCCCTGAGCTTGTCGAAGGGCCGCCCTTCTTCTCGAAGGAAAGCACAGTCCTTCGACAAGCTCAGGACGAACGGGTTGGGAGAATAGGAATGACAGTCCGCACCCGCATCATTCCCTGTCTGGATGTCGCCAACGGTCGCGTGGTCAAGGGCGTGAATTTCGTCGAGCTTCGTGACGCGGGCGATCCGGTCGCGCAGGCCCGCGTCTACGATACGGCCGGCGCGGACGAACTCTGTTTCCTCGACATCACCGCCAGTCACGAGGAGCGCGGCACGTTGCTCGACATCGTGGCGCGCACGGCGGAGGTCTGCTTCATGCCGCTGACCGTTGGCGGGGGCGTGCGCAGCCCGGAGGACGCTCGCGCGCTCCTGCTCGCCGGCGCGGACAAGGTGGCGGTCAACAGCGCCGCCGTCGCCCGGCCCGAACTGGTCGGCGACATCGCGGAGCGTTTCGGCAGCCAGTGCGTCGTCGCCTCCGTGGACGCGCGACTGGTGGGCGAGAAGAAATGGGAGATTTTCACCCATGGCGGCCGCCGCGCGACCGGCATCGATGCGGTGGCCCATGCGAAGCGGCTGGCGGAACTGGGGGCAGGTGAACTGCTCGTCACCTCCATGGACGGCGACGGGACCAGGCGCGGCTATGATCTTGCCTTGACCCGCACCATCGCCGATCAGGTCACGGTTCCAGTGATCGCGAGCGGCGGCGTGGGCACGCTCGACCATCTGGTCGCGGGCGTGATCGAGGGGCATGCGAGCGCGGTGCTCGCCGCGTCCATCTTCCACTTCGGCCAGCACAGCATCGCGGAGGCCCATGCGGCGCTCGCGGCGGCGGGGATCGCGGTGCGGACGCCGGTTGCAGGGTGATCGCGGTTGCGCCGCGCAACTTGCCGGTTGACCTCGCGCATCGTCGCGGCGAAACGCTCCAGCCATGACCGACAGCCCGTTCGCCAGACTCGAAGCCGTGATCCGGGAGCGCCGCGCCGCCGACCCGGACTCCTCCTATGTGGCGAAACTGACCGCGAGGGGCCGGCCCAAGATCGCCCAGAAAGTCGGCGAGGAAGCCGTCGAGACGATCATCGCCGCGCTTTCCGGCGATGCCGCCGCCACGACCGGCGAGGCGGCGGACCTGATCTTTCACCTCTGCGTCCTCCTCGCCGACATGGGCCTGAGCCTCGACGATGTGGGCCGCGAACTGGCGCGGCGCGAGGGCTTGTCCGGGCTTGCCGAAAAGGCCGCGCGCGCCGAAGACTGACCCTCCACGCAGGAGCAAGCCATGCCCGTAGACACCAGCCAGCCCTATGACAGCGACAACATCTTCGCCCGCATCCTGCGCGGCGAACTGCCCTGTTCCAAAGTCTATGAGGATGATTGGGCGCTCGCGTTCAACGACATCAACCCGCAGGCGCCGACGCATGTGCTGGTGATTCCCAAAGGCGCCTATGTCTGCTGGGACGATTTCTCCGCCAAGGCCGGCGACGCGGAGATCGCCGGCTTCGTTCGGGCGGTCGGCGCCGTCGCGAAGCTGCTCGGCGTTTCCGCCCCGGGTTATCGGCTGCTCGCGAACAGCGGGCTGGACAGCATGCAGATGGTGCCGCACCTCCATGTCCATCTTTTCGCCGGGCGCAAGATGGGGCATCTGCTGGTTCAGGAATGAATGCGGCGACGCCGCGCTTGCACCTTGCGAATTAGCGTCTAGTCTCAACGGCCTTGCGACAGGCAGCGACGGCCAGGGGGCGTCGGCCATCGGGGAGAAGCAAGTCTATGATCTTCGGACGGGTCAAGCCACTCGACGCCATACTCGCCACGGCAGAGAAAAAGTCGCTGCACCGATCGCTTGGCGCCTTCCAGCTCACCATGCTCGGCATTGGCGCGGTGATCGGCACCGGCATCTTCGTGCTGACGGCGGAAGCGGCGCAGAAAGCCGGGCCGGGGATGCTGCTCAGTTTCGTGATCGCCGGGGTGGTGTGCGCGCTGGCCGCGCTCTGCTATTCCGAAATGGCCTCGATGGTGCCGGTGTCCGGCTCCGCCTACACCTATAGCTATGCCGTCATGGGCGAACTGGTCGCGTGGCTGGTCGGCTGGGCGCTGATCCTCGAATATGCGATCGCGGCGGGCGCGGTGTCGGTCGGCTGGTCGGGCTATGTCGTCGGGCTCATCGAACATGCGTTTCATCTGGATATACCCCGGGCGCTGGTGCGCGGGCCGACCGATGGCGGTATCATCAACCTGCCCGCCATGTTCATCGCCAGTCTCGTCACCTGGCTGCTGGTGATCGGCACGAAGGAAAGCGCTGCGGTCAACGCCGTCCTCGTCGCGATCAAGATCGCGGCGCTCAGCCTGTTCACCGTCCTGGCGCTGCCGGTCATGAACATGGAGCATTTTACGCCGTTCATGCCGCTCGGCTTCGGCGGCGTTTCGGCGGCGGCGGCGTCGATCTTTTTCGCCTATGTCGGCTTCGACGCCGTCTCGACGGCGGCGGAGGAAACCAAGAATCCCCAACGCAACATGCCGATCGGCCTCATCGGCTCGCTGACGATCTGCACGATCTTCTACCTGCTCGTGGCGTCCGGCGTGATCGGCAGCGTCGGCGCGCAGCCGGTCAGCGGACCAGGCGGCGAGGTGCTCTCGCCAGGCAGCGCGGCGCTGGCCGAACAGTGCAAGGCCATCGGCGACAATGCCGTGACCTGTTCCAAGGAGGCGCTGGCCTGGACGATGCGCGAGATCGGCTGGCCGCAGGTCGGCAATCTGATCGGGCTTGCGGCGGGCCTCGCGCTCCCATCGGTCATTCTGATGATGATGTTCGGCCAGACGCGGATCTTCTTCGTCATGAGCCGCGACGGCCTGCTGCCGCCCGTCCTGTCGACGGTCCATCCGCGCTTTCACACGCCGCACGTCATAACGATCCTGACCGGTATCTTCGTGGCGGTATTTGCCGCCTTCTTCCCGGTCGGCCTGCTGGCGGACATTTCCAACTCGGGCACATTGTTCGCCTTTGCCATGGTCGCTATCGCCGTGATGGTGTTGAGGAAGACCGATCCCCACCGTCATCGTCCTTTCCGGACCCCGGCGGTCAACATCATCTCGCCGATCGCGGCCATCGGCTGCGTCTATCTCTTCTTCAGCCTGTCGGCCTATACGATCGAACTGTTCTTCGGCTGGGCGGCGATCGGGCTGATCGTGTACTTCGCCTATAGCCGCAGCCGTAGCCATGTCGGGCGCGGCTCCGTGGAAGTGCATGAGAGTGACGCCGATGCGCCGCCGCTCCCTGTACCGCCGATATCCGGCGCATAAGGCATGGGCGCGAAGCCTGTGCCTCGCGCCCTATGTTCCGGCAAAACCTTACAGCGCGACCTGCGCGTGCCGCCCGGCTTCCTGCGGGGGAATGGTCTGCCCGGTCATCAGCTTGAAAAAGCCCTTCACGCCCATATCGACGGTCCAAATCTCGGCATCGCCAAGCTCGAAGCGGAGCATGAGCAGCTTGGGATCATTGCGGCCGCCGGGATACCAGGCCTCGACCTGCTTCGACCAGTAGCGATCGATGACCGCCGGGTCGGTTTCCTCCTGGAGCGTCCCCGCGATACAGGCGAACAGGTCATGCCCCTTGCTGGCGAATTGCGCCATAGCCGAACCGCCGGCTGCAAGGCGATTGTCGCGGGAGGTGTAGAACCAGAATTCATGGTCGGCATTGCGGTCGAGCTGCGCGGTCATCGGCAGGCTGTGCGCGGGATCGCCTCGCAGATGAACCATGAGGAAAGGGCTGTGCTCCAGCGCCTTCCAGAAATCGGTGCGGATCGTGTTGGTCATGGCTTGCTCTCCTTCTGCCGGGGATAACGAGCCGGGCTGCGGAAGTTTCCGGGCGGCTCCGCCTACCCCTGCTGAACGACGGGTTGTTTTCTGTTCATGCAACCGCATGCGACGCCGAAACATTCTCCTTCTCGCATAGAACAGAAGGAAAATGTGACATGGTGAGCTTCGGGAAAAAGATGGTGATGGCGGTAAGTCTGGCCACAACCGTGCTGGGCGGCGCGACCGCCATGGCGCAGCCGGGGACCGATTACGGCCGCCGCGACGGCATCGACCGCCGTGGCAACGATTGGGACCGTCGCAATGACAGCGCACGACGCGACGACAGGCGCGATGACCGGCGCGACGACAACTGGCGCTCGCGCGACCGCAACGTCCGCAACTGGCGCAACTACGACTATAATCGCGCCGAACGCGGCGCGCCGGGCTATTATGCCGACAACTATTATCGCGGCGGCTACAAGCCCATTCGCGTGACCCGCCAGACGCGCATCTATCGCGGCTACAACGGCAATTATTATTGCCGCCGCAACGACGGCACGACGGGGCTGGTCGTCGGCGCGGCGCTGGGCGGCGTTCTGGGCAACGGCCTGTCCAACGGCGATAGCGGCCTGCTGGGCACGCTGCTCGGTGCCGGCGCGGGCGGACTGCTGGGCCGGGAGATCGACCGGGGCAATGTGAATTGCCGCTGACGGGCTCGACCCTGTGGAACGGCCCTCTTGTCGAGGGTAATGCAAGACGCCATGTCCGCTGACACTCATGTCAAACGATAGGGCGTCTTCGCACTGGATCGCGGCCGACCGCACCGGCATCCATGTCCGTCCGGCGGACCTGTGGATCGACCCGTCGGTGCCGCGACCAGCAGCGCTCATCACCCACGGCCATGCCGATCACGCACGCGGCGGTCATGGCGAGACGATTGCGACGCCGGAGACGCTGGCGATCATGGGCCTGCGCTACGGCACCGTCGACGGTCGTCCGCTGCGTTATGGCGAGGCGTTCGAGCGGGGCGGCGTGCGGATCAGCCTCCATCCCGCCGGGCATGTGCTGGGGTCCGCCCAGATATTGCTGGAACATGCCGGCGAGCGGGTGGTGGTGACCGGCGATTACAAGACCCGCCCCGATCCCACCTGCACGCCGTTCGAGCCGGTCCCTTGCGACATTTTCGTGACCGAGGCGACCTTTGGCTTGCCGGTCTTTCGCCATCCCCCGATCGAGCAGGAGGTCGCCAAGCTCCTCAACGCGCGCGCGGCCAATCCCGATCGCTGCGTGCTGGTAGGCGCCTATGCGCTCGGCAAGGCGCAGCGCGTGATCGCGGAGTTGCGCCGCGCAAGTCATGCAGAACCGATCTATCTCCATGGCGCGCTGGAGAAAATGTGCCGGCTCTACGAGACGCTCGGCGTCGATCTTGGCGAATTGCGCCTGGTCAGCGAGACGGAGAAGGAGGATCTGTCGGGGCGCATCGTCGTCTGCCCGCCGTCCGCATTGACCGACCGCTGGAGCCGCCGTCCGCCCGATCCGATCACGGCGATGGCGTCCGGCTGGATGCGGGTTCGCCAGCGCGCGCGGGCACGGCAGGTCGAATTGCCGCTCATCATCTCCGACCATGCCGACTGGGATGAGTTGACCGCCACCATCGCCATGCTTCGTCCGACCGAGACATGGGTCACGCACGGCGCAGAGGAGGCACTGGTGCATTGGTGCACACAGCGACAGATGCGCGCCCGCGCACTGGCGGTGGCGGGCTATGAGGATGAGGACGAGTGAATGCGGGCCTTCGCGCACCTCATCGACGGCCTCGTCTATACCCGATCACGCAATGCCAAGGTCGCGCTGATCGCCGATTATCTGCGCGTCACGCCTGACCCCGATCGCGGCTGGGCGCTCGCCGCGCTGACGGACGCGATCGATCTGGCGGCGGTCAAGTCCGCCACCATTCGCGCGATGGCGGAGGCGCGTGTCGATCCCGTCCTCGTCGCGATGAGCCGCGCCTATGTCGGCGACACGGCGGAGACGGTCGCGCTCATCTGGGAGATGCCGAATGCCGGGCCGGGCGAGGACATCGCGTTGTCCGAAGTCATCGCGACCCTCTCCGCGCTGGGCCGGGCCGAGGCGCCCGCCGTGCTGGCGGCGATGCTCGACCGGATCGAGCCGGAAAGCCGCTATGCGCTGCTGAAACTGGCCACCGGGGGCATGCGCGTCGGCGTGTCCGCGCGTCTCGCCAAGGTCGCTTTTGCGGAAGCCTTCGGTGTTGGCGTCGATGCGGTGGACGAATATTGGCACGCGCTCGCGCCGCCCTATGCGGACCTGTTCGCCTGGGCGGAGGGCACCGGCGATACGCCCGACCTGTCCGAGACCGCCTGGTTTCGTCCTTTCATGCTCGCCCATCCGCTGGAAGACGGGCAGGTTTCGCTGGAGGATTTCGCGGCCGAATGGAAATGGGACGGCATTCGCATCGAACTGGTCGGCACGGCCTCCGAACGGCGCATCTTCAGTCGTGGCGGCGACGAGATCAGCAAGGCCTTCCCCGAAATCGTCGAGGCGTTCGATTTCATCGGCGTGCTCGACGGGGAACTGATGATTCGCGGCGACGCACAGGGGGGCGAGGCGGGCAGCTTCAATGCCCTCCAGCAAAGACTGGGCCGCAAGACTGTCACCGCGAAGATGAAGGCCGACTTTCCGCCGTTCGTCCGGCTCTATGATGCGCTGGAGGCGGACGGACGCGATTTGCGGGGACTGGCGTGGACCGAGCGGCGGACCGCGCTGGAAAGCATTGCCGTATCCTTGCCCGCCGACCGCTTCGACCTCTCGCGCCTGATCGAGGCGGAGGATTTCGCCGCGCTTTCGGCGATCCGCGATGCCGCGCGGGATGCCGCGATAGAGGGGGTCATGCTCAAGCGGCGTGACAGCCCCTATGTCGCGGGGCGCAAGACCGGCCTGTGGTACAAGTGGAAGCGCGATCCACTCAGCGCCGACTGCGTCATGATGTACGCGCAGCGCGGCAACGGGCGGCGGGCGTCCTATTATTCCGACTACACCTTTGGCTGCTGGACGGAGGAGGGCGAGTTGCTGCCCGTGGGAAAGGCCTATTCGGGCTTTTCCGACGAGGAACTGAAATGGCTCGACCGTTTCGTGCGGACGCATACGCTGAACCGCTTCGGCCCGGTCTGCGAGGTGGAGAAGTCGCTGGTGCTGGAGGTCGCGTTCGACTCCCTCCACCTCAGCAAACGCCACAAGTCCGGCCTCGCCATGCGCTTTCCGCGGATCAAGCGCATCCGGCGCGACAAGCCGGCGGCAGAAGCGGACCGGATCGAGATGTTGCGGGCGATGGTGACGTGAGAGCATGTTTGCTCCCCTCCCGCTTGCGGGAGGGGCTGGGGGTGGGCATGCCGCGAGTAAGGCTTGGCACTGTCTGTCAGATGTGCGCCCAGCCCACCCCCTAACCCCTCCCGCAAGCGGGAGGGGAGATCATAACCGCCGATCACACGTCCAGATTGGCCACGTTCAGCGCATTGTCCTGGATGAACTCGCGGCGCGGCTCGACCACGTCGCCCATCAGGCGGGTGAAGATTTCATCGGCGACGTCTGCCTGGTCGATCTCCACGCGCAGCATCGAGCGAACATTGGGATCGAGCGTGGTTTCCCAAAGCTGTTCCGCGTTCATCTCGCCCAGACCCTTGTACCGCTGGATCGAGAGGCCCTTGCGGCCAGCGGCAAGCACTGCGTCGAGCAGTTCGCTCGGCCGGGTGATGGCGGTGGTGCCCTTGGCGGCCGGCGTGGCGGCGGAGGCATCCCCATCGCCAGCGTCCCCGTCGACGGTCTCCTCGGCCGCTGCCTCGGCTGCGGCGGCTTCCGCTTCGGCCTGCTCCTGCGCCTTGGCCGCGCTTCGGCTGCTGACGAGGCGGCTGGTTTGCGCGTAGGATTCGGCCTGTTCCTGCGCCAGTGCATGCAGCTTGCGCGCTTCCGCCGACTGGAGGAAGCCGGCCTCGACGATATGATGGTCGGTCACGCCGCGCAGCAGGCGCTGGAGATGATAGCCGCCCTCCGCCGAGACGATGGCCGACCAGTGCCCATCGGCATCGCTTGCGTCCAGCCAGCGCACCGTGATCGCCAGCGCCGCTTCGCGCTCGATACGCTCCATCTCCGGGGCCAGCGCGCCGGAGAGGGCGAGCGCCTCGACGATGGCCGGGTCATAGCGACGCGGGACATAGTGCATCAGCGAGCGCATCCGCCGCGCATGCTCGATCAGGCCGCGCAAGTCGTCGCCGACACGCTGGCCATCGACCGTTTCCAGCACGAGCGTGTCGATGCCGTTCTCGACCAGATATTGTTCGAGCGCGCCATCGTCCTTCAGATAGACTTCCGACCGGCCGCGCGCGGCTTTGTAGAGCGGCGGCTGCGCGATATAGAGGTGCCCGGCCTCGATCAGTTGCGGCATCTGCCGGTAGAAGAAGGTCAGCAGGAGCGTGCGGATATGCGCGCCGTCCACGTCCGCGTCGGTCATGATGACGATCTTGTGGTAACGCAGCTTGTCCAGCGTGAAGTCGTCGCGGATGCCGGTGCCCATCGACTGGATCAGCGCGCTGATCTCCTTCGATCCCAGCATCCGGTCGAAACGCGCGCGCTCGACGTTCAGAATCTTGCCGCGCAAGGGAAGGATCGCCTGAAAATGGCTGTTACGGCCCTGTTTGGCGGAGCCGCCTGCGGAATCACCCTCGACGATGAAAAGTTCGGACTTGGCGGGGTCTTTCTCCGCACAGTCGTGCAGCTTGCCGGGCAGGCCCCCGCCAGCGGTCATCGCGCCCTTGCGGGTCAGTTCGCGCGCGCGCTTCGCCGCCTCGCGCGCGGCGGCGGCGTCCACCACCTTCTGGATGATCGAGCGGGCATGGCCGGGGTTTTCCTCGAGCCACTCGGCCAGCTTGTCCGCCATCAGGCTTTCGAGCGGCTGACGCACTTCGGAACTGACCAGCTTGTCCTTGGTCTGCGACGAGAATTTGGGATCGGGCAGCTTGACGGATACGATCGCGGTCAGCCCCTCGCGCATGTCCTCGCCCGTCAGGCTGACCTTTTCCTTCTTCAGCAAGCCGGACTTGTCGCCATAGCTGTTGAGCGTGCGGGTCAGCGCCGCGCGGAAGGCGGCGAGGTGCGTGCCGCCGTCGCGCTGCGGGATGTTGTTGGTGAAGCAGAGGACATTTTCATAATAGCTGTCGTTCCACTCCAGCGCGACGTCGATCGTCACGTCGTCGCGCGTGCCGGTGATCGCGATCGGATCGGGCATCATCGGCGTCTTGGTGCGGTCGAGATATTTGACGAAGGCCGCGATGCCGCCTTCATAATATAGCTCTACCGTCTTCTTCTCCTCATGCCGCGCGTCGGTGAGGAAGAGGCGAACGCCCGAGTTCAGGAAGGCGAGTTCGCGGTAGCGATGCTCCAGCTTGTCGAAATCAAACTCGGTGATCTTGAAGGTGGCGGGCGAGGGAAGGAAGGTCACCCGCGTGCCCTTCTGGCCATTGGATGGCCCGACCACCTTCAGTGGCGCCACGGCATCGCCGAAGGCAAAGCGCATATAATGCTCCTCCCCATCGCGCCAGATGGTGAGGTCGAGCCATTCGGACAGTGCATTCACCACCGAAACACCGACCCCGTGGAGGCCGCCGGACACCTTATAGGCGTTGTCGTCGGAGGTGTTCTCGAACTTCCCGCCGGCGTGGAGCTGGGTCATGATGACCTCGGCTGCCGAAACGCCCTCCTCCTTGTGGATGCCGGTCGGGATGCCGCGGCCGTTGTCGGTCACCGAAACGGAGCCGTCGGGATTGAGCGAAATTTCGATCCGGTCGCAATGGCCGGCCAGAGCCTCGTCGATCGCATTGTCGCTGACCTCGAACACCATATGGTGGAGGCCGGACCCGTCGTCGGTATCGCCGATATACATGCCGGGCCGCTTGCGCACGGCGTCGAGGCCCTTTAGCACCTTGATGCTGTCGGCGCCATAATCGTTCATGTTCTGGGTGTTTGCGGGTTCTTCTGCCATGCCAAGTCTATAGGGAATGTGACAAGCAGGGGGAAGGAAAAAGGGTGCTTTTGCACGGGGTCCGCCACCCGTGCCGCATGCAGGAAAAAGGCCCCGCCTCGGAAGAAGCGGAGCCTTTCAGATTTCACTCGGAAATCACGCCTTCTTGTCGGCCTCGTACCGGTCGATTGCTTCGAGCAGGAGGCGCCTGGCTTCGGCGGCGTCGCCCCAGATGCCGACGCGGACCCACTTATCCTTTTCCAGATCCTTATAGTGGGTGAAGAAATGCTCGATCTGCGCGAACACGATGTCGGGCAGGTCTTCCTTCTCCTTCACGTTCGAATAATAGGGGAAGGTCTTGTCGTCGGGGACGCACACCAGCTTCTCGTCGCCGCCATGTTCATCCTCCAGGTTCAGGACCGCGATGGGGCGGGCGCGCACGACGCAGCCCGGCACGAAGGGAGAACGCGCAACGACCAGCGCGTCGATCGGGTCGCCGTCCGGAGATAGCGTGTGCGGCACGAAGCCGTAGTTGGCGGGATAGCGCATCGGCGTGTGCAGGATGCGGTCGACGAACAGGGCGCCGGATGCCTTGTCGAACTCATATTTCACGGGCTCGCCGCCGGTCGGTACTTCGATGATGACATTGAGGCTGTCGGGGACATTCGTGCCCACCGGGATCATGTCGATTCGCATTATTGTCTCGCCTGTTCAGTCTTTACGCCGTCGTTCCGCCTGGGTGACCACCCGTGCGCACCGACCCGCGAATGGGTTGCAGTTGGCTCTTCCCGACCCTCTGTCAGAGCCGGGGTTTGAGCAGCCTGTCCAGGCTTCCTTCACCCCCTCCGATCTTTTGCAGGCGCGGATAGCGGATGCCGCCCGAATAATCGAGCCGATTCATCTTAATTGCCCGTCCCTGCCTGATAACCAACTCGATACCGCCCCCCTTCGTCGCATTGCGGATCGCGTCGAGCAGCAGGGCGCGGCTATATTCCACCCCGCCCACCGCCAGGATGCGGTCGCCGTCGCGCATCCCCGCGCGAAAGGCGGCGCTGTCCCACACGACGCCTGTCACGATTCCATCATCCTTGACGGTCAGGCCGATGCCATAGGGTTGTTCGATGACATGCTGGCCCATCTCGCGGCCCTGCACCGCCGGCCCCGGCGTGTCGCCATAGTCCAGCCGGTAGCCGCCGAGTTCGAGGCCGGCCTTGGACAGGTCGGGCGCGGGTCGGTCGATCCGGGCGGTAAAGAAGCCGTCCCAGTCATAGGGCATGATCCGGTTCAGCGTCGCGACAACCTCCTGTCGGTCGTAGGGGGAGACGCTGGCCTCGCCATCCTTGCCGGTGAAGAAGGCGCGGGCGAAATCGTCCAGCCCGCGCGATCCGCCGGTTCCGCGCCGCAGGATGGCGTCCGCCTCCAGCCAGACCATCATCCCCTCATTGTAATAATCCTCCCCGCGCTGCCAGTCGGGCCAGGCCTTGGGTTTGCGGGCGGCGATGATCGGATCTTCGGTGGTGTCCGCGACGGGCCGCCATGTCCGGCCCTTGCTCGCATCGAGCCGCGCGGCGATCGTCGCGAGCGCGTCGAGCGTTTGTTCCTTGCTGGTGAGACCAGAGCGCGCGCCCAGCACATAGCCCCAGAATTGCGTCTGCCCTTCATAGACCCAGAGCAGTTCGCCCTGCATCGGCGTCGCATAATCCGGCGTCGCCAATCCGGCGGGACGGCGATATTTGCCGTTCCAGCTATGGGTGAATTCATGCGGCAGGATGTTGCGGCCGCCCGGCCCGGCATCCCAGCGGGTGAAATAGCCGGTGTCGACGCCATTCTCGCTGGAGCGATGATGTTCGAGGCCGATGTGGCCGATGTCGTCGCTGATCCCCAGCAGGAAGTCATAATGATCGAACGGACGGGTGCCGAACAGGGCGACGGCTTCGTCGACGAGCCGGCGATGGCGGGCGATCTGGTCCGGGGTCGCCGTCGCTTCCGCCGCATTGTCCGCCATGATGTCGAGCCGCACGCCCTTGCCGAGATCATGGGTGGCGATGAACTTGCCCGCGAAGATCGGCGAATCGATGAGCGTTGCATAGTCGGTGACGGGATAGCTGGTGGCATTGCCCGTGCGCGTGCCTCGCAGCGCGGTGGCGTCGGTCCAGCCGGCGGGGAAGGTGACGCGGGCCTGGACCGGGATGCGGCTGACCCGATAGCCGGCCGGATAGAGCGAAAGATTCTCCCACTGGAGGTTCATCATCGCCTCGCCGATCTTGATGCGACCCTGATCGCGCTCGGTCGCGGCGAGATATTGGAAGTCGGCGGTGATCGCCCTGGTCCCCGCCGGCACGTCGATATGGAAGGCATAGACATTGACGGGATCGCGCCGCCAGCCGAGCGGGCGGCCATCGGCGGCAAACATCAGGCCAGCGAGCTTCTCGATCTCGCCGCGCGGGGCGTGGGTGCCGGGGAGCCATTCCGGCGACAGCAACACCAGCGGGCCGGCGGCGGCAACGGGGATCGTCTGGCGGATCCGGATGATGCGATGCGCGATGTCGCTCGCGTCCACCTCCAGCTTCATCGTGCCGCCGGGCCAGGCTCTGTCCTCAGCCGGCGGGATCGGCGTGACGGCCGGCGGACCCGGCGGTGCATCCGCCGCGCGCAGGGCCGGGGAAACGGCGAGGCATATCAAGGCGATGAGGAGGGGCGCTCTCCCGGCCATTTTCTTTTGCATATTGCCGCAGAATGGCGAGTCGCGGCGGGTTCGTCCAGAGCCTCCGCGCCCCGAAAAGCTGTCGCCGGAGGCCTATCTCCACACGGCCCAATATATAAGAGTCTCGTTCAGCCCGGATAGCGTGCGAATTCGGGCAGCGCGCTTTGCGTTTCCATCCAGCCGATCCGCTCCGCCACCTGGATATGTGCCTGTGGCGGCAGCGCGTCGGGATCGTCGAGCGTGGCGGACTGGATGTCGACGATGCCGGGCAGATAGTCGGCGTTGCGGAAGAACAGGCCGGTGCCGCACTCGGGGCAGAAGCTCCGCATGCTCGCCCCGGACGAGTTGTGGGTCCGGGGCGTGCCTGCCGTGACTTCAAAATCCTCTTCGGCGAAGGCGGCCCAGGCCACCATCGGTGCGCCGCTGCTCGCCCGGCAATCCGCGCAATGGCACAAGGCGACGTGCTTCGGCTCTCCGCGCGCTTTGTACCGGATCGCGCTACACTGGCACCCGCCAGAATATTCCTCGGCCATTTTGTCCTCCACCTGAGTCGTTAAGAACATATAGTGAACGAGTGTGCCTCGCAAGGCATGTTCCCTTGAAGCCCAAATGCGGCTAGAGCGCCAGCCCATGGCGAAAATCGAAACGCCCCGGCCGATCCGGGGCACGCAGGACATGTTGGGCGACAGCGCGGACCGTTTCGCGCATGTGGTCGAAACCTTCGACCGGGTGCGGCGGCTCTACGGATTCAAGCGGATCGAGGTGCCGGTGTTCGAGGCGACGGCGGTGTTCGCGCGCTCGCTGGGCGAGAGCACCGATGTCGTCTCCAAGGAGATGTATACGTTCGAGGATCGCGGCGGGGACTCGGTCACGCTGCGCCCCGAATTCACCGCCGGCATCGCGCGCGCCTATATCACCGAGGGGTGGCAGCAATATGCGCCGCTCAAGGTGGCGACGCACGGCCCGCTGTTTCGCTACGAGCGGCCGCAGAAGGGCCGCTACCGCCAGTTCCATCAACTCGACGCGGAGATATTGGGCGCGGCCGAGCCGCTGGCCGACGCGGAACTTCTCATTTTCGCGGACCATCTGCTCAGGGAACTGGGCATAGCCGAGGGCGTGACGCTGACGCTCAACACGCTGGGCGATGCGGCGAGCCGCGATGCCTGGCGCGCGGCGCTGGTCGCGCATTTCGAGGGGCATCGCGAGGCGCTGTCGGAGGACAGCATCGACCGGCTCGCGCGCAACCCGCTGCGGATTCTCGATTCCAAAGATCCCCGCGATCAGGCGGTGGTGGCAACCGCGCCGGACATCGACGCCTATTTAACGGAGGAGGCGCAGGCGTTCTTCGGCAAGGTGACGGACGGGTTGAAGGCGGCGGGCGTGGCGTGGGAGCGCAACGCGCGGCTGGTGCGCGGGCTGGATTATTATCGGCATACCGCGTTCGAGTTTGTCACGGATCGGCTCGGTGCGCAGGGGACTGTGCTGGGTGGCGGGCGCTATGATGGGTTAGTCGAGAATATGGGCGGGCCGAGTACGCCGGCGGTTGGTTGGGCGGCTGGTATCGAGCGGTTGGGGATGTTGCTGGATCGTCCTATTAATAGCCAAGTTGACCTGGTTTTAGTTCCAGAGACAGACGAGTTAATTGACTTGTCAATTTCGTTAGCGACTGCGCTGCGCCATTCCGGGGTTGTTGTCGAGGCCCTTCTTACGGGCAATCCCCGGAAGCGTTTTGAAAAAGCCAAGAAAATTTGGCCGTCTCTAATTCTTGTATTGGATGAAAGAGTCGCCGTTCATCAGCAGGTTGCTAGCGGACGTCTGAGGGTATGCTCTCCTACTGATAGTGACACCGATATGCTTACACACCACGATCTTTTTGAAAAAATCGATGCGGCCGGACAAACGGGGCGATATCAGTTCAACTTGCGTGGCGACGAGATGTTTGGCCGCGAAATACAAATAATGAGGCGGGATTGACCACCATCTCCCCCGACCGGATCGCGCAGATCCTCGCGCGGCGGGACGAGGTGCAGGCGGCGATGGCGCGGCCGGACCTTGAACCGTCCGAATTCGTGCGCCTGTCGAAAGATTACGCCGAACTCGAACCGGTCGCCCGCGCCGCCACCGAAGTGGAGGAACTGCGCCGCGAATCCACCGATCTGGAGGCGATGCTCGCCGATCCGGAGATGAAGGCGATGGCGGAGGAGGAATTGTCCGCCATCAGGGAACGCCTCCCCGATGCGGAGCGTGCGCTGGCGCTCTCTCTGCTGCCGCGCGATTCCGCCGATGCGCGGCCCGCCATGCTGGAAATCCGCGCCGGCACGGGTGGCGACGAGGCGGCGCTGTTCGCGGGCGATCTGCTGCGCATGTATCAACGCTATGCCGAGGCGCAGGGCTGGCGGGTCGAGGTCGTCTCCGCCAGCACGTCCGAGGCGGGCGGCTTCAAGGAAGTGATCGCCTCGATCAACGGCGCCGGCGTGTTCGCGAAGCTCAAATTCGAGAGTGGCGTCCACCGTGTCCAGCGCGTGCCCGTGACCGAAAGCGGCGGGCGCATCCACACCAGCGCGGCGACCGTCGCGGTGCTGCCGGAAGCGGAGGAGGTCGACATCGCGATCAACGAGGCGACCGACCTGCGCATCGACGTCTATCGCGCGTCCGGATCGGGCGGACAGCATGTGAACACCACCGATTCGGCGGTGCGCATCACCCATCTGCCCAGCGGGCTGGTGGTGACGCAGCAGGACGAGAAGTCGCAGCACAAGAACAAGGCGAAGGCGCTGAAGGTGCTGCGGACGCGACTCTATGAGCAGGAGCGCGACCGGACGCAGAGCGAGCAGGCCGGTGCGCGCAAGGCGATGGTCGGCTCCGGCGACCGGTCGGAGCGCATCCGCACCTATAATTTTCCGCAGGGGCGCGTGACCGACCACCGCATCAACCTGACCCTGCACCGCCTGCCCGAAATTCTCGAAGGGCCGGGGCTCCAGGAGGTCATCGGCGCGCTGATCGCGGAGGATGAGGCGGCACGGCTGGCGCAGCTGGATGCGGTGGGGTGACCCTTGCCGACTGGCTGCGCGATGCCGCGACGCGGCTGGCGCCCATCAGCGAAACCGCCCGGCTCGATGCGGAGTTGATCGCGGCCCATGCGCTGGGCCGATCGCGCGCCGCCATGCTGCTGAACCTTCGCGACCTCACCATGCCGCAGGAAGCGGATGCACTACTCGCCCGGCGACTGGGCCATGAACCGATTGCGCATATCATCGGCTCGCGGGATTTCTGGACGATCACCGTTCGGGTTTCGCCAGACGTCTTGATCCCCCGACCCGACAGCGAGACGTTGATCGAGGCGGCGGTCGCGCATTTCGCGGGGAGCGCGGGGCCGGTACGGATACTCGATCTTGGCACGGGTTCGGGCGCGCTGCTGCTGGCGGCGCTCGATCAATGGCCGGGCGCGACGGGCGTAGGTGTCGATGTGTCGCCCGGCGCGATCGAGGTGGCGCGCGATAATGCCGACCGGCTCGGGATGACGATCCGTGCCGATTTCATCGAGAACAACTGGGCCAAAGGGATCGACGAACGCTTCGACCTCATCCTATGCAACCCACCCTATATCCCGGCGGGCGAGACGCTCTCGCCCGAGGTGGCGGATCATGAGCCGCATGGCGCGCTGTTCGCGGGGGCGGACGGGCTGGATTGCTATCGCATCCTCGCCCCGGACATCGCCCGGCTCATGGCGCCCGGCGCAATCGCGCTGTTCGAGATCGGCCATGATCAGGGGGCAAGCGTACCGGCGCTATTCGCAGCAGAGGGCTTCGCGCCGCAGCTGTTGCGCGATCTCGCCGGCCGGGATCGCTGCGTTGCGATTGGGGAACGAACAACCCGCTAGGGCTTTTTTAAGCTGTCAACGTGATTTCTCTTGGTTTGAGGGCCGGGAAAGGGTATTTGGCGGGCACGGACCGCGCGGCCCGGAGGTTTCCGAGGAAACACAGGCGACGCGCGAACCGCTCCCACAGTCAATACGGCGCAGAATGTCCGGGCGTCGTTGACGCACTGGATCGCGGAAGGCGTTCTTCCGGTGACCGAAGCGCCGCGCAGGATGCGGCGAAAGGGAGCGGGCGCGAAGGGATTGAATACACACGCGTGCATAAGGACCGAACGACTTGATCAATAATCGTCAGGCCGGTCGCCGTCGCGGCCGGAACAACAGTAATCCGCGCCAGAATGGTGGCGGCGGCAATCGCGGCAACGGCGATTCGGGAAACAGGATCGACAACCGCGCGCGGGGCAACGCAACGCAGCTCCTCGAAAAATACCGCAATATGGCCCGCGACGCGCAACTCGCCGGCGACCGTGTGAACATGGAATATTATCTCCAGTTCGCCGACCATTATTTTCGCGTGCTCGCCGACAATCGGGCGCGGCAGGAAGAGAATAGCGGCGGACAGGGCCAGCAGCAGAATCAGCAGCGGTTCCGCCGCTTTGAAGAAGGCGATGACACCGACGAGTTCGGTGACGACACCGACGGTTTCGGCGATCCGATGGATGATTTCCGCCGCGACGAGCCGCGCCGTGATGAGAGCCGTGGGCAAGAGGCGCGCAGCGACGGTAATCGGCGCGATCAAACGCGCCGCGACGAGCCGCGCCGCGAGGAAGGTCGCCGCGATGAACCGCGCGAGCAGGGTTTGCGGGAACAGGGCGTGCGCGACAATGGCCGTGACCAGAATCCGCGCGACCAGGCCCCCCGCGATCCGAATCGCCGCGACAGTCGCCTGCCCCGCCGCGAGCGGGCGCCCGTGTCGCAGGAGGTGGAGCCTGCGCCGCAAGCGGAATACCAGCCGCCTGTCTCGGTGCCACCTTCGATCGTCGAGGCCGCGAACGATATCGCCGATGCGCCTGCCGCCGAGGAAGCGCGGCCCCGCCGTGGCCGCAAGCCTCGTCGCGAGGCGACTGTGCCGGAAGCGGAGCCCGTTCTCGATATGTCGGTCCTGCCGCCCTCTATCGGTCGCGCGCCCGACGCGGAGGGTGAGGCCGCTCCCGAACCGGCACCGCGCCGCCCGCGCCGCCCGCGCAGCGCGCCCGTTCAGGCGGCCGAATGATCCCGGCGCAATAAACAGCCTGGCGGCTTGCAGAAAAGGGGTCCGAACCAATGGTTCGGACCCCTTTTGCGTAAGGACTTGCTACCGCGTAATGGATTTAGACCGTCGCGGGCGGCAGCGTCCGGGGCCGCGCATCCTCGTCGATCGCGACGAAGGTGAACACCCCGCTCGTCACCGGGACCGGCGCGGTGGAGCCGCCACGCTCCGCGACGACATCCAGATGCACCGCGATCGATGTGGTGCCACGCCGCTGCACATGGCCGTAGACCGACACGATGTCGCACAACAGGATCGGCGCGATGAATTTCATCGCCTCGATCGCGACGGTCGCCACCGCGCCACCCGCGACACGGCTGGCGATGATTCCGCCCGCAATGTCCATCTGCGACAGCACCCAGCCGCCGAAGATGTGACCGTTGGTATTAATGTCCATCGGACGGGGCACGACCCGCAATAGGGCCTCGCGCCGGGTTGGGGTGGAGGTATCAGTCATCCAGGGGGTGCGCTCCTTCCGTGAAATCGATGACATCCTCGTCATGGCCGGTGCCATTGGAGAGGAACATCAGGCCCATCAATGCAGCGGCCATCAGCACGGTCGCATAGATGCCAAAAAATGTCAGGCCCGCGAAGATCCAGGGGATGCCGTTGCTGGCCATCCAGATCAGGCCGACGCCCCCCGCCGCGACGGCCAGCGCTATCAGGTTCATATACCAGAGGATTCGTCGGAATCGGCGCCAGGCAAAGCTGGCGACATCGGGATCGGAAAGGCCGCGACGCTCGATCATACGGATGCGGTAGGCGTGTCGCACGTCCCGATCAACCGATCCTTGGCGCATCCCGTCGAACGCCTTTGACCAGAGGGCGGTTCGGGCGCATACTGCGCAGGATAAAGGGCGGAAATCCGCGCCCGAACAGCCCGGAACACGGGCGATGGGCGCCAGAGGGAGAGAAGCGATGAACGTGGCGACATTCCTCGACGACGGGCGCGGGCCGGTCATCAGCGTTCGGGCGTCGAACAGCGTGGCGGAAGTCGTGCAACTGCTGGCCGAGCGGCGCATCGGCTGTGTTCCCGTGGTCGATGAGGACAATGCCGTCGTTGGCATCTTCTCCGAACGCGATGTCATCTATGGCTTGTCGAAGCGCGGCGCATCCATGCTCGATCTCAAAGTGAGCGAGGTGATGACCAGCCCCGCGGAAACCATCGCCAAGGATACGCCGATCCTGGCCGCGCTGTCGCTGATGACGCGCCGGCGCATCCGTCATCTTCCCGTGGTCGAGAGCGACCGGATGGTGGGCTTCATCAGCATCGGCGATCTGGTCAAATCCCGGATCGATCATATCGAGGCCGAGGCCGACGCGATGCGGGAATATATCCGCGGCGCCTGAGCGCGGTCGAATCGCCAACCACCCTTTTTTTGGGGGAATCGGGCGCAAGGCGCCGAAAAATGCCGGATTTGCAGGCGGCAGGAATCAAATTCAGCGGGGATTCGGGAAAGAATCGGCTGGATCTGGCGCGATGCGGTCCGGTCGAGTGGAGGGCGGCAACGCGGCGATGCCGAATGTGTGAACGGCCCACTTGCCCGAAATCCCGATAAACATTGGGTCTGGTAGGGGCAGGCAGCAAATTCTGACACAAAACTGCAAAAAGTGTTTGACGGTTCCGGACCCCTCCCTTAGAGGCCCTCTCACCGCAGCGGTGTCGCGGCCTTCGGGTCGGGGATTGCTCTGGTCGCCAACATGAACGGACACTATGTCCCCCGATAGAGATAGCGGGGGGTGTGAGTTGTCCGCCTCTGGTTTTG
>Ga0068853_100000328_pt1 | contig 33246 bp, 34 predicted proteins | sample KBSCornC32_FD_65655 | JGI IMG/M metagenome (GOLD analysis project Ga0068853, IMG submission 65655) | Corn rhizosphere microbial communities from Kellogg Biological Station, Michigan, USA - KBS Corn C3-2 | ecosystem: Host-associated > Plants > Roots > Rhizosphere > Soil ... | reverse complement strand
GGGGAAAAATAGCTCGCCGAGAACTGCATGGCGCGGCCGAAGAACGAGCGCGCCTGGATAATGGTCGGCAAGGTCTGGAGCAGCCCGAGCTCCGGGTCGGCCTCCATCCGACGGACCATTTCGACGATGGTTTCGCCTTCCATCAGGCTGTCGGCGTCGAGGATCAGCCCATAGGCATACCCGGCGCCGGAACGGCGGATGAAATCCTCGATGTTGCCGGCCTTCTTGCCGGTGTTGACCGTGCGGCGGCGATAGAAGATGCGGCCCTCGGCGTTGCGGTCCTCGATGAGACGCACCCACCAGAGGGCTTCTTCTTCGGCAATTTCGGCGGAGGTCGTATCCGAGAGGATGGCAAAATCGAAGAGGTGCGAGACGCCGAGCCGTTCCAGCTCTTCGTCCATCGCGGCGACGCGCGAAAACGTCGAAATCGGATCTTCGTTGTAGATCGGGACGAGGATCGCGGTACGGCCCTCGATCGGCTTGCCTTCGACCGGCTCAGGTACGGGATCGCGCGCGTAAAACAGGCCGAGCAGCGACAGGGCCGCGCCCCAGGCGAGCCAGGCGGTACTGATGGTGATGAGCGAGCAGCGGAAATCGTCGATGAAGCTCATCCCATCGGTATTGGCATACCGGATGAAGAGCTCCGTCGCCGCGAAGCTGACGAGCAACGTGAAGATGATCGCCCCGAGCCGGCGAAACCAGACGGCCACCGGCAAACGCTGCTGCCGTCTCATGGATCAGGCCTTTGCGCGGGTCAGGTGCGCCGCACCAAACGCGTGTAGATGGCGAACAGCCAGCGTGTCTGCGTTTCGAGGGCTTGCTTGGGCATGGCGAGGGGGGCGTTCGGCAGACCGGCACGTGCCAAAATATCGGCCACGAGGCGCTCCCGCGCCGGCCGGGTCGAGTCGTCCGTCATTACGCCCTCCACTGATATAGCCAGGTTTCTGAAAGTCTTTGGTCGAAACCGGCGAGATGCGCATTGAGCTCCACCAGCTTGGTGTTTCCCATCTGCACGTCGATAACCAACCGCCAGTCACTATTCGCGTCGACCCGAAACACGGCGGTTTGCAGAATGGTTCCACCTGAAACAGTCGTCACTGCAGTAATTTTCGCGTCGTCTCCGAGGCCGGCGAGGATACCCCCTCGGAAATCAATGACAAATTTGCGCACATTGGGGTCGGGCTTGTCGATGGCATTGCCCCCATGCCCCATACGCATACCTGCACAATAAGCCAGATCGGCGCCCGCATCCGGCGGCAAATCGCCCCACGAGAGCCGATACGAAAACTCGCGGCTGTCCCCGGCCTTGCCGCCCTGCTCGGGCCGCCAGAGGGTGACGATGTTGTCGTTGTATTCCTTGTCGCTCGGCAGCTCGACGAGGCGGATGGTGCCCTTGCCCCAATCGCTCAGCGGCTCGATGAGGACGGAGGGCCGCTCCTCGTAGTGCGCGCCGCCATCCTGGTAGGAATCGAAGTCGCGGTTGCGCTGCAGGAGGCCGAAGGCCTTGGGGCCGTTGTCGTCGAAATAGCTGTTGGAGAGCGAGGGCGGATTATTGAGCGGGCGCCAGAGCTCCTCGCCGTCGCCGCGCTTCATGTAAAGGCCGTCGCTGTCGTGCACCTCGGGCCGATAGTCCTCGAACCCCTGGCCGTCATAGGGGGCAAAGAGGAACATCGAGGTGAGGGGTGCAATGCCGAGCTCGACCACATCCTTGCGGAAGAACAGCCGCGCCGTGACGTTCATCACGGTTGCGGCGCCGGGCGTGATCTCGAACCGATAGGCGCCGGTGACGCTCTGGCTGTCGAGCGCGGCGTTGATGACGACCGTCTTGCTGCCGGGGGCCGGCTTCTCGAGGTAAAAATCGGAGAAACGCGGGAATTCCTCGGGCTGCGCGGTGCCGGTGTTGATCGCAAGGCCGCGAGCGCTGAGGCCATAATTGGTGCCGCGCCCCAGCGCGCGGAAATAGCTCGCGCCCTGGAAAGCCACCGCCTCGTCGAAGAAATTCGGCCGGTTCAGCGGGTAGTTGAGGCGGAAACCGGCGATGCCGGGCAGCGGCGTCGTCGCCGCCAGCTTGTCGATGGCCGGGTTGTAGTAGTTGAAATCGCCGGTGGTGAAATCCATCGGCGTCGCGACGCCGTTGGCGACTTCGTAGAGGTGCACCGGCTCCTTGAAGAGCCACCCCATGTGGAAGGCGTGGACGCGGAACAGGCTCCCCTGATCTGCCCAGCGGGCGTGATCCGGACGGTACTGGATGTGCTGGTACTCGTCGTAGCTGAGCTTGGCGATGAAGTCCGGGAGCTGGATGTCGGCCGGGGCGAAATCACCCTTGGCCTTGTCCTTCATCTGCTGGCTGAGGATGTCGAACGAGAACTGCGCCGGCGAGGGCGCGGCGGGCGCAGGGCTCGGTGTCGGGGCAGCGGGCGCGGGAGTCTGCGCCGGCGCCGGGGCAGCGGGCGCGTCATCGGCCAGCACGTGTCCGGGCACGGCCGTCGAGCCAAGCAAGGCCGCGGAAAGGGTAAGGAAATTACGGCGGCGGAGGAGGGGACTTCTTGCGGTCACTATTCTTGCTCGGCGCTAATGGCGGCACGATAGACGAAACGTGCCGCGAGAACGGGGCGTGATATATTCAGTTCGCTCATATCAGGCATGCAAATTTTGCGGAGACGCCGCAGTGGGTTGAAGGCTCGCTGCTTCCCGCCGCCTGCCTTCGAGGCGCTTGGCCCAGTTCAGCACCGGCGATTCGATGCCGTACCAGGAGAGGCTGCCGGCAATGATCGCGAGCGCCAGCGAGATCGTGACGAGCACCAACCAGTAATTTGTGTCGGAAATGCCGGCCCAGCCGTAGGTGGGGGCAAAATACTGGCGGATGATCTCCAGGATCAGGAAGTGCCAGATGTAGATGCCGAACGAGATTTTCGCGAGGTAGCGGATTGGCGCGAGTTCGGTGATCGCGGGGAGCCATTTGGCGTGCGGCAGCGCGAACAGCGCCACTGCGATGCCGAGATGGAAGAACGGAAAATTGTAGGGAATGCCGAGCCAGCCGAATGATTCCGGCGCCCGGGTCGGCGCAACGGACCAGATCGCAACGGCGGCGCCGACGAGCCCGACGATGGAGAGAACGTCGGCGATGGGGTGGCGATCGCGCCAGAGCGTCGAGAGGCCTGCCGTAAGCGAGCCCATGGCGAAAACCAGGAAGAAGCTCGCGACGTTGTACTGCGGCATCCAGAATTTGGCGCCGCCGATCATGCCGTGCCCGAAATCGGCATCGACCGTCTCCTTGGGGACGAAGGTGATGACCAGCCAGTGGGCGAGGAGCGTCAGCGCGATGACGCCGGCAAAGACGATCCTGCCACGCCACTTCGGCAGCAGCGGCCGGAGCGCGAAAAGCGCCAGCAGCCCGAACGGCAGCAGGACGTAGGACATCACCTCCATGCCGATCGACCAGAGCGGGCCGTTGACCTCGGCAGGGAAGAGCGTCAACCAGTGGAAGGCATTGATGAAGAGCAGCCCGCTGACATAGCGCCAGATGATCTGCCCGCTGAGCGGCGTGCCGAACAGCACCGTCGCCAGGATGACCGTGACGGTCAGCGCTACGTAGTAGCCGGGGATGATGCGGGCGGCGCGGCGCAGGGCGTAGATGCTAAGGCTCGGCATCGGCGCGCCGGAATCGTAGGCGGTCCAGAACGGCCGTGCGAGGAGGAAGCCGGACAGCAGGAAGAAGATGGCGACGCCGAAGGCGCCCATGTTGAAGAACAGGTAGTAGTTGTGCCAGCCGCCGCTGAGCGCGTCGAAATTAAGCCGCTGCGTGGTGTGGTGGGCAAACACCAGCAGGCACGCCAGCGCACGCAGCAAATCGAGACCGGTCAGGCGATCATCGCGCAAAGATCAAGTTCTCCAATCCCTTGGGGGAGAGCTGGACGGGGATTTCGGCAGGCGTTGAGAAACAAAACGTTGCCGGAAATATGTCAAGCCGGCGCGATTGGTTTTTTTGTCGCAGTGCTAACGGCCGGTTCACCGGCCGCCGTCCTCGGTGTCAGCGGCCCGCACCGACCGCTTTCAGCATCGATGGCGTGATTTTCTGCCTCAGGTCGAAATAGCCCTTCCAAGGGTCGGGCAGTTTCGCCCGCGCCGCCGCTGCCTCGACCCCGAACATGTTTGGGGCGGAAAGGCCCGGCAATTCGTCCCAACTGACCGGCACCGCGCAGGGCGCGCCGTCGCGCGAGCGTGTCGACCAGGGTGAAATCGCCGTCGAGCCGCGTTCGTTGCGGAGATAGTCGATGAACATCCGCCCGACGCGCTTGGCTTTCGCCATATTGGCGACGAACCGTTCGGGCTCGCGCTCGGCAAGCCGGACCGCTACGCCGTGGCAGAAATCCTTCACCTCAGGCCATTCGAGCCCGGGCTTGAGCGGCGCGATGACGTGCACGCCCTTACCGCCGCTGAGCAGCGGGAAGCTTTCGAGGCCGAGCTCGGCGAGCTCGTCGCGTATCCGGACGGCGGCGTCCTTTACGCGGTCGAAGCCGAGCCCCTCGTCGGGGTCGATATCGAAGATCAGCCGCTCCGGCTTTTCGACCGCGTCCCGCTTCGAGCCCCAGAGGTGGAATTCGAGGACGTTCATCTGCACGCCGGCGATCAGCCCCGGGAGGTCATCGATGTAGAAGTAATCCTCGACGTGGCCATCCTTCTCGGCAATGGCGACTTTCTTCATCTGGGCCGGGAAGCCGCCCGAATCGTGCTTCTGGAAGAAGCAGGCCTTGCTGCGCCCTTGCGGACAACGGACGAGGCTCAGCGGCCGGTCGGCGATGTAGGGCAGCATCCGCTCGGCGACGACCGCATAGTAGGCAGCGAGAATGCCCTTGGTCACGCCCTGGCCGGGATATTCGACACGGTCGGGGCTGGTGAAGTGGACGCCCTGCTTGTCGGCCGCCGCAATGCCGTCGGCTTCCGTCAGGGAAACTGTCTCCAGCGCGCCGCCTTTGGACGCAGCCTTGCCCTTCGGCGCGGCCGGCGGCTTTGCCGCCCGCTTCGCCGGCTTTTCGGCCTCGGCCTCGGCGCGCTCGGTGTCCATCGGCTTCTCCACTACCACGGAACGGGCCGGCTTGTCCGCCCTCAGGCCGAGGAAGGAGGGGTGGCGGAGCGCTCCATCCGGTGTGAACTCGGTGAAGGCGATCTCGGCGACGAGTTCGGGCTCGACCCAATTGGCCCGCCGCTGGATGTCGCGCGGCACCTCGGCAAAGGGGCCGGTCTTGCGCGGCCGGGCATCGAGCGCCAGTTGCATTTCGCGCGCCGAGGCCTCGTTGAAGCCGGTGCCGACGCGCCCGTGATAGACGAGCTTTTCGCCATCCCACGCGCCGAGCAGCAGCGAGGCGAAGTGGTTGCGCTTGTCCGACGGCCGCCAGCCGCCGATGACGAATTCCTGGCGCAGCAGGCATTTGACCTTGAGCCATTCCTTGCTGCGCTCGCCGCGATAGGGGGCCTCCGTGCGCTTGGCGATCAGGCCTTCAAAACCGCCCCGGCAGAGGGCGTCGAACACCTCTTCGCCCTTGCCCACCACATGCTCCGAGTATTGCACCGGCGCGTCCTTGCCCGCCTCGCCGATCAGCGCTTGGAGCCGGGCCTTGCGCTCGACGAGGGGCAGCTTTGTCAGATCCTCGCCGTCCTGCTCCAGCAGGTCGAAGGCGAAATAGACCAGCGGCGCCCCGGTCGAGAGCGCGTCCTTCAGCGCCGAGAAATCGGTCTTGCCGTCCTTGAAGGCGCAGAGCTCGCCGTCGATCAGCGCTGATCCGGCGGTGAGACCGGCCAGCGGCTCGACGATCGCCCAGAACTGGCGGGTCCAGTCGTTGCCGTTGCGGGTATAGAGGCGGACCTCGTCGCCGGCGATCGCCGCGAGGCAGCGATAGCCGTCATACTTCATCTCAAACAGCCAATCGCGCCCCTCGGGAACGCGGTCGACGAGCGTCGCAAGCTCCGGTGGCCGGAAGGCCGGGAGCCGAGGCGCCTTGCCGCCGCGCGCCTTGCGGGCCGGGGCGGGCGCCTCGAGCGCCTGCCGGCGGCTCGCGGTCGCCTTCTTGGCCGGCCGGTTGGATTGCCACTCCTGCTCGGCCGGCACGTGGGTCTTGCGGCGCGGCTTGCGACCCTTGGCGATGCCGTCGAGGTCGCGCCCCGTCTCGACGCTGGTAGTGAATTCATCCGTCAGGTGATTGTCGCCCGGCGTCGCGTACTCGTCGCGGTGCTTGATGAGGAGCCATTGCTGCTTGCCGGAACGGTCGCGGCCCTTCATGTGGACCAGCACCCATTCGCCCTTCATGCGCTTGCCGTTGAGGCGAAACTTGAGATCGCCCTCCTCGATGCCCTTGTGCGGGTCGTCCAGCGGCTCCCAGGTGCCTTCGTCCCAGAGCATGACCGTGCCGCCGCCATATTCGCCTTCCGGAATCGTGCCCTCGAACCCGCCATAGTCGAGCGGATGATCCTCAACCCGTACCGCGAGGCGCTTGTCGGCCGGGTCGGTCGAGGGGCCCCGGGTCACCGCCCAGCTCTTCAGCACGCCATCGAGCTCCAGCCGGAAATCATAATGGAGCCGCGTCGCATCGTGCTTCTGGACGACAAAACTCAGCGCCTTGCCGGCCTTGGTTTTAGCTTTCCGCCCCGAGGGTTCCGCGGTTTTGGCGAAGTCGCGCTTCTGCCGATAGGTCTTGAGCAGTGTGTCGGCCGTGGACGCCATTTCAGCCCGCCTCTCCCCGTTCATCCAATGGATCAACGGGCGGCGTGAAACGATCGTTCCGAGGCGCGCTTTGCGGTGCTGCCGGATGGAACCAATCGCCCCCCTCCAACTTCCTCTGCGGAGGACGCCGGTCCGCGTGACAACCGGACACGACGGAGAAGAGGAACGGCGCGGTTTTTCCGAGTTTCCCGCGCCGGCCAACGAAGCGGCAGACGAGCCCCTGACCCGTCCGCGACCCGCGTCCTCAAATTGTCGGGGAGATAGTTTTAGATGTTTGTGTCTTTGCCGTGCCGGTTCACGTCCGCGCCGCTGGCACGGCTGAACGGAGCGATGCTTTGAGGCGGCGCACAATGGCTGAGAGCAACGAGATCACCGACGACGCTGTGCGACGCACGGCTTTTTTCCTATGGGAGCAGGATGGTCGCCCCGCCGGCCGCGAGCTCTACTATTGGGAAAGGGCGCTGGAGCAGCACATCCGCCAGCTTGCCTATGACCGCTGGCTCGCCGAGGGCGCGCCCGAAGGGCAATCCGAAGAGTATTGGCGCGAAGCCGAACGGGCCGTGCGGCATCAAGAGTAAGGGTAGGGCGACACCGCGAGGCGCCGCCCTTGATCGCAATCAGGCCGCAGCCTTGGCGTTCTCGCCGCTGACGGCGAGTTGCGTGAGCTTCTTGTCCGTCGCTTCTTCTTCCTTGAGCGTCGCGTCGAGAAGCTGCACCGCATCGCGGCGACCGAGTACGCCGGCCCACGTCTTGAGCGTGCCGTAACGCGCCATTTCGTAGTGCTCGACCGCTTGCGCCGCCGAGATCAGGCCGGCATCGAGGGCAGGCGTGCCTTTGAACTCGTCCATGATCGATTTGCCTTCCTCGATGATCCCGAGGATGGCTTCGCAGGTCTTGCCGCGCGCCGGCTGGCCGATCATGTCGAAAATCTGCTCGAGCCGGTCGACATGGCCTTCGGTCTGCTGCAGGTGCTCTTCGAACCCCGCCTTGAGCTTGGGGTCCTGCGCCGCCTTTGCCATTTTGGGCAGCGTCTTCACGATCTGCTTTTCGGCATAATAGATGTCCTTGAGCGTATCGAGGAAGAGGTCGTCCAGGGTTTTTTCCTGAGGCATCATCGTTCTCCATGGAACTTCAAATTGACTGGGTGACGCTACCGCTGAACGACGAACGCGGGGGGCAGTTCCGACGATTTGCGTAAAGGCTGCGCGGCCCCGTGCAACTCACTCGCTCACAACGTCATTTCTCTCCCGCGTTGGGGCGCAGGAGGGGACAGGTCATGGCGTTGGCTGAGAACGTCAAGCAGCCCGAACGGCCCAAGCTCATGGAAATCATGGGGCCCGGTCTCATTACCGGGGCGTCGGACGACGATCCCTCGGGCATCGCCACCTACTCGCAGGTCGGCGCGCAGTTCGGCTACGGCCTTGCGTGGTCGCTGGTCGTAACCTTTCCGCTCATGGCGGCGATCCAGGAGATCTCCGCCCGCATCGGCCGAGTCACCGGGCGCGGCATCGGCGGTAATCTGGCGCGCTACTATCCCGCCTGGCTCGTCAACGTGATGGTGGCGCTGCTCGTTCTTGCCAACACCATCAATATCGGCGCCGATCTCGGGGCGATGGGGGCTGCGCTCAAGCTGCTGATCGGCGGGCCGGCGTTGCTCTATGTGCTCGGCTTTGCCGTGCTTTCGGCGCTGCTCGAAATCTTCGTCCGCTATTCGCGCTATGTCTCGGTGCTCAAATACCTGACGCTGTCGCTGCTGGCCTACGTGGCGACGGTGTTCATCGTCGGCACGCCCTGGGGCGAGGTTGGCAAGAACATCGTCCTGCCGCCGATCCAGCTCAACAAGGACTATATCCTCGCCATCACTGCCGTGCTCGGCACGACGATTTCGCCCTACCTCTTCTTCTGGCAGGCGGAGGAGGAGGTCGAGGACGAGCAGGAGAAGCCTGAGCAGCAGCCCCTGATCGAGGCGCCGCGCCAGGCGCCCCGCGAGCTCTACCGCATCCGCGTCGACACCGTCGTGGGCATGGCGCTTTCCAACATCGTGGCGCTCTGTATCGTGGTGACGGCAGCCGCGACGCTGCATGCGCACGGCAAGACCGACATCGCGACCTCCGCCGAGGCCGCGGAAGCGCTGCGGCCGATTGCGGGGCCGTTCGCCTTCGCGCTGTTTGCGTGCGGCATCATCGGCACCGGGCTTCTTGCCATGCCAGTGCTCGCGGGCTCGGCGGCTTACGCCCTGGGCGAAGCGATGGGCTGGCGTGTCGGCCTCGCGCAGAAGGCGAAGCGCGCGCCGGCCTTCTATGCCGCCATCGGCCTCGCGACCCTGATCGGCGCGCTGATGAACTTTTCCCCGATCGATCCGGTACGTGCGCTGTTCTGGAGCGCCGTGATCAACGGCATCGTCGCCGTGCCCATCATGGCGATCATGATGCTGATGACCCGCCGGCGCGACATCATGGGGGAGTTCGTGCTGCCGCGGTATCTGCGAGTGCTCGGCTGGGCGGCAACCGCCGTGATGGCTGCGACTGTGGTGGCGCTCGGCCTCGCGAGCATCTTCTGAACGGCATTTCGACAAGCCGGGCGCTGATGCTAAAGAGAGCGGCCGCGCCGTGTGGCGCTTATCCGAGCCGAATGGATGCCCCGTTCCACAACCAGCGATAGCGACCTCTTCGCCCCCGACGCAGAGACCGAGTCCTCGGGCAGCCGGCCGCTTGCCGACCAGCTCCGCCCGCAATCACTCGACGAGGTCATCGGCCAGCGCCATCTGCTGGGACCCGATGGCGCCTTGCGACGCATGATCGCCTCGGGCCGGCTCGGCTCCCTCATTCTCTGGGGCCCGCCGGGCACGGGAAAGACGACGGTCGCGCGGCTCCTGGCGGATGAGACCGGCTATCGCTTCGAGCAGATATCGGCCGTCTTCTCGGGCGTCGCCGACCTCAAGAAAGTGTTCGAGCGCGCCCGCTTCGAGCGGCTCTCGGGTCACCGGACGCTGCTCTTCGTCGACGAAATCCACCGCTTCAACCGCGCCCAGCAGGACGGTTTCCTGCCGGTGATGGAGGACGGCACCGTCGTCCTCGTCGGCGCGACGACCGAAAACCCGAGTTTCGAGCTCAACGCCGCGTTGCTGTCGCGCGCGCAGGTGCTCCGCTTCGAGCCGCTGTCGCTCGACGACCTCGGCGCGCTCGCCGAACGGGCCGAGGAGCGAACCGGCGCCAAGCTGCCGCTCGACGAGGAAGCGCGCGCCACCCTGCTGACGCTGGCCGATGGCGATGGCCGGGCGCTGCTTGGGCTGATCGAAGAGGTGATGGCTTCGGCGCGGGCGGGCGAAATCCTCGACAACGCCGGGCTGCTGGCTGTCGTGCAGCGCCGCGCGCCGATCTACGACAAGAAGCAGGACGGCCACTACAACCTGATCTCGGCGCTGCACAAAACCGTCCGCGGCTCCGATCCCGATGCCGCGCTCTACTACTTCGCCCGCATGATCGATGCCGGCGAGGACCCGCTGTTCCTCGCCCGCCGCCTGATCCGGATGTCCGTCGAGGATATCGGCATGGCCGACCCTCAGGCCCTGCCGCTCGCCATCGCTGCCCGTGACGCCTACCAGATGCTGGGCACGCCCGAGGGCGAGCTGGCGCTGGCGGAGCTCGTCGTCTATCTCGCCGTCGCGCCAAAATCGAACGCGGTCTATACGGCGTTCGCCGCGGCGACGGCGCTGGCCAAGGAGACCGGCTCGCCGATGCCGCCGATGGCCATCCTCAACGCGCCGACCAAGCTCATGAAGGGGCAGGGGTACGGGCAGGGCTACATCTACGACCACGACACGCCCGAAGGCTTTTCAGGGCAGGAGTATTTCCCCGAAAAGATCGGCCGGCAGGAATTCTACCACCCGGTCGAACGCGGCTTTGAGCGCGAGGTCGCCAAGCGCATCGACTACTTCAGGAAGCTCCGCGAAAAAAAGCGCGAGGAGGGCGAGTAGCCCGAAGCTCAGCGCGCCTCTGCAAAGGCCTCGGCGTCCGTCTCCCAGGCCCCGGCGCGGCCACGCTTGTAGCCGAACGCAAAGAGGTCACCGAGCCATTGCGGGTTGCCGAGATAAGACGGCGCTGGCGGGAACGTCGGGGGAATGGCCGTCACGTGATAAGCGAACCCGGCTCGCCGAGCCGCGGCCCCGAGCACGACGAGATCATTGCGCCCGCCATATTTCAGCATCGTCGGCACCGCGTGCGAGAGGACCGAGAGGCTCGACACGGTCGTCACCGGATCGCGCGTCGGCGCGAGGGTGTTGTTGTAGATGACGTAGAGTGCGCCGCGCCCCTGGACGTTGACGCCCCGCGGCAGCAGCACGACTTCCTGCGTCACGCCACCATCGACGTGCATCTCGTCATAGGTGCGGCCATCGGCCTGTACATGGATCAGCACCGGCGGATAGACGCCCGGAACCGCCGCCGAGGCGAGCATGATCTCATGCACCAGCTCGAGCTTGTCCGGAATGTTGCTGTTGGCGATGGCGCCGATGTCCCAGACGACGGGCCGCTGCGCATCGAGGTTGGTCGTGCCGACGAGGAGCCGCCGGCCGGCCCGGCTTTCGGCGGCGATTTCATCCAGCACCTGCTGGTCGACGAGCTGCGAAATCGCGTTCTTGATAGAGGTATTGTCGAGGACCGACGGCGCGCCGAGCAGCGCACCGAGGATGTTGGCGCCCTTCGATTTCTGCGAGGCGAGGTTGAGGAAGACGCTCTGCAGGCGGCCGTCGTAGCGCGGGCCAAGGAAAGCCATCGGCGCGATCAGGGAGCCGACGCTGATGCCCGTGACGATGTCGAACTTCGGCCGGTCGCCGCGCGCCGTCCAGCCCAAGAGGTAGCCCGCCCCATAGGCCCCGTCGGCGCCGCCGCCCGAAAGGCTGAGGACGGCGCCGCTGCCGTGGGCCGGCAGCTTGAGGTTGACGTCCTGGCGCGTGACATCGCCCCAGTAGCGGATGGGGGTCGAGCTTGGGATGGTGGCGATGCTCGCGTCCTGCGCCGGCACGGGAGAGCGCGGCCCGACATCGAACGTGCTGCACCCGGCGACAAGCGCCATGAGGCCCAGAGCGGCAAGCACGCGAAGTTTTGGAAACAATTCGACGCCCCTCAACCCGAATTCCACCAAGGCCGCCTTATTACTCCGGCCGGACGGCGGTAAGAAGCCATTGTTTTCACAAAGGTGAAGTGCTTAACAACGGCCATGTACCCCTACCTCCTCGTTGCGATCGGCGGCGCCATCGGCTCGGTCTTGCGCTACGGCATCGGCGTCGCGGTGGGCAGCGTCTGGCGCGATCCGTTTCCGCTCGGCACCTTGCTGATCAACATCGTCGGCTCGCTGGTGATGGGCCTCTTCGTCGGACTGATGGCCCGGACGCTGCCCGCTTGGCAGAACGATGCGCGCCTGTTCTTCGCCGTCGGCGTACTCGGCGGCTTCACCACGTTCTCCTCGTTCTCGCTCGATGCCATCACCATGATCGAACGCGGCGATCTCTGGCCGGCGATCATTTATGTCGTGGTGTCGGTTATCGGCGGCCTCTTCGCACTTTGGCTGGCGCTGCTCGTGATGCGCCTCGGAGTGACGGCATGAGCGGCGTTCGCCTCCAGACGGTGGCGCGGGACGAAGACGGCATGCGTCTCGACCGCTGGTTCGGCACGCACTTCCCGCAGGTGTCCTTCAGCGCGCTGCAGAAGCTGATCCGCACCGGCCAGGTGCGCGTCGACAGCGGGCGCGTGAAAACCTCGACCCGGCTCGCCTCAGGCCAGCAGGTGCGCATTCCGCCGGTCGAATTCGCATCCGCCGCGGCAAAGCCCGAGAGCCGGGCCAGTGCCGCCGATGCCGCCTACCTCCGCGATCTCATCCTTTACGAGGACGACGACCTCTACGTCTTCAACAAGCCCGCCGGGCTCGCGAGCCAGGGCGGCAGCGGCACCAAGCGGCACATGGATGGCTTACTGAAAAGCCTGCCCAACAAGAAGGGCGAGGCGCCGCGGCTGGTGCACCGGCTCGACCGCGACACGTCGGGCTGCCTCGTCGTCGCCAAGACGCGCGCCGCCGCTGCTCACTTCGGCGAAGTGTTCAAGGGCAGGGCGGCGCGAAAGATCTATTGGGCGATCGTCGTCGGCAATCCCAACCCGAAGCAGGGCCGCATTTCGTGCTTCCTGCTGAAGCGCCCGGGTCAGCACGGCGACGAGCAGATGGTGGTCGTGCCCGACGGCACGCCCGATGCCGTCCATTCGGTGACCTACTACTCGACCACCGACACGGCAGCGCAGAAGTTTGCCTGGGTGACGCTCAAGCCGATGACGGGCCGCACGCACCAGTTGCGCGTCCACATGGCCGAGCTCGGCACGCCCATCCTCGGCGATCCCCGCTACTTCAACATCGAGAATTTCGAGCGGCCCGAGGCGCTGGGCGACGGGCTGCATCTTCACGCGCGGCGCATCACCCTGCCGCTGCGCTCCGGCGACATCCTCGATGTCTCGGCGCCCCTGCCGCCGCACATGCTGACGACGTTCGACGCCCTAGGGTTCGATGCCGACCGCTACGACGTGCAGGACATCGACCCGGAAGACTGATGCGCCTCGTGATCTTCGACATGGACGGCACGCTGATCGATTCCGTCGCGCTGATCGTCGAGACGGTGACGGCGGCGTTCGATGCGATCGGCGAGCCGGCCCCGACCGAGGCCGCGATCCGTTCCATCTCTGGTATTACCGCTCGCGACGCGATGGGCATCCTCGCGCCGGGCGCCGATGCAGCGCGGGTCGAGACCATCCTCGCGAGCTATCGGCGGGAATACGGGGCGCGCAGCGGCGGCGCCCGCGAGCCGCTGTTCGATGGCGCGCTGGCGGTACTGGAGCGGCTGCGGCACGAGCCGGAGACGATCCTCGCCGTTGCGACCGGCAAGGGTCACACCGGTGCGGTGAACCTCTTGACCGCGCACGGCATCGTCGGCTGGTTCCATTCGGTCGAAACACCGACCCACAACCGGGGCAAGCCCGATCCTCAGATGATCGAGACGGCGATGGAGAAGGCCGGCGTCGGCAAGCGGCAAACCGTGATGATCGGCGACACCGTGCACGACGTGAACATGGCGAAGGCCGCCGGCGTCGGCGCAATCGCGGTGGCGTGGGGCTACCACGCCAAGGTTGATCTCGCGGCGGCCGGCGCCGATATCGTCATCGACGGCTTCGACGAGCTCGAAGCGGCGATCGACAGGCTGCTGAACTGACATGCGCGATTTTCTCGACGACGCACACGAACATCGCGATGCGGGCCGCGGCCGCGCCAACGCCGGCCTCCGTCCCGAGTTGCCCAAGCGCTTCTATCGCGACGCGGCTATAGCGCCGGCCGAGGGCGGCTTCACCGTTACGCTCGATGGTCGCCCGACGCGCACGCCCGGGCAAGTGCCCGTGGTGGTCGCGGCCGAGCAATTGGCCCGCCTGATGGCAGAGGAATGGGCGCTGCAGGGTGAGCGCATCAACGCCGAGACGATGCCCATCGTTCGCCTCGTCAACTCGGCGCTCGAAAGCGGCGACAAGAACCTTGCCGCGTTCCGCGCCGAAGTCGCCAAGTACATGGGCAGCGACCTGCTCTTCTACCGCGCCGACAGCCCGCAGGAGCTGGTGGACGCCGAGGAAGCGCTTTGGGATGCGGCGCTGGTCAAGCTCGCCCGTCACTTTGGCGTCGCGTTCCAGCCGACGATCGGCATCCTGCACCAGGACCAGCCGCCGGCGACGCTGGCGCGTCTCGCCGAGCCGCTCGAGGACGAGAATCTTCTCGCGATGACGGCGCTTGTGTCGATCACCGGCCTCACGGGCTCGGGGCTGCTGGCGCTGGGACTGCGGCACGGCCTCTTCACCCCTGACGAGGTCTGGGACGCCGCCCATGTCGATGAGGATCACAACATTCGCCTCTGGGGCGAAGTCGAGGAAGCTACGGAACGCCGGCTGAAGCGCCGTAAGGAATTCGACGCCGCCGTGCGGGTATTGGATCTGGTCGGGCGCTAGGCCCGCCCTTTGCCCTGCGAAGGTCGGAGCGAAGCTCGATGTCAGCCCTCATGGTGAGCTTGTCGAACCACGAGGGCGGGCCAGAATACGAAGGCTTGGAGGAACTATGGATATCGACTTGAAGGGCAAGGTTGCCATCGTAACCGGTGGCGGCCGCGGCATCGGGCGCGAGATTTCGCGGCGCCTGGCCGGGGAGGGCGTCAGCGTCGTCATTGCCGAGCTGCAGCAGCCGCTGGTCGATGACGCGGCCGCCGAGTGGCGCGGCCAGAACTGGGGCGGCGCGCAGCTCCAGTGCGACATCCGGCAGACGGCCGATTGCCAGCGCGTCGTCGCCGAGGCCGTCCGCCAGTTCGGACGTGTCGACATCCTCGTCAACAACGCAGGCGTCGCCGGCGGCGCGCAGGTCGAAAAGCTTTCCGAGGCGGTGTGGGACGACAATATCGACACCAACCTCAAGGGTGTCTTCCTGATGAGCCAGGCCGTCATCCCGCAGATGAAGGCGCAGCAGTCGGGCCGCATCATCTCGGCGTCGTCGTTCGCGGCGATCGTGCCCTCGATCGGCAGCGCCGCCTATTCGGCCTCGAAAATCGGCGTCGACAGTTTTACCCGCGTGCTGGCCGGCGAGCTTGGTCCTTACGGCATCACGGTGAACTGCTACGCGCCTGGCATGGTCCCCACGCAGATGAACCACTACGCCGAGCGGACCGACGATCAGAAGAAGGTGCTGCTCGACACCCTGACGCTCCGCCGCTGGGGCGAGGCCACCGACATCGCCAACCTCGTCTGCTTCCTCTCGTCCGAGCAGGCGAGCTACATCACCGGCACCCGCATCGACATTTCCGGCGGCAAGTTCGCGACGCAGCAGCCGTGGTCGGCCTATCGGTCTGAACGATAGGCCGCCCGTGCACGGATAGCCGTCCGCCGGCTACTGAGCCGAAAGGTAGGCGTAGTACTTGGCGAGCAGCCCATCGATGTAGCTCTTCACCTGGGGGTTGCCGCCATTCTTGGTCACGGTCAGCAACGCCTGCTGGGCGCTGGCATCGGCCGTGTCCGACGCTGTCTTGTCGGCAGCATAGGTGTTGAAGGCATCGATCGTCGCCTGGGAGACATTCGCGGCCGTGAGGGCATCGAGCGTCAGCGTCGAGCAGTCGCCGCCCAGCGAGGACGCGTTCGAATCGCCGGACAAGGCGGCGTTGCAAGCGGTCAGTGCCTGCGCAGTTGTTGCATCGAGCTGCTGCGCCTCGAAGTTGAGATCCGCATAGGCACGGACCCGCCCGACGGCCGAGTGGGCGTTCGCATGCAGCAGGCCCTGGATGGAGGCGTGCGCCGCGTTGCCGGCGCCCGCGAGGGCCGTGACATTGTTGTGGTGCGAATTGCCGGGCGATGACGTGTCATCCGCGCTGACGCTCGCTTCCTGCGTCGCGAGCCCGTACGCGTTGCCATTGCCGTTGCCGCCAGCATTGCCATGCGAGCCGGAGTTTCCGTGGTTGCCATTGTTGGCAGCCAGCGCGGGAGCGGCGATCAGCGCCGTCGCCGTGGCCAGAACGAGAAGAAATGTCGGATGCTTCATAGGTGCCCTCCTTGACGGCCACTCGCCTCTCGAATCGGCCGGTCAGCGCAAAACAGGGGCCGGGGCTTTCCGACAAATCAATGGCGATTGCCCATGACCAGACCTTGGTCGCCACAGAAAGCAGGCGGCACGCCAAACTATCGTTTAAGAAGTTCGAGCAGGAACGCTGGCATTTTACAGTCGCGCCGCGCCAGGCGGCTGCGCTTACCGCCGCCGCTTCGGCGCCTTCTCCCACGTCACCAGCGCCGTCGCGACGCAGTGCTTGCAGAAATGGTCGGTGTGCCGCGTGCAGGTGCACGACCACCTGAGCCCCGCCGGCGTCGATTCCAGCATCACCGTGCGCCGCGTGGGCGAGGCTTCGACGCCGCCGACCTTCGCCAGAACCTTGAGTGGTCCAAACTCGGTGAGCTCGACGCCACCTTGCGTGGCAATCGCTTCGCCGAGCCGCACATCGCTCGGTTTGGCGAGTTTCTCGACCGCACTGCGCTCGACGAAATCGGCAACTGACGGCACGTCATCGTCTCCCTCGGCAAGCCACGCCACCGATGGAGTGACGCGTAGCTAAGCCGTTACCAGTGCCGGCTTCGCCTCGGCTCCAACCGGCACCGCGAAGAGATCATACTCGTCCGAGCCTGTGACAGTTACCGTCAGCATGTCGCCCGGCTTGATGCCCTGCGCCTTGTCGACGATGACCTGGCCGTCGATGTCCGGCGCGTCCCACTTGCTGCGGGCAATGGCGCGCCCCTCCGCGGGCTGCACGTCGTCGACCAGCACCTCGATGGTGCGGCCGACCTTCTTCTTGAGCTGGCCAGCGGAGACGGCCTGCGCCACTTCCATCAGCTCGGCGAAGCGTTCGCCCTTGAGCGCCTCGGAGACAACACCCTCGAGCTCATTGGCCGGGGCGCCGGTGACAGGCTCGAACTTGAACACACCGGCGCGATCGATCTCGGCTTCCTCGACGAAGTCGAGCAGCGCTTCGAAATCCGCATCCGTCTCGCCCGGAAAGCCGACGATGAAGTTGGAGCGGATGGTCAGGTCGGGGCAGACCTCGCGCCACTTGCGGATGCGGTCGAGCGTCTTTTCCTGGTTGGCCGGGCGGCGCATCGCCTTGAGCACGGTCGGCGAGGCGTGCTGGAAGGGGATGTCGAGGTAAGGCAGGATCTTGCCCTCGGCCATCAGCGGGATGACGCTGTCGACGTGCGGGTAGGGATAGACGTAGTGGAGGCGCGTCCACACATCCATCTTGCCCAGCTCCTCGACGAGGTCGTGGAACTTGGCCTTCACGTCGCGCCCGCGGAACTTTGAGGTCGAGTATTTGACATCGACGCCGTAGGCGCTGGTGTCCTGCGAGATCACCATGATCTCCTTGACGCCCGACGCCACCAACCGCTCCGCTTCATAGAGGACGCTGGCCGCCGGCCGCGAGGCGAGGTCGCCGCGTATCTGCGGGATGATGCAGAAGCTGCAGCGGTTGTTGCAGCCCTCGGAAATCTTCAAATACGCGTAGTGGCGGGGCGTCAGCCGGAGCGCCGGCGGCGGCACGAGATCGACGAACGCGTTCGGCACCGGCGGCAGGTGCGCATTCACGGCGGAGACGACGGACTCGTACTGGTGCGGGCCCGTGACGGCCAAGACGCTCGGATGCGTCTCGCGGATCAGGTTCTCCTCGACGCCGAGGCAACCCGTAACGATCACCTTACCGTTCTCGTTGAGCGCCTCGCCGATCGCCTCGAGGCTTTCCTGCTTGGCGCTGTCGAGAAAGCCGCAAGTATTGACCAGGACGACATCGGCGCCCGCGTAGTCGCGCGAGAAGGCATAGCCCTGCGCCCGCAGCGTCGACATGATGCGTTCGGAATCGACAAGGGCCTTGGGGCAGCCGAGGCTGACCAGCCCGATTTTGGGCTGTGCGCCCGCCTGGTTCTGCGTCATGGGGCGCTAGATACGCCAAAACCGCCAAAAATCAATGTGCAGCGCCGGAATGCCGGCTCTGCGGCCGCTCAGGGAGGGGTGACGTCGGTCGCGCCGGCGGCGTCGTTGTCCTCGCCGAGCTCGTGGATTGCCTCGCTCACGTCGTCGGCAAGGGTCGAGCGTCCCCGCGTCCGGGCAAGCGCGGCCGCCGAGGCTTCGTGCGCTTTGAGGAAGACCAGCACGACCTCTGTCACGATGCGCAGCGCCAGCACCCAGAGCGGGCCATAGACCACGATTTCGAGGATGCCCCAGAGCCCCTGGCCGAAATTGTAGGCGAAGGAGGCGAAGAGGTGGTCGATGGCCCAAAGGCCGATCGCCGCAAGACCGAGCGCGTAGAAGATCGGCACGAGCCGTGCCGCTATCAGGCCGTCGAGCCGGTAGAGCGCCGGCCCGGTCAGGAATTTACGCAGATCGTCCCAGAACATGGCTGATTCCCCTGGCTAAATTCCGCTGCGCAAAAATGGGGCGGAACGGGGCAAACAGCAAGAGGATGCCGCGATCGGTCGGCAAAGGCCGGCCTGGCCGGAGAGGCTCAGGCGCGCTGCAGCAGGTGCAATGCGCTGGTGATGTCGGGCGCCTGGCCGTTCACCGCGTAGGTCGAGCGCAGCGACATGATCAGCGACGCAGAGACAAAGAGCGCGATCGCCAGAAACACCATCGAGAGACCAACTGTCCTGGTCCGGGTCATTTTCGTTCACTCCCGCCGCGAGGCAGAATCGATTCTGATTTGAATCGAATTGTGCGGATCGGCACATGAACGATATCTGAATCAATTTTGTTCCGTTTGCGGCGGAACTGGGGTTTTAGCGTAGCGTCGGCCCGAACCGATGCTCGAAAGCCTCACGCAGCCCCGAGTCGACTTCCTCCATCGAGACGATCCGGCCCAAGTCTTCGAGGCTGGTCACCCCCTGGTCCGAAATGCCGCAGGGAACGATTCCATCGTAGTGGGTGAGGTCGGGCGAAATATTGAGCGAGATGCCGTGGAAGGTGACCCACCGGCTGACGCGCACGCCGATAGCGGCAATCTTGTCTTCGCGGGCCGGCCCCTTGTCTGGCCGCTTGACCCAGACGCCGATGCGCGGCGCCGGCCGGCTTTCGCCGGTGACGTTGAAGAGCGACAGCGTATCGATGATCCAGCCCTCGAGGCCCTGGACGAGGCAGCGCACGTCGCGTCCGCGTTCCCGGAGGTCGAGCATCGCATAGGCTACACGCTGGCCAGGCCCGTGATAGGTGTACTGCCCGCCGCGGCCCGCCTCGAAGACCGGAAAGCGGTCGGGCGTCAGCAGGTCGCTCGCCACCGCCGACGTGCCGGCGGTGTAGAGCGGTGGATGCTCGAGCAGCCAGACGGCCTCAAGCGCCTGCCCATCGGCAATGGCCGCGGCGCGGGCGCGCATCGCGGCCAGCGCCTCGGGATAGTCGACCGGCGAGGGCGCGATGATCCACTCGACCGGCCGTCCATCGGCGCGCTTGAGCTTTTCGGCCGTATCGCAGGCCGCAAAGCGCGGCGGCGTTAACACTTCACTAACCATGACTGGCCATGTTGCTGGAGGGGCCGGTGGAGAGCCGGCCGGGGCCCGATGCGACATATCTATGAGCACACTGGACAATATTGAAGTCGATATCTCGGTTGAGCTGGGTTCAGCCATCATGCCGATCCACCATCTGCTGCGACTCGGGCGCGGCGCCATCATCGAGCTCGATGCGCTCGAGAACGATCCGCTCAAGATCTACGCGAACAACGTCCTCATCGCCTCGGGCGAGGTGCGGATCGAGGATGGGCGGCTCTCGGTCGAGGTGACGGAAAAACTCCTCAAGCGCGGCTGAGTCCAAAAGGGCCGTCATCGCCCCGTTATATCGCTTGAGTGCCCGAAGATCATTTGCTAGAGGCTCACTCGCTTCGCCGACCGGCGGGGCTCCTACCATGATTTGTGCGGTCGTGGCGGAATTGGTAGACGCGCAGCGTTGAGGTCGCTGTGCCGCAAGGCGTGGAAGTTCGAGTCTTCTCGACCGCACCAGGATTTTGGTATGTCAGTCGGCTAAGTGGCTGATTTTTCATGCTTTGGCTTGCTTGGCAGCGGCTTTTTGTGCCACAGTTTGATGGTTTGGTGTGCCACAAGCTGCTATGGGAAAAGCTATTAGGCGGTCAGGTAGTGCTGACCGCTACCTGACAAAGCGAAATGGGCTTTACCAGTACAAGCGCCGGGTCCCCTCGAGCGTCGCCGGTCTGGATTCGCGGGGGCCGCACGTACGCATTGCGTTGGGGACAGACGACCTTCTGATCGCTCGTATGAAGCGCGATGCGTTGGAGGCGGCCGACGACGCACTTTGGGGCGACCTAATCGCAGAGCGAGACGGTCAGACAGCGGTAAGACGCTACCAGGCTGCAGTGCGATACGTTGAGTCTCTCGGCTTCTCATACAAGACGACGACGGATATCGCTGCGAACGACTCGAGAGCGGCTTTCTTCGAAAGAATGGACGCGTTGACCAGGGCCAAAACGGACTGGGAACGCAATGCCATACTCGGGCGCGTCGAGCCGCCTACAGTTACGGTGACAGAAGCCTTTCGAGTCTATGTCGAGGAGATCGTTCCCCATCAACTCACCGGGAAGAGCGAGACCCAGAAGAAGGACTGGCAGAAGGTCAAGCGGAGAGCGATAAGCAACTTCGTCGAGCTTTGCGGTGACAAGCCGCTAAAAGATATCACTCGCGACGACGCCCTGACGTTCTATCGCTTTTGGATGCAACGTATCGCTCCACACGGCGGGGAAGGGCGCCCAACGCATTCCGCCTCGTCCGGCAACCGTGATGTGGGAAACATGCGTGCGCTGTTCCGAGAGTATTTCAACTTCGCAGGCGACCGAGACCGACGCAATCCTTTCGAAGGGCTGAATTTTCGGGTGCTTAAGCGCTCTCGACCGCCCTTTCCCGTGGAATGGGTAGTTGCGAAGATGCTCCAAGCCCGAGGCTTGGCACCCCTCAATCCGGAAGCGCGCGGCATTTGCCTTGTAATGGTCGAGACGGGAGCGCGACCGAGCGAAATATGCAACCTGCGGCCGGAGGCTATTCGCTTAGATGTGCCGGTGCCCCACATCCGCATCGAGCCAAGCACAGACCCCGATGATCCGCGAGAGATCAAGACCGCATCTTCAGTGCGCGAGATACCCCTTGTCGGTGTCGCTCTTGCCGTCCTGCAGCGATATCCCGAAGGCTTTCCCCGTTATCGAAACAGGGAGCGCACGCTGTCCAATACACTAAATAAGTCGTTTAGGCTGGCGGGCTTGCTACCCACCCCCGAGCATTCTGTCTACTCGCTGCGGCACACGTTCGAAGATCGCATGAAAGTCGGAGGAGTCGACGAGGAGTTACGCCGCATCTTGATGGGGCACTCTATCGACCGCCCACGATATGGGGCGGGGGGGACGCTCGAATGGCGGCAGAAGGCCCTACTAGCAATCGCACTTCCGTTCGATCCCTCCATAGTTTGATAGCGTATTTAGACAATCAAGGCCTCCACGCCCCCCTTGCTAAGCGGTAAGATTGCCCGCATCGGGAGAATCAGCTTCAAGTTCCGCACAATCCTCATGGAGATTTCATTCGCGACAGAGGCTTTGAAGGAGATCTGCCTCCGAAGAAAGCTACCGACAGATAGTCCACCACCGGATGTACTGAGCGCGATGCATACGCTATATTTGGCGCTGAGAAGCGCCGAAACTATTGGGGAACTTCCTCTCAAGCCGGCAGTTCAAAGAGAAGGGAACGGATTAGTCGAGTGGATGTTTGATCTCGCGGATGGTTACATGGCGGTGCTACGGCCCAACCATCAAAAGCCACCGGCAGTTGAAGAAGTCTACAGGGTGCTGCTCGTTGATATCGAAGGGCCAAAATGACTGACGACAGCTCCCTGCCAGATTGGATATCGCCGCCCGGTAGCATTATCTCCGCGATACTCGCTATCAACAAAATTGCGCTCGACGAATTTGCGCAAAGGCTGAGCATTTCAACGCGTAGTGCCCGCGGTGTTCTCGAAGGCACCGTGCAAATTGACGAGCCCATCGCGGCTCGCCTTCCCGAAGTCGTGGGTTCGACCTCGGCCTTCTGGCTAAGATGCGAGGCAACCTATCAGGCGGACCGGCGACGCAACTTCGCCTCCTATGTTGACGAGGAGGTCACCTCATGGATGGCAAATCTACCTATCAAGGAGATGGCCAGCTGGGGCTGGATTCGCGTTGAGAAGGATCCGGTTGAGCAGGCTGCCGCGTGCTTCGACTTCTTTGGAGTCACTAGCCTCGAGGACTGGAAGCGCAGACAGGCGACACTCCTCTCTGAAGTCAACTTCAGGACGTCGATCGCGTTCAGCTCGAACCCGAACGCGACGTCTGCTTGGCTGAGAAAGGCCGAGGGTGAGGCAGACGATATCCGATGCGAGCCTTGGAGTGCGGCAGCACTTGAGCATCGGTTGGAGGAGATGCGGGCGCTATCGCGCGATCGTCATCCTACTCGCTTCGTACCTCGCTTGCGGGAACTATGCGCAGAATGCGGGGTCGCCCTAGTTTTGGCGCCGGCTCCCCAAGGTTGCCGGGCGAGTGGGGCTACCCGTTTTGTTAGCGGCCGCAAGGCAATGATCCTGCTGAGTTTTAGGTACTTTGCCGATGACCATTTCTGGTTCACATTCTTCCACGAAGCAGGGCATCTTTTGCAGCACGCTACGGAGGAGCTCTTCTTGGAGGAGGACGGTGGCGAGGTCGATGACAAAGAGCGCGAGGCGAACGAGTTTGCTCAGCGTACATTGATCCCGCCGGACAAGGTCGGAGAAATGCTAGACCTCGCGCCTCGGTATGCCGACTACATCGAGTTCGCGCGAGAGATCGGAATAGCGCCGGGTATCGTAGTTGGGCAAATGCAGAGGCTCGGCCGACTGCCGTACGCGTGGCTCAATAGGCTGAAGCGGCGCTTGGAGTGGGACGCTCTATATCAGCAAGGGCTCCTCAACCCCTGAAATGCCTGTATTCCAGCGGACTCTTCTGCCAATTGCAAACGGCGTCTTCGAACTCTTGCATCCCGACACCGATATGATCGGCGATGTCCACAGCTGCCGCGTCGGCTTGAGCTCTCGATAACGACCCGTCTCGCTCGCCAGTTAGCAGGAGCCTTATGCCCTGGTATGGTCCGGTGGCGTTGTCGCCGATAAAGGCTGAGCCAGGGCTGATCGGAGCGATGCCCAATTTCGACAGCATCGTCAGAAAATCAAATTTCGCCAACCGACCAAATCGACGGACGGAGCGCAGGCTCTTGTAGAGTAGGTCGAAGACTTCCTCAGGGTTCTGGCCAGTGCGCTGATGGGCCGCGCGGATGAGCCCATCAAACGAACCTTCGCTTCGCATCCATGCCACAAAGCTTTCGACCACGCTCCCGGTCCCATTGGTCGAGTGGGCATGTAGACTTTCGTACTTGCGGTGGTTGCTGAAACGGAATGAAGCAAGCGCTCCCCCTTGCTCCTCAAGCCAAGACCGAAACCCGGGAACGTCTGCCGAAACAGCCGCCCAATCCCAGTTTCCCTGTTCGCCAGCGCGGCCGTAGACCCGCCTGGCAAGCTCCCATCCGTCCTTGCCATGTTTTCCAAAGTGCACCGCAAGAAACACCAGCCATACGGCGTCATCGGTGTTCCGCTGCCGAGACTGCACCACAGCCGCCTTTAGCGGATCAAACCGGCTCGATGTTGGATCGATGACCGCGGGATTGTGAGCGATCATCGCTAGCCGCTTCACATATTCCACTCGCCTGATGCTGTCGATGAACTGGCGAACCAAGCAATCCAACGCGCCCGGTGCCTCTACGCCTGGTAGCGGACGAATGGTGTGAGAGTAGCCGAGAATGGAGGCAGCAAGCTGTGCCCCGATCGCGTGCCGGTGTCGTCTCGGTACCGCAGTCGCATCGATCATGCTCGTCCTATCGCGTCTTGCAGGAAGGTACCAAAGGCATGCGAATGCATACCCGCCCTGATCTCGATTAGTCGTGCCTTGTTATGCTGTTCTCTCTTGGCTTCGAGCAAGCTGGCCAAATCCTGCCAATAATTGTTGACCCCGTCAGGGCTTGGAGCATCCTGCCCAATCCTGATCGCCCTTTCGGCTTGCATAAGCCATTCTAGGTCGGTGGCAGGGTCTTTTACGGGCATCGGATCCATTGGGACGGTATCGGCCACGCCGCTCTCCAGATAGCGCGCGGCTCGTTGCTCGTCTGATTCGTAAAGGTGAAAGCTACCCACATGATGGGTGTAGCTTCCCAATTCTAACTTGGCCGTTCGAGCCAATATTTCTTGGATCATTGTGAACGCGAAAATGTCATGAGCCATTCCCATGTAAAGGTCGTTTGAGCGCATCTGAGCGACTGCGTGTAATTTTCCAGAACGTGGCAAGAACTGCAGGGAGCAGGTGCAGGGGGTATCATAACGGTTATGATGGTCATCTTCGCGATAGATGGCGAGGACAGCGTTTCTGGTGTCGTTTTTTCGGATGGCTTGAATGATGTAAGGCATCTGCACCGCGATCCTCGGGCCGTATGCCGCCTCCGATACCTGTACATCTGCAGGAACGCCGCACCTCTCCCTGTAGTGGGGGATGTAGTATTCGATGTCGTCGAAGCGATCTGAGCCCGAAAGATACCAAAGGGTCTCGCCAAGTGCGCTATACAAAACACTTCGCGCCTCAGTTCTACTAAACCGCGCCCGGGGATTTGACAGGGCCAACGAGGCGCCCACCAGTTCGCGGGCGGGGCCTTTAGTTGGGCGAATGCGTTCTCCCTGATGGAGGATGAGTTCAATGCCCTGGCGGAGCAGGTCGTCGAAAGTTTCGCCCTGAATGAACACAGCGGCCCCCAGGCAGTGCGCTCTCGTTCTTTGGAGAGGTGTATCGAGCTGCGACCCAAACGCAAGCCAAGTGAGACTTACAACTCTAGCTTTTGGTCGGTGACTAGCCGTAGTCCCTAGCAAATCCCCTTTGGCCAGTGTGCCACAAAGTGTGCCCCAAAACGACTGCGATTTGGAGGTGCAGGCTCGAAAAGGTGTTAAAATACAAGTGGTGCGCTAAAAACGTGATCCGTCTCGACCGCACCATCTCCCTCACACGGGAAAGCCGTTTCGTCGGGCAGGTAGCTAGGGCTGCCCGCGCGGCGATTGCGCTTGTCGCGGCGCCTTGGGCTGCTCTCGTCCCGCTAGGTGCCGCGTCGGCTATCCCTTCTTCGTCTGGTCCTCGTAGACCCCGATGATCAGCAACCATGCTCCCGAAATCAGGAAGGCGAAGAGGACGATCGTCGCGACGGCGGCGACGGTGAACCCCGCGCTGTAGCCGAGGGTGATCAGCGCCGCCCCGACGACCTCGGCGACGTAGCACACAGTGCCGCCGCCGAGCCGGGGCCAGTTCAGACCGATCGAGCTCATGCCAGCCCTGAGGGCAACGACGTAGCCGCGGATGAAGATGAACGTCGCGATGAGCCGGAGCACCAGCCACTCGATCCCGAGCGCCTGCACCGGCTGATCGGCGATCAGCGCGAGGCCGCAGGCCATGAAGATCGCGCTGAAGCCCGAGAGCATGTTGATCGCCCGGTTCTTGTGCGTCGAATTCCGCACGATCGCTTCGGGGTTGATCGACATGGCGACGAAGATCAAACCGGCGAGCGCCGCCGCGCCGCTGCCGACCATCACAAAGAAATTATCCATTCGGATGTCCGAGCCCCCATCGCCCCGAGCCGCGCACGCGGCCGCCCCGGCGCTGAAGATGCCACATTTCTTGGCGCTTTGGGTACGGCTGCGCCGGGCGCTTCACCGCAGGCCGCCTGCGACAAAGTTGCGGAAGACGCTGCCAAGATGCCACCGCAATTGATCGTTCAATGCTAGGCTCAAAGGCGGTGCGGCCGAATGAGCGCGCCGCGACGGAATCGAATTTTGGACGTCACAGCGAAACGACAGGCGGCCCTGTTTGTGGCCATCGGCCTCCTTGCGGCAGGGGTCGGCGTCACCTCGGCGCTGGCCAGCGGCTGGGGCCGCGATGCGCTGCGCGAGGTCGTCAGCGCCTGCATCGTCGCCAAGTCGACGCTCAGCGTCAGCTTCCCCTGCACCGACGTGCAGCTCGGCAAGCCCGGCACCGACGGCTATGCGCTCATCCGCTCGCCCGGCTTTGCCAGCGAGTTTTTGGTGACGCCCTTGGCGCCGCTCGACGGGATCGGCAGCCCCGAGCTCCAGACCGATGCCGCAACGCGCCTTTGGGCAGCCGCCTGGGACGCCCGCAGCGACGTTGCCGCCGCGCTGTCGAAGCCGCTCGGCCGCACGCAGGTGGGCCTTGCCGTGAACGGGGCCGGCACCCGCACGCAGGACCATTTCCACATCCATATCGACTGCGTCCGCCAGACGGTGCGCAAGGCGCTCGACGCCCGCGCCGCCAAGATCACCAACCAGTGGACGAAATTTCCCTCGCGCATCGTCGGCGATTCCTACTGGGTGCGGGCGATCCCCGGCAGCGATCTCGACAACGTCAATGTGGCGCGGCTCGTCGCCGACTCGCCGCAGGCGGATGGGCCCATGCCGCTCGATGGCGCGACGGTTGCGGTGATCGGCTCGACCCTCGCCGACGGCTCGGATGGCTTCTATGTCCTCGCCAACTGGTCGAACGCTTCGGCAGAACACGTGCTCGACCATCAGTGCCGGGGAGTCTAGAACCTCCGGCGACAGTGGGAGGTTTTTGATGCGCATTGCCAATTCGGAGCTCACGGTCGAGATCGCGCCGCTCGGCGCCGAGCTGCAATCGATCACCTCCGCCAATGGCGACAACTGGCTCTGGCACGGCGATCCCGCCTGGTGGAGCGGCCGGGCGCCGCTGCTCTTCCCGGTGGTCGGCAAGAGCCCCGATGGCGCCGTCACCATCGAAGGCAAGCGCTACCCCATGTTGCCGCACGGCTTCGCCCGCCGCTCGGTCTTCGACGTGGCACAGGAGCGGCCCGAGCAGGTCACGTTGATGCTGCGCGCCTCGGACGAGACCCGGCAAAGCTTCCCGTTCGAGTTCTTCCTTTCGGTGACACACGCGCTCGCCGGCCGCACCCTCACCACGACAGTGGAAGTGGGCAACCTCGACGTCCGTGACATGCCCTTCGGCTTCGGCTTCCACCCGGCTTTCGTCTGGCCGCTGCCGGGCGGGGAGGACCAGCGCCACTACCTGAAGCTCCGCACCGCCGATGAGCCGCGGTTCCTCGAGCTCGATGCCGATGGCCTGATCCTGCCGGACGTCCATGCCTCGCCCTTCACAAAGGGCGAGATGACGCTCGAGCACGCGCTCTTCGGCAACGATGCGCTGCTCTTCCCGTTCGGCGTCGACGATGGCATCCGCTACGCGGCGGAGGGCGGCAGTTCGGTCGAGCTGTCGTGGACGAACCTGCCGAACTTTGCCGTCTGGCAGAAGCAGGGGGCGCCCTACATCTGCCTCGAGCCCTGGCACGGCATGGCGGCCCGGAAGGGCGCAGGCGATGCCATCACGGCGCGGACCGGCACGGTGACGCTCGCGGCCAACGCCACCACCAATTTCACGCTCAGCGTCACCTTCAACCGCGCCTGAAAAGGAAGAGGCGCCCCGTGGAGTAACGGAGCGCCCCAAACGAAGAGCAAGAAGCGGGGAGAGGCTTACTTGGTCTTCGTGGTCGTCGTGGTGGTTGCGGCCGCAGCGGCGGCGGCGACCTTCTCCGGCTTCTTCGGGGCCTTGAAGCCTTCAGCCGTCGCGTCGGTCTCGCACATATAGGCGCCGTTCTTGGTCTTGCCGTAGGTCGCGGTGCCCTTGAGGTGGAAGATCTTCGAGGAGATGTTCGCCCAGACGACGGTGTCGGTCGGGCAGCTCTTGGTCGCATCCGCCTCGGTCTTGAAGCGCTTCGGATCCGGGGTCGCCGCCATCTTCATGGTCGGCTTCATCGTACCGGCAGTAGCAGCCTTGGTGGTCGTCGTGGTGGCGGCGAACGTGGCCGGCGCGAGCGAGACTGCCGAGAGCGCAACGACAGCGGCGAGAGAGACGAGTTTGAGGTTCATGTTACCCCTCCTTCATGATCGGAGGAGTTTTCGTTAGGCGAGTCCGTTTGTCATTGCGACGTGGCCAAACGCCGCCTGCGACGTATCCGCGCAACGCCGAAAATGCCGCTAAGCGACTGAAGCCGAAGCGATACTTTTCTTCCACGCCACCCAGAGCTCGAGCAGGGCGGCAAGCGATATCGCGCCCGCCGAGATGCCGTTGAAAACGACGGCAAGAAAGACGTTGGGCGTCGGGGCGAAGAATACGGCGGCCGGCACCACCATGGCGAGCGCCGCGATCAGCAGCGGCGGGGCAGGGAGGGCAAACGGCAGCGAGGTTGCGATCTTGAGGCCATAGGCGCCGGCGAGCACGGCGCCCAGCGTCGCACCGGCGACGATCGGCAGCGATGCAGCGCCAAAAGTCAGGCTCGCCGCGAAGGCGAGGGCGTTGAAGGAGACGCAGTCGACCACCGCGAGAAGCGCGAGCTGGCGGAGGTTCATCTGGAGGTGTGCCGGCGTCGTCGAGATGTTCTGGGTCAGCGCGCGCAGCATCGAGAACAGCGTGACGAGCGGCGCCGTCAACAGGAATTCGGGTCGCAGCGCCGGGGCGACGATGATCTCGGCGATCGGCCGCAAGCCCACATAGACCGCGGCAGCCGAGACCAGCGACAGCGTCGCCATCAGCGCATAGAACCGTCCGAGATGGTTGGCGAAATCCGCGGCCTTGCGGTCATAGGCGGCAACCACGTCCGGATACTCGACCGTCTGCAGCGCCGCGATCACCATGATGAAGGGTCGCTGCAGCAGGTCGAGGGCAAGCAGCACGCCGGCCGCGGCTTCCTTGCCGAGCGAGGTCGTGAGGATCAGCTTGAGGCCGAGCGGCGACAGCAGCCCCAGCACCGCCATGCCGGCCGAAACGCCGCCATAGCGGGCGTGCTCGCGCATCATCTGCGGGCGGGCACGGCCGGTCGAGCTGTGGGCGCCGCGCTCGCCGAACACGGCGATAGCGGCGTAGCCGAGATAGGCGGCGAGAAGGCCGCCGACCGCGCCGGTCACGTCGCGCGTCGCAAAGGCCCCGGCCAGCGTGCCGACCGCCACCATGCTGGCCCGAAACCCGTTGAGCCAAGAGAAGGCGGTAAAACGCTTGCCGAAGCGGACGACGGAGAGATGGAGGTCGGAGCCGCCCTGGCCGGCCGAGATCGCCCCGCCAATCAGCGCCAGCGCCGGCGGGACGCCAAACGGAATGGCCGCGGCGCCGGCAAGCAGGCAGACGAAGCCGCAGGCAACGCCCTCGACGAGGAGCGTCCGCCGCTGGTCGCGCTCGGTTCCCGGCGTTTGCCCTGGATAGAACCGCGAGCAGGCAAAGCGCAGCCATTCGAACGCCGCGACCGCACCCACCTGCGTGACGGCGATGAACACCGAGTAGGTAGCGTAATCGACGGGATCGAGGATGCGTGCGACCGCCATCAGCAGGCCAAAGGCCAGCGCCGACTGGTAGAAATAAGCGCCCATCGCAAAGAGCTTTGCCACGGCGGTCGGCGGGCCTCACGCAGGATACTGAGCGGCCGATCCTAGGGGCCGCGGCATAAGGCGCGGTTAATCTGCAACATCAATGGCGCGGCATCGGCGGTTGAAGGCGGGGCGGAATTCCCATATCAGGCGTGCAATTCCGGAGATTTCGACGTGCTTCAGACCAGCCCCGACCGGCAGGCCTCGGCCCTGCAACCGTTCCAGCTTCGGCGGACGTTTGCGATCATTTCGCACCCCGACGCCGGCAAGACGACGCTGACCGAAAAGCTGCTCGCCGCCTCGGGCGCCATCCAGCAGGCGGGCGCGGTGCGGGCCCGAAAGGACCGTCGCTCGACCCGCTCCGACTGGATGGAGATCGAGCAGCAGCGCGGCATCTCGATTTCCTCCTCGGTGATGACCTTCGAGCACGATGGGCTGACCTTCAACCTCCTCGATACGCCCGGCCACTCCGACTTTTCCGAAGACACCTACCGCACCCTGACTGCCGTCGACTCGGCCGTCATGGTGATCGACGCCGCCAAGGGCATCGAAGCCCAGACGCTGAAACTCTTCGAAGTCTGCCGGCTGCGCGATATCCCGATCGTCACCTTCATCAACAAGGTCGACCGCGAAGGCCGCGATCCCCTGTCGCTGCTCGATGAGATTGCCTCGACCCTGGCGCTCGACGTGACGCCGGTGGTCTGGCCGCTCGGCATGGGCGTCGATTTCCGCGGCACGGTTGATCTCGCTACCTCGCGCGTGCTCTCGCCGACGGGCGAGCTGATCCGCGGCTTCACCAGCCTCGACGACCTGCTGCTCGACGATGCGCTGACGGCCGATCCGGTGATCAAGGCGAGCCTCGAAAACCTCGAGCTGGTGCGTGCCGGTCTGCCGGAATTCGACCTCGAGATCTTTCTCGCCGGGCATCTGACCCCGGTTGTCTTCGGTTCGGCCCTCAAGGACGTGAGCGTCCCTGAACTGCTGCGCGCCCTCGGCACCTGGGCGCCGGAGCCGCGGCCGCAGCCGGCCGATCCTGCGCCGATTTTCCCCGAGAACGGCAAGGTCGCGGGGTTCGTCTTCAAGGTGCAGGCCAACATGGACGCCAACCACCGCGACCGCGTGGCGTTCGTCCGGCTGGCTTCCGGCACCTTCAAGCGCGGCATGAAGCTCCGCAACATGCGCACGGCCAAGGAGCTGACCGTCGCCAACCCGATGTTCTTCTTCGGCCACAACCGCGAGACGGCCGACGAGGCCGTGGCCGGCGACATCGTCGGCATCCCCAACCACGGTACGCTGTCAGTCGGCGACACGCTGCTCGACGGGCTCGGCCCGCTCAAGGTCACCGGCATCCCGAATTTTGCCCCGGAAATCATCCGGCGAGTCCGCCTCACCGACCCGATGAAGTCGAAGCAGCTCGGCAAGGCTCTGTCCGACCTCGCGGAGGAGGGCGTCGCGCAGGTCTTCCGCCGCATGATCGGCGCCGACTGGATCGTCGGCGTCGTCGGGCAGCTCCAGCTCGAGGTGCTCGCCTCGCGCATCAACAGCGAATACGGCGTGCCGATCTCGTTCGAGAGCGTCGGCTACGAGATGGCGCGCTGGGTAAAGGCCGAGGACAAGAACGAGCTCAAGCGCTTCGTCGACGCCAACCGGTCGGTGCTTGCCGAGGACAAGGATGGCGAGCCGATCTACCTCGCGCAGAGCAGCTGGTACCTGCAGCGCATGCAGAAGGACTGGCCAAAAATCCAGTTCTTCGCGACGAAAGAGCGGGCCTAGCTGAGCCCTATCGCCATCGCCTTGTAAGCGACGAGCGCCGGGATCATCAGCAGCGCCACCAATGCCGCCGAGCGGTAGCGGCCGGCGAAGTAGAGCAGGGTGGAGACCGCCGCGAACGCCAGCGCCGCAAGGCCGCCGCCGACCCACGCCGCGGCCATGTCGGCGGTGAAGTGCGCGCCCTGCTCGACATGGAGGCGCAGGATTTCGGCGAGCGAGCGGGCGGCCGCGAGAAGCTCGATCAGGATCGCGGTTTGCGCCAGGCGGTGGGCGGTGAGCTGACGGAAGAGCCCAACGGAAAAGCTGGTCACCAAAACCTCCTATTCCAGACTGATGAGTTGCGGCAGGCGCTCGAAGACTTCGTCGAAGATGGCGCGGAGCGATGAGGGGCCCGGTGTCCGCAGCCACTCCTCGGCGGTCACCTCGAACACCGACGTCAGCGTCGCGGCGAGAATTTCGGCATTGAAGCGGCTGCCGATGAACGGCGACTCCATCAGCATGTTGGCAAGGTCGCGGCGCATCCGGGTCATGCCGGCGGCGCTCGCCGCACGCAGCCCCGCGGTGCTCAGCGTCAGCCGTGAGCGCTGGCGGATGCGGGCGGCATCGTCGGCGTAGATGATGTCGAAGACTTCGATGAGGCCGTGCCGCACTGCGGCCAGCGGTGGCTCCACCGCAAGGCGCTGGCGGATCGCCGCATAGATCTGGGGATCGTACTCGTCCCACAGCACCAGCTGCTCCTTGGTGCCGAACTGCCGGTAGACGGTCGGCGGCGAAACCTCCGCCGCCGCCGCGATATCCTCGACCGTCACCGCGTCGAACCCGTGCTTCTCGAACAGCTCGAGCGCGGCCGTCTGTATCTGGCGCATGGACCGGAGCCGCCGCGGCGGGACGTCGATGGGCGGCAACAATGTGATAGTGTCTCTCATATTGAGAGTGACTATCATTTCGGCCGCGATATCGTCAACAGTCGAAAGGCGCCCTTCGGACGGGCGCCGGGGCTAGGCCGTCGGCCGCAAACTTGCCGCCAGCTTCTTCGGCGCCCGGAACCGCCACGCATCGGTCAGCCGTTGCGTCAGCTCCTCGTCCGAGATGGCGCTCATCCGGATCAGCAGCCACGTGGTGCCCTTGTAGTGGTCGGTCTCGTGGTAAATCTCCGGCGCCACCTGCAGCAGCATCTCCTTGAGATCCGGCGGCAGCGGCATCGACGCATCCCCGTCACCGCGGTTACCGACGAACTGCTTGCCTGCGACCTTAAGCGATGGCTTGCCGTAACTCGTGCCCAGTTCGACCTCGGGCAGGGCGGCTGCCGTCGCCAGGCGGTGGCACCGGGTGACGACATCTTCGAGATTGCTGGTCACAGCTGACGGTAGATCGCTCGCGGCATGGGCAGGTTCTCGTAGTAGAGGCCGCGATTGCCGAGAATGGCCGGATCGCCGTTCTGGAGGCGGTGAAGCTCTTCCTCGGAGGACACCTTGAGGATGCCCATGCCCCATCCGCCCTGCGGATCGGCGACGGGACCGAAGATCAGCATCTTGCCCTCGTCCTGGAGGCCGCGCCAATAGACCTGGTGGCGGAACATCATCTCGCGCTCCTCGGCCGACATGTCCTGCATGAAGCTCGGCCGCTGGCTGCGCAGCCGCGCGAGG
>Ga0068853_100000326_pt1 | contig 33305 bp, 31 predicted proteins | sample KBSCornC32_FD_65655 | JGI IMG/M metagenome (GOLD analysis project Ga0068853, IMG submission 65655) | Corn rhizosphere microbial communities from Kellogg Biological Station, Michigan, USA - KBS Corn C3-2 | ecosystem: Host-associated > Plants > Roots > Rhizosphere > Soil ... | reverse complement strand
CGCAGGGCGGCCGCGGCGACTCGGCGGTCCAATGGTCTGCCTTTGAAGCATCGCGGTCAATCGCCAACGAGGGGCGCTCGGCGCCGTTGCGGATCACCGTGCCCGCCCCCCGATGAAGACGTCATCCTCGATCCTGACCGCCACAAGGCGCGTCGTTCCGGACGGAAAATTGTGCCTGGGTAATTTGATGGACCGAAATGATTGTCGAGCGTCAATTATAACGAGGCGACTCGCGCCGGCGTGACGCCAATGCCGTTAAGGCTTATAACCAGCGATCACGAAGTAGTCAGATGGCAGCCAGGATCGATCCCTCCTTGCCGGAGCGGGAGCAACCGGCAGACGCTGAAACGAGAGCCCCTGTTCCTCCGGGTCCCTCGCCGAGCTTCGATCCGGCGGCTGCCGCCAATTCCCGAAAAGCCGAAGGCGCCAAGGGACAGGATTTCTGCGACAGGCTCGTCTCCGGGCTGAAGAATGGCGATCCAGCAGCAACAACGATCGCCTGCACTGTTCGCAATTTGCTCCATCCGGGAAACGGTCGCTCGGTACTTGTCGACGATTATTACAGGCTCGCCAGCACGCTCGACTTGTCCCCTTGGGACATGGAGCGGCTTTATCAGCTGGTGGCTCCTGCCGCCGAGAGTGCCGATGCCCCCATCGCATCCGATTTCGGTTCCATGGAAGAAATGGAACGTTTCAAGGTGGCGCTCGAGGCCGAGACCCCGATCGGTCAGATCGTTGCAATGAGCGCTTATTTGAGAAGCGACACCGCCTAGCTCGTCCGCAGCAAAGCCGCCGGTCCGGACTAGAGCGCAGCTTCGTCTAGCGTCGAACGCGATGAAATTTAGAAAGAAGCCGCCCGGTCAGGTTCGGCGATCACCGTTGTCGATCGGTTGCAGGGCGATCTTTTCCGAGGGTAGTGCTCCTTCCAGCTGGATCTGCCTCAGGACCGCCGGCGCAACCGGCTCCTCGAAGCGGATGCCGCATTGGTCCCCCTTGACCCAGACGACCCGGCAAAGGACCTCCAGAGCGCCGGCCCGCAACAAGCCGGTGCAACCCTTGGGCGGTAGAGGCGAGCCCCTGAGCTTTGCTCCCGACTGCGAGATGTCGGCCAGCTCGGCGAACTGATAGGCATTCATGGTCACGATCGAGGCTTCCATGGAAACCGGCGCTCGCTGGGCGCGCAAGCGTCTGAAGGTCCGTGCCGGTCCTAATGCATTCATCGTCGCAATTCCCTGCCGCCTGGCCACATCCGGCCCGTCGTGATGGCACCTGATCTTTATAGCGCTTTGTGTAGCCAGAGGGTTAAACGCCCGCCTTATTTCCATGCATGGCGCAAAGACCAACGCTCCGCAGCGCAACTCCAGGTCAACGTCCTGCGAAGCTTGACTCCCGTACGGCTGCGGCCTTTCCTGAGCTCGCTCGGCCAGGTGGGGGATTTGCCATGCGTTTTCCGGGCATCTTTGCGCTCGCGCTTCTTGCGCTGGCCGCGCCGTTTCCGTCATTTTCGGGCAATCCGGCTGCCGCAAGGCCAAGGCCGGCCGGCATTTGCGGACCGGACTCCTACATCAAGTCGAGCGGTCACTGCGTTCATCGGCCCGTCCGCGCACCAAAAGCGCCGCCCGGCGCAAGCGCCCGCTGCCGCGATGGAACGTACAGCTTCAGCGAGCATCGCCGCGGCACCTGCAGTCATCACGGTGGCGTCGCCCAGTGGCTGGGCTAGCCCGTCCGAACGCCCGGCTCGCCGAAAAGAAAATAACCGCGGGGAACAGCTCGTCGCCGCCGGGCGAAGGGCCGCGCGGCGGGCAGGACCAGGGAGCTTGAATCACCTTCGACGCGGCCGGCGAAAGATCCGCGCGCGACAAGGTGGTGCTAGGCGCTGCCGGCAACGGCTTTCGCTCGCACGGAATCAAATTGCGCTTTTAGCTCCGGTTGCAGCTTCGCCGCCGCGGCGTCCGCGCTTCTCATTGCCTCCCCAGTGCCGAGGGCGTCTCCGAGAGCGGCCAATGAGGCCGCTCGCGCGAGATGAAGCTGTGCTGCGTCCAATGGTCTCTCTCCATTCGCCGCAATGATCGCGCATGGTCCAAGCCCGATCGAGAATCGCCGATCGCATTGGCGACGATCGCGTTCAAATAATGTGCCCCTTCGGCGTTGATCCAATTGCCGCACTTGAGCCAGTATCCGAGGCTCGTTTCGGCCGAAAGCCGCATCAAATCATTCTCGTCCGCCGTTCGGGAAGACAGCTCGTGGAGCTCCCAGGCCATGTTGTTGCTGGTAGCGGCAATGATGCGGTCGAGGCGTGCGCTATCACCGAGCACGTCGGCAAGATGCAAGGCCCGGCGATAAAGCCGTCCGCCCTCGCGAAGACGGTTTGAGGCGACCAATGCGTCGACCAGCATGAAGCGCACGTCCAGGGCAGCGCCGAAGCCCTGGCCTGCGGCTTCGACATAGGACAATTCGAAGTCCGCGGCGTCGACCGGCTCGCCGGCGAGGATCGCGGCGACGTAAAGCCGGGCCCAGACCATTGCCGTTTCCAGGTCAGGCACATGCCGGGCGCTGACCCGCTTCCCAAGGACCAGCGCGCGTTTCCAATCGCCCAGATGCTCCCCGATGGTATGAACGGCGATGTCGAGAAAAGGCGCGAGCAACTCCGGCGCCACGCCCTCGTCGGCCGCCTGCTCGAGTTCAACCGCCAACCGCTCGCTTTCCCGGTCATGATACGCCCAGCCCTGCTCGATCAATCGTTCCAGGGAGCTAGATCCATCACGATCGCCCATTCGACTTTCTCCCAAGGGGCCGACGAAGGAAGGTCGGCTATTTGCAAGTTTAGCGAAGTCAGTCAGGTTCTTTCGGGTTCGATCCGACACGAGTCGAGCTAGGGGGCCTATGCTAAGAATGTTGCTCGTTGTCGCCATGGCGATCGCAGCCCAAGGCGTCGCGGCCCAGTCCAGCGTGAAGTGGACGCCGCTCAACGCTTCGAGCCGACAACAGTCCGAGCAGCGCGCACCCGGACCGGCGCCTGTTACTCCAACGGTCACGACCAAAGCCGTTCCGTCTACAGAGGATTCTGCAGCAGCGGCCATCCCGGAGAATCTGGCGCTGCTTCGAGGCAAAAAGGTGATGGTCGGCCGGATCGCCCTTTGCGTGCCGAATAGCTTTCAGCCAAACCTCGCTTACGCCGGAAAAATCGCCACCGTCGTAGGGTTCAAGGCCAACCAGACACTCAACAGCGTAAACCTCGCAATGCTCCCGCCAGGGACTCGTGCGATGATGCAGAACATCAAGATGGGAGGCGTTCTCCTTCTGCAATTCGAGGACGGGACCAAGCTCGATACTTGCGCGCCGCAGGGATCCAACCAACTTTCGCCCAATCTCGAGCTGGCGCCGGGCGAGACGATCCCCGCGGATTCCGTCGCCTCGAATTCCATGCCACCCACGATGACTGGAGACGCGCCGGCTAGCGCTCCAGCGACCATAACCGCGTCGGCCCCACAGTCCTGTCCTCTCGCGCTCGTCAAGGTATCGGCTGGCGACAGTTTCGGGCACATGCTTGTCGACACGCTCACGACAAGCGAGCTCCAGCGGCAAATCGACGAGGTCAATCACGGCGGCGTCGGCAAGCATTATCTCGACGTGCAGGTTCGCAACGACTCCGGAAAGCCCGTAAGAGCGTTCGAATTCTCCGCCGTCTATGCGAACAGCATGGGCGACGAAGGCGCTTCGGCAACCTTCGACTCACAGAACGACAAGTCGATCAAAGCCGGCTCCGTCTACAAGATCTCGGCCATGGACCGCGACCTCCTGATCCAGAATGGCCGCGGCGAAGTTATGGTCTATGTCTCACGCGTCAGGTTCGACGATGACAGCCTGTGGCTGGACAACGGCAGCCGCTCCTGCCGTTTGAAAGCGTCATTCAGGTAAGCGGAGCGGGAGTTTCCCTAACTTCCTCGTAACCTGCTGCAAGTATTAGTCTTTCTGCGAAAGCCAGGTTGTTGACCCCACATTCAGCCCCACAAATCGTGTAGGATTAAGTGAGACTCCATGAGGAGATGACGGATGTGAACGGCTCGAACAGGCAGGATTAGAAGCGCTACTTTGTTCGCGCATTGTCCGACCGGCACGGCTTCAGCATCGCGGGCACCCGGCTCAGTCGCGTCCTCCGCGCTTGAACAACCCCGACCAGGTGGCTATCGCGAGCGACAGGACTATCCAGCCAGCAATCTGGAAGACCACCAGGGCCGCCCGATAGGAAGCGAGTTCTCCAAAAAATTGCCAGCCGCGGATGCTTCGCCCTGCGCGAAGCCCCGACACGCCATCGCCCGTTCCGAGGACACATGTCTTATCATATCCGAGGTCCACGATCGGGATCATGAGGTCGGCTGATGTTAGCAGTGGGTCGAACGACTTCGGGCACTGGACTTGTCGGGTCTCGGTCGACGCATTCGCGACCAGCAGTCCGCGGTCGTCGAGATAGCTTAGCCCTGCTGCGCCGGCGAGCCAGAGGGCTAAAATAGTCGCCGCTGCGCTGCGCCCGCTGAGGCCATAACCAAACAGCGCCCCGAATAGCCACGACCAGGCGCGTCCGATAGGGGTGGGACGAAGCCGTCCTTCGGCAGCGAAAGCGTCGATCAGAGTTAGGCGGGAAGCCTCGAACAGGCCCTGGTCCTTGAGCGCTCGCGCAAGCTGGCGTCCGGGCCTTGGCGACCGCGGATCATAGCGCCGGGCAAGCCAGGCCCTTCGCCAGCGGCGGATTGTGGAGGGGTCGTCGCCATCGCTTCCAGATGGCGTCTTCAGCCTCGCATAGTTGAAATTGTCGAGGCCAAGCCCGGCTCGTCCCGCTCCCCAGCCGTCCTCCGTATGGTCGATGCGGTCGGCAAGAAGCGGCGTCGCCGTTCCGCCAAGATCGATACGGGAGGGCGCTTCGGCCTCGAGGCGATCGGCTTCGAGCTGCCGCTCGATGGCGATGTTCGTGAATTCGAGCTTGCTGTTCGCCTTCAGCTTCAAGTGATGCCAGGCGAGGCTTCCGACGCTTGCGGCGTCGGCCGTCACTTGGCCATGCACTTCGCACCAAACTGGCTCAGCACAGGTCGCCGCGGCCAGCTGAAGCTTGCCTCCGACCCGAACGCGCCGGAAATCGATCGCAACCTTTCCGGGATTGAGGAAGCGTGAGGAGTTCAACTGGAGATCGCCCTCTACGCGGCAGTTCGCGCCGTTCAGGGATCCGTAGATTTCAGAATGGACGAGGGTGATCTGGTCCGCCGAGATGCTCGTCAGAATAAGATCCGCCGGGGCAAAGGCCGTTCCGACGTTCACTCGTACCAATGTCAGGTCGCCGCCGATCCTTGCTCCGATTAGGCGAACCTCGCCGGCGAAGCTTGCCGGGCGCTCCGGACTCCCCTCGATGATGATGCCTGAACCAACTTCAAGCGCCTGACCGAGCAGAGCCAACTTTGCATCCGGACGGACGCTGATCATCCCAACCTGGATGGCCGAACCCACACGAGTTCCATTCATCCGGATGTCGCCGCCCTCGATGGCAACTTGCTCGAGACGAAGGTCGGACCGGATATTAGCAAATGTGAAATCGAGCAGGGCATCGTCGGCATGCGCATAGGATTCCGGCACGTCCGCGGATCGCTGAACCGGCGTGCTCCTTTTGCAGTGCAATCCCTGCACGCTAATCGCTGCCGCTTCGGTATTGTCGAGCCTGACCGGGCCGTCGGCGACGAGGTCGTAGAGCGCGATCTGTTGCGCGATCCGTGCCTGCCGAAGAGAGAATGCGCTTTCGGGGCCGCGGAGCTCGAGCATCGCGCATCGAACGATCCCATCGACTTTGCACAAGTCCGCCAAGACCCCGCCGAGGATCGCGGTTGTGCAGCCTTCATTGCCAAGCATGAGGTCGCCTCCGATCGAGGCGCCGTGGAGGATGAGAGCCGGCCCGGGCGCGGAGATCGCCGCATCGTAAATCTGAACCTGCCGGCCGACTACAGACGATCCCAGACGAACGGCACCCGATGCCTCGAATTGCGATTCGTCATCGTTCGAAAGTCCGCTAAGGTCGAGCGTCTCTTTCACCACCAGCTGGTCGCCAACGAGCGCGGGTCGCCCACGTCCGTCGATCTGAGCGGCCTTCATCGTCAGGGAACCAAGCTTCGCAGAAGCGAAGACGATGGTTCCGGCGGCCTGGAAACGTTCGGTTCCTTGACAGAGCCTTGCCTGCCCACCGATCTGCGCTCCGTGCAGATCGAGGGCTGTTGCGGGTTCAGAATGAGAATCGTCGAGGTTCGCTCCGTCGAGGCGCAGGTCGGCGCCGACAGTCACCCGCTGTGCCTTGAATTCCCCGGAAGTCCGAAGGTCGCGCGCATCGATCTCGCCGCCAATTTCTGTATTCGAAAGGTTGATCGCTTCCATGCGATCGCCATCGTCGAATGTGGACTCGTGCAACGACAGCATTCCGCCGACGCGACACCCGTCCATTGCCAGCCAGGTCCGGCATTCCACGACCTCGAGAATGACGTCGCCGTCGACTGCCGAGCGGCTCAGATCGACAAACTCGAGGGAAGAGCGGGCGATCATCAGGTTGCGCCAGCGAGACCCTCGGCTTCGAAACCCTCCTGCGACGCGGCAATTGAGGATTTGAAGGCGTCTCGGCCGGCCTTCGTCGCCGACCGCATCGAACGTCAGGTCGCCAATGATCTCCGCGCCGACGATCGAAATCGCAGCCGCTGCCTGTCCCGATGCCATGGCGCTGACAAGCGCGGCCGAGATCTGCCCGCCCGGCACCTTTGCACCCGCCCAATCGACGGACATGCCGCGCGCGACGGCCGTAATTAGTTCGTCAAGAGACGGCGCCGGACCACGATTCATAACCCCGATTTGAGCATGAACAGGCAGAGAACGGAACCGGCAACTCAAACCTGAAACATTCGCACGTTAATGTGGTGGTGGCGCGCAAATGTTTTATGGGAAATCCGGGGCGCTCAAATTCCCATAATGACATTTGGAAGTTTCGGCAGCCGAAAACTTCCCACGCCCCAAGCAGAAGCCGGATCGGTGTCGGCGCCCGCTGGTCCTTATTCGGCGCCCCGCTGCCGTTCGCAGCAGTGAGACTGCTATTGAACAGGGCGGCCAACGTCAGCGACGGAGGGATTATCACCTTCCCCGTAGGCAGTTGATCTTCCTACGGTTTCTCAAACCACCCGGCTGCTTCCCCACATTCTTACCCACGTCAGGGGCCGGAAACCACCGGATAACGGCGGATTATGACGGACTGGCGGAAGTTGTCCAGCACAGTGATCGTGCGATCTGCCTGATAGCTTCTTCGCGGTTTCGAACCGGTCAAGTGGAGTAAGCGGCCGGTCACTTCGGCTACCGCTCGCCGATTGACAACGGCGGAGCTACCGGCGTCACCGCTGTCGCGTAAACCCAGGCCTGTGCAAGCTGGTTCGAAAGGGGATCTCGGAAGACGACGAGCCGCCACCGTCCCTGAGCCCGGGCAATCGCCACCTCCATCCCCTTTGCTGCTTTCAGCACCACCTCGCCGTCGCGCCTTGGCCTTCGGCGAAATGTAGCGTCTCGCGTCAATTCTGCCCGAGGCAAGTTGGCGACATAGCGCTGTTCACCCTCGGCCGTGACTTCATAGTAGTGCCGAGCTTCTTCCTGCAGCTGATCGACTTTCTCATTTAGCTGCGCGAACGCGGCCTTATCCTGTGGGCTTTGAGTTGGTTGCTGAGGGATCAGTGAGTAGAGCGACAGAACGCCGGTAACGAAGCTGATAAAGCCAACCAGGCCCATTCGTTGCAGCTCCGCGATAGTGTTCGGACCGAGTTTCGTCAGGAAGCGCAGGAGGACAACGATCAGCGATTCGTAGAGGCGCGCGCCCTCCTCATCGGTTGGCGCTTCGGCGATCGCTTCGGCGATCCGCTGCGCCTCCATCACCATTTCCGCCGTGATGGCGGTCGGCGATTGTGCCACGCTATCGCTGGCACGAAGCGTCGCAATATCGACCATCAACATACGCTCGGCGATCGCGCCGAACATCGACATCCGGGGAAGGGTGTCGGCAATTATTCGTCTAAAACTGTCGTCTGCCGATGCCGCCGCGAACGCCGCACCGACGAGCGAGCGGTTCGCATCAAACGTCTTCACCGTGTCGAGGACACTGCTAAAAAACCGCCGTTGCTCTTCGACGAGACCGGCATGCCGCTCGGCAATTCCACGAGCCGTTTCGGTGACCGACAGCGCCCAAGCCGTGCTGGTGAGCGTTTTGAAGGCTTCACGCTCCTTCCGGTCCCGCTCAAGAACGTCCATCACACCCTGATATGCTCCATCATCGAGGCCGCGCAGCAGCCTCTGATGCTCGGTCGCCTGGCGGATCGCCTCAGCGATCGCACCGCCGCCAAGCACGTTGCGGAAAAGTGCCGCGCGCTCGCGCTCCTCCCGCAAGAAGCTTTCTGCGGCGGTTTCCGGAAATCCAAATCGGCTGTTTCCCATGAATTCTAACTTGTCAGATCGCCACGCGCTGCGCGACTATGATTTGGCGCACTATGAGCCGGCGGGCCCGTAGCTCTAACTCGGACGGCCGCCAGGCAACGCAGCAGAACCTCCGCGAAACGAATTTCCTTGACATGTTAAGTTCCCAGGCCTCAAATGAGGACGGAAATATTAACACGGACCGCGGCAAATGATCATCCACCAAGAGGAAATCTACATCGCGCCGCGGCTCGCGCAGCTCGAAGCCCCAAAATCGGCCTTGCTCGAGGTGGTTCGCGCTGCAGTCGGCGGCAGGCGGAACTGCACCGGATATCATCCCTTGAGTGCGGGCGGATTGCTATCGTGGATCGAGGGCACCGCTCAACTGCGCCGTGTTTTCGTGCCGCTTGGATGGGAAATTTGTCGCCGCGACAATATCGAGTCGGTCTACAACGCCGATGCAGGCATCAAGATCGTCTTCCAGAATGCCGAGCGCGCTGGCGATCCCTTGTTCAATCCGGTGGCGGTTTCAAAGAAGGGAGCCGGGTCTGCGCGCGCGGTCCAATTGGGACAGTACGAGCTATTCCCCGAGGACAAAGAAAAGGAAGTTGCTGAGATCACTGCATCGACGTGGGTTCTGTTTGTCTACGCTGATGGCGATGACGTGCGGGCAGAACTGTCCTGTCCGATTGCAATCAACGACGAGCAATTCGACGGATTTCACGAGCGCATTCTGCTCGTCCAAAAAGGCGAATGGGATGGTCCCTCACCGACAGCTGATGATGGTGAGCCGCCAGCCGATTACGGCGTGACCATCTCTCGCAAGGGCTGAAGGTTGTTGTTCAACCCGCAGCGACTGATCCTTGGCCGTAAGCGGCGCAAGCTTACGGCTCGCGCCCTAGCGACCGCGATTGGTGTTTCGCCGATTACGATCTCACGCCTTGAGAATGGTGCAAACGAGCCCGAGGACGAAACCATCGAGGCAATCGCCGCTGCCTTATCGTTTCCGAAGACGTTTTTCTTCGGGGAAGATCTCGATGAGCTACCAGCGGAAGCAGCAAGTTTCCGCAGCCTCTCTTCGATGACGGCGAAAGAAAGAGACGCCGCGCTCTCGGCTGGCGTCATTGCATATATGCTTCACGATTGGGTCGCCGAGCGGTTCAACCTTCCACTCTGTGAGGTCCCTTATCTAGGAGGAGAAGCAGGACCTGAGAGCGCCGCACAGATTGTGCGGGCAACCTGGGGGCTAGGCCAGGCGCCAGTCTCGAACATGGTCAAGCTGCTGGAGTCCAAAGGAGTTCGCGTATTCTCGCTCTCAGAGGACACCAAAAATGTCGACGCTTTCTCGTGCTGGCGCGACTGCGTGCCATTCGTCTTCTTGAACACTTTCAAGTCCACTGAGCGGAGCCGGTTCGACGCGGCGCACGAGTTGGGCCACCTCGTTATGCACAAGCATGGAGCGCCCCAGGATAGTCGCGAGGCCGAAAGCGAGGCCGATCGATTTGCATCAGCTTTCCTTATGCCCGCTGATGATGTCTTGAGCAGAATCCGGTCGGTTCCGGATCTAGACAGTCTCATCCAAGCCAAAAAGCGATGGGGCGTATCCGTCGCAGCGCTAGCTTATAGGCTTCACAAGCTTGGCATTACCCGGGAATGGCAAAACCGGAGCCTCAACGTGGAAATGTCGAGCCGTGGATATCGACGCCAGGAACCGGAAGGGCTGGAGCCCGAAGCTTCTGCGTTGTGGCCGCAAGTTTTCTCGACGTTGTGGCGTGAGCGCGTCACCCGCGATCACGTCGCCGTGCAGCTGCACGTGCCCGCACAAGAGCTCGATGACATCCTCCTCCATCTCAGGAGTAACGCATCGGGCAACGGCGATTCGGACGCCGGCATTCGCTTGGTCTAATTAGCCGCTGACCGGCCGCGACAAAGGGCATCTATAATGGGTTTGAGGCCTTACGCAGCCTTCCTGCTCTTCCTCGGCTCATACCTGCCGCTGAGCGTCATTTTGCTTGTACAAAACTTCAAGTACGAACTCTGGGGCACTCCTTTATGCTGGTCGCCCTCCAGCACATGCTTAATGCCACTTCGGCAACCGATTCTGAGTCTCTCCTTCGTTGCAGTGTGCTTCGCGTGTTTCCTTTTCACCCTGGTGGTCCTGCGAGCGATCAAACCTCGGCAATCTATCGAGGTACTGGAGTCCAAACACATTCCAGCGGACTTGATGAACTATGTGCTGCCGTACGTCGTCGCGTTCATGGGAATCGATTACAATGACATTGGGAAGTTCATCGGGTTCTTAGTGTTCCTATCTTGGATGTTCCTTGTCACCTTCAAGTCCGAACGGGTAATCATGAATCCGGCACTGTCGGTCTTCGGCTGGAAGCTTCATGAGATCAAATACAGGTCTCCCGGTGGGCAAGTCGTACTCACATCGATGGCACTTTATGACTCCGCGTCTATGCTTGCACCATCTCAGACCTATAAGGCTCAGAGCGTGCAAGACGTCTTGATCATCAAATAGCGGAGGAAAACTTTGACTGCGCTGCAAACCTTCAAAAACTTCGATGTTCTCGGCGGCTCACTCAATCTCTGGACCTTCAGGAAGTCGCAGCGACAAGGGGTGCCGGCGCCTACATTCACGGGGCACTGGGTTGGCATCACGTCCACTCTCGAGCAGGCCCTTAAGAATGCCATTGTCGAAGCGCGCGACGCGATCACCGAAACGATCGAGTATGATCTGCTGGCGCAAAACAACGAGGGGAGCGCCCTCACACTAACGCTAGTAGAGACTCATGGCGACTTGATTGTCACAGCTGCGCAGGATGAGTTGCCGAGCAAGAAGGCCGACAAATTGAAGGACCTGCAGAACACGTCCTTTTACTCCGTGAAAATCGTGAGCAGTGGTCAGACCCTGCATGCCATCGCGCGGGCCAACGACTCCTGGAAATCTCGCAAGGCGGGCGGGTTGCTCCCCGTCGTCTTCTCCGACGAGGAACTTGAGCTAGAAGAATCACCGGCGTTTACGCTGTCCAAATACTTCGATTTTTTCATCGTCGAAGACGACGTGCTGATCTCTGACAAGGCCGCGTTCGAGAGCGTGTTGAACTACAAGCAGGCGCACGCCGACGAATTCCTCGCTTTGCAGTCGGAGCCTGAGTTTACTGGCGTGTTCAGCGACATCTCCGAGATCGTAAATTATGTCGGCAGCAACAAGATTCAGCTTCGCCGCGCGGTCGCAATTCGGCAAAAGGGTCATTACAAAAATGCCGCGTTTATGAACGCGTTGCGCTCCGATCACACGCAAGCTGGACTTACTATCAACTATGACCCGGCGGGCCGCATAATTCCGTCCGAAGCGACTTGCGCCGATATCTTTCAAGCGCTTCTGGATCACAGATTAATGTCACTCTTCTCGAAGAAGAACTACGACGTTCCCAGCACTTCAGCGGTGTGAAACTGGTCCCGGCCATCACCCCGCATGCCTATGAAGAAAGTCAGTCAGCGACGTGACTGGAATGAGGGTAATCGTCCCGACTTTGATGATCTCGATCTCGCCGGCCGCGATTAACTCGTAAAGCTTGGAACGCCCAATGCCGGTAAGCCGGCAAGCATCAGGAACGCGAACGGTGATTGGCACCGGCCGATGTATCTCGCCGGGCGCCAAATGTTCAGCCATCCTTCGACCTCTCTCTAGAGAACGCAGCGGCAATCGGAGATTGATCGGGCCGAGCCAGTCTTCGGCCAACTGTCTCAACGAACGCACGATATCGCTGCAGTCCAAGCTGGCCCGTTTCAGTTTCGAAGGGCGGGTGGTGTGCGACGAGAGTGAGCTGATGCTGCACGAATGTGCCGAGCGCTTCGGCAATAAAGTCGAGCTTGCGGTCGAGCTGCTCATCGGCCTTGCTCAGTCGGTCGAGGCGGAGGCCGAATCTTTCGTCGAGCTCTGTCGCTCCGCGACGTTCCAGCCATGCGCGGAAAGCATCGGTGAGGATCGCAGTCTTCGATGACCCTGGTTCTGCGGCCAGCGCTTCCAGCTTCTCCGACAAGTCGTCGGGTAGATAGAATTGGTGCCGCGTCTTGAAGGTCTTCACGCCGCTAATTCTGGTGTGGAGCACGGGCTAACGGCAGATGCCGACGGTCGCACGTCGGTGCTGTTCGACGAATCTCCATCAGATCTCGGGTCCGGAGCGCTGCCGGCCGAAAGTCCAGGAGACATCCCTTCCCCGCATCATCCCTGAAACCTCTTTGCCGATCTGCCGCTCGAGCACTGGGCGCCACGGCACGAGCGTGAATTCGCGGGAGTTCTCGATCACTGCCATGCGCATCATTCCGACCTGCACCGAGCGCCGGTAGGTGCCCTCGATCGGGAGGCCGGGCTCAGCCTCGACGAAGTGGCTGCCGAGCTCACGCGAGAGCTGTCCGGCGATACGCTGCAGCTCGCGGCGCCTAAGGATTTCGAGCCGGTCCGGCCTGTCGGCTAGGCCCTGCTCCATCAGCCACTGCCGCCGTCGACGCATCGCGTCCGCGACCTTTGATCCGAAACTGCCGGATGGTCCATGTGCGGCCGCGGCGGCCGCTTCCTCGTCGAGCCAGGTGACGCCATTGTGCGCCGGCATCTGCTCGAGTGCGATCGCCGCAAGCGGTTCAATCCGGACCGGCTCGCGAGTAGCTCGCCCGCGCTCGTATTCGAGCGCACGCTCGACATGATCGGCGGCGACCTTCCAGGTGCCGTCCGGCTCACGCTCGACGCCGCCAGTGGATCTGCGGATCGCTTCCAGACGCCTGACATGCGTTTGCACAAACCGCTCGCTCGCGGTTGGGTCATGCCGGAAGTGGATGTTCTCGCTGTAGCGGCCGCCGTTCGCGGCGGCGATCTCGGCAACGGTGCGGTCGACGTCTCGGACGACGACTGGCGCCGGGCTGATCCGCACGATTGCGCCTTCGCGCCCTTGCTCATTTCCAGCTGGCCCCAGTTCAACATAGTGAGCCCGACCGTCGATGCCGTCGACGATCAGATACTCGCGCCCGGCCTGCTCGTCCGACAAGCCGCGAGCGGCGATCCGTCCGATCAGCGGCTGTGCGTCCGGACGGGCAAGATCGTAGATCGCGTAATCGGCGGGCGAGGCGGCGAGCTCGCGCGCCCGGACTTCGCGGTCCAGCGTGGCGATGATGTCGCCGCGTTTGCCCATGGCCCTGAGGATCGGCTCCATCTCATCTGCCAGACGCCATCGGCCTTTTCGCTCCTCGACGGCGAGCCCCATGCGGCCGAGCGTCGCCAGCCGACCCGCCCGAAGGCTCTGCTCGTTGCTGTCGAGATTGTGCGGTGAGACCAGACCGTCGGCGTCGATCGCGCGCAACAGGCGCCGGTCAATGCCGGTGAACCGCTCCTGTTCGATCTCGCGAAGGTTGGCGCGCATGATCTCGAGCTCGGTGCGCGGACCGAGGTCGAGATTCACGAGGTCAACGGCGCGCTGCCGGAGCCCTTTGGTGATGTACTCGCGGGCGATGATCAGGTCCTGATCCCGATCGTCCTTTCCGCGGACCAGGACGTGGCTGTGCGGATGGCCCGTGTTAAAGTGGTCGACGGCGATCCAGTCGAGCCTGGTTCCGAGGTCCTTTTCGGCGTCCGCCATCAGCCGTCTGATCATGGGTTTCAGATCCTGGTATTCGGCGCCGTCTTCCGCGGCGACGATGAACCTGAAATGGTGGCGATCGCCAGTGCCGCGTTCGAGGAACGCCTTGCCGTCGGCATCGTCGAGATCGGCAGAGTACAGTGTCCCGCGCTCGCCTTCGCGCGTGGTGCCATCACGCTGAAGGTAGCGGATGTGAGCGACCGCAGCCTTCCCGCCGCTGCCGGCCAGCCGCACGATTCTCGCCTTGACGACAACGCGCCGGCTGCGGGGTCCCGAGTGGCGGTTTGATGCGCCAAGAAGCCGGCCGCTCGCCGAACCGCGGCCGATGCGGCTGCCATCGAAGCGTCGCGCACGTTTGCCGGAGCTGCGCTTGGCACCGCCCGCCAGGTTGAGTGCTTTTCGGACCTGATGCCGGAATGGTCGGTCCTTTGCGATACGGCCAAGCCAGAGTTCAAAATCGTCGTCCGCCATCGCGCCATCTCACCGGCAAAAGTATCGATGAGGGGCGTGGGAGTTCAGCCTTCAAGGGCCTCCAAACTTGTCTCCCGCGCTAATGGCGGAAGTCCTCGGCTAATTGCTCGGGAGTCTCCCCGATGGAGACAGTTCGGGCATCGGCTGGACCTCATGCCTCCACAGAAAACGACGTGCAGACGCCATTTCTGTGCCGACCTGGAGGCACAGCTTTCATCTTGCTCTCCCCTGTCCCCTTCTTGCTTCATCCAGTCGAGCAACTCTGCAACACACAAGAATTGCGGAAGCAGCGTATGCGCGCCGCCCCCGCTTCAGATCATTCCGCGAACCCCGTCAACGCGCCGAAGCAAACGCCATTTCCGCCTCGCCACGATCCGAAAACTCGCGCACCCACAGCATCTCCACCGGATCGCCGTCACCATCGACGAGGCAGATTCCCGCGTGCCAGTGCCTGTGGAGAAAACTCAGGATCGCCATTCGGGCGAGCTCCTCGCCGGCGCCTTCCCCGTCGAAATCCATCGCGAAATGCTGCCCGAGATAATGCTCTTTCAGACGCGCATCCCAATGAAAATCGGCGGCTTCGGATTCTACGATCCGTTTCGCCAGAGCCTCGACATCGCCGAAGTAAAACTCTGCCTGGAGCTCGCGAACGAGCCGAGGAAACACATCGTTCGCAAGCGCTGAATCCATCGAATAATTCGTCATCGTCCGTCTCCTTTAACTTCGTCTTCCAAGCCGAAGACAAAGCGTCGGGAGCGGGCGGCGGAGCGGCTGTCAGGGACGCCAAAGGCGCCGCGAAGCGGGGCGTGGGGGAACCGATTTGCAAAAGCAAATTGGGGGGACCGCGCATCCTTGATCAGCCGCTCCGGCGCCCGCCACACTGGGCCTCTCACGAGAAGAACCCCTCCCCTCCCCGCTCCCTCAACTCGATCCCTTCACCTCACCGTCAAGCGTCCACGTCGGCAGAGAAAGAGCCCCGGCGACAGGCGCCGCCGGAGCTCGAAAAGAGGCCTCAGAAAGGAACGTCCTCGCCGTGCTCGGAATCGTCTTCGGCGCCTGATTCCCGCCGGCCGCGGCCGAGGAACTGGACGTCGTCGGCGATGATCTCATAGCCGTAGCGCTCGATGCCTTCGCGGTCGGTCCACTTGCTGTTGTGGATCCGCCCGCGCACCGAGACGAGCATGCCCTTGACCGCATGCTGGGCGATCACCCGGCCGAGGCCGTTGAAGCAGGTCACCCGATGCCATTCGGTGTCCTTGGCGGTGAAGCCGCTGGCATCCTTGTAGGTCTTGCCCTCGCTGTCGCGCCTGGGCCTGCTGGTTCCGAGGCTGAAGGTGGTGACGTCGGTGCCGCCGTTGGTCGTGCGGCTCTCCGGGTCGGCGCCGAGATTGCCGACGAGAAGGACGATGTTGGTCATGAACGCTCTCCTGCTTTGTCGCCGGGACCATCCCGATCGACAGCCCGAAGGAGGCGCGGCGAACATGGCGGAGCGCACCGCGGGGCGAAGCCCAAGGGGAACCCCCGGACAAGGCCGGCGCGGGCCGCCCGAAGGGCAACACGGGCCGAAGGCCGCGGGGTTGTGCTCAGCCGAAGCCGAGCCAGGAGGGGCTGGAGAAAGAGATCGGGGAAACTCCGGCGATCGGCAGGAACGCCGCCGACACCATCGAGCCTAAAGGGAAATCGCGACTGGAACCGCCTTCTAGGCCGCTTCGGACAGCTCCGCGATCCGCTGCTCGCAAAGCCCGCGAACGATCGACTGCAGCAGCTCGACCCGCCCCGAAAGCCAGGCGAGCCGATCTTCGCTGATCCGGTAATGACGCGAGTAACGGGCCTTCACATAGGCCTCGCGCAGCAATTCGTAGCAGCGCCGCTCGAACTTGGTCTCGCGCGGCCAGACCTCTTTCAACCGGGGCTCGATCGCCTCGGCAAGCTGGCGAAGCTGGTTCAGATTATGAGTCTTGGGACTGTAGAGGGTCCGCACCAGGAACAGGCAATGATAGAAACGCTCGGTTGCCTGGTGGAGGAGAAAGGCAGCTTCCTTTGTCCAGCCTCGTTGCCGATTATCGAGCGCATTTTCGAAGAAGCGACGCGCGCTCTCAAACCATTCATCGAAATAATCCTGCGTTTCCTTCAACGCCTCGGCCGCCGACAGCGGCTTCGGCTCGACGAACGGATGACCCGGCTCCTCGAACAAAAGGATTCCGTCTCGAAGAATGTCGATGAAGAAATAGCGCCCAAGCCGCAGCTTCTCGTTCACATCGTCAAAGCTGTGATAGATGAGGCTCACCGGCGTCCTGAGGTTCTTTCCCGACGCCAGTTCCTCGAGCAGTTTCTCCTCGGTGCTGGCCCAGAATTCCGGGACGTCGGTCAGCTCCTCGCGGTCCACCACGACCAGCAGATCGTAATCGGAATAATAGCGCCCGACCGGGTCCTCGACCCAGTCGCCGCGCGCATAGCTCCCGAACAAAATGATCTTCAAAAGCCTGCCACCGCGAAGCCTCGGCATGGTCCGGCGCGCGATCGCGAACGCGAACCCGTCGCGGACCTGCTCGACGACGAACTCGAGCTCGCGCCTCTTTCCTTCGGGCAGATCGTCGATGCTGCTGTTCATGACCGTCTCAACCTCGCGACAGATATGGCAGGACACAAGCGAATTCCTCCACTTTCGAAAAGCGGGGCGCCCGGCCGACGGGCCGGAGCCCGCCCGATCTGCGGCAATCGCCGCCCGATATCGAACGGCTCGACCGCTATTGCGGAACGGAAGCGAGCCGCGCCGAGCGCTTCGGATTGAGGCCGAGCGGGCCGCGCCGGTCGACCACCGCGACGCCCCGCGCCTTGGCGTCGATGACCAGCCGCTCGAGCACTCCATTGCCCGGGAAGGCGACGAGAAAGCGCGGCTTCAGGGCGAGCATCTGCTCGTTGCGCTTGAACCCGGCGCGCGCTCCGAGCCGCCGGTCGAGCGAGAAGACCAGCTGGGGAACCTTGCGCCGCTCGGCCCAGGAAGCGGCGATCCGGTCGGCGCCCTTCATGTCCCCGCCATGGACGAGAATCAGGTCGGCAACCCGCTCGCGCGCCTTGTCGAGCGTGTCCCAGACATTGCCGGCGAAGCGCTTGGCCTCGTCGGCGGTCGGGAAGGACAGCCGACCACCCGCGAAGATCACCGGGGTCCCCTGGGGGGTGCGCGCATCGCGCCGCGCCTCGGAGCGCGCCCGGAGGAAGTCGCGGGCATCGACCACCGCCGAGGTCAACGTCCGCGAATGGTTGAGCCTGGACCCGCCCGCGGGCCTCCAGGAAGAGCCGGTCTCGTGCAGGTAGAGCGCGGCGGCGGCCTCGCGGAGCGCCTCGAGGCCGATCATCGCCGCTTCGGCCGAGCGCGCCCGCTCGACCTGCTTTTCAAGCTCGGCGGCATGGACTTCGGAACCGTCCGCCGACGCGATCAGCGCCCGGATCTCGTCGGTCGCCCGGTCGATCTCGGCGCCGCGCCTGGTCGCCGCGCGATGGAAAATGTTGACGAACCCCCAGGCGAGCTCCTCGCCATCGCGCTCCAGCGCCGTATCCGGGAACAGAGCGAAGAGGTCGCTCCAGACGCCCGCGAGAGTCTGGGCCACGGCTTCGTCGTCGGGAAGATCGCGCGTGGGCGGCGGATCCAGGCGCTCGATGTTGAGATGGCCGAGCTCGAGCAAGGCAAGCTGGGCGGCAAAGCTGGTGTGCATTGATGGTCTCCTCTCCGCGCGCCGGCGGATGCCGGTGGCGGGCCCGACAGGACCGGCCAGCGCGGGCGGCCCGCACCGAGCGCGGCGCGAGGGGAACCCCCGGCCAAGGCGGGCGCGGGCAGCGCCGCATGAGCGGCGCAACACGGGCCGAAGGCCGGCGGGTTGCGGGCCAGCTCGCCGCCGGGCCAGGGCCCCGCCGGCACCGGAATCGCCGGCCGGACGAGATGGACGATCGGCGCCACGCCAATAGTGGCGCAAAGCGGAGCCGAGCATTAGTGCCGAAGGATGCTTACGATAGCCCTCCTGATCGTCTCCAACATCTTCATGACGCTGGCCTGGTATGGTCAGCTGCGCTTCCCGCACTGGACGGTCGGAACGGCCATCCTGGTCGGCTGGGGCATCGCCTTGCTCGAATATTGTTTCGCCGTCCCGGCCAACCGGATCGGCTACGCGCATGGCTTCTCCGGCGGCCAGCTCAAGATTATCCAGGAAGTGGTGACGCTCTGCGTGTTCGCAGTCTTTGCGACCGTGGTGTTGAAGGAGCCGATCGGCTGGCGTTATCTCGGCGCATTCGCGTGCATCGCCGGCGCGGCCTGCTTCATGTTCGCGGGACGGGCATGAGGGCGGTCATCGATCGGCAAAAACCGGCCGGCCGAAGCTCGCCCCGTGAATAGAGCTCAGTCGAGGATTACCGCCGGTCGCTGAGCTCCAGAGCGCGGTCGAGCCGCTCGATGGCGCGTGCAAGGTGACGCTCGACCCGGCGCACCGGGATTCGGAGCCGCCTCGCGATCTCGCCATTGGAACGCCGGTCTCCAGCGCTCAGCAACAGGATCTCGCGCTGTATCGGGCGAAGGCTCGCGAAGGCGCGAGCAAGCCTTTCGATGTCGTGGTGTTCGAGGTCGTCGTGGCCGTCGGTGCTTTCCATTGGGACTGCGTTCCTCGAGGGGCGCAGGTCGGGGGCGGCCGGGAAACCGGGCGGCAATCCGTTCCGGCTCGAGGCCGGCTGCAATTGCGGCGGATAGTGGGGAGTGCCTGCATCATCCCTTTGGGCAGTCCCTGTGGCCACTTGTCACTAGGTCCGGTCGCCGCCCCCGGCCTTCGCCGAGAGACGAAATGGGCGGCCGCCCGCGAGGACGGCCGCCCGGAAGAAGGGCCTCAAGGAGACGTCAGGCCGCTTCTTCCAGCTCGCGGGACTCGGCCGTCGGGGACAGCGCTTCCCCTTCGCCTTCCGGGTCGGCATCGGGCTCTTTCGAAGCCTCGCCGGCGCCGTCCGGAGTGGGCTCGGGCTCAAGGGCTGCGAAGCGCATCGGCTCGGGAACCCAGCCGAGCGCCGCCTGCTTGACCTCCGCGTCCGCAATGAAGTCGCCGCCGAAGATCCGCTCGCATGCCTGGGCGAGCTCGGCTTTCTTTGCCTTGGAATAAGGGCCTGCAAGCGCCGGACCGCCGACCTCGGTCAGCGCAGCGAGCGAGACGCTCTTCGGAACCCGGTCGAAATAATTGGCGCCGGTAGGCCTCCACCAGGCCGCGACATCGATTCCGAGGCGTTGCCCGAGATGGTCGTGGAACCCGCAGGCCCGACCCGGAAGGAGAGCGCTCGCCTCCAGGGTTCGAGCGACGGCGTGGCCGAGCCAGGCGAGGCGCGCCGATTCATCGAGCGCCCGGAACGCGTCGAAACGCTCGCCCCGAGTCCGGCCGCCGGTCCAGCTTCGATCGAGCGCTTCGGCCGCTCCGACCCCGGCCAAAGTCGCGCGGGCCTCGGGCGACTTGAAACCGAAGACCGGGTCCGAAGGCCGATTGGCGCTGAGCGTCGAGCCATCCTTTTCCGACGAATGGGTCTCGGCCCGGTCGTTCATCAGGAAGATCGCAAGGTCGAGCGCGAAGCGGGGTTCCGCGGCGACATGGACCGCGAGAATGTCGCGGCGCTGGATCGCAAGCTCGTCCACCAGCTGGCGCGGGAGCCCGGCAGGTTTCGCCGTCACCGCAGGGGCAAGCGGTTCGTCGGACTCGCCGGAATCGGCATGTTCCAGGACCTCCTCATCGGCGGAAATTTCCGTGTAGAAGCCCGAATCCAGCCTCGGCCGCCCTTCATGGTCAAGCGTCAGGAAGGTGCCGACCTTCGCCTTGAGCTCGTCGTCGATCAGCGGCGGCGTGTCGCTGATCTTATCGATTTCCTCGTCGAGAACCCGGATCTTCGCCTCGGCGTCGGCGCGTTGGGAATCGTCGGTCTCTTCATCCTCGAGAAGCCCGACCAACTCGCCGATCTGCTCCTCCAGGGCGTGGATCCGCGCCAATTCCTCGTCGCTGAGCGGCGCCGTCTCGACCGGAACGCGCCGAAGCCCGTCGGTCGCCGGATAGCCGATCCAGCTGTCGAGCGTCGGTCGGACGAACGCCAGCCCGTGCTCGGCGGCCGCGGCCGCCGCGAGCGCTTCGATCTTTTCGAATGCGAGCCGCTCGAGCAGCGCAACGTCGAGCCAGCGTGACTCTGCGGCGTCGGCGAACAGGTCGCTCTCGATACGGCCTCCCGCCGCGAGATAGGCCTCCTCGCCGACGAACAAGGCGCGGCGATCCGACGCACTGACGCTGGCCTGGGTCATCATTCGCCGGATGCTGTCGGGATAGGCCGCGCCATAGCCCCTGCTCATCTGCTCGAACACATAGGACTGGCGCTCGCGGTCGCCGCTCGCGGCATAGGCCTTGGCCACGTCGAGGCTGATCTCGCCGGCCCCGAGCGCCGCGAAGATTTCGGGCGCGAGAGACGCGAGGCGGAGCCGGCCCTCGACGAAGCGGATCGTCAGACCGAACCGGCGGGCGATGCCCTCGATGTCGGCGCCTTCAACGACGAGCCGCTGGAAAGCGACGCATTCGTCCGCCGGATTCATGCTCAACCGCTGGAAATTCTCAGCGAGGCTCGCCTCGTCGGCAATGTCGGAGCTGTCGAGCACCAGGCAGGGTATTTCATGGTTTGCCGGGAGCTTGCCCGAGGCAGCGAGCTCCTGGAGCGCACCAAGGCGCCGCCCGCCCGCTTCAACGGCGAAGCTTCCGCGCGGTTTGGCGCAGGCGGTGACCACGAGATTCTGGAGGAGGCCACGAGCCTCGATGTCGGCCTTGAGCTGCCGGTCCGAGCTTTCATCGCTCGAGCGCCGGACGTTCCGCGGCGAGAGCGCGAGCTTGTTGAGCGGGATGGTCTTGATCATTGCTGGTCTCCGGATTGTGAGCGCTTGCGGCCTATTCCGCATGCTTCGCTCATCCCGAGACCGCTCCCCTCCTCCTCTCATGCTTCGTCGCGAAGACCGTCTTCCGTCCGCCGTCGCTCGCGCTGTGCCTGTGCCTATGCTCGTGCTCGTGCTCGTGCTCGAATGATTGAGCGATCGGCGTTCTGCTGATCGAATGATCGTTCGCGCGTGCAGGGGACGCACTCGACCGCGACCGGAATCGAATAGCGGCCCGGCACCCCCGATCGGTGCCGGACCGCTATCCTTGCGGGCTTCCCTTTGCTCCGCCCTTGGAACGCGAACCAAGAAAACGGCTCGAACGGCGCGGGTTCCCGCGACGGTGGCTCAGGTTAAGGAGAGCCCCGAACGGATTGCCTTGAAGAATTCGTTCATCCTGGCCTCGCCCTCGTCCGAAAGGGTGACCCAGATCCGGCGGCCGTCGAGCGGATCCCCGGACCTTTCAATCAGTCCGAGATCGTCGAGCTTGGCGATCCACCGAAGCCCCGTGGTCTGCGGGACCGCCGATGCGAGGGTCAGTTCGGAGACGGTGACCCTGCATTGGGTGAGGGAGGCCGCGTAGAGATAAAGGAGGATGTCCCAGGCGGGATCGGCGAACAATTCGCCACCGATGACCTCTTCGCGAGTTCGGCGCGCAGCAAGAACTGCCCTTACCTCGGCTTCGGTCGCGGTCCGCTGAGCGGAGTCCTGAATCCTGGATTCGGCGATCCGCTGCTTCAGCGCATCGACCCGTTGCTCGAGGCTTGCGATCTCGCGGTCAACCTCCGCTTCGATCCACAGGGCGGGCTTGTTCATCACTCTGGTCCTTTTGCCGTGCGTCTTTCCTCCGAATTGGCCGGCAACCAATTTAAAGTTAATAAAATCAATATCCAAAGCGGACGCAATTGCCGCTCGCCACGGAGCGAACAGCAATGGCAAGACGAACATCGGACCAATCGTGCACCGCTACCGCTTCATCATCTTCGACGACCATAAGCTCATCGCCGAAAGCCGGAATTTTCCGGCCTCGAACGACGACATCGCGGTGAGGCTTGCCGACGGCTGGCGCGATTTTCGCGGCGGTCAATTATGGCGCGGCGCGAGCCTTCTTCGCCACTGGCGGCGGGGAACTTCGGCTCGGAGCGCCCTCGACAGATAAAGAGCGGTCCACGGCCCGGGCACAAAGTCGGACGCAAGGGGCGAACCCGAGAGCAAGCGTTCCATCCCGCGCGCAAAGCGCGAACGGGGGCAAAATCGTCTCCATTTTGGTTTAGTCTCACCCCTCGCGCTGAAAGGATTAATTAACCAATTCGGACCAATTTCGGCGTGCTCGGTCATGTCATTGCAAGGATTTGGAAAAATGCGGGAGCAATGCGCGACAAGGGATGAGCCGATCCTGTTCGGCGAGTTTCCGGACGCCGGCTCAAAGCCAGCCGCGAGCGCCCGGACCGCGATCGAGTTCGGCCATCTCGCAAGAGCCATCATCAAGGCGCGTTCGGTCCGGCGGCAATTGTTCGACGAGCATCTTTTCGCCGATCCCGCTTGGGACATGCTACTCGAACTTTATGCCTTGAGCGCCGAAGGTCACCGGGTCTCGGTCTCCAAATTGAGCCTCGCCGCCGGAGTTCCCGGAACCACCGGCTTGCGGTGGATCGACAAGCTCGACGAGGAAGGCCTGATCTACAGGATCGCCGATCACCTCGACGGCCGAAGGGTCTGGATCGAGCTGTCCCACAAGGGCGTCTCGACCATGAGCGATTATCTCGAGCAAATCCCGGTGCGCCAGGCGGGCGCTTAGCCCCGGCGCGCGTCAGGCGCTCAGTCAGGCGCGATCAGGAGAAGGAACGCACGGGTACGCGCGGCGGACTCGTCGGCCGCGGCGGCCGCGCGCCTCACGGCGAGGCCACCCGCCCGGGTTTGCGCCTCGCATGATTCCCTCGATTGAGCGGCGAGCCCTGACAGGCCGGTTCCGATGGCGGCGGGAACCATCCGGGACACGCCTGCCGCGTCGGTCCATTCGAGCTCATAAGCATTGAGAGATAAGCCGCGATCGCCCGCGCGCCACTCCGGGCTTGCGTCGGAAGCGGTCACACTGAAAGTCCCAACGGGTGCGTTGGACCAGATGCACAACGGCCGGTCGGCGCCTTGCCCTTCAACTCCTCCGCCCTCGGCAAGCGCCGGCTCGGCGCCGCCGCGCGGCGCGACGCTGAGGCTGATTCGGATGCTGCCGGTTGAGACCGGGCCCATTTCTCCACCGCCCGAAGCCGATTTTGCCCGAAGCGCTCCGGGCGTTGAAATCGCAATCGAGGCCAAAGCCAGGAATGCAAGCGACCGGGTCGATGAAAAGCCCGCCATATCCGCTCCCGCCAACGTGAGCCGCCCAAATGGATGGATTTGGGTTGGCGGGTTCATAAACTTCGCTCCAGATTGGAGCCGATTCCGCTCAACCCGCGTTCCAGCCCGTCCAAATGGATTTCGACGAAACCCGGGCCGCCAGGCGACGCGAAAGGGACCAGCGCGGCGGCCGGGCTTCACCTTCCACCTTAGCAATATCGTAAACTTTGCGTTAGACTAAAAGCACTTTCCGGCTAACAGCCGGCCTAAATCAATCAGCCCGGAGAACGAATGGCGACGGAAACTCTCCCAATCGGCCAGGACATGCTTCGCGAGGCGCTGTCCTACATGGAATCCGCCCTCGAACTGCTCGATCGAGCTCAGGTTTCGGCTCATATCGGAGCTCATCTGGATCTCGCTATCTGCGAGCTTCAAAGCGCGATGGGCCTCAGCACTCCCGTTCCCGACCGGAACGCGATCGGCGGGCGTCCTCACTGAGGGACTGTCGTTTGCTACCGGACCCGGCCGTGAAGAGGCGGGTATCGTAAATGGCGGGTGCACCGAGCCGCACCCGCCTGGTCGATTCGGCTCGCCAACAACCAAACGGTCGCCGATCAAATCCTATTGTTCAAGGGGCGGGCGGCGACCGGGTGAATATTTGCGATCATTCGTGCTCGATGAGGCGCAAACGAGTGACCCTACCATCGGCTTCACGGACCAGCACTTCCCGCTTCTGTCCCCCAGCCGGCCGCGACCAGTCCTTGCTCGAGGCCGTGGTGGAATGCAGAATGCGGACCGTCGCACTCGCGCTCGCCGCGACCGCCGCCGAAGGAGACGGGCGGCCGGGATCCGGCGCCGCTTGGGGCGCCGCCACGGCGGCGAGGGCGAGCAGAAGGATCATTTCGCCCGATGTGGCCGAACCGAACCTAACCGCTACCTGCGCATAGGTCCGGTTCGGTTCATTCAAATAGGCGGTGGCGCTGCCGGAAGCGCTTCTCCGCTCGTCCCGGTTACGGCTTCCCGCGCGATAACCACTCCTCTTCAAGAGCGCCGCGTTGACCGGATGTTAACCCGCCGCGCGTTAAATCCATTTCGGACCAATTTATTCGGTCGCCAGGTGGGACGTGGACAATGACCAACATTTTTCTTCGTGGAGCGGCAATGGCTGCGGCCTTGCTAACCCTCGCGGCGGGATCGGCGGCGAATGCCGCCACCCAGGGCAGCCTCGGGACGACCTCGACCGGAACGGTCGGAGTGAGCGTGTCGGTTCCGAACCGGGTTCAGATCTCGGGACTGACCGACGTCGCCTTCACCAACCAGGATCCGAGCGTCGCCGCCTCCAACGCGCAGAACGTCTGCGTGTGGAGCAACACCAGCACGCGCGGCTATAATGTGACCGCGAGCGGAAGCGGTACCGCGGGCGCGTTCACGCTCGCCAACGCTTCGCTGACGGTTCCTTATTCGGTGGAATGGGCGGGAAGCTCGGGCGCAAGCTCGGGCACAGCCCTCGCGTCGGGGACGGCGCTTACCGGGCTGACCTCGACGGCGACCAACGCGACCTGCAGCGCGGGAGCGGCGAGCACGGCGAGCCTGATCGTCAAGATCGCTTCGAGCAATCTCCAGTCGATGCAGGCCTCGACCAGCTATACCGGGACCCTGACGCTCGTCGTCGCGCCCGAATAAGGGGCGCATCGGTGGCAGGGGGTCGATCGGCGGGCTCCGGCGGGATCGAGAGCAAGCACAGGAAAGCCGGTTGGGGCACGGCCTGGCGGCCAGGTTTCGCGCGCATCGCGAAGGGCGCCTTTCCTGCCCTCCTGCTCCTTTGCGCAGTTCCGGCCGGCGCGGCGAGCAACAAGGTCCGGATCACGAACCTCAGCGACGTCGCGTTCGGCTCGGTCGCCAATCTCTCGACGGACGCGGTGCAAAGCCAGAGCCTCTGCCTTTACGCCGACACGGCGACCAACGGCTATAATGTGCGCGCAAGCGGCTCGGGCGCAGGGGGCGCCTTTACCTTGGCTTCGGGAGGTAACAATCTTCCGTTCGACGTTCAGTGGAGCAGCGCTTCCGGCCAAAGCAGTGGCACCCAGCTCACCGCCAACGTCGCTTTGTCTGGCCAGGTCAGCAATGCGGCGCAGCAGACGTGCAACAACGGCCCAGCCACCACGGCAAGCCTGATCGTGATCCTTCGGTCCGCGGCGCTGTCGAGCGCCGCTGCCGGCCCCTATAACGGCTCCCTGACCCTCATCGTCGGCGCTGAATGAGCGGGCACGGCAATGCTCCGCAAAGTGACCTTGCTGGCCATGCTGGTCGCCGGCTCCCTCCTCGCGGAGTCGGCCGCAGGCGCTAGTTCGGCAAGCCTGATCCAGTCCGCGGCACCGCCGGCCGGGTTCGACGAGCTGACCCGCCCCCGCGAAATGCTTCTCGATGTCTATTATGGCGACCGCAAGGTCGGCGAAGCCAGGGCCGTGGTCGCGCCCGGGACCGTCCGGTTCATCGACCCCGCCACCCTCATCGCGCTCGTCCCGGACGTCATTCCCTCGCCCGCGCTCACTGCCGAGCTGTCCAGTGAGCTTCCAAGCCATCCCGAGCTGGTCTGCTCGCCCGGCAATTCCGGTCAATGCGGCGAGCTCGCTCCCGAAAGCGTCGGAGTGATCCTCGACGAAGACCATTTCCGGGCAAGCCTGTTCTTCGCCCCGAAGCTATTGAGGACCAGCCCGGCGGTCGGCGATCTCTATCTCAAATCCTCGACCGGCCCGTTGTCGCTGACAAGCAATGTCGGGCTCGCCTTGTCCGGCTCGACCGGGACCTCGGCCATTTACAATATCCAGGACCGGACGATCCTCTCTCTCGGAAACGCCCGGATCCGTTCGGATTTCTCCTACGCGTCCAGGCTCGGACTCACCATCGACAATCTCGTGGGCGAAATCGAGCGCCGCGACCTTCGTTATTCGGCCGGGCTGTTTTGGGCGCCGGGCCTCGACCTCACCGGACAGCGGCGGATCGCCGGGATCGGGGCCGGAACCCAGTTCGACACCCGCGCCGACCGCGAGCTCATCGAAGGGACGCCCCTCGTCCTGTTCCTGCAGCAGCCTTCGCGGGTGGAGATGATCGTCGAGGGCCGCCTCGTCACCTCGCGCTCTTATGGCGCGGGCAACAACGTCCTCGATACGTCGGCGCTTCCCGACGGCTCCTATCCGGTCATGCTGCGGATCCGGCAGGAGAATGGGGGAGTCCGCGAGGAACAGCGCTTCTTCGTCAAGAACGCGCAGATCGCGCCCGCCGGCCAGACCCTGCTGCTCGCTTATGCGGGAATGCTCGCGAATAGCGAGCCGCATCATCCGATCAGCATTTCGGACAATTTCTATTACCAGCTCGGCGCCGCCCGGCGCCTCAGCCGATCGATCGCGGTCGATCTGTCGGCGGTCGGCGCAGCCGGCAAGAATATGATCGAAGCCGGCGGCTGGCTGGTCACGAGGCACGGCAAGGTCCGGGTCGCGGGGCTGGTTTCGACCAAGGGCGACAAAGGCGCCCTGGTCCAGTTCGGCTCGAGCGGCCAGGGGCCGCTCAACTTCAACCTAGACGTCCGCCGCGTGTGGAGCAGCGACGGCCGGCCGCTCATCCCGCTCCCCGCCTTCATCGACAGTTTCGGGACGACTCCGCCGACGGGCGCGCAGGTCGGGCAAAGCTCCTACACCCAAGTCAGCGGAAGCCTCGGCTACAGCCTCGGCCGGGCCTATTTGTCGGTGATCGGCTCGCTTCGCCACGACCGGGGCTTTCGAACCGACTATACGGTTGGCCCAAACCTCAACTGGCCGATCTTCTCGAAAGACGGAATGGAGATCGTGCTCCAGGCCGACGCCCAGCGGACGAGGACGACCACGGCCGCCTTCGCCGGCCTTCGATTCCAGCTCAATTCGAACCGCCTGTCGTTCCTCGCAACCGCGGGCGAGGCCGTTCGCCACACCGACGGCGGCTCGGATTCGGACGTAAGCCGGGCGGTCGGAAGCCTCAGCGCCGAATATTTCCACGAAAGCGCCGACCGGACCCAGGTCTCGGCCAATGCAGGCTTCGAGAGGAGCCTCGACACCAGCGACATTCATGCCGGGGCCGCAATCTATTCGCGGCTCGGAAGCGCGCGGGGCGATCTCCTCCACCCGCTCGAGGGCCGCGGCGGTCTCCAATATGGGTTGACCCTGCAGTCGGGCGCGGCGCTCGACCGCCATGAGCTGGCGCTCGGCGGCCGCGACATCCAGGAAAGCGCCTTGGTCGTGTCGCTCGACGGCGACCGCGGCCGGACAGCGTTCGACGTGCTGGTGGACGACCAGCCCCGGGGACGGCTGGTCGCCGGCCAGTCCGTCCCGATCTTCCTCCAGCCCTATCGCTCGTACCAGGTCCGGATCCGGCCCGCCGGGCCGACCTCGGTCGACTATGACACCGGGACGCGCTCGGTCGTCCTTTACCCCGGCAATGTCGCCCATGTCCGCTGGGCCGCGCGCTCCTTGTTCACCGTGTTCGGTCAGGCGGTCGGCCCGGACGGCCGCCCGATCGCTAACGCGATGGTCCGCTCCGAACGCGGGATCGGCGAGACCAACGGCGAGGGTTATTTCCAGATTGACGTGGCGGGCGGAGACACGCTTTCCTTCACCAGGGGGCAGTCCTTGACCTGCCATTCGAAACTCGGAACGTTCAAGGAGGGCCGCGACCTAGTGCCGCTCGGGAAGGTGACCTGCGAATGAGCCGGACGAAGATGATTTCGGGCGCGCTTTTGGCGCTTGCCGCTTTCGCATTGCCCGCTGGCGGCGCGCGCGCCGACATCGTTCTCAGCGAGCTGATCGTCGAGCTTCATCCCGGCGACCATGCGCGCGAGGACGTCGAAATCTGGAACCGCGACAAGGAGCGGGCCTATGTGGCGGTCGAGCCAGCGGAGATCGTCGATCCGGGGCGTCCCGACCAGAGCCGGCGCGAGGACCCCGACCCCGAGAAGCTCGGGCTCCTCGTCACCCCCGCCCGGATGATCCTCGAGCCCGGCCAGCGCAAGCTGGTCCGGATCGCGACGCTCGGGGCGGATACGAGCCGCGAGCATGTCTACCGGGTCACCGTGAAGCCCGTCGCCGGCCCGCTCCAATCCGACGCTTCGGGCCTCAAAGTGCTGGTCGGCTATGATTTGCTGGTGCTTGTCCGACCCGCCGTCGCTCATCCGGCAGTCACCGGAACAAGGAACGGAAACAGCCTCACGCTTCGCAATGACGGCAATGCCAGCGTCGAGCTGACGCACGGACGCCAATGCGATTCCACCGGCCAGAAATGCGCCGAGCTTCCCGGAAAGAGGCTTTATGCCGGCGCCGACTGGACCGAGACCCTGCCCGGGGCCGGAACCGTCGAATATTCGGTCAAATCGCCGGCCGGCGCGGTTTCGATGAAATTCTAAAGCCTAGCCGACCCTGACCCGCTTCGACGGGAGGTTGACGGGGCGGTAGTCCGGAACTTCGGCAACGCGGTCGAACACCGAGCCATGGACCAGCGCACCATCAGGAATCACCCTCGGTTCGGCCATTGGCAGATACAGCCCGAGGAATGACCATCGCCGGGGCCATTCGCGAAACTTCCTGAGCTTCGGAATGACTTCCAGGATCCACCAGAACCCCTTGAGTGACCGGTGGACCCGGGCCTTCGGATCGGGAGCGGCGTAGACCCGGGCACTATCCTTCCGCTCCTTCCCGAGCACGAGGTAATTGGTCATCGAAGTGCTCGTCTTCAGACCCGCCGCCTTCGCCTGGTTGATCATCCACAGCAAAGGAAATTTCGATAATCCGGACTGAACTTCGGGATATCCGGCGCCGACGTCCGAGTGAACGCCCGCGAACCACACCTGGCGAATGTCCTGCGGTTTCCAGTTCTTGTCGTTGAACGGATTGGTCTTGAAGGTCTGCGGCTCGTTCCACGGATGAAGCCGGAACATGCGCCGGCGCTCGTCGATCGAAATCGCCTGCCGGAAGATCTCGACGCCGGGATTGGTCCGAGTGAAGCGCAGTGACTGAAGGTCGAGCAACAGCCGGTCGGGCCGCGGAACGATCACCGATGCAACCGTATCCCAAACCCCGATGAACTTGATCGTGACCGGCCGCGATCCGGCGACCCTTCGGAACTCCCAGGCCGCCGGGAGACCCGTGGCGATCTCGGCTTCCGACGCCGCCGCTCGAAGCGCGTCCTCATCGGCGATCTTCCTGCCCTTGCGGCTGTCGTGGCTGGCCTTCTTGTAGGCGGTGAATGCGTAATCGGCGAGGTTGAGCTGGTCGGGCCTCAATAGACCGATGACATAGACGAACGCCGCGAGCACTCGGACGGTATAAGCGCCCCGGCTGAACCCGAAGAGCGAGATTGCATCGCCCTCGGCATATTGTGTGCAGAGGAAACGATAGGCGTCGAGCACATTCTCATCGAGGCCGTAGCCCGTCGCGAGGCCCAGGAATTCGCGGACCCGCAGCTTGACGATCTGCCAGCCGTCATAGTCGCCCACCGTTCCGACGCCCGGGTTGTAATAAACCAGCTGGTCGTCGCTTTTCCCGAGGACTCGGTAGAGCTTCAGAACGTTCGACAATTGGTCGTTGATCTGATTGCCCGTGCCGTCGCAGCAAATGACGATATTCTTCGCCACTTCGGAACTCCTACGGCATCAGCACTAGCGGCAAGCCGCCGCTTTCCTGGTCGATGGCCAGATCGAATTGAGCAGCGCCGCCAGCCTTGCGCCGCCCTTGATCAACTGTTGCGCCTGAACCCGCTTCACCGCCTTATTGTAGGCGGCGCTGTCGGCGAACTGGATGTCCCACTCGGCGGGCTCCGTATCCGGCGTGAAGCTCATCCCCGAATAAGCGATCCTCGCCGCGGCGACGCTTTCCGAGGCCCAGGTCTTGACCGGCTCGGGGGTCGGATTGGGAAGCGGCGCGATGAGGCAGGCCTGGGCGATCGCCTGGGTAGTCGGGGTCGCGCTGGAAACCGTGTCCCATTTGTGGTGCAGATTGTCGGTGCTCCCCGGAGTCAGAAGGAGGGCGTTCCCGCCGATCGTCTCCAGTCCGCTGTCGCCGGTTTCCTGCGAATTGTTGGGATCGAGATAGACCGCCCCGACATGGAGCGGCTGGTGAAGATCGCCGACGAAATGAGCGAGCAGGATGAGCGCGTCGCGCCTGGACTCGATGTCGCCGGGGAATGGGGACAGGTCGCAAGCTTCCGCGTCATCGCATTTCAGCTTCGTCACCAGCGCCTCGATCGCATGCACGACGTCGTAATGCTGCGCGCCGAAATAGCTCGCGTCATAATCGGCGTGCTCATGCACGTTCACGTCGGCGAAATGGAACGCCTTGTGACAGTTGGTCGCCTTGTGCGCATATTCGCAATTGCTCCAGTTCTTGCGCGTGTAGCTCCACATTTCCTGACGCTCGGCAGCCGAGAATTGATTGCAGACCGCGGCCAGGTTTCGCGGGTTCAGCTTGTAGTTGGGCGGCCCGGAAACATTCTTCGCGCAGTCCGCCCAGACGGCGGCCAGTGACAGGTCGAGGCCCGGTCCGAGCAAGGCTTTGACGTGCCTGCGCGCATTGGGATTGAGAAGCCTGAAGGCGACCGCGCCGACATACTCATGCCCCTGCCAGCCCCATGCGGAAGCTGGCGGCGTCGAAGCAAAGTTGAAGCACGCCGCGCCGATCAGAAGCAGCGAACGCGAAAACTTCATATCGAGTCTCCCCCTGACTCGATCCGGCACGGACGAATTCTACGCTCGTGCAATTTCCTCCGCAACTTGGCCGGGCGTGCTGCCGGAGCGCCGATTCCAGCTTTGCCCAGCTTTGCCGTGATGGAAAGCCCAGCCGCAGTTCCCACTTGCCCAACAGCGTGCCGCAAGCACTTTCAGATATCCTCTTTCAGCATCGACAAGCGCGACTGGAGCCTGAAAGGCTTTGCGCCTTCACCGAGCCTTAGCGCCACCCGCCGACTCCAATGAAGAACATAAATAGAACAAAGGCCGCGAGATTCGACCCTGATGCTTCGCCTCGATGACCCTACCGACAACCGCGGCCTAGGCTGGACGCGGCTGACCGAACCGCAGGTCATCGACCTCCTCTACATTGGATTGAAGCTCTCCAGGCCAAGCCACCGGCGCAGCCTCACCGACCGGAACGCGACCAAGGCCGACGCAGCCGCCAAAGCCATCGCGGCCTCACTCGCGGCGCGGTTGCGCCATTATCCGATTTTCGGGCCGGCGCGGCCGTTCAGCGGCGCCCCTTGCGGCGCCGGCCAGGGACCGGTTCCCGATCAAGGTTTTCGCATCCGTGACGGCGGCGGTTGAGCCTTCGGCCCCGCTATTTCGGTCCGAACCAGGCGGCGATCGCGGAGAAAGCGAAGACGAACAAAGCACCGACGGTCACCGCCGGAGTGAAGGGCAAGAAGTTGATCCCGATGATGTAAGCCGCGACCACGAGCACGCCCCACAAGGTCGCGCCTGCGAGCCTCCTTGCGGCGCCCTTGTTGGGATCCGGCTTGATGAGGAGGTTGGCGCCGCCGCCGAGCAGCCCGCCGAGGATCGACGCGAGGACCGTCAGCCACGGTAATGTGTAGTTGACCGTCGCGGTCACCGGCGCAAGTCCGGGAGAGGTCGCCCGGATTTGCGCGGACCCGACCGAGCCGGAGCGAAGCTCGGCCATCGCCGTCCCATTGGCGTCCAGGATGAGCCTGCTGTTGTCGAGATAGCCCGACGGCTGGACGTGGAGGGTGACGACCCTGCCCGCCGCGTTGCCGGCATTGTTGAGCGACACCATGACCTTCGTCGTCTCGATTCCGAGCCCGGCAATGTTGCCGTTGCCCGTATCCACGTCGAGCTCGGTTGCGACCGGAAGCTCCACTTGTGTCCCCTGATGATCGAAAACCGACACGACAAGGAGCTTGGCGACCGCACCCTGCACCGCGCTCAGCCATACTTCGACGGTCCTGAACGGCGGACTTGTCGAATCGACAAGGACCCGCGCCGGCTCGCTCTTGGCCGCCCCGACGACCTGGAACAGCAAGGGCGTCGGCAAGCTCTTCGTGCTTCCAGTGTCGGCGATCTCGCTGACCCCGATCAGCAGCTCGCCCTTGAACAGCCCGCTCGAATCCCGTTGCAGAGGCTGGTTGACGAAAATGAACGGCTTCAGCTGGAGCGTGGGCGCCCCTTCAGCGCTCACCCGGACGACTCCCGGAAGCGTGATCAGGCTGCTCGCCGGGTTCGACAAAGCGGCGCGAATCCGGTCGTTGCCCGCGATCGCGCCGGTGAGCAATTTCTCCTCGGCCGCCGAGGTCTTGATCACCTGGAGCTCCGCAGGCGCCTTCGAAGTCACCACCGGGCTCGCGACCGGCGCCGCCGGAACGAGCTGCGCTCCGTTGAGCTTGACCGGAGCTGCCTGGGGGCCCGCCGCGGCCGCCACCTTGCCGGGATCGAGATTGAGGGTCGC
>Ga0068853_100000325_pt1 | contig 33307 bp, 25 predicted proteins | sample KBSCornC32_FD_65655 | JGI IMG/M metagenome (GOLD analysis project Ga0068853, IMG submission 65655) | Corn rhizosphere microbial communities from Kellogg Biological Station, Michigan, USA - KBS Corn C3-2 | ecosystem: Host-associated > Plants > Roots > Rhizosphere > Soil ... | reverse complement strand
CGCCCTTTCATCCGAGCCCACCTTAGCACTGCACCAACACCGCACTCGGTGTCCGACGCACGCAGACACGGTTGGTCCCACGGTCGTCCGGCGGACTCGAGCGAGTGTTATCGTTGCGGGTCCCGTTTCCGACGAGAGGACCCCATGCTCCGACGCACCTCGCCGCTGCTGTCTCTTCTGACCGTCGCCATCGGACTGCACTCGGCTCCGGCCCGAGCGACCATCGTGTGGGAGGGCAAGGAGGTGCCGGCGTGGCCGGACCTTCAACCTGCGCCTGACGCGTGGGCCGTCTATGCCGTCACGCTCCCGGGTCACCTCTTCCCTCATCCCGCGGGCGTGGTGAAGGGCCTGGTGATCCTGGTCGACTTCAGCGACGAGCCAGCGACGATGTCGAAGGAGGACGTCGACGCGTGGCTGAACACGAAGGGCTACAAGAAGAACGGCCTGACCGGGTCGATCCGCGACTACTACCTCGGGCAATCCAACAACGTCGTTGATTATCAGAACGAGACGCACGGCTATTACCGGGCCAAACAACCCAAGAGCTATTACGACGGAGGCAGCGCCTACGAGCGCGCGGACGAGCTGTGGGCGGAGGTCATCGCGGCCATGGACGCCGAGATCGACTTCTCGCTGTTCGACAACGACAAGGATGGGAAGACAGAGGCCATCAGCCTGCTCTACGCCGGCGACGAGGGCACCTTCGGCGTCGGTCTTTGGCCGCACGCCTCGGGCTCGAACACCAAGAAGGACGGCGTCACGCTGAGCCGTTACATGATGACGGCCCTGCACGCGAAGCCGACCAACTACGTCTTCGCGCACGAGAGCGGCCACATGCTGTTTGGCTGGCCGGACCTCTACGGCGTGGGGGACTACTGCATCATGGCCAACCGGGACGCCGACACCAATCCGGTCGGCATCAACGACGTCTTCCGAGTCGATCAGGGCTGGCTGGACGTGGTGGACGTCGACTCGACCACCAACGCCAGCTACACGTCGGCTCCCGACGCCCCGGCCTACCGCTACGTGAACCCGGCCAAGAGCGCCGAATACTTCCTCTGGTCGAACGTGCAGCCGACGGACGAGTGGGTGTCCATCAAGGGAGGCGGGATCCTCCTTTGGCACTTCGATCATTCGATCACCAGCAATTCACCGCCCGCCAAGCTCCAGCTTGCCGTCGTCCAGGGCGGGGGCTCGCGCGTCCTGTCGTCGACCATGTGGCCCAGCCCCGGGACGGCCGCGACGGACTTCTTCTACAAGGGCAACAACAGCGAGATCAGCGGATCGACCAAGCCCGCCAGCGCCTGGAACAACGGCTCCGCCTCGGGCTTGCGCATCTACGACATCAGCGCCAACGGCGCGCAGATGACCTTCTCGGTGGGGACGGGCCCTCTGCCCGACGGAGGCGTCATGCCGGGACCCGACGCGAGCCCTGGAGATGGCGGCGCGGACGCGCCCGCTGATGCGGCCCGAGACATGAGCGGGACCACCGACGCGCCGGGAGCTGGCGGCGCCAGCGGAGGCGGAGGCGGAAACGGCGGACGGGCGGGAACGGGCCCGGGGACGGGGGGCCAGACGGGCTCCGGCGGCGCGATCGCCACCGGTGGGATGCCGCCGTCGACTGGCTCCGGGGGGACCGGCGGAGCGACCTCCCCGGCCGACGCCGGCGCCTCGAGTGGCGGTGCAGGGATGGTCACCGGGTCCGGAGGAGCCACCGCGACGAGCGGTGGCCAGCCGGGCTCCAGCGGATCGGGATCGGGGGGCGCCTCCGGCGCCTCCGGTCGAGGCGGCGGAAGCGTGCCCTCGGCGACCTCCTCCGACGCCGGTTGCGGGTGCGCGCTGGCCCCTACCTCGAGCCCCATGTCGCTGGTCGGGCTCTTCCTCGTCGGAGCCGCATGGGTCCGCGGTCGCCGGCGACCCCGGCGGGCCCGTCGCCCTCGCTCAGGCGACCACGTCGACCTGAGCGGGCTCGCGCAGGACCGGATCTCCGGTGAGCGGCGAGGGTAGACCTCCGAAGGCGGTGTGAATCTCGGCGTTGATGGCGTACAGGAAGGACACGTCCAAGTGCTGCGCCGCTGCGGCGGCGACTTCCTCGACGGCCTCCTGCTGCCTGACGGCATGATCCTGTAGCGCCGCCAGAGCGTCGGCGGCGGCGGCCCGCAGGCTCTCCTCGGCCTCTTGCTGCGCCCGGGCAGCGTCGCTCAGGGTCGTGACCGTGGCATCCTGCGATGACGCGATTTCCGGCTGCCCCACCCCTTCGCTTCCCCCAGGCGCCGAACTCTCCGGATGATTCTGCCGGTGGTCGGCCCCTGGCTCCTGTCTCGAGGCGGCGGTCGCGGTGTTGACGATGCTCGCGATGGCTCCGATGGACATGATGCACCCTCCCCTCGACGGGCAAAGTGCGCCCGTCGCCCACATATCGTCACGGACTGCGACGACGATAAGGGCCACCGGCGAGCTTTTCCGAGATCCCGCGGCGAGAGCGCGCGGCCGCGAGGCCCGTCTTCAGGCGGGGGGCGCTGCGGCCGCCGGCGCCTGGGCCAGATTCATCGGGGAGATCAGCTTGGCCCGCGTCACGCCGTCGATGACCGACGTGATCGCCAGCTTCAGGGATTGGTCGGAGACCTGATCGGTCGGAATCTCCGCCTGCACGAAGAGGTGCTCGTCCCTCAACGCCACCTTGGCCAGGGTCAGGTTGGCGTTCAGGCGAAGGAGGTCGAGCGGCCGCAAGGCTTGTCCCCACGCAAAATCACCGACCAGGCAGGTCACGCCCGCGGTGAAGGGCCCCACGAACAGCGTCAGGACCGTGTTGTCAGGCTGGACGATCGGGACGTGCCAGAGGCTCTCGCCCGACTCGGCGCGCACGTGTGTGTATTCCATCCCCAGGCCCTGGAGAGCGATCGCCATCAGGGCCTCCGCCGACATGTCTTTCGTCATGGGATCGCCCCATCGACGGAACGCGGAGATACCTGAGGGGCGGGTGGTCGATCAGGCGAGGATCAGCCCGCGGCGGGGTCCGCCGGCCTGCCGAACTGGGTCTCGAAGGCGGACACGAAGCCCTCGAAGGCGTCGGCGGGCAGGTGGTTGATGCCGGCCGCCGTCTTGCGGCCACCCCCCGTGGGGAACCGGCGGCAGAACTCCTCGGCCGACAGGGGCGAGTCGCGCGGCACGCGCAGCGAGACCAGGAAGCCGCCCCCGGTCTTGTGGGACACGATGGCCAGCGCGCTCTGCACGTAGATCTTGGCCAGGTCGTTGGCCAGCGGTCCGCTCACGCGGCGCGCCCAGGCGGCGTCGGGCAGCAGGAAGACGATCGCTCCCTCGGCCTTGCGGAAAGGATCGAGCGCGCGGGCCCGCCCGAGGTCGTCTCGATAGCCCTCGGCCAGCGCCCGATAGGTCTTCGACTTCTGCGCGAGCTCCAGCGGGTCGGCGTACTTCAGCATCTCGGCCGCCAGGTCGGCGGGCGGGACGTGCAGGTCCTCGATGGTCTCGCCGTAGGCGTTGTAGTTGATGGCCACGCCCAGCGCCGCCAGGCGCTCCGTGGCGGCCGCGGAGATCCCGGCGGCCTGGGCCAGGGCCTTGCCCTCCTCGACCAGGCTGTCGCCGAACGCGCCGACCACCGCCCACGGACGGCAGCGGCCCTCGAGGTATCGATCGACGATCAGGCTGGTGCACACGTTGGCGGCCAGATCGATGTGGGCGTCCAGGTTCGGGCTCTGGGGGATGTCGCCCGCGAAGTGGTGATCGAAGTAGCGGACCGTCGCGCCGGCCGCCAGCACGCGCTCGAGCCCCGCGCGGTTCACGTCCAGCGAGACGTCGAGCACCGTGCAGACGTCGCCCGGCCCGGCGGTGACCCGATCGAGCAACGCGATGTCGCGCTTGACGCCGGTGACGAGCGTGAAGGCCTGATCCCGCTCGGCCTCGGGCGCCGCGAGCCGGAGCTGCTGCAGGGCGCACAGTCCGTCGGCGTCCCCGTTGAAGACGTAGTAACGATGCATCTCGCTCACCTCTCGGAGTTCACCCGGGCTGCAACAGCCCGCGGCGTTGCAAATAGGCGACGATGACCTCGGCGGCCTCGTCGGGAGAGACGCTGGTCGTATCGATCCGGATCTCGGGCCGCTCGGGCGCCTCGTAGGGCGAGTCGATCCCGGTGAAGTTCTTCAGATCCCCGCGCCGCGCCTTCTTGTACAGGCCCTTCGGATCGCGCGTCTCGGCCACCGTCAGCGGGGTGTCGATGTGGACCTCGATGAACTCCCCGTCCGCCAGCAGGGCCCGCGCCATCTGCCGCTCGGCCCGGAACGGCGAGATGAACGCCGTCGCCACGATCAACCCGGCGTCGACCATCAGCTTGGCCACCTCGGCGATGCGCCGGATGTTCTCGACACGATCGGCGTCGGTGAACCCCAGATCCTTGTTCAGGCCGTGGCGCACGTTGTCGCCGTCCAGCATGTACGTGTGCCGCTGCAGGCTGTGCAGCTTCTGGTCGACCAGGTTCGCGATGGTCGACTTGCCGGCGCCCGACAGCCCCGTGAACCACAGCACGCAGGCCCGCTGCCCCTTGGCCAGCGCGCGCGCCGCCTTGTTCACGTCCAGCGCCTGCCACTGCACGTTGTGGGCGCGGCGAAGCGCGAAGTGCAGCATCCCCGCCCCCACCGTGTCGTTGGTGAGGCGGTCGATCAGGATGAAGCCGCCCGTGTCGCGGTTGGTCGCGTACGGGTCGAACGGGATGGGGCGGTCCAGCTCCAGGTTCCCCACGCCGATCTCGTTCAGCTCGAGGGTGGTCGTCGCGATGCGCGCGAACGTGTTGACGTTGATCTTGTACTTCAGCGGGTTGACGGTGGCCGTCACCATGCGGGCCCCGACCTTCAGCAGGTACCCGCGGCCGGGCAGGAGCGGCGCCTCGCTCATCCACACGATGGTGGCCTCGAACTGATCGGCGACGGTGGCCGGCTCGTTGGCGGTGACGATCAGATCGCCGCGCGAGACGTCGACCTCCTCGGTGAGCGTCAGCGTGATCGACTGCCCGACGATGGCCTGCTCCAGATCGCCGTCGGCGGTCACGATGCGATCGACCCGGGTCGTGCGCCCGGACGGCTGGATCCGCACCGCGTCCCCCTTGCGCACGCGCCCCGCGACCAGTGTCCCTGCGAAGCCGCGGAAGTCGGCGTTCGGACGGTTCACCCACTGCACGGGCAGCCGCATGGGCTGGTCCTGAAGCCGCGTCTCGTCCACCTCGACGTCGTCGAGCAGCCCCATCAGGGTGGGCCCCGTGTACCAGGTCATGGCGGTCGATCGCTCGACGACGTTGTCGCCGTTCACGGCCGAGATGGGGATGCACGTCAGCGCCGGCAGCCCGAGCTGCGTCGCGAAGGTCCGGTACTCGGCTTCGATGCGCTGGAACACCTCGGCCGAATAGTCGACGAGGTCCATCTTGTTCACGACCAGGACCACGTGCCGGATCCCCAGCAGCGAGACCAGGAAGCTGTGGCGCCGCGTCTGCGTGAGCACGCCCTTGCGGGCGTCGACCAGGATGAGGCTGAGGTCGGCCGTCGACGCGCCGGTCACCATGTTGCGCGTGTACTGCTCGTGCCCAGGCGTGTCGGCGACGATGAAGTTCCGTCGCTCCGTCGAGAAGAACCGATAGGCGACGTCGATGGTGATCCCCTGCTCGCGCTCGGCCGACAGCCCGTCGAGCAACAGGGCGTAGTCGATCTGGTTCCCGCGCGTGCCCACCTTCTTCGAGTCGGCCTCCAGCGCGGCGAGCTGATCGTCGAAGAGCGCCTTCGACTCCCACAGCAGCCGCCCGATCAGCGTGCTCTTGCCGTCGTCGACGCTGCCGCAGGTGTTGAAGCGCAGCATGCTCTTGCGCACGCGCAGGCGGATGTCGGCGTCGATGGCGGCCTGCGTCCGCATCAGAAGTATCCTTCCTGCTTCTTCTTCTCCATCGAGGCGGTCGCGTCGTGGTCGATGACCCGCCCCTGCCGCTCCGAGGTGCGCGCCACCATCATCTCCTCGATGATCTCGGCCAGAGAGGCGGCGGGAGATTCGACGGCGCCCGTGAGCGGGTAGCAGCCGAGGGTCCGGAACCGCACGCGTCGCATGGCGGGCTTTTCTCCCGGTTGCAGCGGCATCCGCTCGTCATCCACCATGATCAGCGCCCCGTCCCGCTCGACGATGGGTCGTTCCTTGGCGAAGTAGAGCGGGATGACGGGGATGTTCTCCAGGTAGATGTACTGCCACACGTCCAGCTCGGTCCAGTTCGACAGCGGGAAGACGCGGATCGATTCCCCGCGGTGCCGACGCGTGTTGTAGAGGCGCCACAGCTCCGGACGCTGGCGCTTCGGATCCCACACGTGCTGCGCGGTCCGGAACGAGAAGACGCGCTCCTTGGCGCGGGACTTCTCCTCGTCGCGGCGCGCCCCGCCGAAGGCGGCGTCGAACCCGTGCTCGGTCAGCGCCTGCTTCAGCCCCTGCGTCTTCCAGACGTCGGTGTGCACGACCGAGCCGTGCGTGAAGGGGTTGATGCCCTTGGCCAGCGCCTCCGGGTTGCGGTGCACGATCAGCCGCATCCCGGGCTCGCCGGCCACCTGGTCGCGCATCGCGTACATGTCCCGGAACTTCCAGGTCGTGTCGACGTGAAGCAGCGGGAACGGCAGCGGCGCGGGGAAGAACGCCTTGCGCGCGATGTGCAGCATCACGGCGCTGTCTTTCCCCATGGAGTAGAGCATGACGGGGTTGTCGGTCTCGGCGACCGTCTCCCGCATGATGTGGATGCTCTCGGCCTCGAGGCGCTGCAGGTGGGTGAGGCTCATCGTCGTTGTGTGGGGGTCGGAGAGGGGGGGACCGGACGACGGACGATTCGGGCGCAGAAACGAGTGGTCCATACTACCGTCTGAAAGCCGGTCTTCAAGCCCCCTTAAATTCAAAAAGACGGCTTTTTACGCCCCGGAGGCGGGAACCCGCGCCTCGGCTTCCTCGTCGGTTTCGACGGCTTCCTCCTCGGCGGAGGTCCAGGCCGTCTGGCGGTCGAGGGTGGCTTTCTCTTCTGCGAACTGCTTCTCGAGCTGCTGGCGGCCCGCGCGCGCCGCCGACAGGCGCTGCCCCTCGTCGCCGAAGATCGGCAGCATGGCCTCGAGCAACCCGACGTTGTGGCGCCGAAATCGATCGGCGCGCTCGCGCGCCTCGAAGGGCGCGATGCCGAGGCGCTCCAGCGCGCGCCGCCCGATGCGGAGCGCCGACTCGAACGTCTCGCGCTCGATCAGATCGACGCCGCGCTTGCGCAGCTCGACCCAGTGCGTGACGTTGCGGGCTCGGGCGACGATCGCCAGGTTCGGGAAGTGCTCGCGGGCGAGATCGATCAGCTTGAGGCTGGCCTCCTGGCTGTCGACCGCCACCACCAGCAGCTTGGCTTCGGCCGCGCCCGCCGCGTGCAGCAGGTCCAGGCGGGTAGCGTCGCCGTAGAAGATGCGGAAGTCGAACTTGCGCAGGAGCTCGATCTGGTCGACGTCGTGATCCAGGACGGTGGCGCGCAGCCCCGACGCGAACAGCAGCCGGCCCACGATCTGACCGAACCGACCGAAGCCCGCGATGATGATGGGCGCGCCGTGATGCTCGATGGGATCGGCGGGCCGGGCGGTGGCCTGGCTGGCCGCCCGCGCCATCAGGCGATCGTGGACGACCAGCGCCAGGGGCGTCACCGCCATCGACAGCGCCACCACCAGCGTCAGGATCGCGTCCCACTGTCCGGGGAGCAGCTTGGCCTGACCCGCCACGCCGAACACCACGAACGCGAACTCGCCTCCCTGAGCCAGCAGGCACGCGAACAGCCAGCGCTCGCGCCGCGGAATGCCGAGCGGTCCGCCGATCGCGCGCAGCACGCCGCCCTTCAGCAGGGTGAACCCGAGGACGAGCGCGGTGATGAGCAAGGGGCGGCTCGCCACCAGACCGAAGTCGATCGACATCCCCACCGCGATGAAGAACAGGCCCATCAACAGGCCCTTGAACGGCTCGATGTCGGTCTCGAGCGCGTGGCGGTACTCCGAGCCGGCGAGCAGGATCCCGGCCAGGAACGCGCCGAGCGCCATCGAGATGCCCGCCGCCGACATGATGAGCGCGATGCCGATGACCAGCAGCAGCGCGAAGCCGGTGAAGACCTCGCGCAGGCCCGTGCGGGCCACGATCCGCAGCACCGGTCGGGTCAGGTAACGACCGACCACCACCACCGCCGCGACGGCTCCCACGACCTTCAACACCCCGAGCACCCCGCCCCCGCCCCCCCCGCCGGCCGCCGTGGACGAGGCGGCCAGCAGCGGCACCAGCGCGATGAGCGGGATGGCCGCGATGTCCTGGAACAGCAACACGGCGAACGAGCCGGTGCCGAGCGGCGCGCCCAGCACGCCTCGCTCGCGCATCGTCTGCACGGCGATCGCCGTCGACGACAGCGCGAGGGCCAGCCCCGCCACCAGCGCGCCCTGCCACGGCAGGCCGGCGGCCAGGCCGCCGGCCGCCAGCACCAGGCCGGTCGCGCCCATCTGGATCCCGCCGCCGCGGAAGACCGCCTGCCGCATGCTCCACAGGCGCCTCGGATCGAGCTCGAGACCAATGAGGAACAGCATCAACACCACGCCGAACTCGGCGAAGTGCAGGATCGAGGCGACGTCCTTCACCAGGCGCAGGCCCCACGGTCCGATCACGCACCCGCCGATCAAGTAACCGAGGACCGAGCCGAGCCGGAACCGGCTGGCCAGCGGCACGAACAGGACCGCGGCGGCCAGATACACCATCGCGTCGAAGAGCAAGCCGTGCTGGCTCATGAGAGCACCACGCTCTTGCCGTCGCTCGTCGGCGCCGACGACTCGGCCGTCGCCAGCGCCAGCACCCGCGCGCGATAGCCGGCCGCCGCCTCGCGCAGGCGCTCGTTCGAGATGCGGTGAGCGCCATGAACCACGAGGGGCGGATCGACCCAGCGCATTCCGCAGAAGCGCGCCGTCTGCGAGATCGCGGGCACGAACGCCTGCCACGGATGCCCGTGCATCGCGCCCGGCCGGTACGACGACTCGGGCCCGCCCGTCGTGGCGACCCACAGGACCGTCTTGCCGCGCACCGCGTGGGCGTCGTCGCCGTAGGCCCAGCCGTGGGCCAGCACCTTCTCGAACCACAGGCTCATCAGCGCCGGGACGCCGTACCAGTAGAACGGCCCCTGCCAGATCACCACGTCGGCCGCCAGCAGCGCCTGCTGCTCGGCGGCGACGTCGATGTCGAAGTCGGGGTACAGCGAGTAGAGCGGACGTATATCCACCGATGCGACCGAGACGTCCGCCGACGGCAGGTCGCGCAGCCCTTCGAGCAGCACCCGGCCCGCGCGCGAGCGGTTCGGATAGGGATGCGAATAGATGACGGAGACGGAGCGAGCCACGACGGCGAAAGGATAGGCTGCCGGGGTTCGCCCCGCAGCGAATTCACCGCGGCTGGGCGCTCGTCGCCCGGGCGCCCCCGGCGCTCCCCATCGGCTTCACGCACGCGGGGACGTGGTCACGGCGTACAGCGAAAAAAAAGCGAGGGACGAAGGTCCCAGAGAGGTCGGCTCGGAGGAAGCGATGTTCATCCCGTCGTTCGCTGCGGCGTCCTGAAAGATGAACCCTTGGTTGCCGCGGGTGATTCCGCCCCGCCCGCGCGCTCGGTGGCGCGCGACCCCGGTCTCAGTTGGCGGAGGGGAGCGGGGCCGCCTGCACGGTGGCCCGGGCCACGAAGTCCTCCCAGGAGCCCGGTCTCGCCAGGAAGAAGCCCTGCACCTTGTCGACGCCGACCGCCCGCAAGGTGGCCAGCTCGTCCTCGGTCTCGACCCCTTCGGCGGTGATGCCGCTCCCCACCTCGTGCGCGAACGCGATCAGCCCTTTGGCCAGCGCGCGCCGGTTGGAGTCGGTGTCGATGTCCCGCGTGAGGCTGACGTCGAGCTTGATGATGTCGGCCTTCAGATCGAGGATGTGCCGCATGCTGGCGTAGCCGGCGCCGGCGTCATCGATGGCCAGCCGGGCCCCGCGCCGCCGCCACGGCCTCAACGCCTCGGAGACCGCCGCGTAATCGGTCACGGTGGCGTGCTCGGTGATCTCGAGGACCACCCGCGCCAGGTCGGCGTCGCCGAGGACGGCTCCCAGGCGCCCCGAAAGGATCAGCTCCGGGGAGCAGTTGATGCTGAGCCAGAGCGGCGCCGGGAGCCGGTCCAGCGTCCCGAGCGCGTTCTCGATGGCGCGCAGCTCGAGCTCGAGCCCGACGCCGGCCTTGTGCGCGTTGTCGAACCAGATGTCCGGCGTGCGGAGCGGCTCGACGTCGAAGCGCGCCAGGCACTCGGCCCCCACCATCACGTCGCCCTCCAGCGAGTAGATGGGCTGGTACACGATGCGGGGAGCGCCGCGGGCCATGGCCTCCTGGATCTCGCCGGCGGTCCGTTGCTTCAGCCGCTCGACCTCCTCCTCCTCCTCGATTCGCGCGGCCAGGATCTCGCTGAGGGCCCGAATCAGCCGCAGATCTCGATCGCCCAAGGTCAGGTCCGGCACCCGGCTGAAGCAGCAGAGCGTCCCGTAGAGCGCCCCGTTCGAGAGCTCGATGGGTACGCTCAGGTGGGCCCCGATCGGGATGGCTTGCGTCGCGGGCAGCGCCATGGCGGCCGGAACGGCGGACGTGTCGGGGATCAGCTGGGGCAGCTCGCCCTTCACGATCTTCAGGCAGTACCCGTCCTCGAGGGGAATGGCCTCACCTTCGTGAATCGGCGACGCTCCATCGGAGTCCACGTGCTCGAGCACGCGGTCCGTCTCGCGAAAGTGCGCGACGAACGCCACGTCCATCCGCAGGTGCTTGCGCACGGTCCGAAGGACCTGCGCCACCCCGTTGTGATTCGCGCTCTGCCTCAGGAGGTTCGCGATGGAGCCCGTGCTCATCGACTGCCCCCTCCCTTTTTCCACCTGTGCCGCCACATCCCCCCTCCTCGGCCAAACCTGGAAAAGGTTGAGCCGGTGGGGGGGCCGACGCCCTGCAGCTCCCATCGTCGCCTCCGGTGGCGGCGGGCCGCGACCGTCAAAAGATTACAAAACATGACGTTCGCGACAGTACGAGGGACGAATCTTGGGTCCTGGCGCCGGGATCTGACCGCGCCGGGCCAGACCCTGCACCGCTCCCACGGAGGTCTTTGATGAAGGTCCTGCCCGCAGTCCGGTTGACGGCTGTCGCATCCGCTTTGATTTTCAGCGCTTGCAGCGCTGGTGGCCAGGTTACCCCCGGGTCGGGGGGCTCCAGCAGCAGTGGTGGCAGTGGTGGCAGTGGTGGAAAGACCGGCAGCGGCGGCGCCAGCAGCGGCGGCGGCAGTGGAACGACCAGCAGCGGCGGCGCGACCGGCAGCGGCGGTCAATCCATGACCTGCGAGGATGTGACGGCGTGCGGCGGATCGGTCGTCGGGACCTGGAACGTCAAGTCGTCGTGCCTGACCGTGAAGGGCGACCTGAACCTGCGCGCGTTCGGAGCGAGCTGCGACCGCGAACCCATCACCGGCCAGCTCACGGTGACGGGGTCCCTGGTCATCAACGCCGACCGGACCTTCATGGACAACACCATGACCACGGGGCAGGTCCAGTTCCCGCTGGACAAGTCCTGTCTGGTGATCTCGTCGACGCCGGTCAACTGCGAGATGGCAGGCGGCCTCATCGCGAGCATGGGGTACTCGGAGATGACCTGCGACACGAGGAGCGACGGCGGGTGCATGTGCACGGGCAAGGTGCAACAGAAGGGGACCCTCGGGCTCATCTCTCCCGATCCCTCGACGAAGGGCAACTGGACGGTCACGGGGAACCAGGTCGACTTCGACGGCATTGCCAAGTACCAGTTCTGCACGTCGGGAAACCAGACGACCTGGACGCCTCAGAGCACCGGCGCGCCGATGACGGGGACGATCGTCTTCCAGCTCGAAGGCGGCGGCACGGGGAGCGGCGGCATGCTCGGCGGGTCCGGCGGCGCCGGAGGAAGGAGCGCCAGCGGCGGCGCGGCGGGCGGAAGGAGCGGGATGGCCAGCGGCGGCGCGGGCGGCAGCACCGAGGGCGGCAAGGGAGGAAGGGCGGCGAACGGCTCGGGCGGCGCCGCCGGGGCCATGGCCAGCAGCGGCGGCGCGACGGGCACGGCCGGTACGAGCGGTGGCGGGATGGGCCCGTGTGACATCTACAAGGGCGGCGGCACCCCCTGCGTGGCCGCGCACAGCACCGTGCGAGCGCTGTTCGGATCGTACATGGGCAAGCTCTATCAGGTCCGCAACGCGGCCGGCACGACCAAGGACATCATGACGTTGTCCCCGGGAGGCGTCGCCGACGGACCGTCGCAGGACACGTTCTGCGCCGGGACCACGTGCGTGGTGACCGTCCTCTACGACCAGTCCGGCAAGGGCAACGACCTCTGGTACCAGGGGTCGACACAGGTGCCGGGATCGACCTCGAGCATGCCCGCCAACGCGACCAAGGACCCCTTCACCATCGGCGGTCACAAGGTCTACTCGCTGTACATCAGCCAGAACAACAGCTACTGGGTCGACGCTTCCAAGTCGGGGATCGCGCTCGGCGCCGATCCCGAGGCGATGTACATGGTGACGAGCGGCAAGCACTGGAACAGCGGCTGCTGCTTCGACTACGGGAACAGCGAGACCGACCGCAAGGCCGACGGCGCCGGAACCATGGACACCATCAACCTGAGCGGCTCGGGTGAATGGGCCACCGGAGCGGGCTCCGGTCCCTGGGTGAAGGCCGACCTGGAGTACGGCGTCTTCACGGACAACGTGAACAACAGCCATTCGAACCCCAACAACCCGAGCCAGACGAGCACCTACGTCACGGCGATCCTGAAGAACAACGGCAAGACCGAGTGGGCGCTCCGGGGAGGAGATGCGGCCATGGGTCCCCTCGGTACGTACTTCAAAGGGACGCTGCCGCCAGGCGGCTACAGCCCCATGAAGAAGCAGGGCGCGATCGTCCTCGGAAGCGGCGGCGACTGCTGCAAGCCGGGCGGTGGCGCCAACCTGAGCATCGGCACGTTCTACGAGGGCTGCATCGTCACGGGCTACCCGTCGGACGCCACCGAGGACGCGGTCCAGGCCAACATCGTCGCCGCGGGCTACGGCAAGTAGGCGATCGATCCTCACCCCACCAGCGCCACGACGACATCTGGAGGACGCACGGCGGAAACAATGACCGGGTATGCTGCGCCGACATGAGCAAAATTCTTTTCGTCGGCGGAGACAAGGGCGGCGTGGGCAAGTCGGTGGTCGCCCGCCTGTTGGCGCAGTGGTACCTGGACCGGCAAGCCCCCTTCGTCGCGATCGACGCCGACGTTTCCCACGGATCGTTGCTGCGACACTACGGTGCCTATACGCGCTCCGTGGATCTGTCCGGCCCGGAGGCCGCCGACGACATCATGACCCAGGCCCTGGAGACCGATCGGCGCGTGGTCGTCGATCTGCCGGCCCAGGGCGATCGGGCGGTGGCCGCCTGGATCAGCGAGGCAGGGATCCTGGACCTGGCGCGCGAATCCGGGATCGACGTGATCTTCTGGCACGTGATGGACGACGGGCGAGATTCGATCTCCACGCTCCAGCGTCTGCTCGAACGCCACGGAAAAGGCGCCCGCTACGTCATCGTCGCGAACATGGGGCGGGGGACCGACTTCTCGCTGTTCGACAGGTCTCCGACGCGCGCGCTGGCAGAGGAGCTGGGCGCGATGTTCATGGACCTGCCGGAGCTGCATCCGCCCGCCATGCGCAAGATCGATCGCAGCGACGCCAGCTTCTGGGCGGCCGTGCACAACCCCGACGTCGCGCCGGAGCTGTTCACCCGCATGGATCGACAGCGGATCAAGGTCTGGATGCAATCGGTCTACGATCGGCTGGCCCGCCTGGGCGACGCCCTCTGAGCGGCGGGACGACCGGGCTCGGGGCGGTCAGGGCGTGCGGCAGTAGCGGACCAGCGCTCCCTCCCGGGTGCCGGCGATGATCTCGCCCCGGGACGTGAACAGGGCGGTGGCGATGGTCCGCTTCGAGTCCAGCGTTCGAGTATCGCCCGACGGAAGATGGAGCAACTGGCCCGCGGCCACGATCCAGCTCCCCTCAGGCGAGAGGCTCGGTCGCGCGGCGGTGAGCTCCGGCAGACTTCGCAGGATGGCGCCGGTCGCGACGTCGTACAACCTGGTGCTGCACGGCTGGACGTCGCACACGGACACGAGCACCGCCGTCTCGTCCGGCGTCAGGTGCACCTCCCTGAGCCCCGGCGGGACTCCGGACGGAGATCCGACGGACCGGGACCAGACGGGCTGCCAAGCGCCGCTCGCGTCCGCGCGGTAGAGGGCGGGCATGGAGGTGACCATGATCCGTTCGTCCCGCGAGAACGCCGCGACGTCGCCGCACGAGGTCGGAAATTGCGCGGCGGTCTTCCAGGGTTTGCCCTGGGCCGCGTCCGCCAGCGAGAACACATCCATGGTCCCGCCGTAGCTGGCGCCCGCGGCCCACTTTCCTCGGGGCGAGATTCGCAGCTGGCTACCCCAGCACTTCACGTCGGACACGCCCGCCTGCGGCCAGATCACGTGGCCGTCGGTGCCGCTGTAGAGCGCCCGGTTATCGCCCGCCGCGCTGGCCCACTGGCCGTCCGCGCTGATGTCGCCCACGAAGGCCTGGTCCCCTGCGTAGATGGTCCAGAGCGTCCGCGATTCCTCGAAGCGCGACGCCAAGCGAAATCCGAAGACGACGCCGCCGTACGTGGCGGCCAACGTCGAGGCATCGGCCGAGATCGCCAGCGTTCCAATCGTCGTCGGCGCCGTCTGCCGCAGATGAGGGCCGAGCACGGCCGCGAACCCCGGCTGGGACAGGTCGATGAGCGCGGTCCGGCCGCCGATCGGCATGACCAGAAGTCGACGCCCATTCGCGGACAGGACGGTGGGCTGGCTGTCGTACGCGCGGCTCCCCGGCGGCAGGGTCGACACGCGCGCGCCGTCGGCCGTCCGAAAGACGCCGTTGCCGAGCAGCACGGCGTCTCCGGCGGGCGTGAACTGCGACAACGCGTTCGGGAAGAGATCCCCCAGATCGACCACGACCTTGCCGGTGCCGGCGTCCCAGAGGGCCGTCCTCCCCCAGGTGGTGGTGACGCGATCCCCGGCCGGCGACAGGAGGGCACGCGTGCTGGTTTCGACAGAGAGGTCCAGCCTCACGCGGCTGGCCTCGACGCCGGCAAAGTCGCGGGTCACGATCTCGATCGGGTTCCAGTCCTCGCTCGCGATGGTAACGAGCTGCCCGTTGCGAACGGTGGCCTGGGCGATGGACCCGGAGATCGTGGCGACCGGCAGACGATTGCCGCCGGTGCCGGCGGTCGTGCCGGCGGTCGCCTGCGAGCGCCAGACGCAGCTCCCGACGCCGCCGTACGCGAGGAAGTATTCGCCGTCCGCGGAGAATGCGTGCTTCGGGCCGCAGGTGAACGAGGTGGGAGCGGCAAACGTGAAGCGCGCGGTGGCGGCTCCGATGGGCCGGAGCACGATCTCGGTGGCGGTCGCGCTCCCAACCAGAAGCGCGCCGTCCGGTTCGTTGACCAGGAAAGAGGCCGGCCCGTCCGAAGCGAGCGGGCGCGTGCCGGACGCGTCGTAGGTTCGGATCCGCCCGGCGTCGTCGAGCACCGCGATGCTGCCGTCGGCGTCGAACAGCGCCGCCTGGTCGGGCGCGGCGGGCTCGATGGTCCCGCAGGCGGTCCACGTCCACGCGCGCGAGACGGCGGGATCGACGGCCATCGGCGGGTCGGGCAGACCGCCGTCGGGAGCCCCAGCGTCGGGATCGGAGCCCGCTGAGCCGCCACCTGTGCCCCCTCCGCCCTGACCTCCCGCTCCGCCCGTCGCGCCGTCCGGGCTCGCCCCCGCGCCCGCAGCGCCCGCTGGCGCGCCGCCCCCCTGCCCTCCCGCCCCACGGATTCCGGTCTTGCCGCAGCTCGCGGCCGTTACGGCCAGGGCAGCCAAGGCCCCCAGCGCCCCCAGCCCCGCAAAGGTGGCCGGTCTCCCACGATTCGAGCGTCCGGGTTCCGGTGCGAGTTTCGCCAAATCGATGCCCATTCTCCGGCTACGCCTCGTCACCCAAGATAGCAATCCCCCGGGCGCGCCGGACTGATCTCGTGCGACATTTGCCCTCCCCCTTTCCGGTCCGGGCGTCGCCGTGTGTACTACCCGGGTACGCATGGATGAGTCCGCCGTCGCAGCCGCCTATCGGACCTACGGTGGGCCCGTCTATGCCCGCTGCCTGCGGGTGCTCCGCGACCCGGATCGGGCCCGCGACGTGATGCAGGAGGTGTTCATTCGCTGCTTCGACCGCCGCGCGGACCTCCGCCCCGGTCGTGAGCTGCTCGGGTGGCTCTACCGCGTCGGCACCAACCTCAGCCTGAACTGCTTGCGAGACGAGGAGCGACGCCGGCGCGCCGATCGCGTCGGCACGAACGGCGATTCCACGGTGGAGCCCGACGGGCCGGCGGCGCGCTTGCTGCGAGACCTGCTCACCGAGCTCGACGAACGCACGCAGGCCATCGTCATCTACGTCTACCTGGACGGAATGACCCACGCCGAGGCCGCCGAGGTCGCCCAGGTCACCGACCGCACGGTCCGCAACTGCCTGGCGCGCTTCCAGGAACGCGGGCGCCTGCGCCTCGGCAACGATCCCGAGCCGTTCCTGCGAGGAGGATTCGGATGAGCGTTCGGAGGGTGTTCAGATGACCGCTTGTCTATCGAGCTTCGCGATGGATGATCGCGCGCTGCATGGCCCCATCGACGCCGCCGTCGATCGGCACCTCGGCGAGTGCCGGCGCTGTCGCACCCGCTTCGAGGAGCGGGCGCGCGTGGTCGCTGCCTTCGAGACGGACGGCTCGGCTGCCACGTCGTGGGCGCGCATCGCCGCCGGGGGGCACGCCTCGGCGGAGCGGGCGCGCCCCCGTCATCGCGTGCGCGCCCGCTGGTGGTGGCTCGGGTTGTCGGGGGTGCTCGCGAGCGCCGGGGCAGCCGCAGCGCTGCTGGTCACCGCCGGTAGCGGGGGGCTGAGCCGCGCCCCCGCGCCGTACCTGGCGCCCAAGGGCGGCGCTCTTCCAACCGCTCTTCCGACCGCTCTTCCGGTCGAGGTGCTCTGCCGCCGCGGCGACCGGACGTTCGTCCTCGCGCCGGACGAGAGCGTCGCCCCCGGCGACCGTCTGCGTTTTCGACCGCTGCCGGCCCGCACGGACGTCGCCTTCATCCAGATCGGCAGCGTGGATGGGCGCGGTGTCTACTCACCGTTCTACCCCGCGGCGGATCGGGACGAGAGCGTGCCGCTGCCGCCTGCAGGTCAGGCGCTCGATGGCGCCATCGCGCTCGACGCCGCGCCCGGGCCCGAACGGGTCTTCGTGGTTCTGTCCGCGCGCCCGCTCCGCGTGTCCGACGTACGGCGCGCGGCTCTGGAGGGCGCGGCCCGGCTGGCAAACCCGGACCAGATCGGGGGCGTCTCCGTCTGGAGCGGGTGGGTCGCGCTGCGCAAGGAAGTGACCGCGACGCCGACCGAGCCCAGCCCCGCACGCCCGTCCTCTCGGTGACGCGTCATGGGCCTGCTCTCGCCGCTCGTCGCGCTCGCCGCGCACCTCGTCTCCCTGCCGGTCGTGGACGGCCGGATCGCCATCGTCGCGTCGGCCGGCGTCGCCGCCGGTCAGGCCGACCTGCGCTATGCGGAACGCGACGCCGACCGGACCGCAGCGGTGCTGCGCGAGCTGGGCGGCTTCGAGCGCGTGTACCAGCTGCGTGAGCCGCGCCCGCCCGCGGTGCGCGAAGCCCTCGACGCGGTCGAGCGCGCGGCGGAGCGCGATCCCGCGCTCGAGGTGGTCTTCTATTATTCGGGCCACGCTGACGACCAGGGCCTTTTGCTGGGAGGGGAGCGCTTCGCCTTCACCGAGCTGCGCGCGCGGCTCGAACAGTCGCGGGCGCGGCTCCGCGTGGCGCTGCTGGACGCCTGCTTCTCGGGGAGCATGGTTCGTCCGAAGGGCGGGCAACCCGCGCCGGGCTTCGCCGTCGAGGCGGCCGAGCTCCCGCAGGTGCGCGGAGCCGCGATCATCTCGGCCGGCACGGCCAGCGAGCTGGCTCAGGAGTCCGCCGAGATCGAGGGCTCGTTCTTCACGCACCACGTCCTGTCGGCGCTGCGTGGCGCGGGCGATCGAGACGGCAACGGCGCGGTGACCCTGGCCGAGGCTTACCAGTACGCCTACGGTCACACGCTGGCCGCGACGCTGCCGAGCCGGTGGGGAGCGCAGCACCCCTCGTACGAGTATCGCCTGTCGGGGACGGGCGATCTGGTGATGACGCGCGTGGGGAACAACCGCCGGGCGCTGACGTTCCCGGCCGGCCGGAACCGCACGTACCTGGTGAGCAGCGCCGCGGGCGAGGTCATGGCCGAGATCGCGGCCCGCCCCGAGGGCCGCGTGCGTCTGGTGCTTCCGCCAGGGCGCTATCGGGTGGTCGCGCACGAGGATGAACGGACGTCGCGCGCCGACGTGACGCTCGAGGCTGGCCCTCCGGGGGACGTGGCGCTGGACGGCGCGGCCTTTCATGAGGTTGCCGGCACCGAGGTGGCCATCGCGAAGGGCGCGACGGCGGGACCGCGCCACGAGCTGGCGGTGGACGTCGGGCTCGGCGGCCTTGGGCCCGGGACCCTCAACGGGACCCCGGAGCTGGGCGGCGGATACCTGTTCCGAGCGGGTGCCTTCAGCGTGGGCGCGCACGTCGGCCGCGCCGCGACCGAGGGGAGCGTCGAGCGACTGCCCTACACGCTGCAACGCTGGACCGTGACCGCGCTGTTCCTGCGCCGCACGCCCGTCGCCTTCTCCGAGCTTCACTGGGGGCTCGCGCTCGGAGGCGCGTGGATCCGCGAGCGCTTTGGAACGGATCCGCTCCAGTCGCCGCGACTCGGTGGAGGACCCACCGCCGCCGCGATTCTGGGGCTGGACCTGCCGCTCGCGCGCTGGCTCGCGCTGCGCCTGTGGTGGAGCGCGGGAGCCGGCCTCTTGCGCGTGAACGGCGCCGTGACGGTCGAGCCCGAGCTGCGCGCCTCGCTCGGCGTCGTGCTTCGAAGATGACCACCGTCGTGCCTTCCGGATCGTCTTTCCTGCGGGGTACCAGATGACGGAGGAACGATGACGATGCGACCACGACCACGACCACGACCACGAGAACACCAGATCTTGTTCGCTGGTTCACTGGCAGCGGCGCTCGCGCTCGGCTGCTCGGACAACCGGATCGCGATCCTCAGCGGCACGACCTACGCGCCCGATGGCCATCTGGTCGTCTTCGGATGGCCGATCCGGGTCTACGATTCCGCGCTTCGTGAAACGTCGCCGGCGATCCCCAGCCCGGCCGATCGATCCGAGGTCGCCGCGGCCGCGCTGTCGCCGGATGGGATGCTGGCGTTGGTGGCGCACGGCCAGTTCTCACCATCGTTGACGCATTCATCGGCGACGTTGTTCCGTGTTCCTGACGGCGAGATCGTGGGCCGAATTTCCTTCGCCGGATTCGCGCCGGCGGGCGGCTCGAACGTCGGAGGATTTGCGCTCTCACCGCAGGGGGATCGGGCGTTCCTCGCCAGTGAGGTCCATCGGACCAGCGACGGGGCGTTGCTGTGGACCGCTCCGTCCAGGCTGTCTTCGCCCCTGTTCTCCGCGGACGGAAGCATCCTGGTCGCGATCGGTCTCGGGCTGCCCCCCGACCAGCAGGCCCCTCATGAATCGATCTTGATGGCGTTCGACGCCGGGACCGGCGTACCGATTTACGCCAACGCGCTCGGCGGCGGCAGCGAGCTCGGCGAGATGTCGCTGTTCGGCGACGGCAGCAGGCTGGCTGGCGTCCTCACGACGTGCCAGTCCCGAGGCTGCTGGCAATACCTGGTGACCTTCTCGATCGCGGAGGGCCGGCTCCTCAGCAAGGTGGCCGTGCCCGTAGGCGTCACCGTGGCGGGCTACGTCTCGTGTGCACGCACCCAGGGCCTCTGCGCCAGCTCGTATCGGGACGACACGAGCGTGGCCACCGCCCTCTGGCAGGCCGACGGAGCGTTCCTGGGCACGCTCGCGAAGGTCCCCGCCAGCTCCTCGATCTCCACCGAACCCCCGCCCAGACCGCGCCTGTCACCGGACGGCAGCACGTTGGCCCTCGTCGGTGATACGGCGGTGAGCGTCTATCGGGTCAGTGATGGCCACCTGACGGGTGAAATCCTCGCGAGGAATTCGCCATGAGCTTCAGCGGCAGCAAGTCCCGCCCGACGCGAGCCCAAACCCTGTCTGCGGTCCTCGCGGCGGTGGCCGCCGCGGCGACGCTGGGCGTAGGTTGCGGCGATCTCGACGACCACCTTGGCGCGCAGAATGTCGGCTATCGCCCGGACGGGACCCTGGTCGTTTACACCGTTCAGGACATCCGCATCTTCGACGGCCAGCTCAGGGAGATGCTGGGACCGCCGACGCCGGTGAGGGAGGTCGGCCCCTACCAGTACGAGCATGCGTTCGCCTTGTCGGATGACGGTGACACCGCCGCCGTCTCGTACATGACCCCGCTCCCGAAGCTGACGAGCAGGAACGCGGTGAAGCTCTGGCGCCTTCCCTCGGGGGAGGTCTCCGGGGACATCGACATCGATGCCCAGCCAAAGCCGCCCCTCTCCGCCACCGTCAATGTGGGCCTGGTGGCGCTGTCACCCGCGGGCGACCTGTTCTTCGCGCAGAACCGCGCGAGCGATCCTGCTGATCCTGTGGGTCGAATCTCCGACTCGGGGGTGTTTCGCGTCAGCGACGGCGTGCGCCTGTGGGGTGGGTACTGGATCACGAGCCCCGTCTTCTCCCCCGACGGCAAGACGCTTTACGGCCAGGCGCGCCCCTACGGTGCGGACCTGCAGGCCGCCTTCGCCCTGACGGCCTTCGATGCGGGCACGGGCGCCGTGAAGTTCGCCGTGTACCCGGACCCCTTCCCTGCCGACATCGATCTGGTGGCGGGCGGCACCCAGATCGCGGGTATCTGGACCGAGGGCGATCTCTTCACCACCAACCTGAGCGTCGGATTTTGGTCCGCCCTCGACGGCTCTCCCATCCGGATCCAGCACGCGATCGCGCCGGGCTCGCTCTACGGAACCCAGGCCGAAGGCTACCCGGCTTTCGCGTGCTGGCACGGAGGGGATCTCTGCGCGGCCGGCAAGACCGACGGGATCGTGATCTGGAACGTCGACGGCGCGCTGATCCGCGCCGTGCCGCGCACGCCCACGCCCTTTGGCCTCTTCGGCTTTGGCAACGACCTGGCCTTCTCGCCCGACGGCAAGCTCCTGGCCGTGGCTGGTGACGCGACCCGGGTCTTTCGAGTCGCCGACGGCGCCCTGGTCAGCGAGCAGCAGTTCCGGACCGGCTTGTTCTGAAGGCCGCGCCCGGCCCGCTGCCGTCAGCGACCGCCGGGCAGGCCGGCGGCCAGGCGGAAGTAGGCCTGGTTCCAGCGCAGGCGATCGGTGAACGACGCTGTCTTGGTGTCGGCGTCGATCAGCACGAGCTCGGTCCGCAGCATGGTGGCCAGGTCGTGGAGGATCTCGCCGTCCACGGCCTGGCTGAGCACGGTGTGGTGGGGGCCGCCCGCCTCGAGCCAGCACTCGGCCGAGGTCGGCAGGGTAGGCCGCGGCTTCCAGACGGCGCGCGCCACCGGCAGGCGCGGAAGAGGCGCGTCGGGCGGCACCACGTCGATCTCGTTGGCGACGAGCCGGAAGCGATCCCCGAGATCGCACAATCCGATCACCACCGCCGGGCCCGGCTTCGCGTCGAACACCAGGCGCACGGGATCTTCTCGACCGCCGATGCTGAGCGGGTGGATCTCGCACGACGGCTTGGCGGCCGAGATGCTGGGGCAGACCTCGAGCATGTGCGCGCCGAGGATCTTCGGCTCGCCCGGGCCGAAGTGATACGTGTAGTCCTCCATGAACGAGGTGCCGCGGCCGGTGCCCGCGCCGGCGGCCTTCAAGGTCGCGAGCAAGAGCGAGGTCTTCCAGTCGCCCTCGCCGCCAAAGCCGTAGCCGTCGGCCATCAGGCGCTGCACCGCGAGGCCGGGGAGCTGGCGCAGGCCGCCGAGATCCTCGAAGTTGGTCGTGAACGCGCCGAAGCCGCCCGCGGTCAGGAAGTTGCGCAGGCCCACCTCGATGCGGGCGGCGTAACGGAGCGACGCGTGCTTTGCGCCACCGGCCGCCAGCTCGGGCGCCAGGCGGTAGACCTCGGCGTACTCCTTGACCAGCGCGTCCACCCGCCCCTCTTCGACGGCGTCGACGGCCGCCACCAGATCGTTGACGCCGTAGGTGTTGACCGAGACGCCGAAGCGAAGCTCGGCCTCGACCTTGTCGCCTTCGGTGACGGCGACGTCGCGCATGTTGTCGCCGAAGCGGGCCAGGCGCAGCGTGCGCAGCTTCGTGAACCCGGTGGCGGCGCGAACCCAGCGGGTGATGCGCCCGAGGACCGCCGGATCGCTGACGTGCCCGGCCACCGTCTTGCGCGGGACGCCGAGGCGCGTCTGCACGTAGCCGAACTCGCGGTCGCCGTGGGCCGCCTGGTTCAGGTTCATGAAGTCCATGTCGATGGTCGCCCAGGGCAGCGACTCGTTCACCTGGGTGTGCAGGTGCAAAAGCGGCTTGCGCAGCAGGTCCAGACCGCTGATCCACATCTTCGCGGGCGAGAACGTGTGCATCCAGGCGATGACGCCGATGCATGCCGGCTCACGGTTGGCGTCGTCCAGGCAGGCGCGGATGGCGCTGGCGCTGGTGACCACCGGCTTCCACACGACCTCCGCCGGCAACTGCCCCTTCGCGGCGAGGTGCGCGACGATCGCGCGCGACTGCTCCGCCACCTGGGCGAGCGTCTGGGGGCCATAGAGCTCCTGGCTCCCGGTCAGAAACCAAACTTGCTTCGCTTCGGCGGGCGTGGACTTCGTCGTGGTCATGTCGGTGCGCGCATCATGCCATCTCCGCCGGCCTCTCCAAAATCGCGCCGAGCGGGTCTCCAGCTTCATGAGCGGCTCGCGGTACCGATAGGATGCTCGGATGATGTCCTGGTTCGTGGCGGCGACCTCGCTGGCCGTCGGGCTTGCCGTTCTCGCATCCGCGGTCGTCTTCCGCGCGCGCGGGCCGGAGAGCTCGGCGGCCAGGCTCGTCTTGCTCTTGCTCATCGCCGGACTGGTCGTCGGGACGGCGTCTCACGTCGAGAACCTCGCGCGCTCCGGCCTGGTCGCCAGACCCGAGCTGCCGCTCGGCTGCAACGTGTTCTGGTCGGCCCTGGTCATCATCGATCCCGTCGCGGCTCTGGCGCTCCTGCTCAAACCTCGCGCCGGCGTCGTGCTGGTCGCTGGCATCATGGCGGTCGACCTCGCCGTCAACCTCGCGGTCCTGGGAATCACGCCCCCGATCGCGGCCCAGATGGCGTATGGCGTCCTGGCCCTCGTCTCCCTTCGGATAGTCCTGACCAAGGTCCCGCGTCCCCCGGGCAAGCGCGCTCCCGCCGCAAATTCGCCGCCACCGGCGGATATACTCCGTCGTTCATGACCGACCTGCTCGAGCTGAAGGCGCTGCATTGCCTGGTCCGCGTCGGGAGCTGGTCCAAGGCGGCGACCGAGCTGGGCGTGAGCCGCTCGCACCTGCGCCAGACGGTGTCCCGGCTGCAGCAGCGCCTGGGCGTCGAGCTGCTGGACCGGGAAGCCGGCGAGGTGGTGCTGACCGAGGCCGGGACCGCCTTCCACGCGCGCACCACGAAGGCGCTGGACGAGCTGGCCAAGGTCGAGGCGGTCCTGCAGAAGACCACCGTCCGGCCGAGCGGCAAGGTCCGCGTCAGCGCACCGGTCGTGCTGGGCCAGATGTATGTCACCCCGCTGGTCGGCAAGCTGCGCCGCCGCTATCCGGAGCTGGCCCTCGAGCTGACGCTGACCGACCGGTACGTCGACCTGGCCCACGAGGAGGTGGACCTGGCCATCCGCGTGGGCTCGCCGTTCGACGCGCGCCTGGCCACGCGCCGGCTGTGCACGAACCGGCGCGTGCTGGTGGCCTCGCCCGATTACCTGGAACGCAACCGCGCGCCTCGACACCCGGAGGATCTGAGCGACCACGAGTGCATCCTGTTCACCCACTTCACGCACCAGGGTCAGTGGCGGCTCAACGGGTCGAACGGCGCCGTCACCGTGCCCGTGAGCGGCATGCTGTCGACCAACAACGGCTACGTCTTGAACAACCTGGCCGAGCAGGGCCTCGGCATCACCTTCGGCGCGACGCTGTCTCTCGCGCCGGCGCTGCTGGCCGGGCGACTGGTGCGCGTGCTGCCCGACTACGAGATGGAGGAGACCGGCATCTTCGCGACCCACGTCGCCACCGACGAGATGCTGTCCCCCGTGAGCGCCGTCATCGACTTCTTCGCCGAGCACCTGACCGACCCGCCAAGCTGGGACCGCAAGCTGGCCGGCAAGGTCCCGGGGTTCTGAGCGCGGGGGACCGCAAACGGCCCCCCGCGGATCTTTCCGGAGGCGAGCCGGCGCGGCAAAGCCGCGCCTCCCGTCTTCGAACCCGCTCCCTCCGGTCGCTCTGGCGTTTTGAACCAAGAGTAGAGCAGCGGAGTCACTTCCCGAGAGGTCGTAGCCCCGAGGACTGCCCGCGGAGGAGGACCTTCCCCTACTGCGCGGCGATCCAGGCCAGGACGCAGGCGGCGTCGGTGGCGCTGAGGGGGAGCTGGGCGAGCGGCATCTGGCCCCCGCATGGGGGCTTGGCCGCCAGCTTGGTGTACAGGAAGCTGCTGGCCGGGTCGGCCGGATCGGCGAGCGTGGCGGCGCAGCTGGTCGCGGGGACGCCCACCACCCGCGCCGCGACGCCGGCCGACACCAGGTCGAGCCCCTGCTGGGGGGCCGTCGCGCCGTGACAGGCGCCGCCGCAACGGGGCACGAAGATGCGGGCGACCACGTCCCCACATCCATCGCCGCCGTCCTCGCCAGCAGCGGCGTCGCCGATCGGCGCGGACGCGTCGACCAGGAAGCGCTCCTTGTCGATCAACTTTCCCGGACACGCCGTGGCGCCCAGCAGCGCGAGCCCCACCACGGCCCCCAGACGCACCAGCGAGGCCCGCTCAGTGCGCAAAGCGGAGCCCCATGCCGAGCTGCATCTGCTCGTCGAGCGCGCCGCCGGCCACCGCCAGGTCTCCGACCTCCGGCGCGAAGCTGGCGTAGTAGCGCGTGTAGCGTCCCTCCAGGCGGGCTTCCATCCCGGTCGCGAGCGCGAAGGCGGCGGCGAGCTGGCCGTCGACGCCGGCCACGTGGGGGCTGCGGAAGCGGTCGTAGATCTGCCCGCGCGTCAGCGTGGCCAGGTAGCCGCCGCCGGCCAGGACCGCCAGCCGCCGCGTCAGCGCGATCCGGCCGTCCAGCCCCAGGCGCAGCGACAGCGTGCGCGCCGACGGGACCAGCGATCCGACGTCGGCCTTGGTCTGGAGATCGAAGTAGCTGGCGTCCACCCCGACGGTCAGTCCCAGCTCGAGGCCGCGCGAAGGCAGAAGCAAGCGCTGGCGAAGGTCGCCGCCGAAGCGCGTCCAGCTGTCCTGCAGCGGAACGCCGTTGCCCGTCGACGACTCCATGGCGAAGCCGCGACTGACGCGCGCGCGAAACCCGAGGTCCCGGAGCACGGGGATGTCCGTGCTGGCCAGGGGGTACGCCTCCAGACCGAAGGTGGCCAGCGGCGCGACGGGCAGCCGATACGGCTGCGGCGGCGCGCCGACGGGATCGCTGTAGGTGAACACGCGCCGGCCGGCGTCGATGCTGGCCGACACCGCCACCTCGATGCGCCCGGCGGCCACACGCGCGGCTTCGCGACGGCCGAGGGCCCGAGCGTCCTCGTCATCCGGAGCCGCCCGCTCGACGGTGGCGCCAGCCACCAGCCCCGTCCCTCCCGTCGCCTCTTCGGCCCCCCCAGGCTCGACGGCGGAATCGAGCGAACGCGCCGCCCGTCGCGCCGTGCGCGCCGAGGCGGGCCGCTCCTCGGCTGGCTCGAACGAGCGGTCGTCGCTCGAGGTCGATGCGGGCGCGCGCCCCGCCGGCTCCTGTCGCGCCGGAGCGTCGTCCGCCGCGGCCGTGGTCACCGCTGGCTCCGCGGCGCGTGTCGAGGCGCTGTCCGCGCCGCTCGTGTCCTCGATCGGCGCGCGAGGCTCGGCATCCCCCCGGGGCGCGGCGGCGGCGGGCGGCGCCCTCCGCCCCTTCGGCTGCTTGCGGTGCTTCGAGGGCGCGCCGAACGCCGCCGGCGAGAGCGCCGCCCCGAGGGCCAGCACCAGCGCCAGGCAGAGCCTGCCCCGAGCCGTCGCGCCGGACGAGATCACGCCGCGAGCACGCTGCGGATCGTGCGGCCCGACGTGATCTGGTCCTCGACCTGCGCGTCCGTCAGGCCCAGACCCACGCCGAGCGTCTTGGCCACCGACGCCAGGCTGTCCCCGGCCGAAAGGTCGCCGCCCTCGGCCGCCTGCCCCGAGGCCGACGCGATGTCCGCCGCGTGGCCGCCCGGCACCAGACCCCCGACGACGCTCCCCTTGAACCCCTTGCCGATCATCACCGACACCGCGTGGGAGGCGTTGTGACCGCGGCCGTTCAGCGTGTCGAACGTCCGCCCGAAGACGTTGATGATGGCGAAGGTGACCTTGTCCTGCAGCCCGTAGGTGGTCAGCTTGCTCATGAGCGTCTTGATGTTGTTGACCGACGCGGTGGTCTGGGTCGCCTCGTTGGTGAAGTTGTTGTCGGTGTGGTTGTCCCCCGAGAACGGCAGGTGGATCGTCACGACGGGCGACACGTTCATCTTCATCAGCAGCGCGGCGGCCGTGACCTGGTTGGCGGCGTCGTCGCCCGAGATGGTCGACAGATCGGCGGCCACCTGCTGGATCATCGTGCGCAGGTCCGACTGCGCCAGCGCCATGTTGTCCAGGTAGGCGCGCTCGGCCTTGGTCTGCGCGCGGTTGGCCTGGAACGCGGTGTTCAGCTTGTTGAGCGTGTCGTCGCGCAGCGCCTGCAGCATGGCCGCCAGATCCTTGGGCGCCGACAGCACCGCCTTCAGCCCGGTGGGGGTCAGCTTGGGCAGGTACTGGCCGTCGAAGGAGAGCTGCTCGCCGCCGATGGTCACCGGCTGCGGCTGCACGCTGTCGAAGCACGAGCGCAGGTTCTTGGCGAAGAACGCCGGCAGCCACTGTCCTCTCCGAAGCGCCCCGAAGAGCTGCAGCACGCGCCCCAGCTCGCCGTGGTTGGCGGTGCCGGTCCGGTGGTGGAAGAAGACGGTGCGATCCAGGACCGCCTGGGACAGGCCAGCCCACGGCTTGGCCGCGGTCCATTTCTTTCCGCCGATGGTCAGCGCGGTCGGCGCCATCGACATGTCCGCGGGATCGGAGTGGTTGATCGATCCCGCCGCGAACGTGGCGGGCAGGTCGTAGGTGCCGGGGACGTTGCAGTTCAGCGCGTCGCCGTTGGCCGACATGCTGAGGATCAGGTACTGCGAGCCCGGGCCGTTGCCGCACGCGCCCCCCGGAGCGTCGGCGCGCGCCGACCGGGGATCGATCAGGAACGACAGGGGAAGCCCGGTGGCCATGGCCCGCAGGCCCGCGAAGCCCGCGCCGGCGAGCCAGGCCTGAAGCGAATGGCGTCGAGTGAGGGTTCTCATGATTGGCTCCTGGGGGTCACCTTTCACCTTCAAAGGCCGACCGCCACCGACGTGGGCGACAGGCAGGCCGTGACGAACGTCGACTTCAACGCATCGGTGCGGCTGGCCCCCGCCTTCATGGCCGCGTCGAAGTGCTCGGTCAGCAGCTGGATCGCGGTGGCGGTCATCGGATCGCCGGTGGCGAGGCCCATGATGTTCCCCACGAAGTCGGTGATGGCCGCGTCCTTCTTGGTGCTGTCATAGCGGCTGTTCGTCTTGTCGATGGTCAGCCCGGCCGCGTACGTGCACAGCGACTCGGTGGCCCCGCGGTAGAAGGGCGTCTGCGCCGTGGACAGCGCCGGCGCCTCGGCGCCGCGCAGGTAGCCGTCGAGCGGCACGTTGTTGGCGACGGCCGTCGCGGTGGTCTTGTCGGTGATGCCCGTGCACACGCTGGTCGCCAGCCCCAGGCGGTTGGTCAGCGCCGCGCAGAAGTGGTCCTGGCGCGCGATGCTGACGGTCTCGCCCAGGTCGCGCCAGGTCTTGGTGGCGGCCTGCCCCGTGACCAGCGGCGACGAGAACAGCTCGAGCACCAGCTTGTGGAAGTCGAAGCTCGAGTCCGTGAACGCCTTCACGACCCGCAGAAACTCGGGATCGTCCTCGGAGCAGGCGCCCGAGTTCGCGTAGTAGCAGAGCTTCTGGGTCCAGCCCGTCGCGTAGAGCGGGTGGGTCACCAGCGCGCTCGCGAAGTCGTCGAAGGACGCGAGCGCCGTCTTCTGCCCCAGGTAGTCGAACGACGCGGTCGAGAACAGCTGCGCCGGATCGTGCTGCGCGTGATACGAGTAGGTGTAGGCCTGGCGGAACACGTTCCGCATGGGATCCATCGTCTGGTGGCAGCTGTAGCAAGGGCTGGTCGGATCGGAGTGCTGCCCGTCCTTGCCGTTGTCGAGCACCGTCGACGTGCCGCGATCGACGGGGTTGATGCTGCGGCCGATCCCCACGATCAGGGCCTGGTTCAAGGTGTCGCGGTGCTGGTTGCTGTTGTTGGTGGTCCAGTTCGCGAAGAACGCCGGCGTCGAGAAGAAGCCCACCCGCGGGGTCCGCACCGCCAGCTGATCCGCGCCGCGCAGGGTGGGCAGGTCGTAGAACGGCGTCAGCTTCTCGCCGGCCGCCGCGACGCGCACGGTGACGGGGCGCCAGATCACGTCCTGCGAATTGATGCTGGGGGGCGTGAACGAGACGCTGCTGCCGCAGTTGTACTGGTACAGCGACTTCTTCTCGGCCGGCACGTCGGCGGGCACCGTCAGCGTGGGCGGCCCGTTCGGATCGGTCGGATCGTTCACGAAGTTGCGGCCGGCGAACCCGAACAGCGCCAGGTACGCGCTCATGACGTTGGTGTACTTGCGCTGGTTGTAGCTGACGGTCGCCTTCACAGCGGCACCGTTGGCGTCGACCATCACGTGTCCCGTGTCATCCAGCTGCGGCATGCTGCAGGTGAAGGCGGCCGGCGCCGCGAAGTGCATGAAGTTCGGGCTGGTCGGGTCCAGCGTCTCCGCGAGCGGGATGGGGTTGGCCACGACCGGCATGGCGCTGGGATCGACGGGCGGCCGATACGTCACCCAGAACGCCTGCGACGTGCTGAGCGTGCCGTCGGGCAGGGGCACGCTCGACGAGACCTTGCCGGCGTCGTCCACCTGGATCTGATCGAGCGCCAGGTACAGCGACATCAGGGTGGGGGTCATCATGAAGGTGTGCGTGGTGACCGTCTCCGTGAAGGGACGGCCCGTCGCGATGGTCTTCAGCGCCGTGCGCGCCATCGACTCCTGTAGCTGAGCGAAGAGCGGCAGGTTGGCGAGGTTGTCGACCGTGAACTGATCGAAGAACTCGTTGGGTCCGACCTGCGTCTGCTGGAAGGCCTTGTTGAAGAAGGTGCTCAGCTTGGCCTGGGCCTCGGGCCGGACGAACCAGGCGTCGACCAGATCGCGCAGCGCCGCCGGGGTCGCCGCCACGGTGGCGATCTCGGCCTCGGTGGGCGGCAGGCCGAGCATCAGGTTCTTGACCTTGGCCACGTAGATCCGCGCCGGCACCGGCTCGAAGGGCAACTCGGGCGTGGCGTCGTCGCCGGGGATCGCGTCGTCGGTCGCGCTGCCGTCCGGCAGCGGCACGGCCGAGTCCATGGGAGCCACGTCGAGCTTGCCCTTGCAGCCGATCGGGATCGCGACCGCGATCAGCGCCGAGACTGCACGGGCGTGCCTGAGCCACGAAGACATGAGGACTCCTTGCTGAGAGCCACATCGGCCGTGAGCTCCCGGAGTGACGCTCACGGACGATTGACGAACGGACCACTGACCGAGCTGAAGAGACCGAGCTGACGACCTCGGGCGCCGAGGCCGGAGCCGTCGGCGACGCTGGGTTTTCAACTGTACACGAGATCGATCGCGGCGCGCCGCTGGCGGCGTTTTTTTCGCCTCATCCCGACCTCTTTTTTGCGTCTCGGCGGGTAGCTGCGCGTGGCGCAACGTCTTCGCTTCGGCGTGTTTTCCCGACGGTGAGCGCACGCGCTGACCTTCGCCGACATTTCCTCACGCGCCGCCGGGCGCGCTCGCGCTCAACCGCGCGGAGCGTCCCAGGCGGAGCGAAGGCGCGCGGCGATGTCGATCCGCGGGCCCGTCGTCGCGGACCGGCCCGGCGTGCCCGTGGCGTCGGCGGCGCCCGGCGCCGGCACCACCACGCGCTCGAACCGGTCGAGGATCGCATCGGGGATGAACCGGGTGCGAGGCGTGAACACGTGGCGGTCGCCGAAGCGCGACTGCTGCCGGACGAAGAAGCGCAGCGGATGCACCAGCGCGAGCACGTTCTTGGCGCGCGTCATCGCCACGTACAGCAGGCGGCGCTCCTCCTCGATGGCGGCCGGGTTGCGCGCCGCCATGTCGGAGGGGATGGCGCCGTCGGCGGCGTTCAGGACGAACACGCTGTCCCACTCTTGCCCCTTGGCCGAGTGGATGGTCGACAGGATCAGGTAGTCCTCGTCGAGCAGCGGGTCGCCCGCCTCGGCGCCCGTGGCCTGCGGTGGGTCCAGCGTCAGATCGCTGAGGAAGCGCTCGCGGCTGGGCGCGGCGGCGGCCAGCTGCTCGAGCTGCTCGAGATCGCCGAGGCGAACGCGGGCGTCGTCGTAGAGGCGCGCGAGGTGCGGCTCGTACCACCTGCGCACGAGGCCCATGTGGGCCGGCCAGGGCGACGCCGCGTCCTGCAGGCGCCGGAACAGCTCGACGAACGCCGGCCAGTCCTCGCGCGTGGCCGCTGGCGGCGCGAAGGTCTCGAGCGCGGCGCCCAGCGCGAACGACGCCGCCGCCACGTGCCGCAGCAGCCCGTCGGCCAGGCGCGGCCCCATCCCCGGCAGGAGCTGCGCGACGCGGAAGGCAGCCAGCGTGTCGCGCGGGTTCTCGGCCCAGCGCAGGCAGGCGAGCGCGTCCTTGACGTGGGCCGCCTCGAGGAACCGCAGGCCGCCGAACTTCACGAACGGGATGTTGCGCCGCCCGAGCTCGACCTCCAGCGCGTCGCTGTGGTGGCCGCTGCGGAACAGGACCGCCTGCTGCCGCAGCGGCACGCCCGCCTCGCGCCGCTCGAGCACCCGCGTGACGACGTAGTCGACCTGGGCCAGCTCGTCGTGCGCGGTCGCCATCACCGGCGGCGTCCCGCCTTTGCGCGCCGAGTAGAGCTGCTTCTCGTGCCGCTCGCTCGACAGCGCGATGACGGCGTTGGCCGCGTCGAGGATCGGCGCCGTCGAGCGGTAGTTCTGCTCGATGGTCACGACCTGCGCCGGCGGATCGTACTGGCGCGGGAACGCCAGGATGTTGCCCACCCGCGCCGCGCGAAAGCTGTAGATGGACTGCGCGTCGTCGCCCACCACCGTCACGCCCCGCCCGTCCGGCTTCAGCCGGCGCAGGATCTCGGCCTGCAGCGTGTTCGTGTCCTGGTACTCGTCGACCAGCACGTGGTCGAACAGCCCGCTCACGCGCCGAGCCAGCCCGTGATCGGTCATGAGGTGAAACCAGTAGAGCAGCAGATCGTCGTAGTCGAGCACCGCGCGCGCCGCCTTGGCCTCGACATAGGCGGCGAACAGGCCCCGCAGCGCCTCCTCCCACTCGAGACACCAGGGAAAGCGCTCCTCGAGGCACGCGCGCAGAGGCTCCTGGGCGTTGACCACCGCCGAATAGATGGCGAGGCAGGTCCCCTTTCGAGGGAAGCGCCGATCGGTGCGCGACAGGTCGCGCTCGTGGCGCAGCCGATCGAGCAGGTCGGCGGCGTCCTCGCGATCGAGCAGGGTGAACGCCGGGTCGAGGCCGGCCTCGGGCGCGAGCTGGCGCAGCAGCCGGTTCGCGACGGCGTGGAACGTGCCTGCCCAGGGCAAGCTGGCCGCCGCCGCCGACGGGGCGCTCGCCGCAGCGGCCGCCGGGCCCGGCCGGCGCCGGCGATCGAGCAGACGCGCCGCCCGACGGGTCATCTCCTCGGCCGCCCGCCGCGAGAAGGTGAGCAGCAAGATCCGCCGCGGGTCCGCGCCGCGCGCGATCAGCACCGCCACCCGGTGCGCCAGCGTCTGGGTCTTCCCGGTGCCGGCGCCGGCCACGATCAGCAGCGGGCCGTCGTCCGCCTCGGCGGCGCGCCGCTGGGCCGGGTTCAGCGACTCGAGGATCGTTTCGACGGATGCCAAGGAGGACGATGGCGAGGACGACACGTCTCGCAGGCTATACGAATGTTCAGCTTACGTCGCCTTTTCGGATCCGCAGGTCGATTGGCGGTGTGGCACGGTCTGTCACCCCGTGGGAGGAACCGAAGATGGCAAGCGACATGGAGAAGGTCGAGCTGGGTACGCAAGGCGCGAAGGTCTCGCGGATGGGTCTCGGGTGCATGGGAATGAGCGAGTTCTACGGTCCGCGCAATGACGAGGAGTCGGCGGCGACCCTGTTGCGCGCGCTGGATCTGGGCGTGACGTTCCTTGACACGGCCGACACCTACGGGATCGGTGACAACGAGGAGCTGCTGGGCAGGACGCTGCGCGGGCGCCGCGACGAGGTGTTCCTGGCCACCAAGTTCGCCAACGAGCGGAAGAAGGACGACCCGAACCACTGGAAGATCCGGGGGGACGCCGCCTACGTGAGGCAGGCCTGCGAGGCCTCGCTGCGGCGCCTCGGCGTCGCGCACATCGACCTCTACTACCAGCACCGCGTCGACCCCCAGGTGCCGATCGAAGAGACGGTGGGCGCGATGGCCGACCTGGTGAAGGCCGGCAAGGTCCGTTACCTGGGGCTCTCGGAGGCGTCGCCGGCCACGATCCGGCGCGCGCACGCCGTTCACCCCATCACCGCCCTGCAGACCGAGTATTCGCTGTTCGAACGCCACGTCGAGGCGGAGATCCTGCCGACGGTGCGCGCCCTCGGCATCGGGTTCGTGGCGTACAGCCCGCTCGGGCGCGGATTCCTCGGCGGCCGCATCCGATCCGAGAGCGATCTGGCGCACGACGATTTCAGGCGGAACACGCCCCGCTTTCAGGGTGAACACCTTGAACGCAACCTGGCCCTGGTCGAACGAATAGAGGCAATTGCCGCCGAAAAGGGA
>Ga0068853_100000324_pt1 | contig 33370 bp, 26 predicted proteins | sample KBSCornC32_FD_65655 | JGI IMG/M metagenome (GOLD analysis project Ga0068853, IMG submission 65655) | Corn rhizosphere microbial communities from Kellogg Biological Station, Michigan, USA - KBS Corn C3-2 | ecosystem: Host-associated > Plants > Roots > Rhizosphere > Soil ... | reverse complement strand
CCTGGTAGCCCTTGGCGATCGTCGCATCCTGGTTGGCGGGGCTATCGAGCGTCAGGCGCACGATCATGGTGTTGGGGGCGTTGGCGAGGCCAATCCGGTCTTTCGTCGCGAGATCGGAATCGTCGGCCAGGGCGGGCAGGGCGCATAGCGCAGTGGTCAGCGCGAGCGCGCCGACGAAACGTTTGATCATCTGGGTTCTCCTCCCAATGGATGCCTTGCAGCGGCCGTTACGCAGTTGACCTGCGGCCATTTCGGTGCTGCATTGGATAGATTAAGTAACTTTGTTATCATGTCAAGTGACACCAGAGGAGGGCGCCCCTTGATCCATCCGGAAGACCACCATCGATATAGCTCCCGACACGGTTCGCGGGCACCCTAGCGGCATCGCCGGTATTCGGCGCCGGACACGTCCTTTCGTCAAGTGAGGCACGGTCAGTTGATCGGCCACTCTTGCGCCGTCGCGGCTTGAAGCCGGGGCGGGAAACGCCATCACACCATTCCAACAGGGAACAACGAAATGCGCCTACTCATTCTCGGCACCGGCGGCATGGCCAACAACCACGCCACCAATTTCGCGGCGATCGACGGGGTCGAAGTCGTCGGCGGCGTCGATGTCGTGCCGGAGCGGCTCGCCGCCTTCTGCGCCCAGCACAAGATCGCCAACCAGTTCTCGAGCATCGAGGACGCGCTCGCCTGGGGGCAGTTCGATGCCGTCGCGAACGTCACGCCCGACAGCATGCACTATCCCACGACGATGAAGGCCATCGCCGCCGGCAAGCACGTCTTCAACGAAAAGCCGCTCGCCACCGATGGCAAGCTCGCCATGGAAATGACCGAGGCGATGGAAAAGTCCGGCAAGGTCGGCATGGTGAACTTCACCTACCGCAACTCGCCGGCCATCCAGGAGGGCCGCAAGATGGTGCAGGCCGGCGCCATCGGCAAAGTGCGGCACGTCGAGGCGTCCTATCTCCAGAGCTGGCTTGTCGGCAATTTCTGGGGGGACTGGAAGTCAGAGAGCAAGTGGCTCTGGCGACTCAGCACGGCGCACGGCTCGAACGGCGCGCTGGGTGACATCGGCATCCACATCGTCGACTGGACCTCGTACGGCGCCGGCGCGGACATCACCAAGGTGTTTGCGCGCCTGAGGACCTTCGACAAGGCGCCGCCGGACAACCGCATCGGCGAATACGGCCTCGACGCCAACGACACCGTGACGATGACGGTCGATTTCGACAATGGTGCCATCGGCACGATCTTTGCGACCCGCACCGGCGCCGGCCAGAAGGACCAGTTGCGGCTCCGGGTCTATGGCGAGACCGGCGCGCTCGAGATGATCTACGACACCGGCAAGTCGACGCTGCGCGCCTGCCTCGGCGAGGACGTCCACACCGCCGAGTGGAAGGACATTCCGCTGCAGCCGTTCGAGACCAACTACATCCGTTTCGCGCGGGCCGTGCGTGAAGGCAAGACCATCGAGCCGTCGTTCCGGCGTGCCGCCAACATCCAGAAGGTGCTGGACGCGGCGGCGGCTTCAGACCATACGCACGCCGACGAAACCATCGCCTGATCTCGCTAGCCGCCGGGCATCACCGGCGGCAGCAGCAGGTCGAAGAAGGGCAGCATCGCGGCGCCGAGAGCAATCCCGGCCTGCGGGAAGCTCGCCGGGCGGATCGGCGAAATCCACGGCGTGATGAACGGCCGGATGGCGGTGTCGCCACGCTCGACCGACATCTGTGCGATGAGTTCCTCGATCATCGGCCGCGGCAGGTCGCCGCCGATGAGAATGGCGCCCGGCGCGAGGAAGCCGGCCGTCGCAACGATCGCATCGAGCAGGTGGCCGGCAGCTTCCCGGATCCAGGCCTTTACGGGTGCGCTGAGCGGCATTTCGGTGCCGGCGGCGAGAGCCGCCCGCTCGGCGGGCGTCATGATCTTGCGCAACTCGCCAAGGCCCGCGACGGTATCGAGCGGGACGTGGTCGGCGCCGGTGCGCATCAGCCCGATGCTGCCCGCCTTGCCGTGGACGCCGCCGAACGGCACCCCCCGGAACAGGAAGCCCGCGCGGATATGGTCGTCGAGGATGATGAGCATGGCACCGCCCTCGACGGCACCGACCCCAAACGTGCGTTCAGCGAGGAGCGCGGTTACACAGTCGCGCTCAACCGATACCCGGAAGGGTCGAAGCGCCGCGGCAAGCGCGTCCGGCGAAACCGAGGATGGATCGTCGACGCCAATCCCGACGCCGAGGATGCGCGCCCGGCTCGAGCGCATCGTCCCCAGCCCGCCTATGGCGCGTTTCAGCGCGGCATTCGCGTCGCCCGACAGGTCGATAGTCCGGCTCTCCCGGATCCGGCCCGCAAGGTCAAGCACGACGACTTCGCCGGACCCGCCGTGCAGCCGCACGCCGAGCCCAAACGCGCCATCCGGATCGATGGCGAATTCGGTTGAGGGCTGGCCGCTGCCGGCCTCTGCGCGCTTTCGCGCCGTGACGAGGCCGGTGTCGCCGAGGCGGCGGAGGATGTTGGTGATACCCGGGCCGGTGAGACCGGTGCGGCCGCCGAGCTCGAGCCGTGTCAGCGGTCCGTCGCGACGTATCGCTTCGAGGATCACCCGAAGGTTGTGGTCGCCGATGAGGATCGGCGACCGGCCCGCGCCCCGCGGCGCCGGCGGGTCGCCCTGCCGATTGCCGTGGCCGTTGCTCGATCGGGGCTGGCGCAGGAGCCGTGTTCCTTCTCGTCGAAGGACATCGGCGTGCCCTCACGCCACCATAATGTCAACGATCTCGCCGGGCGGTCCCCTCCGGTTGCACCCGAAACCTATGTCTCGGGCACCCAGACCACCATCGATCCCTGGCCGCGGTTGGCCCAGAGATAGTAGGGCAGGGCAGTGAGCGTCGTGGCGCTTTCGACGGGCGGATCGGACCGGTAGAGCGTGCTGGTCCAGTCGCCGTCCTTGATCGCTCGGGCATCCGCGGTGATCGTCACGACGCCGTCGAACAGGTCGGCGCGGGTGGTCGCCTTGAGCTCAGCATCGCGCGGCAGTTTTAGCCGCTGCACCGGCCCGCCATTGTCGATTTCCTCGAGGCAGTAGACCAAAGGCCCGCGCCGCAGCGAGACCCGCCCCACGTCCATCTGCACATTGGGATTGGCGTAGATGCGTTCGGCCGGCATCGGCAGGTCGAGCGCGATCATGTCGCCCTTCTTCCAGTCGCGCTCGATGGTGACATAGCCCTTGTCCGGCTCAAGGCTCAGCTTCTGGCCGTTGACCGAAACGGTCCAGTTCCGGGCCCAGCCCGGGATACGCAGCTTGAGCGGGAAACGGGCCGGCGTCTCGGGGTCGACATGGATCGTGACGTCGCCCGACCAGGGATAGTTCGACTCCTCGTGGAGGGCGACCTTGCCGGTCTTGAGCGGCACGGTGGTCGAGATGCCGCCATACAGGTTGAAGGCGATCCCTTCGCCATTGTGCGAAACGAAATAGCCGCCGACCGATGCGACGAGCCGGCTGACATTCATCGTGCAGCAGGGGCAGGTATGCCAGTCCCAGCGCGTCGCGGTGAAGCGGCGGCCCGAATGCCCCGGCGCGTCGAGGTCGCCCATGACGCCGTTGCTCTCGAGCGGGTTGGCGTAGAAGTAGTGCTTGCCGTCACGGCTCAGGCCCGACAGGGCGCCATTGAACAACGACCGTTCGAGCACATCGGCGTATTGCCCGTCGAGGTCGAGGTGCAGCATGCGCTGCGCCCAGAAGATCAGCGCCACCGAGGCGCAGGTCTCCGCATAAGCGGTCTCGTTGGGCAGGTCGAAATCGTGGGTGAAGCCCTCGTTGTGGGCCGATGGGCCGAGGCCTCCCGTCACGTACATTTTCGTCGCGATGACGTCGCGCCACAGCACCTCGCAGGTCTTCCGCAGCGCTGCGTCGTCGAGCTCCGCGGCGAGGTCGGCCATCGCCGTGTACATGTACATGGCACGGACCGCATGGCCGACGACTTTCTCCTGCTCGCGGACGGGCCGGTGCGACTGGTTGTGCTGGTGCGTCTTGTGCCAGTAGTTGGCGGGATCCTCGCCGCGCGCCCGGGCCTCGACATCGTAGTAGTGCGGCTTCTGGTTGCCGCGCTCGTTGATGAAGTAGGTCGCGAGGTCGAGGTGCTGGCGGTCGCCGGTGAGCCGATAGAGCTTGACCAGCGCCAGCTCGATTTCCTGGTGGCCCGGATAGCCGTGCTTCTGGTTGGGCCCGGGACCGAAGGTCTCGCGGATATGGGCGACGTAGCGCTCCATGATGTCGAGCCAGCGGCGGCGGCCTGTCGCCTGAAAGTAGGCGCTGGCGCCCTCGAGCATATGCCCGGCGTTGTAGAGCTCGTGGTTATCGCGGAGGTTTGTCCAGCGGTTCCCCGGCTCGCGATCCAGGTACCAGGTGTTGAGGTAGCCGTCGGGCGCCTGCGCCTTTTCGAACTTGTCGACGATCGCCTCGATCTTGGCTTCGATGTCGGCGTCGCGGCGATGCGAGAGCGCATAGCTCGCCGCCTCGATCCATTTGCCGACGTCGGAATCCCAGAAGACCTGCACGGTGAAGCCGTATTCGTTCCGCGGGAAACGCAGCGGGGGCGGCGGTTGCGGCAGATCGAGCGCGTGCAGGTAGCCCAGCTCTTCGAGCTTGGCATGCTGGCTCGGAATAGCGCTCGACAGCACGGTGTTCACCCGTTCGCGCCAGAACGCGCTCTCGAGGTGGACGTCGGCGAACCCGACCGGCAGATAGTTGCTCATGGTATCTCTCCCTCGAAAATCAGGCCGCGCGTCCGCCGGCATCGACACGCCCGGCCCCGATGAGCCACTCGACGGCTTCCTCGACAGCCTCGAGCGACGTGTAGCGCGGCGCATAGCCAATCATGCGCGCCGCCTTGGCGATCGAGCAATTGGGGCTGCGCGCGACATGCTCCCACGTCACCTCGGCATCGGTCTTGTCCTGCGTCTTCTGCCACTCCGGCCAGGGCAGGCAGCGGATATTCGGTTCATGCCCGAACCAGCGGTACATCGCCTCGGCAAATCCGCGCAGCGTCAGCGCCGCCGGCGACACCGTGTGAAACGCCTCCCCGATCGCGTTGGCGCGGTTGGCGATGGCGCGCATGAACATCTGCGCGACGTCATCGGCGTGGACGTGGTGCACCGTCTCCAGCCCGAAATTCGGCAGCAGCAGCTCCTCGCCGCGCGCGATCTTCGAGAACACCTCGACGTTGACGTTGCCGGCAGGATTGATGCAGGGCCAGCCAGGTCCGACGATATGGCCCGGGTGCACGAGGGTTGCGGGAAAGCCATGCCGCCGGGCGCGGTCGAGCAGGTAGCGCTCGATCGCTTCCTTGTTGATCCCATATTCGCCGAACGGGCGCCGTGGCGACAACTCGGTCGTCGGCACCACCGTGCTGACGCCATGCACCCAGACCGTGCCGCAGTGGAGGAAGTGCTGCACATTGCCCTCGAGCGCTTCGACCAGTTGCCGCGCGCTCTCCGGCGTGAAGCAGATCATGTCGATGACGACGTCGCCTTCGAGCTCGCGGATCTTGCGGCCGAAGGTGCCGGCCTTTTCTTCGGCATCGCGGTCGAGACTGACGTGCCGCACGGCCTTCCACGCGCCATTCGAGTGGTACGGCTTGCTCTGGCCGCGACTGACGTTGACGACTTCGAAGCCGGCCTCGACCAGGCGAGGCACCAGATAGGTGCCGACATGGCCGCTGCCGCCGATGATCACTGCGCGTGACATGCGCTCGCCTTTCACTTTGTCTCGGATGCGCTCGCTAGAGCTTGGTCTTGCCGCCATTGACGGCGATGCGCTGGCCGGTGACGAACGCACCGCCCTCGCCGCAAAGGAAGGTCACGACCGCCCCCACATCGTCGGGCGTGCCGACCCGGCCGAGTGAGATGTCGCTCAGGTATCCCTTGAGGGTCGGATTGGGTTGGCCATTCTCGACGCCATGGCCTTCGGTGGCGATCCAGCCCGGGGCCACGGTGTTCACCGTGATGCCGAACGAGCCGAGCTCGTTGGCCCACGAGCGGGTGAGGCCGAGCATGGCACCCTTGGCGGCCACGTACTGGCCGTTCTGTGCGTCCGCGAGGTCGAAAGCCTCGCTGCCGATGTTGATGACCCGGCCGAACTTGGCGGCCTTCATGTGCGCGACCGTCGCCTTGAGCAGGAACAGCGGCGCCTTCACGCAATAGTCGAGATGCCCGAGATAGTGCTCCCAGGTCTGCTGCTCGACCGGCGCCCAGGGCACCGTGGAATCGAGCGCGTTGTTGACGAGGATATCGACCGGCCCGATGGCACTGCCGATCTCGCCGACGAATTTCTTCACTGCGGCTTCGTTGGTGATGTCGCCCTTGATGGCGATGGCCGTGCCGCCATCCGCCTTGATGGCGTCGACGACCTTCTGCGCCGCGGCGTCGTTGCGGTGGAAGTTGATCGCGACCTTTGCTCCCGCCGCCGCGAGGTGCCGCGCGATGCCCGCGCCGATCCACCCCGAGCCGCCCGAAACGAGCGCGACCTTGCCCGCCAGGGCCTTCTTGTTGTCCTGCATGATGCCTCCAGAGAAAGGGGAGAGGCCCGCCCTGCGGCGAGCCTCCGTGGTCAGCCCGCGCCGATCAGTCGTACTTGGGGTTGACCTTCTCGACGTTGGTCGAGTCGACGACGCCCGCGCCGCTGTCGATGCTGATCGGGTTCAGCCCGTACTGGCGCTTGAGGTAGAGCTGGTGGACCGAGAGGTACCCCCAGAGGAACGGGTTCTGCGTCGTAGTGAACTTCACGTCGCCCGTCTTGATGGCATTGACCGTCGCCGGCACGAGGTCGAAGCCACCGCCGATCACCTTGCCGGTCAGCTTGTTGCGCTGGATGAAGCGGGCGATCACCTCGGTCGAAGCGTCGGTGCCGAAGATGCCGACCATGTCGGGGTTGGCCTGGTACATCGCTTCGATTGCGCCGAAGGCCTGCGTCTCGTCCTGGCCCATCAGCACTGGGCCGACGACGGTGAACTTCGGGTTCGCCTTGAGCGTATCGATCTCGCCCGAGGCACGCTGGCCGAGCGGGATATTGCCGGCGCAGCAGAGCATGATGCCGACCTTACCGCCATTGGGCAGGTACTTTTCGATCTGCTTACCCACGGCGACGCCGGCATTGTAGAAATTCTGCCCGATCGAGGCGTGGTCCGGGTCGTCCGGATAGGACGTGCCGATGAAGAACACGTCGACATTCTTTTCCTTGGCGTAGGCGGTGATCTTGTCCTTCGCCTTCTGGTCCGGCACGTCGAGGATGATGCCGTCGACGCCCGAGTTGATGGCATTCTGGGCAAGATCGACCTGCGCCACGGGGTCCGATCCGTTCGGCGGCCCCATGAACTTGCAGTCGGCCTTGAGCTCGGCGCAGGCGACTTCCATGCCGGTCTGAACCGGGGCGTAGAAGCTCGTGCTGCCGTCATGCACGATGATGTCGAACTTGTACGTCTTGTCCTGCGCCAGCGCCGGGCTGGCGAACAGCGCTGCGCCAAGCAGCGTTGCGGCGAGGGCCGCTTGCAGTGAGCGATGCACTTTCATTGAACTCCTCCTGATGAACGCTTCGATCTCTTATCGTTGGGTGGGCACGGCGATGGCGTGTGGCGCGGCAGTCTCCTCGGCTCGTTGGGTCAGTCGCGCTCGGCGCCGGGCTTGCGGCTGCTGAGCACGTCGAGGGTGACGGCGACGACGATGACGGTGCCGATGGCGGCCTGCTGCCAGTAGGCGGAGATGCCGAGGAGCACGAGGCCGTTGCGCACCACCGCCATGATCGCGGCACCGAGGAACGTGCCGAGGATGCTGCCGGTGCCGCCGGCGAGCGCCGTGCCGCCGATCACCACCGCCGAGATGATGTCGAGCTCGAGCCCGGTGCCCGAGGTCGGCGGCACGGTGTTGAGGAAGGCGAGCGCGATGACGCCGCCGAACGAGGCAAGGAACCCGGCGATCATGAAATTGATGATGCGGACGCGGCGCGTCTTGATGCCCATCAGCCGGGCCGCGCGCGGGTTACCGCCGGTGGCATAGACGTGGTAGCCGAACTTGGTCTTTGCCAGCACGAAGCCGGCGATGCTGAGGATCAGCACCATCCAGAGCGTCTGCGCCGGGATGCCGTGAAAATCGCCGGCGAATACATCGAAGAAATTCGACGGCGGCAGGTCGCTCACCGGACGGCCGCCCGAGAGGATGAGGGCTGCGCCACGCAGGATCGAGAGCGTCCCGAGTGTCACGATGAACGATGGGATGCCGACCATCGTCACCAGCGTGCCGTTGAACAGCCCAACCAGCATGCCGAAGACCAGGACGATCGGCACCGCGACCCAGATATCGACGCCCCAGTTGAGCACCATCAGCCCGGCGATGATGCCGACGAGGCCATAGGTCGAGCCGACTGAAAGGTCGAAGTCGCGCGCGATGATCAGGTAGGTCATGCCTACCGCCATGATGGCGATCGAGGCCATCTGGCGCGTCACGTTGAGGAGGTTCGAGGCGACGAGGAAATAGGGGCTTGCGATGCTGAGGCAGATGCAGATGAGCAGCAGCGCCGCGAAGATGCCGAGCTCGCGGATGCCGAGCACGCGGAAGCGCGAGGCGGCTGGCGTCCGCGGCTGGCCCTTTTCGGCGGATGCCTGGGCGATGTCGCTGCCGGGCCCGCTCATGGCTGCACCCCGACGATCAACTTGACGATCTCGTCGCTCGTGGTCTCGGTCTTGACCCGCACGCCGACCTCCCGGCCGCCGCGCATCACCGTGATGCGGTCGGAGACCGAGAGCACCTGCCCGATGTTGTGGCTGATGAGGATCACGGCCTTGCCCTCGGATTTGAGCTGGAGGATCAGCTCGAGCACGAACTGCTGCTGCTCGACGCCGAGCGCGGCGGTCGGCTCGTCGAGGATGACGATGCGGCTGTTCTGCGCCATGGTCCGGCCGATCGCGACGGCCTGGCGCTGGCCGCCCGAGAGGCCGCCGACCAGCGCATGAACCGAGGGGATACGGATGCGCACGCGCTTCAGCACTTCCTCGGCATCTGCCACCATCCGCTTGTGGTCGACGCGAATGCCCCTGGTGGGTTCGCGCCCGAGGAAGAGATTTGCGGCAACGCTCCGCTGATCGACGAGCGCGAGGTCCTGGTAGACCGTCGCGATCCCCGCATCGGTTGCAGCGCTCGGCGTCGGGAAGGTGACCGGCCGGCCATCGAGCAGGAGCTCGCCTGCCGTCGGCCTGTGGGCACCCGCGATGACCTTGATGAGGGTCGATTTGCCGGCGCCATTGTCGCCAACCAGCGCCATGACCTCGCCCGGCCGCACGCTGAAGTTGACCCCGCGCAGCGCCTGCACATGCCCGAAGACTTTCGTCACGCCGCGGACTTCCAGCAGCGCCTCGTCGATCTTCGGTGTGACTGCGCCGTGCCCGGCCGCCACCGGCTCTACCGCCAGCGCCATGCTTCCCTCCGCTGCCGGCTAGAGAACGACAACTGCCTGACGGCGCACGCGAACAGCCGCGGGCCCGCCTGTTGTCGTCACCCGGCAATCAACCTCGGCGCACCGGTCTCTGCGGACCCGCCTTCACGGCGATGGATGCGGCCACGTCTTCCGAGAAAAGCTTTTCCCAACTTCTTGCAGTTCCGCCGATGCAACCGGAGACGGCCGGAAGCTAAAGGCGAGATGCACTACCCAAGCCGCAAACCAAGGCAGCCCGAAATGCTTTCACTTTGCAGATCGGCCACAGATGCTGGCTTCGTACATCAGCTTCGAAAAAGTTCGAAAAGGCTTTCGAACGGAAACTAAAGCGTTCATAGTTTCGTCGTCAATAGGAGTCGGCAGGCTCCATCGAAATTTTTGCCGCAGCCTTTTTGGAACGGGACTCGATACATTCGAATCTCGTCCGGCAGGGGGCTGACGGGCGCGAGGCGGGGACAACATGGCCGTTAACGACAAGGATGCTCGGCGCACGGTGACGCTGAACGACGTTGCGGCCCGGGCCGGGGTCTCGCTCGCAACGGCCTCGAAAGCGCTCAACGGGCGCGACGACGTGAAACCGGCAACGCGCGAGCGGGTCATCAATGCCGCCACGGAACTGCAGTTCTCGCCCAATCCGTTTGCGCGCGCCCTGCTGACGCGCCAGACCGGCACCATCGGCATGCTGACGACCGATCTCGACAACCGCTTCGTGCTGCCGATCCTGCTCGGCGCCGAGGACGCTTTCGGGGCCGGTTCGACCTCGGTCCTTTTGGCCGACACGCGCGATGATGTCATCCGCGAGCAGCATCATCTGCGCGTGCTCAAGGCGAAGCGCGTCGATGGCATTCTCGCGGTCGGACGCAGCACCAATCCACGGCCGCCCGTCGCGACGGACGGCTCGCTCCCCGTCGTCTACGTCTATGCGCCGTCCGAAGACCCCGACAACGCGTCATTCACCCCGGACAATGTGAGCGCCGGCCGCATCGCCGTCGAACATCTGCTCGTCCGCGGCCGCCGCCGGATCGCCTTCCTCAACGGCGACATGACCTACACGGCGGCGAGGGAGCGCGTCGAAGGCGCGCAGGCCGCCATGGCCGAGGCCGGCCTCGAGCTCGTGGGCGGCGCCAACATGTATGGGCAATGGACGGAGTCGTGGGGGCGCAGCGCGGCCGCGGCGCTGCTCGACGGCCGCTCCCAGGTCGATGCGATCGTTGCCGGCAACGACGTGCTGGCGCGCGGCGTGCTGGATGTGGCGCGGAGCAAGGGGCTGAATGTGCCGGCGGACCTTGCGGTCATCGGCTTCGACAACTGGGATGTCCTCTGCCAGGATTCATGGCCGCCGCTCAGCAGCGTCGACATGAATCTGCAGGACCTCGGCCGCCGCGCAGCGAGAGCCCTCGTCGAAGCGATCGGCGGCAAGCCGAGCGCCGGCATTCACCTGGGCGAGGTCCGGGTCGTCGCCCGCGAGTCCACCGCAATGGTCGACCTTTCGACCGCGCCGGTGCCGCTCAAGAGCCGCTAGCATCGAGGCCTAAAGCATCCCCGTGCGGGGATGCCTTGCATGCGCCCTATGCGCTCCCGGCCGTCGCCGGCAGGTGGCGGCCAGCAGCATAGGCCTCGAACGAGAACCCGCCGAGCATCACGATGCCGCGCTGCGGCATGGGGACCTCGCCCAGCGTCGCCTGCACCGGCAGCGGCGCCGGGCGACCGAGGTTGCGGCCGTCGATCCTCGCCTCGGCCGTCCGGATGACCCAGACCCGCCGCGGGCCGGCCTGGAACCACTGGCGGTTGGGCACGTGACCGCTGAGGCGGAAACGCCCGGCGGCCAGCATGGCGGTCGACATCAGCGACATCATCGAGAGGACCGGGCCGACGCGGAAGAGGGCTGCCGGCATCAGCGACATCATGGCATTCATCATCCGGGTCACGCCGGTATTGCCGACGGTCATGCGCCAATGGAGCTCGGCCGCCGGCACCCGCACGGTGACCTCCGCGGGGCCGGTCCACTCGACCCCGACCGGCGTCTCCGCGACGACGCGCGAGGCCGCCGCGCCGATGAAGCGCGGGCAGGATTGCTCGGCTGAAATGGAGGTATAGACCGTCCATTGGCCCGCCGGGGAGCGGTGCCAGACCGAGGCGTAGCCCGGCCCGAACGTCGAGGCAGGAAACCGGCGGAGGCAGAGCAGGTCGCCCGACGCGAAGGGCTGCCCGACCACCACGAACCCCGCAACGTCGTCGCGCCCGCGGCGCGGCTGCAACGTGCCGAGCGGCATGCGGGCGATGATCTCGGCCGGCGCCGACCGGTTCTGGCTCGTCATTTTCGGCCTCCTTGTTTCGCTTCTGGACGGCCAGAAAGCTAGTAAGGTGCCGTGCAGCCGGGGAGTGGCAAAAGCGCCGAAGATCAGGGGCGATTTGGACATGATTGACGTCACGATCGTGCTGCTCGACGGGGGACTGCCCTCGACCTCGATGGCGCCGCTCGAAATCTTCGCCTGCGCCGGCACCATGTGGGACATGCTCATGGGGACGGCCGTCACGCCGCGCTTCCGCGTGCGCACGGCAACGATCGATGGCCGCAAGACGCGCAACTTCGTGCCGGTGATGATCGAGCCCACGATGTCGCTGGCCGAGGTGGGGAATACCGACCTCATCGTCGTCCCGACGGCCGGCATGAATCTCCTTGAGGCGCGCAACGAGCATGAGCGCCTTGTCGAGTGGCTTGCCCATCGCGGCAGCACCACGGCAGTAGCGGGTATCTGCACTGGCGCGACCCTCCTCGCCGCGGCGGGCCTTTTGGAGGGGCGCAACGCCACCACCCACTGGGCGGTGGTCGATCACGCCAAATCCCTCTACCCGGGCGTGCACTGGCAGGCCGATCGCTTCGTCACCGAGGCCGGCAACGTCTTCTGCGGCGGCGGTCTCTATGCCTCGATCGACCTCAGCCTCTACCTCGTCGAGCACTACTGCGGCCACGAGGTTGCGGTGCAAACCGCGAAAGCGCTGCTCCTCGAAACGCCGCGCATCTGGCAATCGGCCTACGCCGCCCAGCCGCCGCGCTCGGACCACGACGACGAGGCGATCCGGCGGACCCAGGACTGGCTCTTCGAGCATTTCCGCGAGCCGATCGATCTCGATCTGCTGGCCGCCCAGTTCGGCATGAGCCCGCGCAATTTCGCGCGCCGCTTCAAGGCGGCAACCGGCGCCGCGCCGCTGGCCTACCTCCATCGGCTGCGCATCGACTCGGCGCGGCATTCTCTCGAAAATGCGCAGCGCTCGGTGCAGGAAATCGCCGCCGCCGTCGGCTACGAGGATGTCGCTTTCTTCCGCACGCTGTTCCGGCGCTACACGGGCGTGACGCCGCGCGAATATCGGGCACGCTTCGGCCTGCAGCGTCACGGCGCCATGTAGCCCGCGCCGATGGCGACCTTGGTCCCTCAAGACAGTGAATTCGGCCTGGGCTAAACCATACAGGCGAGCGCCTTTGGTCCTGCCGCCGCACCGGCCCGGCGCCGCAAAGGCCCCGTCTCGGTCATGCTGAGACGGGGCCTTCCTGCGTTGTCGGTGGCCTACTTCGAGCCGGCGCCGATGCTCGCGGCGACGTCTGGCTCGGTGCCGGCGCAGGTCGGGTGGCCAAAGCCGCCCTTGCTCGCGCCCGTGGCATCGATGTCGTAGATGATGCCGTCGTCCTTGTTCTTGCTGACGCCGGCGGTGACGGCGCCGAAGTCGAGCGCCTTGCGGACGCGCCAGGCGACGTTGTGATCGGCGCAGGAACTGTCGCCGCTGACGCCGAGCGCCCCGACGACCTTGCCGTCCTTGTAGAGCGCGAGGCCCCCGCCGAACACGTTGACGCCACCGATCTTCTTGCCGCGCATCGGATCGTTGGCGGCGCCGTAGTTGGCGCTGTTGCCGGCATAGGCAACCGCCGGATCGACCGGATTGCTCGCCTGCAAGCCGAAGAGGCTGTGGCCCGGCTGGACCGCGCTGAAGAGGTTGGCCGTCGACAGCGCCAGGCCATCGAGGCTGAAGGCGTTGGCCGTATTCGCCTTCTGGGCGGAGATCACCCGGCTGCCCGGCCACTGGTCGCCGCGCGCCTTGCCGGAGAACGCCACGTCGCAGACGATGCCGTCGCGATCGACAATGGTCGCCCACATGTTGAGATCGAAACCGCCATTCGACGGGCCGCCCGAGGGCTTGACCGACGCCTTGAGCGCGCTTTGCAGCGCTGCGTGATCGGGCAGCGCTTTGCAATCGGCGAAAGCCGTGCCCGAGACAAAGACCAGAGCAAGAAAAGCAATAAGGATGCGAAGACCGAACTTCATTGGATGATCCTCCCTGATGATCGAAGATGGTCTGAATGCCCCCGCGCGTCTTCCTAGCACATCGGCAGTATGACGCGCCGCCGCAATTGCAATGGAATCCGAACAACAGCCCGATGAACCGCAATCCGGACGCGGCTGCGATTGCGGCGCCCGAATAACGCAATCAGGCCTTGGCTCAGTTATTCGCTGGCTTTTGATTTAGGATGGGCAGTTTGTGGAGGGGAGGCTTCACCGTCGTGGTGCCGCCGGAGGTGCCCATTTGGGCGCCGGTACGGGTTGGCGGCCCATTGAGGCAGCGATCGAACATGAGGCCGCATTGACCGACGCAGCGGGCGCGCGGACTGCCTTCGGGACCCGGCGGCACTCGATCGCATGAGTCCATGCATTGATTGTAGTCGCGCTCACACATGTCGATGAACGCAACGGCCGGGCGGCTCCAGCCGAGAAGGCTCGCCAACAGCACCAGGGACAGGGCAATAAGCCGTATCTGCGCAGGCATCCTCCGTCTCCTCGAATGAGCCTTCGCAACAAGAATTGTCTTCCTGTTGCTAACCTTCGTCAATGGCGACTGAAGTAGTTCGCAGCGCGTGCCAAGAGGACAGGAAGTTGTTCGCCTGAGACGCTGAGTTAGCGGACTTGATCGGTACTTAAGGCGAATCCTTTAGTGCTACCGGAACGCCGTTCCGGGCGGCAGCTCGACATCGTCGATCCAGCAATAGCGCCAGTCCTCGCCTGGCTCGTATGACTGGATGATCGGGTGCTGCGTGGTGTGAAAGTGGCGCCGTGCGTGGCGGTTCTTCGATTGGTCGCAGCAGCCGACATGGCCGCAGGTGAGGCAGACCCTGAGGTGCACCCACTCGTCGCCGAGAGCCACGCACTCGGGGCAGAAGTCCGGCGCATCGGGCACCACTTTGGCGTCGATCATCCGGGTGTGCGCGCAGGGCTCGGTCATTGCTTGGCGCCCTTGCCCAGCCGAACCGGCAGCACGATGCGGAATTCTGTGCGGCCCGGACGCGAGGTGAAATCGATGCGGCCGCGATGCCGGTTGACGATGATGTTGTGAGCGATGTGAAGGCCAAGTCCGGTGCCAACGCCCTGCGCCTTGGTGGTGAAGAACGGGTCGAACACCTTGCCGGCGATAGCCGTCGGAATGCCCGGCCCGCTGTCGGCGATGCGGACCTCGACTTCCTCGCCGAGCGGCCGAAGCGCGAGCTCGAGCGTCCCCGCTTCGCCCATCGCCTGGATGGCGTTGTCGATGATGTTGGTCCACACCTGGTTGAGCTCGCCCGCATAGGCCTCGATGCGGGGCAGGTCGGCGGCAAAGTCTTGCACCACCGTGATGCCGTGCTTGAGCTTGTGGTTGAGGATCGTCAGCGTGTCCTCGAGGCTCTGCTGCAGATCGACGTCCTGCACCGGCGCCTGGTCGAGATAGGCATAGGATTTGACGGCGTGCACGATGCCCGAGATCGCCCTGGCGCTGGTGCCGATCTCGGCCATCAGTTGCTGCACTGTGGCTCCCGCGGCGAGCCAGCTCAACACCGCCGGGAGATGCGCCGGAGCAAAGTCAGGCGCCAGCCGGTCGACCGTCTCCGCCGTCCAGCCGCGCGCCGCGAGAGCCGGCCCGGCATCCCAGGACTCCGCGACCCCGAGGTCATCGAGCTTGTCCGTGAGCTTGGATTCCAGGCGGCTTGCAGCGGCGACAACTGCCGCGGTGCGGAGCTCTGCTTCGAGCGCTTCCGCCCGCGCGCGCTCCGCGGCCGAGAGGCCGAGCCTGTCGAACTCCATCGTGCGGCTATGCCAGGCCGTCACGGCCTCCTGCAGCGTCGTGATGCTGCGCTGGATCGCCGCTGAGGGATTGTTGAGTTCGTGCGCGAGGCCGGCCGCGAGCGTGCCGAGCGAAGCGAGCTTATCCGCCTGCACCAGCGAGGCTTCGGTGCTCCTCAGGCGCCCCGCCACCGTCCGGAGCACGGTGGTCGCCGCCGACGGCCGGTGCTTGAGGAGGGCGTGAAACGCGGACGGGCCGATCGTTAGCAGCTCGCTCCGCTCGACGGCTCGCACCGACGCGGAGCGCGGCACCTGCTCGAGCAGCGCCATCTCGCCGAGAAATTCGCCGGCCTTGCGCGTCGCGAGGACGATCTCGTTGTCGCCGTCGCGCTTGGTGACCTCGAGCGCGCCGGAAAGCACGATGTACATGGAGTCGCCGGCATCGCCTTCGCGGATGAGGACGTGGCCGGGCTCGGCGCACAGGCGTTGGCTCGAGTTGTAGAGCTCGATGCTTTCGTCGGCGGTCAGCTCGGCAAAGAGCGGCACCTGGCGCAGCAGGTCGAGGTCGCGCGCCGCGTCCATCGTGTCAGGTTCCGGCTGGCCGTGCGCCAGCCGGCGGGCCGCTGAGGTGCTGGTGGACGAAGCTCACCGCCATCGCGCCCTCGCCCACCGCCGAGGCAATGCGCTTGGTCGACCGGCGGCGCACATCGCCCGCCGCGAAGACGCCCGGGATGCTGGTCTCGAGGAAAAATGGCGGCCGGTCGGCAGTCCAGCCCTCGGGGCCGCGTCCCGGCTCATGGACGAGATCGGGACCGGCGAGGACAAAGCCCTGCTCGTCGAGCTGCAGCACGCCCTTGAGCCAATCCGTCCGTGGCGCCGCGCCGATGAAGACGAACACGGCGCGAAGCGGCAGCTGTTCGGTTTCGCCGCTCGCCACGTCCTTGATCGATACTGCTTCGAGCGCGCTCTCGCCGTGGAGCTCGGCGATCACGGCGTTCGGCCGGACGCTCACATTGGGGGCTTCGTCGATGCGCTCGACGAGGTATTTCGACATGCTGTCGACGAGCGACTTGCCGCGGATCAGGATGGTCACGGATTTGGCGTAGCGGCCCAGATAAAGCGCGGCCTGGCCAGCCGAGTTGCCGCCGCCAACGACCGCCACGTCCTGCCCGGCGATGCCGAGGGCTTCGGTGATCGCTGCGCCGTAGTAGAGGCCGGCGCCCGTCAGCCGCTCGACGCCCGGTGCCTCGATCCGCCGGTAGGAGACGCCGGTTGCGACGATCAACGCCTGCGAGGCGATCACGGTGCCGTCGCTCAGCGTCAGCCGGTGGTAGCCATCCTGCGTCTCGAGCTTGGTGGCTTCGAGCGGCGTCAGGATTTCGGCGCCGAAGCGCTTGGCCTGCGCCACCGCGCGGCGCGTGAGATCAGCGCCGCTAAGGCCGACCGGAAAGCCGAGATAGTTCTCAATCGATGAGCTCGTCCCGGCCTGGCCGCCCGGCGCCTCCCGTTCGACCAGCACTGTCCGCAACCCCTCGGACGCCCCATAGACCGCCGAGGCGAGGCCGGCCGGGCCGGTCCCGACGACGATGAGGTCGTAGGTCTCGGCCGCAGGCTTGGTGTGCAGCCCGATCTTGGCCGCAAGGTCTGGAATGCTCGGTCGCGACAGGGCGTTGCCATCGGCGAGGACGACGACGGGCAGTGGTTGCTCGTCGGCGCCCGCGAGCTTCCGCAGCTCTGTGGCCTCGGCATCGGTTTCGATGTCGAGCCAGCGATAGGGAATGAGGTTGCGAACCAGGAACTCGCGGATCGCGTGGCCATCCGCCGACCAGCGATGGCCGACGATGCGCACCCCTTCGAAGCGCGGCTGGTAGCCGGCGCGCCAATCATCGAGGAGGTCGTCGAGCACCGGATAGAGCCGCTCTTCCGGTGGGTCCCACGGCTTCAGCAGGTAGTGGTCGAGCTTGACCTCGTTGATCGCCTTGATGGCGGCGTCGGTATCCGCATAGGCGGTGAGCAGAGTGCGCTTAGCGGTGGGAAACAGCGGCAGCGCTTCGTGCAGCAGCTCGACTCCAGTCATGCCGGGCATCCGCTGGTCGGCGACGATCAGCGCCACCGCGCGGTTCTCGAGCTTGAGCTGCTTGAGCTCTTCCATCGCCTCCGCCCCCGAGCCGGCGCGCATCACGTCATAGTTCGCCCCATAGTGGCGCCGCAGGTCGCGCGCCACCGCGGCCAGCACCGAGGCATCGTCATCGACCGCGAAGATGACGGGTTTTTCCATCGCTCAGTGACTCATCGCCGGCGTGGAAACTGCCGACATCGCCGCCGCCTGCACCTGGCTCAGCCGTTCGTCGAGGCTGGCGGCCTCGGCGCGATGCTGCGCCGCGAGCGTGGCGTTGCCCCGTTTGTCCTCCAGCATCGCCATCAGCTCGAGCGCATCCTGGAGGTAGGGCAGCATGTTGCGATCGCGATAGAAGCGCTGCGCCCCGTCGAGCAGCGTTGTTGCTTCGTCGAGCTGGTCGAGCCGTATCAGTGCCCGGGCCAGTTTCTGCGAGAGGGTGATGCCGGTGTATTCATCGCCGAAGTCGTAGGCGGCCCGGATCGCCGAACGCAGGTCTGCGATCGATCCGTCCGTTCCGAGCTCGAACTGGGTCAGTGCGAGCGAGCCTTTGATCTGGTTGGCAAAGGCTTCCATGTCCGTGCCTTCGATCATCGTCAGCGAACGGTTGAGGTCGCCGAGGGCCGCGCCGAAATTCTGCTGTTCCATCTCGCCGCGCCCGACGCCGAAATAGCCGGCGCACGCACATTGCATGCCGTTGACCCGCAATGCCCCCTCCGCGCCGATCTGTGAGTGGAGGAGGCCTTTTTCGACATCGCCCATCTCGTAATAGGCCATGCCGGCGCCGATGTGGATGTCTGCTTCCTTGACCGGCGAGGCGGCGCGTGGCGCGAGCTCGAGTGCCGCCTCGACCTCGGCCCTGGCCTCCTCGAACCGGCCGAGCCGCGCCAGGGCGACGCCCTTATAGGTCATCGAATGGCCGAGGACGTCGAAGGCGTTCTGCTCGCGGGCGAGACGCATCACCTCGTCAAGCGCGCCGATGGCCGAGGCCGGATCGCGATCGACCATCGACCAGGTGGCAGCGAAGAGCGGCAGCATCATCAACTTTTCTTCGCCAAGTTCTTCGGCGAGCCCCTTGGCTTCGCTGACATAGGGGAAGCTGGTGCCCGGAAAACCCGTGACCATGTAGATGTTGCCGGTCCACGACAGCGCTGCCGCGAGCCGCCGTTTGTCGCCAAGCTCGCGCGCCAGCGAGACCGCTTCCTTCAACCGGTCGACCACGCCGTCGTAGTCATTCACGCGGTGACGGACGACGGCCCACTGAATGATCGCATCGATCTTGTCGCCCGCCATTGCCGTAGGCAGCCGATCGATCAGCGTCAGCACACGATCGCGATGCTCGAGCTCCTCGCGCGAGGCGAAGAGCTTCCGGGCGTTGTCCGCGGCGCGCCGCGAATAGGCGAGGCCCCGCTCGACGTCGTCGGCTTCGGCAAAATGCATGGCCAGCATCGGGGCAAGCTCGTCGCGGCGGTCGGGGAACAGCGCTTCCATCGCCTCGCCGACCCGCCCGTGCAGTTCCCGCCGGCGCGACTTGAGCAGCAGCGAGTAAGCGGCCTCGCAGGTGAGCGCGTGCTTGAAGATGTATTCGCGCTCGGGATCTCGCGCCCGTTCGCGCACCAACTGCTCGTAGGAGAGCGCAGCGATGTGCGGCTCGACATGGTCGATGCGCTCGGGGATCGGTCCCTCGCCGCAGATCGTCTGCAGGATGCGGTGCTGGAAGACGCGGCCGATCACTGAAGCGGTTTGGGCGACCCGCTTGGTTTGCTCGGGCAGCCGGTCGATGCGCGCACTCAGCACGCCGGCCAGCGTCTCGGGAATCGTCGCATCGAGTATGCTGCTCGTCGCCCGCCACTGTCCTCCCTCCTGCACCACCTGTCCGCCGTCGATCAGCGAACGCAGCACTTCCTCGAGGTAGAACGGGTTGCCCTCGGAGCGCTCGAGGATCTGGGCGCGAATGCGCTCGGGCAGGTTCTCGATCTGCAGCAGATTGCCGAGGAGCTCGCGCGAGGCATCGGCGTTGAGCGGCTCGAGATCGACACGTGCGAACGACGTATCGAGGCTGGCCGAAAGCCGGTCGACGAGCTGCCAGCTCGGCGCGCGCCGGTCGGGGCGGAGCATCGCGAGCAGCAGCAGCGGCTCGAAGCTCACCAGGGTTGCGACCTGCGCGATGAGCTCGAGGGTGGCGCTGTCCGACCAGTGAAGGTCGTCCATGACGATCACATAGGGCCGCGAACCGCCGCCCGCGTGGATGGCCATCTTGATACAGTTGACCACCGCCGACGCGACGCCGCTGATCACGGCATCGCTCGACAGGCCCGCGAGCGCCGCGCGGCTCGCCTCGCTGTCCACGGCGAGCAGCGTTTCGTAATAGGGGACGTCGGTGCTGCGGAGGTTGAGCCGCTGAACGAACGCCGCGAGCTTTTCGCGCACCACCGGCGCTGGGTCCATTTCGCTCGCGCCGATGAGCTGCCGCCCCAAGGTCCGCCACGGGTAGTAGGGGATCGACATGCCGTAGGAGATGCCGCGCGCCTCGAGCCAGGCGGTAGCCTCGGGCTCCGCGTCATGGAGCTTGCGAAGCTCCGCCACGAGGCGCGACTTGCCGAGCCCGGCTTCACCGATGATGGCAACCGCCGATCCCTGGCCGGCCTTGAGCTGGGCATAGCGGTCGCGGAGGAGCGCGATGTCCTTGTCCCGCCCGACCAAGGGCGACTCGAGCCCCTCGAGCCCGCGCGCCCTGCCGGGTTCGGCGCGGACGCCCGTCACTTCGTAGGAGTCGACGGGCGCCTGCTTGCCCTTCATCTCGATGGGCCCGCGCGGGCGGAAATCGAACACCGAGTGGACGAGCTTGTAGGTGTCGGCGCTGATCAGCACCGTTCCGGGTTCGGCGGCGGACTGGAGGCGGGCCGCAATGTTCGCCGCATCGCCCATCGCCGTGTACTCGGTCTTCACCGCATCGCCCACGAAGGCGAGCACGGCAGTGCCCGTATTGATGCCGACACGGAGGTCGAAATCGAAGCCGTATTTCTGCTTCACGCTCTGGGCATAGGTCATGGCCGAGGTCTGGATCTCGAGCCCCGCCCGTACGGCGCGCTCGGCATCGTCTTCGTGCGCAATCGGCGCGCCGAAGAGGGACAGCACCGCGTCGCCCATCAGCCGCGAGACCGTGCCGCCATACTTCGACACGGCGGCATTCATGAAGCCGAAGGCGCCGTTCATGATCAGCGCCCAGTCTTCAGGGTCGAGTTGCTCGGCGATCGATGTCGAGCGGGCGACGTCGGCAAAAAGAATGGTGGCAAATTTGCGCTCGCCCTCAATCGGGCGCGCCGCGTCGAGCGGATTTCCGCAATTGCTGCAGAACTTTGCGGTTTCCGCATTGCTGAAACCGCATTTTGGGCAATTCAGCATAGGTAACGCCTTCTGGTGCCCGAGTTCGTGAGCCCCGCAAGCCTATGCTATCGGACCGCTGTTCTGCAACGCCGCCGCGAAATTTGCCCAAATCAGTCAGTGAGTTCGCAGCAAGGCCCAGTTCAGGCGCGTTTCGTCTTGCGGTGTGGCTCAACCCCGAAGAAGCTTTCGTGCTTGGGCGAGATCGACGAAGTCCTCGTTCTGGGGAAAGCGGCCCAATATGGGGCCGAGAACCTCGTTCGCCTGCTCCTGCTTGCCTTGATCGAGAAGCAGGCGGGCGAGGCTTGCTCCAGCGCGGAGGCCATAAAGGTGTCCGCCTTGCCGCTCAGCCTCCGCAACGGCGGTCCGGTACGATGCCTCGGCGCGTTCCGCATCGCCGCGGCGAGCGGCGATGTCTCCCCGCAGCCGCAACAGCTCGGCCACGACAACGAGTTCATGCGTTGCGGCGCTGACCTTGAGCGCGTCCTCGACCGCCACCGCCGCCTCCTCTTCGTCCATCCGAGAAGCCAGCGAGGCGGCGGCGATCAGGGACGTCCAGATGGGTACGCCGAGGCCCGCCGACGTGCCCTGCCATTCTCTGAGGCCCTGCATCGCCATCGGCAGGCCGGTGCCGGAGTCTCCAAGCCAGGCGGTGACGCATCCCAAGGTGATGCGGCTGCCGGCGATCCAGAAGATCAGCATGTGTTCGTTCGACAGCCTGAGGCATTCGGAGGCCGTTTCGCGGCATTGCGCGAACTCGAGCACTGACAACTGGGACAGTGACTGGATGAAGAGGGTGAAGGCCAGCGACAGGGGATGCCGCAACGCGCGGGCCTGCTCGACCGCCTGCCGGAGCAATTCCAGGCCTTCGCGCGGCCGGCCTTGCACGCAACGTACATACCCCTTGTACTGCAGCGAGATGATGCCCGGCGCCTCGCCATAGTCGGCAAGAGCGGCCGACGAAATCCCCGGCGCCTGCACGCCGAGGCAGCGGTCGAACGCCGCGACGGCGTCGGCGAGCGCCCCGCGGTTCACATAGCTGGAGCCGAGCGCGCGTTCGGCCAGCGCCTGTTTGATCGGATCGGCTTCCCGAGTGGCGAGTTGCACGAGACTCTGCGCCAGCTCGAGGGCGTGATCGAGCTCGGCGCGATCGAAAACGCAGTTCCAGAGACCGCGCGTTGCGACGAAGAGGCTATGGGCGTCGCCCAGTTGCTCGCTGAGGCTGCGCGCGCGGTCGTAGGCCGCACGGACTCTCGCTGAGGCGTAACCGGTGGCGGCGATCAACGGGAGGCCCATCGCCAGCGTAATTGCCAGCTCGCGCCGGTCGCGTTCCGGGCCCGACGGAGTCAGGGCAAGCTGCTTCAGCGCATTGTCGTAGTGGTTGACCGCTTCCCGATTGGCGACGAGCCCGACGGCCCGCTTCCCGGCGCGGCACCAATAGTCGATGGCCCTGCCGGCATCGCCGGCCTCCGCGTAGTGGCGCGCGACGAGCTCCGGCTGCAGCTCGACGATCTGCGGGAACGCCGCTTCGATCGCCTCGGCAATGCGATGATGGATTTCCCGCCGCCGGCTCAGCAACAACGACTGGTAGGCCGCGTCGCGGATCAGCGCGTGGCGGAAGAAAATGCGCTTGTCCTGCGACGACCCCGCCCGGGTCATCAACTGCGAAAGAAGCAGGGCGTCGAGGGCCGGTCCGATGTCTGCCTCCTCGACCCCCATCACGCGCGTGAGGAGGGGCAGCGGCACTTCGCGGCCGATCACCGAGGCGGTCTGCGCCAGGTCCTTGGCCGGCTGCGATATCCGGTCGAGCCGGGCCATCAACGAGGCCTGGAGGCTTTCGGGGATCGCCGGGGTGTCGGCGCCGCCTGTGCCGGAGCCTGACTCCACGATTGCCCGCGTCATCTCCTCGACGAAGAGCGGTATGCCGTCGCTGCGGCCGGTGATGTCCTCGACAATGCCCGCGGGGATGTCGGCGGACGTGACCTCGCGGATCAGCTCGGCGATCTGTCGATGCCCCAGTCGGCTGAGCTGGAGCGACGTCACGTGCGGCTGCTGGAGGAACGCAGCGCGCCAATCGGGGCGGTGCGTGACGACAGCGAGCACGGGCGCCTCGGCGACGCCCGACACGATCGTTTCGACGAGCTCGAGACTCGAGGGATCGATCCAGTGCGCATCCTCGAGGATGAAGAGCACCGGCTTCTGTCGCGCGAGGCCGAATACCTGGTTGGACAGCACGTCGAGCGTGCGTTGCTTGAGCTGCTGCGGCGACAGCTGGGGCAGGGCGTATCCGCCTGCTATCGGCAGCATGAGGAGGTTCGCCACGAGGGCGAGGCTCTCTTCGTCGTCGGCCTGCCAGCGGCCGAGCGACCGCTTGAGCTTTTCGGTTTGGACGGCACTGTCGTCGCCCGCCTCGAATCCCGCGGCTCGCTCCAGTTGGCGGATCGCCGGGCTCAGGGCGCTGCTCGTGTCGTTGGGGGCGCACTGAAAGCGGACGCGGAAATGGGGCGCGGTGCCGATGTGCTCGATCAGCGCCTGGACCAGCCGCGATTTGCCGATGCCAGCCTCGCCCGAAAGGTCGACCACCTGGCCTTCCCCGGCCACCGCCGAGGCCCATCGTTCCCGCAGAAGCGCAAATTCCTCGGTGCGCCCGACAAGCCGCGTAAGGTGCCGGCCCCGGATGGCATCGAAGCGGCTGCCGACCCGGTGGACGCCGCTCACCTGCCAGGCCTCGATGCCTTGCCCGATCCCCTTCAGATCGTGGACGCCGGTGCTCTCGAATAGAAACAGCTCGCCCACTAGTTGCCGCGTCGCGGCGCTGACGACGACAGTATTGGGGCTGGCAACCTGCTGCAGTCGCGCGGCAAGGTTTGGGGTGAGGCCGGTTACCGTGGCTTCCTGCGAGGCGCCTTCGCCGACGATGTCGCCCACGACAACCGGCCCCGTCGCAATCCCGACGCGGACCGCGAGGCCCTGCGATGCACCCTTCGGGGGCGCGAGGTTTCGCACCGCGTCGGTGATCCTGAGGCCCGCGCTCACCGCCCTTTCCGCATCGTCCTCGTGACTTTGCGGCCAGCCGAAATAGGCGAGGACACCATCGCCCAGATAGCGGGCAATGTAGCCGCCGCAGCCGGCGATGATCGACGTGCAGGCGCTCTGGTAGACGCGTATCGCGTCGCGTACGTCCTCCGGATCGAGGCGTGCGGAGAGTGCCGTTGAATCGGCGAGGTCGCAGAACATGATCGTCAACTGGCGGCGGTCGACCGGACCCGAGGGCTGGGCGCGCGTGCCGCTCTCGGTTTCCGCCGTGTTCGCGGAGTGCTCCAACGACCCATGGCCGTTGCCGGCGACGGGAAGAGACGGCGGTCCCTTCAGCATCTCGATGGCGCGAAGCAGCCGCTTGCGGTGGCCGAGGGACGTGACCCCGAGCTCCTTGAGATCGTCCTCGCTCAGCTCGGCGAGAAGATCGCTGTCGACGTGGTTGTTCTCGAAAGCCGCCGCATACTGTTCGAGGTCAAGTTCTGCGAGCCAATTCCGCACGGCTTTGGACATCGACCGCTCCGTGGAACCGCCTGTCCAAAATATAGCATGCGCACGGGCGAGACCATGCCCTCACGTTGCTACGGCGCGGACGGGGATCTGCTGCCAGCACCCGCGCGAAGTCTGAAGTCCGGCCGCTATCCGACGGCCGCTATTTCGCCTCGAGCACGGCCCGGCAGGCTTTGGGAAGGTCAGCGACCGTGAGCGGCGGCGCGGGCGTGGTTGGCTTATAGGGCGCATCGGTGAACCAGTAGTCGAGGTCCTTGCCGCAGCCGTCACCGGCCGGCGCGGGAGGCTGGTCGACACACTGCGTGGCGCCCGGCGGACACGCCAGTCGCACGTGAAAGTGGTCGTCGTGCCCGTACCAGGGCCGAAGCTTATTGAGGAAGCTCCGGTCCCGCCAATTGACGGCGCACATCACCCGCTTGATCCCCGGGGCGACAAAGATGCGGGCGACGCCGGGCACCAGCGCGGCGCGATAGAGCAGCATGCGCTCGGCTTCCCCGAAGTGTGCGGGGTCCACCTCCCGCGTCCCCGGCTTCAGCACCGACATGGGGGAGATCGTCTCTCGTTCCTTGGCGCTGAGCGTGTGATCGGAGGGCATCGGCTTGAGCCAGATGTCGGCGTCAAGGCCGATCTGGTGCGAGGCGTGGCCACTGGTCATCGGGCCGCCGCGCGGCCCGCCCATGTCCCCGATCAGGATGCCCGGCCAGCCATCCTGCGCCGCCGATTTGCCGAGCGCCTCGATGTAGTCGACCAACTCAGGCGTGCCCCAGCGCCGGTCGCGCGACAGCCGCATCGCTTCCCAGTGTGGTCCGTCGGTCGGCAGTTGCACGGCGCCCGAAAGGCAGCCCTTGGCGTAGCCGCCGATCGAGATGGGCGGACCACTGGTTGGACTAGTGGCCGCCCCGAAGAGGTCGCGCGCCGCCGGTTCGGCAAAGCACGGGGAAGCGAGGAAGAGCAGACCGAGGGCGTAGCCGAGGAAGCGGAGCGGCATGATGACCATCGCGGGAGACGAATCGCCTCTTCACTATAGCCACGAATGATCGTTACCGATGCCGGGCCCTCAAGGTACCGGCGATGCCAACCAACGGGGACGCACGCCGAGTGAAGGGTCGGCGGAGCGCTGCTCAGGAAATGAGGTCATGCGCGGAACTGCCTTTCAGCGCGACCACGACCCGATCGGCCATGTTGACGCAGCGGGCGCCGTCGAACTGGAATACCGAGGTGAAGGCGTCGCTCAGCTCGGCCTCGAGCGCCACGCGCAGGCGCCGGCGTGCCCGGTGCAGCCGCGTCTTGACGGTCTCCGGCTGCAAGGAGAGCTGCGCCGCCGTTTCCTCGATGCTCAGCCCTTCGATATCGCGCAAGACGAACACCGTTCGAAAGGAGTCGGGGAGCGCGTCGATCGCCCTCTCGAGGAGCGCACGAATCTCTTGGCGGTGCACTTCGGTCTCCGGGTCGGGTTGAATGTTGATCAGGGGAAACTGGATGATCTCGGCGCTGTGGCCCGAGGCTCCATCGAGTTCGTCGAGGTCGGTGGTGGGGCGGCGCCGCCTCAGCCGCGCTGTCGCCTCGTTGACGGCGATGCGGGTCAGCCAGGTCGAAAGCTGCGCTTCGCCGCGGAAGCTCGCGAGGTGCGTGAAGGCACTGACATAGCTCGCCTGCACCGCATCTTCCGCTTCGCTGTCGTTGCGCAGGATCGCCCGCGCGACACGAAACAGCCGCTGGTTGTAGCGGCGCACGATGGTGCGGATGGCGGCGTCGTCGCGCGCCCGGGCCCGCTCGACCAGCTCGGGATCGCTCAGCGCCGACAATTCGGCGTGTCGCAGAGACAGGGCGTAGGCAGAAGTCACGGTTGCACCACCAGCGTTCCAATCATTCCGGGATGAAACTTGCAGTAAAAGTCAATGTTCCCCGGAGTTTTCAGCTCCAGCGTCGCCTCGGCCTTGGGCGGCAGGTCGAGGTCGAAGCTCTTGTCGCGCGCCGTGGCCGAGTGCCAGAAGATGTCATTATTCTGCCAGATGATCTTATCGCCGACGTGAAGTTCGGTCGGCACGGGGCCGAACTTCATCTTGTCGAGGACGATCGTATATTGGGCCGCCGCGGCCGGCAGCGCCGATGCACCGGTGAGGGCAGCGGCGAAAAGCAGGCTGGCGACAGCGGCCCTCATTTGAAGTTTTCCGCGACCATCTCGGCGTGGTGCTGGTGCTCGGTGAAGAGCGTCAGGCCGGTCTGGAGCAGCGCCTTGAGCTCGGCATTCTTGGCCGAGGGGATGAGCAGCGTGCTGAGCGCGCCGTTGACGGTCTTGTGATAGGCGACCTCGTTGTCGATGTAGGCCTTGTCGAAAGCGGCGCCGTCGAGCTTGTCGAGCTCGGCCAGCTTGTCGGCCCCAGCCTTTGAAAGCGCCTGGCTCGTCGGGTTGTCTTCCGGCGTGACGCCCAGTTTCTTGACCAAAGCCAGCGCCTGGTCGTTCACCGCCTTGTGGTCGGCCTCCATCTGCTTGGCGAAGGCGACGATGTCGGCGTTCTTGCTCTTCTTGATGGCCTGTTCGGCGGCCGTGATGTCGATCTGCCCGGCCGTATAGGCGATGTGGGCGATCTGCGGATCGGTCGGGGCGTCCGCGGCGACCGCAGCGCCCACGAGGCCAAGGGCAAAAGCGGCGGCGAGGATGATGTGCTTGATCATGAAGCATTCTCCGTTGTGCCGGCGGCGGAGGGGTAATCCACGCCGGCTTCAACCATTGGAGAAGGCAGGGAGGGGAAAAGTTCCCGGTCGGCCGCTCCGGAGCGAACGACCGACCGGCGGGGTCGGCGGCAGGACCGCCGCCGGCCCGGCCCTTTGCGGTTATGTCGCGGGCGCGATGTTCTGGTTGAGGCGGAAGAGATTTTGCGGATCGTACTTGGCCTTGGCCGCCCGCAGCCGATCCCAGGTCTTGCCCGGATAGGCAGCCCGGACGCGCTCGGCGCCTTCGGCCCCGAGGAAGTTCACATAGGCACCGGTGTCGTCCTGCCGGAGCGCCTCGGCGAGGCTATCAACCCACGCCTCCTGCGTTGACCTGTCGGCCGGCGTGTAGAGCGCCATCACATTGGCCATGATCGGGCTCGACCGATGCGCGTAGGCCGTCGCATCGGCCGGCACCCTGGCCGCGGCCCCACCGAGCACACGCAGTTGCACCGAGGAGAAGGGCGAGGTGGAGGTGCGGAGGGTGTCGATGATGGTCTTCGCCACCGCACCATCGACGTGGTCGAGGAACATCGACGATGCCGCGGCGGTCGGGTGGAAGTTGGGGTCTTCGGGTGGAAACATCGCCGCATAGGGCCCGGGCTTCACCATGTCGACGAGCGGCCCGAGGGCGCGGAACGGCGCAATTGCCCGCTCGGCGGCCGCCGGATCGCCGGCGAAAGCCAGCATGCTGAAGACCACGAGTTTTCCACGCAGCTCCGCCGGGATGAACGGCAGCGGCAGCGCCGGCATCACGTTGCAGATGGTCGATAGCTCGTCGGGCGCCGCCTCGGCGGCGGCGACGAAGCCCGTGACCACTTCCGGCGTTGCCGGCAGCACCATCAGCCCGCCGGTGAAGGCCGGCAGGTCGTGCAGCCGGAATTTGAGGCGTATCGCGACGCCGAAATTGCCGCCACCGCCGCGGATTGCCCAGAAGAGGTCGGGGTTGGTCTCGGCGTCGGCGCTGAGCAGCCGCCCGTCCGCCGTCACGACTTCGGCGGCGAGCAGCGAGTCGATGGCAAGGCCCCATTTGCGCACGAGGTACCCGACGCCCCCGCCAAGCGCGATGCCGCCGACGCCGACCGAGCTGGTGTCGCCAAAACCGACGACGAGGCCATGCGCAGTAGTGGCCGCGACGACCTGGCCGGACGTCGCGCCGGTCTCGACCCAGGCCGTCTTGGCCTCGGCATCGACCGCAATGGCGTTCATGTCGCGCAGGTCGAGGACGATGCCGCCCTCGCTGGCCGAATGGCCGGCCGAGGAATGGCCGCCGCTGCGGATGGCGAGCTCGAGGCCCTCTTCGCGGGCGATGTTTACCGCCCGCTGCACGTCGGCCGCGGTCTTGGCCCGGACGATCACGCCCGGCCGCTTGTCGGCGCTGTTGGCGACAATGGTGCGCGCCTGGTCGTAGTCCGCGTCGGCAGGCAGGATCAGCCGGCCATCGAGACCCTTGAGGGCGTTGATGGCGTTCTTGATAGAGGTGGTCATTTTCGTTGTCCGTTCGTCGTGGCTCATGTGACCAAGACGAACGAGCGGCGCCGGAAGTGACACGGCGCCGAAAAAACTTGGTTGGGTTCAGCCCTTGACGGCGCCGGTGGTGAGCGAGCCGCTGATCTGGCGGTACATGAAAAGGCCGAGCACGGCCGGGAGCAGGGCGCCGACGATCATCACCGCCGAGGCGAGCCCCCACTGCACGCCGCCCCCGCTGGCGGCGAAAAAGAACGAGGCGCCGACGGTCACCGGCACGGCATTGTTGGTGGTCAGCATCAGCCCGAACAAGAACTCGTTCCAGGCGGTGATGAAGCCGAAGATCGCGCAGGTGACGATCGCCGGGCGCACCACGGGACGGACGATGCGGAACATGATGGCGACGGTTCCGGCGCCATCGATCTTGGCGGCCTCGTCGAGCTCGATCGGGATATCCGCGATGGCGTTGACCAGCACCACCACCGCGAGCGGCAGGTTGACGATGGTGAGGATGAGGCCAAGCCCAAGCTGCGTATCGAGCAGGCCCATCCATTGGAACATCATGTAGATCGGGATCGCGAAGATGATGAGCGGCACGGCCCTGAGGTTGACGATCGCCGGCATCAGGAATTTGCGGCCGAACTCACCACGCGCCACCGCATAGGCGGCGGGGAAGGCGAGGAGGATCGCGAGCCCCGCGCCAATGACGGAGGCGAGGAGACTGTTGCCGAGATAGGCATAGACGTTGAGTCGATCGGTGATGGTGAGGACGCCAAGGTAGTTGTCGAGCGTCGGCTGGTTGATCCAGAGGCCCGGATTGATGGTGAGCTCGGCCCCGGTCTTGAACGAAGTGACGAACGTCACGATCACCGGCAGGTTGAGCGCCAGCACCGCGACCACATAGACGAGCCAGCGCAGCGCCCGGATCATGTGGCCGCTCCCTTGCGGCGGCTGGTCAGCCAGCTCAGCGTGACGAGCACGAGCAGCGAGGCGAGGAACAACAGGATCGAGGCGGCGATCGCCTTGCCGATGGCACCCTGCTTGAAGAATGCCTCGTAGATATAGATCGAGAGCGAAGCGGTGACCCCGCCCGGCCCGCTGCCGACGAGCGTATAGACGTTGTCGAACACCCGGAACCCGTCGATGAAGCGGATGAAGAGCGCTACCGCCAGGGTCGGCGCCATCAGTGGTAGCTCGATGCGGGTGAGGAGCTGCCAGCTCGAGGCGCCGTCGATCTGCGCCGCCTGCCGCGCATCCTCGGGGATTGCCTGGTAGGCGGCGTAGAACAGCAGGAACGCGAACGGCGTCCATTGCAGCGTTTCGACGACGACCAGCGTCCAGAACGAATTGTCGGCATCGAGGAACGACGGGCTGTTGCCGAAGATGAGCGTCAGATAGTAGGGCACCGGCCCGACGAACTCGTGCAGCACCAGCCGGTACATGAGGCCGACCATGGCGGGCGCGACCATGAGCGGCAGCATCAGCGGCGCCATCAGCCACGAGCGCTTGACGAGCAGCGGGGAGAGGAAGATCGCGAGCCCGAGGCCGATGAGGCACTCGGCCAGCGCCGTCAGCACGCCGAAGCGCAGCGAAAACCAGACGGCGCCCCAGAATGCCGGATCGTTGACCACATCGCCGTAGTTGCCGAGACCTGAAAGCTGGGGCGATCGCAGCGTGTCGAAGGTCACCGCGGAGAGCGAATAGTAAATATCGAGGACGGTCGGGAAGCCGAGGAAGATCAGCAGGAAGATGATCAGCGGCGAGGCCAGCAGCGGCCATTGGTGGCGCTGGGCGCGTTCCGCGGATGATCGGCGCTGCGAACGGGTCGTCGATGCTGCCAAAGGACGGTTCCTGACGGTGGGAGGGTAGCACACCCTCATCAGGCGCTTTCGCGCCACCTTCTCCCGCTGGCGGGAGAAGGGAAAGAAGCGAGCGTCTCACCATGCTTCCCCTCTCCCGCGTGCGGGAGAGGGTGGTCCGTTAGGACCGGGTGAGGGCCTATGGCTTCAGCAGCGTCGCCATGCCGGCCTTGGTGTTGGCGAGCGCCTGGTCGAGGCTTTCGGCGCCCGACCAGTAGCCGGTGAACTCCTTGGCCTGGAGCTCGTAGACCGAGAGGGCCTTGGCCGAAGTGCCGCCGTTCATCACGTAGCCATAGGCGCCAGCGAACTTACCGAGCGTCACGAGGTCGGGACGCTGGTCGGCGACCTTGGCGACGACGTCCGGCGACAGCGCCGGCGAGCCGCCATTCTTGGCGTAGTCGAGGGCCGCGTCCTCGGTTCCGAGGTATTGCAGGAACTCGACCGCACCCGCCTTGTTCTTGGCGTTCTTGTTGAGGCCGAGGCCGAGCCCGTGGATGTGGTCGAAGCGGCCTTCGGGGCCGGCCGGCGGGGCGACGATGCCCACCTTGTCGAACACCGCCGGCGCCTTGGTCTTGTCGGTCAGCTCGCCCGCCGCCGCGTTCCACTGCAGCGCCGTTGCCGCTTGGCCGGACTCGAACGCCGCGTTGGTCTCGGGATATTCGTAGCTCAGCGAATCCTTGGGCGTCGCGCCGGCGTCGTAAAGCGTCTTGTAGAGTTTGAGGCCGGTCCTGTAGGCGTCGGAATCGACCGTGACGTTGCCCTTGTCGTCCTCCCAGTTGCCGCCATAGGAGCGCGGCAGCGACTGGAACACCATCATGTTGAAGAGGAGGTTCTTCATCTGGAGGATGGTGCCGTACTTCACCGGGCTATTGGGGTTGAGCGACTTGGTGAAATAGAGCGCGGTCGCGGCCCAGTCGTCCCAGGTCCACTGGTCGGGGTCCTTCGGCTCGAGCGCCTTGCCGAGATATTTCTGCGACAGCTCGGCGTAGGTCTTCTTACCGTCAGCGTCCTTCATCAGGGCATCGATCAGGTCCTTGCGGTAGTACATGAAGTGGAGCGAGAGGTCGGTCGGCACGCCGTACTGCTTGCCGTCGTACTGCATGGTCTTGAGCACGGCATCGCCGTAGGTCTTGGCGGCATCGGGACCAAGATCGACGGGCTCCATGTAAGACGCGTAGCGGCCGAGCGAATACGTGGCGACGAGGTTGGCATCGAACGCCGAGGAACCTGCCGCCATGTCGGTCTGCAGCTTGTCGTAGAACCCGTCGCGGTTGAAGAAGATCAGGTTGACCTTGTCGTCGTCCTTGGTGGTCGAGAGGGCGTTGTAGTCCTTGACCACGGCCCGCATCGCCGTTTCCTCGGCGCCGCCCGGCCAGAAGAGCACGGTGACCGCCGCCTGCGCGGCGCTCGAGAGGGACAACGCCGCGGCGGCGAGCGCGACGATCGATAACGTTCTAGGCACGGACATGCGCATGGCTTTTCTCCCTATTGGTGCAGTTGCATTGATGACGTCGAAAGATCGGCGATGCCGACGAGGCCGGCCCGGGAGCCGAGCCGCGCCGGCGAAAGTTGTGGCCGCCAGCGCGGCTTGAGCTCACCGAGCTGCGCCTCGAGGCGACCGATGAAGCCGGGCGCAAGGCCGATCCCACCGCCGATGACGATGCGCGCGGGATCAAAGGTGAGCTGGATGTCGGCGCAGAGCGTTGCAATCTTCTGCGCTGTGCGGTCGGCGATGGCATTGGCCCAGGGCTCGGCGCCAGCGGCCGCAAACACTTCGGCCGCAGTGGCGCGGTGGCCGGCCGCTGCGGCCTCTGCGGCGATCCAGCGGCCGGAGACGGTATCCTCGAAGGGCGAGCGGCTATCGGGCGAGCTGCCGCGCATCAGGCCGAAATGGCCGGCGAGGCCGAGCATTGGCCGCCCGTTCAGCACGACCCCGCCGCCAACGCCCGTCGAAATCGTGACGAAGACGAGATCTTCGCCCTGTCCGGCGCCATACCGATATTCGCCCCAGGCGGCCGCTTGCGCGTCGTTGGCGGCAAACGCCGGGACGCCGAACAGCGCGCCGAGCCGTTCGACCAGCGGATAGCCATCGGGGATGCCGAGGGTCGCGGGATTCATCGCCGACCAGACGCCGTCGCTGATGAAGCCCGTGACGGCGGCCGCGACATGCGAGAAGCGGCCCGACCAGCTCCGAACCGCATCGTTCACCGCCGCGAGCCACGCATCAGGCCCCGCGTCGCGATTGGTGGGTACGGCGATCTCGTCGATCACGTTCGACCCAGCGACCAGTCCGGCAAGCGTCTTCGTGCCGCCGATGTCGATGGCCAGCACGGGCTGGTTCGCGCCCGCAACGCCAGCCGCTGCTTCGTCGATCGCGGCCCTGAACCACGACGTTGCGTGCTCAGTCCGGGTCAAAGCCGAACCGACCACCACGCAAAGCGCGCCGCGCCGCAGCGCCTCGGCAGCCTGCTCCGGGGAGTGGATGCGGCCCTCCGCAATGACGTTGGGCGTGAGCGCGCGCATCGCCGAGATCAGCGCGAAGTCGGGGACGGTCGGCTCGGGCCCGCCCGTGTAGCCGGAGAGCGTCGAGCCGACGAGATCGGCGCCGGCCGCGAGCGCGGCACGCGCATCCTCGACGTCGGAGCAATCGGCCATGGCGAGACGGCCCCGCGCGTGGATGGCGGCAATCAGGTCGGCAACGCTGTCGGGCCGGGAGCGGC
>Ga0068853_100000323_pt1 | contig 33372 bp, 29 predicted proteins | sample KBSCornC32_FD_65655 | JGI IMG/M metagenome (GOLD analysis project Ga0068853, IMG submission 65655) | Corn rhizosphere microbial communities from Kellogg Biological Station, Michigan, USA - KBS Corn C3-2 | ecosystem: Host-associated > Plants > Roots > Rhizosphere > Soil ... | reverse complement strand
CGAACGCCTCGCTTTCCCTAACCGCTCCCCCGCGCCGATATACTCGGCCCCTTCGTCTAGCGGTTAGGACGCGGCCCTTTCACGGCTGAAACACGGGTTCGATTCCCGTAGGGGTCACCACCTTCTCATCCCGGAAGGTGCCAGAGCGTGCCGTAAATGGCTGTTTTCTGCGGATTTTTGTGGTATAACGATCCCAATCGGATCGGCTGGATACCGCCACATACCAGCATTTTGATGGTATATCTGATGGTGTCGAGCCGGTCGCCAGATCGGAGATACCAGCATGGCTTTGACCGCAATCGCCATCAAAAACGCGAAGAGTCGCGCCAAACCCTACAAACTCACCGATAGCGACGGGCTCTATCTGCTCGTGACGCCGGCTGGCGCGCGCTACTGGCGAATGAACTACCGCTATCTCGGCAAGCAGAAGACGCTGGCCTTTGGTGTCTATCCCGATACCGGCCTTGCCGAGGCCCGCGAGCAGCGCGACGCCGCCCGCAAGGTACTGGCGCGCGGCAATGATCCGGCGGAGAAGATCAAGCTTGATCGCATCGCCGCGACCGTCGCCGCGTCGAACAGCTTCAAAGCCGTCGCCGACGAATGGCTGGCGAAGGTCGAGCGCGAGGGCCGCTCCGCCGTCACGATGAAGAAGCTGCGCTGGCTGCTCGACTTCATCAACGCCGCGATCGGCAAGCGCCCGATCGCCTCGATATCGGCGCAGGAGCTTTTGGTGATGCTCCGCAAGATGGAGAGCAAGGGTAAATACGAGACGGCGAAACGGCTGCGCAGCACATGCAGCCAGATATTCCGCTATGCCATCGCCACGGCGCGCGCCGAGCGCGACGTGGCCGCTGACTTGCGCGGCGCGCTCATTGCACCCAAGCCAGTGCATCGGCCCGCGATCACCAGCCCCACCGAAGCGGGAGGGTTGCTCCGCGCGATCGATGCGTTCGAGGGGCACGCCAATACCAAGGCCGCGCTTCGCCTGTTGCCGCATGTGTTTGTCCGCCCTGGCGAGCTACGCCACGCCGAATGGGCGGACTTCGATTTCGACAAGGCGTTGTGGACGATCCCGCCGCACAAGACCAAGATGCGGCGCGGGCACACCATCCCCCTCTCCCGCCAGGCGCTCGCCATCCTCGACACCATCGAGCATGACGCGGACTATAGTCGCTTCCTGTTCCCTTCGCTGCGGTCGGTCGATCGGCCGATGTCTGAGAACACCATCAACGCGGCGCTGCGCCGCATGGGGTTCGCGCAAGACGAGATGACCGGCCACGGTTTCCGGGCGATGGCGGCGACCTTGCTCAACGAGATGGGGCTATGGCATCCCGATGCGATTGAGCGTCAGCTCGCGCATTGCGACAACAATGCCGTCCGCCGCGCCTATACGCGCGGCGAATATTGGGACGAGCGCGTGCGCATGATGCAGCACTGGTCCGACCATCTCGATTTCCTCCGCGATGGCGCGAAGGTGCTCAAAGGCAAGTTCGGGAAGGCGAAGGCCGGGAAATAACCCGGCCTACGGCCGTCAAGCCTCGTCGGAGCGATAGCTCCTGGGATCGGCGATCCAGCGGTTGACGGCGGATTCATGCCAGCCAGCGCCGTGGATGCTGATCGGTATCTGGCGCGGGAACGTGCCTTCAGCAATCTTACGATAGAGTGTGGTGCGGGAAAGCCCGGTGCGGGCAAGGACGGTCTTCAAGCGGATAATGCGGTCGGCGTTGTCCATGGGGCAGTCTCTCAGTGATCGTGTTACACGCCCCCCGATGCATTAGCATCGGATGCCGATTTGCTCCGGGCAAGAGCCGTTAAGGGGCAGCTGAGGACCGATCGGGTGATCTTTGGCGGAGCCTAGCGGCTTCTGGCGGACCGTGGCGGCAAGCAGCGGAAACAGGCGTAATTCATGGCGCAGAACGATCTGCTGCAGATTTTTTCCCACTACGTCCCGCCCATCGCCGATCAGCACGTTCCGCGTCGCATTTGCTTGCGACCTGACGTTCGGTTCACGCCGAGTCGTTCACGGCGTTCGCTCCACTCAGTGGAGATCTGCCCGCTAGAGATCAGGCTGCGTCAAACCCCCGCGCAACACAAAGGAGGGTAGCACTGAAGTGCCGGTTTGCACATTGACCGGAGAGACACGCATGAAGCCGGCGTAGTTTCTGCGCAATACTGTGCGGTTTCCGATGTCCGGCGCGGATCGGGCCCATAGCGGTATGACGGCATAAATTGGCCGAAAGTTGGGCCCCCGACAGTATGGTTGACGCGGCGCCCAGGAATTGTGGATAGCCTGTCACATGACCGAAGCATTTCCACAACCCACCGAAAAGGATGGGCAGATTCTCATCGCGGTGATCGACGCCACCTATGGCGTGACGGAAGAGGAGAATTGGGATCTGGAACGAGAGAAGTATCGGCGGGGCCTTGAGGTCGAGTTCAGCCTTCCCTTCGCAGATGCAGATATCGGTCCCGGCGCCAGCCTTCCCGCTTTTGTCACCCTCCTTCAGGGGACGGCCACCGTCCCGCTCTGGTTATTACTGACTGCGACCTTTTTCTTGGGGAAGCCGCTGCACGAGAATCTGAAAGCGTGGCGCGACATGGCCGCGAAACTCCGCTCCTTCTTCAAGCGACCCGTCTACTTCAATCGCCAGGGCGCCGCAGTGCTTGCCGTCGAGGCGGTACTCGATGAGATGGGAGGACTTCCGCAGACGATCCGCCTTACCGGCTATCGGACGATGCATATCAGCGAACCTGACGACCTCGGCATCTTACCACGCGATACTGACATTGGCGAAGCGGCACCGACGCTGTTTCTTGGCTTTATCCGGCATATTTTCGAAATCGAGGCCGACGGAATTTCGTTCCGGATCAGCGTTGAAGGCAAAAATGCAAAGGTTCTGCGGCTGGATTGAGTTATGGCCGCCTGCCGCAAGGGTGGGCCACGATGTCCTTGCATACCTAAAAGCGGACCGTCGCATCACCCCCGTTGGCGCCACCCTATTTTTCGGACGACGTCGGGTTCCCACGGCGCTGCAATTCATGCTCCACTGCTTCGCGGATGAACACCGCCAAACGCCGGTTGCCGACGAGCGCTTCAATGCGGCGGATCGTATCAACCGATAGCCTGACCGTTGTCGGCTTCATTCCAAGCGGCGGGCGTCCCATCGACCCTTGGCTATCGGGCGCGGTTTCAATCTCCAAGCCAAACCGGTTGACGCTACCGTTTATTTGAATATACGACATCGTTTAAGCAATAAACGATGTCGTATATCGATGCAACGGCTTTGCCTTCAGGCGTGCCCGCTACGATGGAGGCGCGAATCGCGCGGGATCTTCGGGACCGTACCGCATCCGCCCGTTTCTCCCGCCGACCGCTGGATGCGGACGGAGGTGTCTATGGGCAACACTGCTCCCACCACATCGCGCCGAGTCCTATTACGGGCGCTGACCGCCATGCCCGTTGTGGTTTCTGTTGTGACCTCGCCCTGGAGCGAGACATTGGCGACGCTCCACAAGGAGTATGATGACGAACCGGCGCCGCTCTGTCGGAGTGGGGAAGGGCGTAGCCTCAGCAGGTTTCGCTATCATCGGGCGGAGAGCTTCTTCGAGACGCTCGAAGCCGGAATTCTCACCAGCAATGACGAAGTCCTCTATTATTCCGGAATCGTCGCCCAACTGGCGCTGAACAGCTATCTGCTGGACATCGGCTTTGAGGATGAATGGTGCGCGCGCCATATTGGCCTGCGTGTCGCCAAGTCTCTGGCCTATGCCAATGCGACCGGGCTGGGCCATGAGCGTCCCGACATGGCGCGACTGGCGGCGGTGCTCACGCCTTACTGGAAATGGAATCTGCCGCCCCGTTGGGGCGAGCCTGAACCGGATGATGGCGGATTCACGGGCGATCAGATCCGGCCGCTGCTGCGCGGGTTGCTGGACCATGTGCATCGCGTCACCGGGCATCCTCGCCCGCGCGGGTGGTGGCGATGATCGACCCCGATGCCCTTCGGCGCGCTTTTGATGCGCTTCCTGAGCGCACCCGCAAGGTGTTCTGGCTTCATCGCGTGGATGACCTGTCCTATGCGCAGATTGCTGAGCGACTGGGCATCACCATTGAGGAGGTTCAGACCGAAATCGCAAATGCGCTTTACGGCTTAGACCGCCTGCTCAGCGACGCCACGCCAATAGATCGCAAACCAGCGGCGGCAGGACATAGGAACCGATCACGAGACTTTCGCCGCTACTGGCGGAGGTGGTGGCCGCGTCATTGGTGAGCGCGATTCGCTCGCGCTCGGTATTCCGATACGAGGACGCCTGTTAGCAGCGGCTCGCGCCGCCCGATCGATATCGGGCGGCGCAGGCAGGGTCAGGCCAACTTGGCGGTACGCGGCGCGCGCTTCGGCTTTGTCGCGGGCGCAGGGGCTGCCGCCGCCGCTTTTGCCTGCCGGCCCTTCTGGCCGAGCCCGATCCGGTGCGCCATTGCCCGGCGCACTTCCGAATAGTTTTCCGCGACCATCGGATAATCAGCCTTCAGATTGTAGCGCTGGCGGTACTGTTCCGGCGTCAGGCCGTTGGTCGACAAATGCCGGCGCAAGGTCTTGTAGGGCTTACCGTCGATCAGCGAGATGATGTGATCCTTCGACGCAAGCGATTTGCGCACCGTAACGGCCGGCGTGAATTCTTCCACCGGCGCCGCATCTTCTGCGCCCGCTGCCGGTGCTGACGACCCAGCCGCAAGCTCCGACACGGTCGCATGCATCGTACGTAAGAAGGCAGGAACATCTTCGGCCACAACCCGATTGTTCTGATTGCCGAGCCAGGCGATCGTGAGTTCGGTCGCAAGCTCGACCGTGTTCAAGGTGGTTTCTTCCGACATGAGTATTTCCTGCTTCGTTGGCATGGGGCGAGCATCTGCTCAGCTTCCGGGCGCACATCTTTAATGGATGTTTCGCGTGTGTCGATGTTCAGCCTTATAGAATATCCTGATGGCCACGATGATGTGGCGAGGTCGAAAGACATGAACGGACCAATGGATAACGAGGATCGCCCGCGCGGCACATCGGATCGCAGGATCGCACTTCTGATCGACGCCGATAATGTGTCGCATGGCAAGATTGCGGCGATTCTGGCGGAACTCTCCAAATATGGCACCGCCAACATCCGCCGGGCCTATGGCGATTGGGCGAGTTCTGGCCTCAAGAACTGGAAGGACAAGCTGCACGATTTCGCGATCCGGCCCATTCAGCAATTCAGCTATTCGACCGGCAAGAACGCGACCGACATTGCGCTGGTGATCGACGCGATGGAATTGCTCTATACGCAGAAGCCCGACGCCTTTTGCCTCGCATCGAGCGACGCGGATTTCACGCCGCTGGTGATGCAGTTGAAAGCCAATGGACATGAGGTCTACGGCTTTGGGGAACGCAAGACGCCCGCGCCATTCGTCAACGCCTGCACGACCTTCCTCTTTCTCGATAGCCTGGACGATCCGGCGCAGGCCACGACCTCCGTTGAACCGGCGGCAAAACCCAAGGCCAAGCCGAAGTCCGCAGCCAAGGCGAAAGCATCAAGCGATAGGCAAACGGCCAAGCCCTTGGCGCGGGACACCGCGCTCGTGACAGTCTTGCGCGGCGCTGTGGATGCCTCGGCGCATGAGGATGGGTGGGCGGCTATGTCGGCGGCGGGAAGCGCCGCAAAACGGCAAGCCCCGATCGATCCGCGCAACTATGGTGTGAAGAACTTCCCGGCGCTTTTTGCGGCCACCGGCCTGTTCGAGATCGTGAAGATGGAGAACGGACAGAGCTATGTTGCCGACAAGCGCAACAGGGACCGGACATCACAACCGAGCCGTTAAAGCGGGGATCAGTCGTTCATCGTCTCCTTTTCGGCTTCGAACGCGCGCTTGCCCTTGCGCTGCCAAAGGGCGAGGTCATGTCCGCGTTCATCACCGCGCAGCTTGTCCGCCACGGTGAGGAACGCGCCGTAGAGCGTCGCACGATCGTCATCTGCGAGATCGACCAGGCCCGCCTTCACGACGAGGCCGCCGAGCTCGATCAGATGGCGCGTTCGCTCGCGTCGTTTCACAACCCACTCGCGCATGTCGGTTCGTGCCCTTCGTGCCTCATGCCGATGCCGCGCCGCCGTCGAGCGGTAAAGTGCCGCTCGGCTGGCGTTGAGTTCCCGGCGCAGGCTTTCGTGCCTTGCCTTGAAAGAACGCCGCGCCGCGCTTGCGCCAGCCCTCCTTTGTCGCGGCATCCTTCATGGCGACCGCATCGAGAAGCACCCCGGCGAGCAGATCGGCGTCGAGCGCATCGGCGCCAGTCGCCGCAACTAAATCGCCGAGTTGGCGAACGCGGCGTTCTTTGAGTTGGCGCGCCTTGTCAGCAAGGGCTTTCAGTTCCGAATCGAAGTCACGCGGTTTACGCATTGAAAGTCTCCGTTGAGAGATGATGCGGCCATGATAATAGAAGCTGACGCGTAATGCTGTAGAGTCGTCGGGACAGTCTGGAACCAACCGGTCCCTCACCGGAATTTTTCGTGTGAGGGCGCGCTTATACGTCGTGCCGACGTCGCTTATGAAGTGTAGATGGATTGCCGTCATGGCGATCTACCATTTCTCGGCCAAGGTCATCTCGCGCGCTGCCGGTTCGAGCGCGGTGGCGTCTGCCGCGTACCGATCGGCCTCGCGGCTCCACGATGATCGGCTTGATCGCCATCACGACTTCTCGAACAAGGCGGGCGTCGTTCACTCCGAAGTGATGCTGCCAGACGGTGCACCTGAGCACCTCTCCGATCGCGAAAAGCTCTGGAATGAGATCGAGGCGGCCGAGCTGCGCAAGGACGCTCAACTGGCTCGCGAAATCGAGTTCGCGATTCCGCGCGAAATGAGCCAGGAGCAGGGGATCGGCCTCGCCCGCGATTTCGTCCGTGAGGAGTTCGTCGATCGCGGCATGGTCGCCGATCTCAACGTGCATTGGGATGTCGGTGCCGACGGAATGCCCAAGCCGCATGCGCATGTGATGCTGACCATGCGCGAGGTCGGAGAGGATGGGTTCGGCCGCAAGAACCGCGACTGGAACCGCATCGACCTGTTGGAGAAATGGCGCGAGCGCTGGAGCGAGCATGTCAATCAGCGGCTCGCCGAACTCGATATCGACGCGCGGATCGATCACCGCTCGCTGGAAGCCCAAGGGATCGATCTCGAGCCGCAGCACAAGATCGGACCCGCTGCGTCGCGTATGGCCGCCGACGGCCTGGAGTCCGAACGCCTTGACGAACACCGCGCTATCGCGCGCGCCAATGGCGAGAAGATCATCGCCAACCCTTCGCTCGCACTTGATGACATCACACGTAACCAGGCGACGTTCACGCGCCGTGACTTCGCGATGTTCGCGCATCGCCATAGCGACGGGCCTGAGCAGTTCGAGCGCGTGAAGGCGGCGGTCAACGCATCACCCGAACTCGTCCGTCTCGGGCGTGACGGGCGCGGCGAGTGGCGGTTCACCAGCCGCGAGATGATCGAGACCGAAGCGCGGCTGGAGCGCGCCGCCGACCGGTTGGCTGGGCGATCCGGCCATGGTCTCCCGGCGGCCTTGCAGAGGGGGCTCGACAGCGCCGCCGGGAGTGACGGCTTGCGCCTCGGAAAAGAGCAGCAGGCCGCGCTCGCGCACATAACGCGGCCAGCCGACCTGGCAATCGTCACCGGCTATGCAGGCACCGGCAAGTCGGCCATGCTGGGCATCGCTCGCGACGAATGGGAGCAAGCCGGCTATCGCGTCCAGGGACTAGCGCTGTCCGGCATCGCTGCCGAGAATCTCGAAAGCGGGTCGGGCATCGCGTCACGCACGATCGCGAGCATTGAGCATCAATGGGGTCAGGGTCGCGAACTGCTCGACCAGAGTTCAGTGCTTGTTGTCGACGAGGCGGGAATGATCGGCACGCGGCAGTTGGAGCGTGTGTTGTCCGAAGCCGAGAAACGGGGCGCCAAGGTCGTGCTGGTCGGCGATCCCGAGCAGCTTCAGGCGATCGAAGCAGGGGCTGCATTTCGCTCGGTCGCGGAACGGCACGGCTGTGTCGAGATCACCGAAGTTCGGCGCCAGCACGAAGAGTGGCAGCGCGATGCGACGCGGGCGCTCGCGACCAGTAGAACCGGCGAAGCGATCCGTGCCTATGATGAGCACGGCATGGTCCATGAAGCGGCAACACGCGACGGCGCACGCGCGGATTTGGTCGAGCGCTGGGATCGCGATCGGCGGAGCGACCCGACGGCGTCGCGGATTATCCTCACTCATACCAGGGCAGAGGTCGAAGCGCTTAATGACGCAGCGCGCAAGCGCGCCCGCCAGGCTGGGCTACTTGGCGATGACGTCACCATCGACACCGAGCGAGGACATCGAAAGTTCGCCGGTCGCGACCGGCTGATGTTCCTCAAGAATGAGCGCGAGCTTGGCGTGAAGAACGGCACGCTCGGCACTATCGAAACCGTCAACCGCGTTCGCATGGCGGTGCAGCTAGACGATGGTCGGACGGTCGCGTTTGACGTAAAAGACTATAATCAGATCGACCACGGCTATGCCGCGACGATCCACAAGGCACAGGGCATAACGGTCGATCGCACGTTCGTGCTGGCGACGCCCGGCATGGACAGCCACTCGGCCTATGTCGCTCTGTCGAGGCATCGCGACGGTGTTGAGTTGCATTATGGCCAGGATGACTTTGCCGGCCAAGGCAAGTTGGTCCGCACGCTGTCGCGCGAACGCGGTAAGGACATGGCGAGCGACTATACCGATCGCGACACCGGCGAGCGGTCGTTCGCCGAGCGACGCGGGATCACATTCCGCGAGCGCGTGGCCGAAGCGGTGCGCAAGATCGTGCCCGATAAGGTGCGGTCAATGTTTGACGGCCTGCGTCTGAACGCGGCTACGCCGGAGCGCCCGCCTTCGCCGGAGCCACAGGTTGAGCGGCAGCCGGAAAGCCCTGCCGAGGCGCGCGATCGTATCATCGCACGGCATGCCCGCGTGGTGCAGGCAATCTTAGAATTGCAGGATCGTGGTGGCGGCGCGACCGCGGCGCAGATCGCCGAACTGAAAGCCGCGCGCGGCGATCTCAACGCACTCCGCCCACATGCGGCGATCGATGCGGAGAACGCTTATGCCCGTGACAGATCGCTCGTGCCCGAAGCGGCGAGCGGTAACAGCAGACGGGCTCGCGAGCAGATCGCGATCGAGAAGGACGTGCGTACTGATCCCGCAAAGCGCGCCGACCGGTTCGTCGAGCGCTGGAACAGGCTCAGCGATCGTGCCGAGCGAGCCTATGTGGCTGGCGACATCTCGACGCAGAAAGCGATGCGTGGTCACATGGCCGACATGGCAAAGTCGCTCGAACGGGATCCGCAGATGGAGTCGATCCTCGCCAACCGGAAACAGCAGCTAGGGATCATGCTCGATAGCGGTCGCCGGCTTGGTGCCGAACTCGCGTTCAATCACGGGATCGATCTCGGGCGTGGGCGCGGGCTGGGAATTGGGATGTAGGTTAGTCGGCGGCGATGCCCAACCAACATGCGGTTGGGCTCACACGCCGCCGCCGATGTTATCTTCCATCGTCCGCAGCCCCGCATCTCAATTATGAATTTGCTCGATCTATTCACAGCGATTTCATTTCCACTAACTGAAGTAACGTCCTTCGAGCCGAGGCCGGCGATACAGGGAAACTTTGCGTTAGGTGCTTAGTCTGTTCGGGGTGGCAACGAATACCTGACAGTGTATCTACCATCATGCTCGCTAATTTCGTAGATTTCGTCAGTCAAAACAGATATCGTCGCGCACATGTTATTCGCGAAACTATGTTATCTCTATAGAAAAGCTTTTTACGGGAGGATAATATTCATAAGAATATAAAACAATGATAAGAGAAAATCGTAAACAACTTGATCAAGGGTCAATATCGTCTGTGTTTCATATCATATCCGTTTTGGATCTTATTTTTCTCTTTACCTAGATTGTCTCCTTGCCAAGTTGGAGAGGCGGAAGAGGTGGCGGCGGTCGTCGCCTTCCTCGCCTCGCCCAGGAGCGTCGCCATCAACGGCGACGCGATCGCGGCCGGAGGTGGTAGCCCGCGCGCCATCCATTATTGAAAGGTTGCCGCCGGGTTGCCTTTTGGCAGAGCATCCGCGCGCCTTGACCTCGGAACGGATCGATTGATGGTCAAGGCACTGGCTCCACAAGTGGACCGGGCGAACCGCCGGCCGGTCGTTGGGCACATCAAGAGACGCAGAAACCGAAGCGCTGCAATAGATTGCCTGGAGTAGTAGAGGCAGCGGCACATACCCTGCCGGTGACGGATTCTTGCTCGGGCTCGATTGAAGTGGGCCGCGTTTGGTGCGCTAATCAGCGAGAGGGCAATTGTCGGCTTTACCTATGGGCGCCGATAAGGAAGGTGAGGTAATCAGCATTTATCGATGCGAATAAAGGAGGATCTTCCAGATAGCAAAATTCAGAAATCCGCAAATCAACCTTCACTCGCGGGACTTACCATCTTACGTGTATTTCTACTCCGAACTCGGCTTTGATATTTCGTACTTTTTATTCATGTGATTCAGCTCACATTGTATCGCGGTAATGTCCGACCTCGTCCGAGATCAATGTCGGTCAGACGGCAATCCCAACATTTATGAATATCATGAGCGCTTGAGCAAAACACGTTCGTCCATGCTGTCGCCTCCTTCTATCCCGGAATTCCTATTTTCGAAGGAGGCTCGGCATCATGGCACGCACACTCAAGCTTGGTTTTATCCTGCACGGTGTCGGTCGTACCTGGAACGACTGGCGTCATCCCGGCAGGGACGTCAACGCCAGCACCAGCTTTCCCTTCTACAAGCAACAGACGCAGCTCGCCGAAGCCGGCAAGTTCGATTTCGTGTTCATCGCCGACAGCCTCTCGATCACCGAGAAATCGAGCCCACATTATCTCAACCGCATCGAACCCGTCACGATGCTCTCGGCGCTGGCGGCGGCGACCTCCCATATCGGGCTCGTCGGCACGCTGACCGTCAGCTATTCGGAGCCGTTCAACGTTGCCCGCCAATTCGCATCGCTCGATCATATAAGCGGTGGCCGGGCGGGCTGGAACGTGGTGACCTCGTGGCTCGGTGACACCGCCGCCAATTTCTCTAAGACTGAACATCCCGCTCACGACGTGCGATATCGCATCGCCTCCGAATATCTCGATGTCGTCCAGGGTCTCTGGGATAGCTGGGAGGATGACGCCCATGTCGCCGACAAGGAAGGCGGCGTGTTCGTCGACCCGGACAAGTTGCATCGGCTCGACCACCAGGGAGAATTCTTCCAGGTGCGTGGGCCCCTCAACATCAAACGCGGGCCACAGGGCCAGCCGGTGATCTTTCAGGCCGGCGCTTCTGATGACGGCCGCAACTTCGCCGCCAAGCGCGCCGACGCGATCTTCGCTGCCGCACCGACTTTCGAGGAGGGCGCGAGCTACTACAGCGACGTCAAGGAACGAGCGAAGGGCTTCGGGCGCAACCCCGACGATCTCCACGTACTCCCCGGGATCGCCCCGATCGTCGGCGAAACCGATGCCGATGCCGAGGACAAATATCGCGAGCTGGCGTCGTTCGAATCGCTCGAAACGGGCTTCGGCTTCCTGTCGCGGACCTTCAATGACCATGACTTCCGCCAGTACGAGCTCGATGCGCCGTTCCCCGACGTGGCGCATATCGGCAAGAACAGCCAGCAGAGCGGCGCCAACCGTATCCTCGCCGAGGTCCGCGCCGAAAATCTGAGCCTGCGTCAAGTGGTCGAGCGGCTAGCGACGCCGCGGGGCGCATTCGTCGGGTCGGCCGAGACGGTCGCCGATACGTTGCAAGCCTGGTTCGAAAAAGGAGCGGCCGACGGCTTCGTCATCTTTGAGGCCCTGCCCGGCCAGCTCGCCTTGTTTGTCGAGAAGGTCGTGCCGATCCTGCAGGCGCGTGGCCTGTTTCGTGAGGACTATGAAGGCGAGACCTTCCGCGACCATCTCGGTCTGCCCGTACCGGCAAACCGCTATACCGCCGCGCGCGCCGACCGCGCTGCCGCCTGACCCGGGAGGACCAAGCATGAGTGAAGACCGGACTGAAAGCCTGACCGCACAGTTCGAGGCGCTCCATGCGGAGCGGGTCGCGACATGGCCGGCCGATCGCCTGGCCCGAAACGTCGCCCAGCGCCGGCAGCTCGTCGCGGATTTCGATCCGGCCAAGGTCGTGCGGGTCGGAGACGCAGTTGTCCCGTTCACGCTCGAAGATGCCGACGGACGCTTGCTAACCCTTGAAAGCCTGACCGCGGACGGGCCCGTCCTGCTCATCTTCTTCCGCTTCGCTGGATGTCCGGCCTGCAACATTGCTTTGCCCCATTACGACCGCCACCTTCGGCCCGCCCTCGATGCCGAGGGAATCCGGCTGGTCGCGGTCAGCCCGCATCTCCCCGAGCAGGGACTGGGTGACATTCGCGCCCGGCACGCATTGGGCTTCCCGGTCGCTGCCGATCGCGGCAACGCACTCGCGCGCCGTCTTGGCATCGCGTTCGCGACTGGCGAGATACCCGACGAGCCGCCCGCTCCCGGCTGGATCGGCGACCTGACCGGCACTGGCACGCTCGAACTGCCCCAGCCCTCTGTCATCCTGATTGACCGCGCCGGTATCGCCCGCTTCGTCGATATCAGCCCCGACTGGCTGGTCCGCACCGAGGTGCCGGAAATTCTGGACGCGATCCGCCGGCCATCACCCGCCATCGCCGCCTGACGCCGCAGCGAGTTTGTCGCTCGCATAAAAGGGGACGACGCGGTCGGACTGCGTCGTCCCCTTGCGCATGTCTGCGGCGAGCCTGGGCGGTGGATGAGCAATTCCAATAATGACGCGTGCCGAACTCAATTGGTGCTGCGATTCCATATCCCTATCGATCCAGTAGGAGTTTGGCCGGTCTGCCGGTTTCGATCAGGGAGTCTCCATGAAACGCCTACAGGGCATCCATGCCGCCGCATTGCTGTCGACTACCGCGTTTGTATTTTTCGTTCCGGACGAAGCGCGCGCAGGGCCGACCGATCCGCCGGCGAACATTGCCGAGCCGGCCGCGGCGGACAATCCCGGCGGCGATATCGTCGTCACCGCGACGCGCAAGGAAACGCGGCTGCAATCCACGCCGGTCGCGGTCAGCGTCATCGGCGACGAATTCCGGAAAACGCAGAACGTCATCACGACGCGTGACCTGGCCGGCCAGATACCGGGCCTCTACACCGCGCCTTCTGGCATCACCCCGCTGACCAACACCTTTTTCATCCGCGGCATCGGCAACAGCGATCCGATCTTCGACCCCACGGTCGGCGTGTATATCGATGACGTCTATCTGCCGCGCGCGATCAACGGCATGTCGGACCTGACGGATGTCGAGCGCGTCGAGGTGCTGCGCGGCCCGCAGGGCACATTGTTCGGCGCGAACTCGGCCGGGGGGGCGATCCGCTACGTGACCCGGTCGCCGACGGACAAGTTCGAGCTCAATGGCGATGTCGGCTACGGCAATTACAACACGGTCAACGCACACGGCTATGTCGCCGGCGGGCTTATACCGGGCCTGTTCGCCGCGAGTGTGGCGATCGCCCATGACCAGCATGACGGCTATACGTGGAACCCGTCGCAACAGGGGCGGGTGAACAACCAGAACACTACCGGCGGGCGGATCAAGCTGCTGATCACGCCGAGCGCTAACTTGAAGATCACACTCACGGCGGATGGCACGATCGATCATTCGCAAGCCGCGCAATATGTCGCCACGACCTACAATGCGACCAACCCGGCGCTGTCTGGCCTGGGAGCGATCACCGGCGGTACGCTGTACCGACCGACCTCGTTTGCAGCTTACCGGCCCAATGTCAGCTATGCGGGGCGATATCCGGTCAACCGCTCCCGTTCGGGCGGAATCAGCGGCCGGATCGACTATGATATCGGCACCAACCTGTCGTTCCATTCGATCACCGCGCTGCGCGGGTTCGCGCAGGACCCCGTCAACTACAACAATGACGGCCAGAACCGTCTGCCCTACAATTCGGCCCAGCCCCGGCCGATCGAGCTGTCCGACAACTACATCACCTACAATCAAAAGTCGTTCACGCAGGAACTGCAGCTACAGGGCAACTGGAACAGGTTCGACTTCACCGCCGGCCTCTATTATCTGTTCGAGGATTTCCGCAGCGACCGGATCGGCTATGTCACGGGCCTGCCGCAAACCGACACCGCCTTGCCCGCCGCGCCCTTCGATCAGATCGGCAGGACCGTCACGCGCAATTATTCCGCTTATCTGCAGGGCAATTACCATCTGACTGATAGGCTGACGCTGACAGCCGGCGGCCGCTACATCATCATCCGCCGCGCTTTCGATTTTCGGGGCGTGAATGACGATCTCGATGGCAAGGTAATCGACCCGACGCTCTACCCGCAGGTGCTGACCGGTGGCGCAATCCCGGCCCTGGGCGTGAACGTTGCCGCCACCCAAGTGAATTTCAACAATTCCGGCGTGCTCAACGAGAAGACCTGGCGCGCCTTCACGCCCAAGGTCGGCATTTCCTATCAGGTCACGCCGTCGATCTTCGCCTTCGCCAGCTATGCCAAAGGGTTCGACGCGGGCGGGTTCAACAACCGCGCGCTGACGCTCGCTACCGCATTGCCCTACGATCCGGAGACGGTGACCACCTACGAGGCGGGCATCAAGACCGAATGGTTCGATCATCGCCTGCGCATCAACGCGACCGGCTTCTACAACGATTATGTCAATCTGCAGACCGCGGTGTCGGCGTTCAGCCCGATCTCCGGCACCTATGTCAGTACGCGCGGGAACGCCCCCGCGGCGCACACCGATGGCTTCGAACTCGAGACGACCGGCCAGCCGACGCGCAACCTGTCGCTGACCTTCAACGTCACGTATCTTGAGACCCGGTACGACGATTATTCCGCGCCCGCGCTCGGCACCGTTCCGCCCTATAATTATTCGGGGAAGACATTCGCCGGCCAGCCGCAATGGCAGTATTTCGCGTCGGCGACGTGGACGATCCCGGCCGGCCGCTACGGAACGATCAAACTTGGTGCGAGCGGCAATTACCAGACGTCCTATTATTCCAATGCCCTCAACGATCCTCAGTACCAGATTCCGGCGCACGGCTATGTCAATGCGTTCATCGACTTCGAGACCGCCGATCATCACTGGAATTTCACGCTGACGGGTCGCAACCTCGCCAATGAATTCTACTTCACGACGCTGACCCCGGTCGGTGCTGGCATCAAGGCCGGGCCTTATGCAGGAACATTGCTACTGCAGGGTGCGCAGAATCCCCCGCGCACGATCTTCCTGAAGGCAAGCTATCGATACTGAACGAGAAAATGCTCCGATCCAGGGGGATCGGAGCAAGGTCACGCGGGAGCGATCTGGAAAAGACGATCAGGCCTCGAAGCCCGGCGACAATCGCTCCGCCTTGCGCAGCGCCGCTGCCCAGACCAGTTCGGAGGTCGATCGCTCGCCCTGCGCGGGATTACGCGGCCGCTCCATCTGACGCCGCACCTCGTCCTGAGCGGCTTGCGGCGCGATCAGCACATTTTCGCGGCCGATGCTGAGCGTACGGACTTGCGCGGTGCAGGCCGTCTCCAGCTGGTGGATGTTGGTCCATGCCTCGCCGGGCGACGCGCCCAATGCGAGCGTGCCATGGTTGCGCAACAGCATCACTTTCGTTTCGCCGAGATCGGCGACCAGCCGCTCGCGCTCGTCGAGATTGAGCGCGACGCCCTCGTAATCGTGATAACTGAGCCGCGGGATCAGCGCGAGCGCGCGCTGGTTGAGCGGCAGCAAGCCTTCCGCATGCGCAGAGACCGCCATGCCGTCCGGGCTGTGGAAATGGGCGATGAACAGCGCATCCTCGCGCGCGCCGTGGATCGCCGAATGGATCACATAACCGGCATAATTGATGCCGTATTCGTCGGCTTCGATCAGATTGCCGTCGAGATCGACCTTGACCAGGCTCGACGCGGTGATCTCGTCGAAGCCAAGGCCATAAGGGTTGATCAGGAAATGATGATCGGGGCCCGGCACGCGCGCCGAAATGTGCGTGAAGATCAAATCATCCCAGCCGTTGATCGCCGCCAGCCGGTAAAAGGCGGCGAGATCGACGCGGGTGCGCCATTCCGCGTCGGATATACGCGATCGGGTCGTCTGTGCTTCCTTGAACAACGTTGCCATCGTCTTCTCCATCAGTTGGTCAGGGGGTCAATTGGCGGCGATCGGAGCGAACAGCCCTTTGCCGATCTCGGCGTCGAATGCGGCATCGACGGGACGGCTTGCCGTTATCAGCCCGGCATTGCGGAAACGTCCGGCGACGATGCGCTCATGATCGACGATCGCGGCGTCGATCGGCACCGCGACCCGGTTGTTGCGGTCGAAACTCGCGCGCGCAATGTCGAGCGGCAAACCGGTCTCGGTTGCCAGCACACTGGCATAGGCTTCCGGATTGGCGCGCGCCCAGGCCAGCGCTTTGGCCTCGCGCTGGAGGAAATCGCGCATCAGCGCCGCCTTCGACGCGATCGAGCCGGCAAAGGCGACATCGAAGGTCACCGGCAGTCCGTAATCCTTCGCATCGACAATTGTTCGCGCCCCGTCCTTGAGCGCCACGCTGATATAAGGCGGCCAGATCGCCCAGGCGTCGACCGCGCCGTTATCGAACGCAGCCTTAGCGTCGGCCGGCGACAGGAAGACCATCTTGACCTCCCCCGACGGAATGCGCGCCCGCTCCAGCGCCTGCAACAGGATGTGATGGCCAATCGATCCGCGCGTCGTCGTCACGGTCTTGCCGATCAGATCGGCGACCGATCGGATCGGCGATCCCTGCCGGACGATCACGCCCAGCGCATCTTTCGGGCTGCCCGCGGTCTGCAATGCACCGACTGCCTTGATCGGGCTGCCGCTCTGATAGGCGAAAATGAACGGCGCGTCCCCGGCCAGGCCGAGATCCGCGGCCCCGCCACCGACCGCCTCGAGCAGCGGTTGGGCAGCGGGAAATTCGGACCATTCGACGTGATAGGGCGCGCCATTCAGCACACCCGCGGCCATCATCATCGCGCGGGTCGAGCCCTTCTGGTTGGCGACGCGCAGTACGGCGGTATCCCCTTGCCGGCCACACGCCGTCACCCCGCCAAGGGCGAACAGCAGAGCAAGCGCAGCGGAGAGCCCGCGGAGCATATCAACCGGCAAGCGCGACGCCCAGCTTCTCGCGATCGGCGACCTTGCGGCGCACCAGCGGCAGCAACTCGCGGCCATAGTCGATCGCGTCACCGAGCGGGTCGAAGCCGCGGATCAGGAAATGATCGATCCCGATATCCCAATAATCCAGCATGCCCTCGGCGACTTGCTCGGGCGTGCCGACCAGGCCGGTGCTGTTGCCCGCGGCACCCGTCAGCTGCGCGACGCCGGTCCACAAGCGGTTGTCGCGGCGGGTCGCGCTCGCCGTCTCGAGCAACCGCAACGAACCGGCGTTGGGCGGGCGGTGGCCGCTGGTCGGCAGCCCCGCCGCCTCGCGATTGGCGCGGACCTGCTCGACGATCTCGTCGGCTTTCTTCCACGCCGCCTCTTCGGTATCGGCGATCACCGGGCGCAACGACAACGAGAAACCCGGCCGTTTGCCGTAACGGGCAGCCGAGGCGCGGACCCGGCGCACCGTGTCCTGCACGCCCTCCAGCGTCTCGCCCCACAGCGCATAGACGTCGGCGTGGCGCCCGGCGACCTCGATCGCTTCGTTCGACGATCCGCCGAAGAATACCGGCAGATTGTCGGGCTTGATCGCGCTGAACGCCTGGCGGACCTCGTAGAACCGGCCGGCATGGTCGAACGGCTTGGCGGCAGTCCATTCCTGCCGGAGGATGGTCAGATATTCGTCGGTACGGGCATAGCGCTCCGCCTTATGGGTGCCTGTGTCGCCGTCGCGCGCCATCTCCTCGTCGGCACCGCCGGTGATGATGTGCACCGCGACGCGGCCGCCCGAAAGCTGATCGAGCGTCGCGAGCTGGCGCGCCGCTACCGTCGGCTGGGTGAAACCGGGCCGATGCGCGACCAGGAAGCCGAGCCTGGTCGTGATCGCCGCGGCATGCGCCGCGACGATCTGGCTTTCCGGGCTGTTCGAGCCGAACGGAATGAGGACACGGTCGAAGCCGCCCTCTTCCTGCGCCTTTGCCGCTGCCTCGACATAGGCCTTGTCGAGCACGCGGTCGCGCACCGCGCTCTGCGTTTCGGAGCCGTTATTGAAGCCGATATAACCGATGAACTTGACGCTCATGAGAGCCTCCTTGCGATGAGTCAGAGCGATGAGTCAGATGACGTAGAAGCCATGAGTGCCGTCGCGTTCGAGCTGCGCGACCAGGCCATATTCCCAGTCGAGATAGGCTTGCATGGCAGCCTGTTTGTTGTCGGTCCCTTCATAGGGCCGCTTGTAACGGCCCTCGGGACCACGCGGCGGCGGAGCGCCGTCGGGGCCGGTATCGAGCGCGCCCGAGAAATCGGCGTCGAGCACGAACACGTCCCAGCCGAGTTGCGCGAGCCAGGACGCGGTCATATCGGCGCGCGGGCCCAGATCGTCCGACAGCACGATGCGGGCGCCACGGACCGGGGCAAAATGGTCGGTCTCCTGGACCAGCTGCCCGCCTTGCGCATTGCGGAAGCCCGGCAGATGGCCGCGGGCGAACGCGTCCGGCTGGCGCACATCGTAGAGATACAGCGTGCGCGCCCTATCCGCCTTAAGATGGTCGAGGTCCGACCAGCTCAGCCGCTTCACGCCCGCGCGATACGCGACGCGCCGCGCGGTGACGCGGGCCTCCTCGACACCCTCGCCTTCCGGATCGGGCGCTGTCTGCTGCCGCCCGGTCTCGAGGCTCTGGCCGGCCAGCGTCCAGCCGATCGTGCCGTTCCGCAGCGCGAAGATCTTGTTGGGCAGGCCGGCATTGATCAGCGACTGGGTACCGATGATGCTGCGCGTCCGCCCGGCGCAATTGACGATGATCGTGGTATCCGGATCGGGCGCGGCGGCGCGGGCGCGCAGCACCAGCTCGGCGCCGGGAGCGCTCTGGCCGGTCGGGATGCTCATCGTATTATATTCGTCGAAGCGGCGCGCATCGAGGATCGCGATGTCGGCCTTTTCGGTGATCAGCGCCTGCACCTCTTCGGCCGGCAGCGATGGCGTGTGGCGGTTATGCTCGACCAGCTCGCCGAACGCCTTGGAATAGCTGTTGACGTCCTCGAACAGTTCGTAGCCAGCCGTGCGCCAACCGGCGAGGCCGTTCTCCAGGCGGCGCACATCGGTGAAGCCGAGCGCCTCCAGCAGAACCGCGGCATCGGCCGCGAGCCCTTCGCCATTGTCATAGACGACGACCGGCGTATCGGGCCGGGGGATGCGCCAGCGCGCCTCCGCCTCGATGCGGCGCACGGGGATCTGCGCCGCGAAGAGCGGATGGCCGAGCGCGAATTCAGCCTCTTCGCGCACATCGATCAGCGCGATCTCGTCGCCGGCGAGCAGCGCCTGGCGGATGCCCTGTGGAGTAGCTAACGTCATACCTGTTCCGATCGGTCCCAGATGTTGGGGATCGCGCCGTTCGCATATCCCGAGATGAAACGCTTGGGGCTGCCGTCCGCGGCATAAGTGGCGCGCTCGACCGCCCCGATATTGCCGCCATAGACATGGATGCTGACCGACGGCCCGTCTTCCCGCCCGTTGGAGACGCGGTGGATGTCGCCGAGCCTGGGGCTGACCGCATCGACCTTGCCGGCCTCGAGCAGGGTTTCGTCGCCCTCGGCTACGATCACCCCGTCGTGGCGGCGCGTGAACCGCTGGACTCGCTCGGCGCCGCGCAGGACGCCAACCAGGCCCCAGACGCGGTGATCGTGCACCGGCGTCGATTGGCCCGGCCCCCAGACGAAACTGACGACGCTGAACCGCTCAATGCTGTCGCAGTGAAGCAGATATTGCTGATAGCGATCGGGATGCGGTCGCGCATAGGCGTCCGGCAGCCAGTCGTCGCGCGCGATCAGCCGCGCCAGCAATGCCGAACCACTGGCGAGAATCTCGTGCTCATGCCGCGTCGCGCTGATCAGCTCGGCGAAGCTGGTGACGAACCCTCGCAGCGGCGCGGTATCGATCGCGATCGATTCCGGCACGGCGGCGATGGCGGCGGCGACGTTCATGGCCGAGCGGCGGCGAGGCGCACCACGCCGTTCCCTTCGCCTGCCGGGCCCGGCTTGACGCCGAGCCAGTTGAGCAATGTTTCACGCAAGTCGCGGGCAATGCCGTCGCGCTCGCCGCGAGGCGCGTCGATCCGCTCCTCGCCGACGATCCTGCCCTGGTCGAGCACCAGCACCCGATCCGCGAGCGCTATCGCCTCGTCCACGTCGTGCGTGACGAGCAATACCGCTGGATTATGGGCACGCCAGAGCGACAGAACGAGTTCGTGCATGCGGATCCGGGTGAGCGCGTCGAGCGCGGCAAAGGGCTCGTCGAGCAAGAGCAACTGCGGCTCACGCGCCAAGGCGCGGGCCAGCGCGGTGCGCTGCGCCTCGCCGCCCGACAAGGTCAACGGCCAGGCATCGAGCCTATGACCGAGCCCGACCTCGTTCAGCGCCCGCTCGGCGCGGCCACGCGTGTCGCGACCGCGCAGCCCAAGCGTAACGTTGCGCCATACCTTTTTCCACGGCATCAGTCGCGCGTCCTGGAACACGACCGCGCGGGCAGTGGGCACGGTGACGTCCTGCCCGCGCGAATCATCCAGCCCAGCGAGCGTGCGAAGCAGCGTGGTCTTCCCCGACCCCGATCGTCCGAGCAGCGCGATGAACTCGCCCTGCGCGATATCGAGATCGAGCTTGTCGATGATCGTGTTGGCGCCGAAGCGGCGCGTGAAGTTACGCAGCCGGACGATCGGCGCGGCGCGGCGCGCGATCTCGGCGGCATCGGCAAGCAGAAATCCGCGGCGTGCGTCCATGGTCATTGCTCCACGATGCTGGGGCGCCATGCCAAAGCGCGGGATTCGATGGCGCGAACGAGCCAGTCCGCGGCGAGACCGAGAAGCGCGTAGACCATCAGGCAGACGACGATGATGTCGGTGCGCATGAAATCACGGGCATTGTTGATGAGGTAGCCGAGCCCCGCCGACGCGTTGATCTGCTCCGCGATCACCAGCACGATGATCGCTACAGAGAGCGAAAAACGCAGCCCGACTAGCAGCGACGGCAGCGCTCCCGGCAGGATGACGTGCCAGATCAGTTCAAGGCGGCTAAGGCCGAAGCTTCGGCCGGCATCGATCAACCGCGCATCGACCGCGCGAATGCCGCTGTAAAGGTTGATATAGACCGGAAACACGGCGGCGAACGCGATCAACGTGATCTTGGTGGTCTCGCCGATGCCGAACCAGACGATCAACAACGGCGACAGCGCGACGACCGGGATGGTGCGCTTGATCTGCATCAGCGGGTCTATCGCGACCTCGCCCTTGCGCGACAGACCGGCGATCAGCGCGAGGACGATACCGACCACGAGACCGATCGCCAGGCCGACAAAGGCACGCCCGAACGAGACCAGCAGGTTGCTGGGCAACTCGCCCGAGACGATCATTCCGACCAGCGTGCCGATCACCGTCGACGGCGCCGCCAATGTCCGTTCGGGAATCAAGCCGGTGCGCGAGGCGAGCTCCCACAACAACAGAAGGAGGATCGGCGAAAACCAACGCCCCGCCCGCAGCGTGGGGAGACGGAATGTGCGTTGCCTGTCGGCGGCTGGCGCTATGCCAGCATTCGGGGCGATCGTTGCCATGATGCTACCGGCCTCATTGGATGAGGTCCGAAGCGAATAGCAGAATGCCTACTAGTTCAATCGAGTTTGGAAGGTGGGCTTATTAGGATCACTCATAAGCTAATAATATCATTGTTTATCAATCAGATAATTTGATTATTGTCGCTTGTCCGCCCGTGATAGAATATGTTTTACGCCCCAAATGCATAGTATTTTGATAGGAATATAAAACTCCGCGACTTTGAGTCGGTATAGCCTTGGCGCGACAAAGGAATGGGATGCCCGTCAACCTGCCGACGACCTTGTTGCGAAGTTTCGTTGCGATCGTGGATTCGGGTTCGATGCTCAATGCGTCGGAACAGGTCTTCGTCACGCAATCCGCCCTGAGCCTGCAGATCAAGCGCCTTGAAGAATTGCTTCAGCAAAACCTCTTCACCCGCGAAGGGCGCAGACTGAGCCTGACCCCGGCCGGGGACATGATGCTCGACTATTCACGGCGCATGCTCGATCTCCACGATGAAGCGGTCGCGGCGATCAATACCGGCCGCTTCGCCGGGCCGGTTCGCGTCGGCATGGTACAGGATTTCGCGGAAACCTTGCTGACCGGCTTGCTGGCGCGCTTCTCGGAACTCCATCCCGATGCCCAGATCTATGCGCGTATTGCGGGCACGGCAGAACTTCAGGGCCTGCTCGAACGCCGTCAGCTCGACATCGTGCTCGGCTTTGCGGCCGGCGGCGACCCGGCCGCGATCACCACGGCGCCGATGAGCTGGTACGGGGATGACGAGCTCGCGCGCCGTGCGGTGATTCCGCTGGCCGTGCTCGAGCCGCCGTGCCGGTTTCGTGAAGCGGCGATCCGCGCTTTGGAGGAAGCGGGCCTGCCCTATCGCATCACGGTCGAGACGCCGAACCTGACGACGCTCCGCTCCGCAGTGACGGCGGGGCTCGGCCTGACGTGCCGCACCCACCTGTTCCTGCGCGACATCGCGACGCTCGATCCGTCTCCGCTTCCCGACTTGCCGCAGGTCGCATGCATCCTGCAGACTGCGGACAGTCTCGACATCGCCACACAGCGCCTCGCCGACCTCGCCCGCGAAACCGTGGTGGCGTTCGGCTAGATCTTCAATATCCACGGACACGATCGACGATATCGCTCGGCGCTTCGCCACGCACGAAGCGCTTGAGATCTTCGCTGACCTTGTCGCGCAACCGGTCGCGCACCATCAGATAATTCGAGGAGACGTGCGGCGTCAGCCGGATGCGCGGGTGCGTGTAGAGCGGATGACCGTCAGGGAGTGGTTCCGGTTCGGTGACGTCGAGCGTGGCGAAATCGAGCTGCCCTGCATCGAGCGCGGCGATCAGCGCCTCCTGGTCCACCACCGAGCCGCGCGCCACGTTGATCAGATGGGCGCCGGGTTTGGCACGCGCGAGCAGCGACGCGTCGAACAGTCCGCGCGTGGCAAGCGTCGCAGGAACGGCAATGACGATATGGTCCGCTTCGCCGACGACTGCCTCCACGCTGTCGAGCAGCAGCACGCCCGGGATCGCTGCCGGTGCCGTGCTGCGCCGGACCGCGACCACGCGCGCGCCAAGCGCTGCCGCGCGCTGCGCCACCGCGCTGCCGATCGCGCCCAATCCGACGATGCCGATGGTCGCCCCGGCGACCCGCCCCAGCATCGCGGGCCGCCAGTCGGCGCGTGAGCGTACGGTAATGGCATCGAGATTCTTGGCGCGCGCGTAGATCGCGGCGATCACATAATCGGCGATCTCGTCCGACGCGACGCCGCGGCCGCAGGTGACGAGTGGCGCATCGAGCAACCAGGGCGGATAGAAATCGATCCCGGCCGACGCGCTATAGACCCAGCGCAGCCGGCCCGGCCAGGCAGCGGGCCGCTCGATATGATGATTGCCGCGCCACGCCGGCGACGGCCGCACGAGGAGGACGTCGGCATGCTCCGCGGCCTCCCAGGGTGTGTCCTCGGGCACGTCGATAATGTGCGGGCCGATCGGATGTGCCGCGATACCGGCATTGAAATCGGCATCCATCTGGCTGGCGATGACGAGCGGCACCGTCATGTCCCGAGCGCCGCTCGACCGGCGGCGGTCAGGATCGTGTCATTCTGCGGCGAATGGATGCGGCTACACAGCACGTCGCGGTAATGGCGCTCGAGCGGATTATTGCGGCTGAGACCGGGATTCCCGGTAAGCTCCAGCCCGATCTCGACGGCTTTGATCGCGTTGCCGGTCGCCACATATTTGATGTTGTTCAGCTCGATCGCCGTGATCGGCTCGCCCGCATCGACCGCCGCCGCCGCGGTCTGGATCAGCGTGCGGTTGACCTGGAGCAGCGCCTCGATCTCGCCGACCTTCTCCTGGAAGCGAGGCAAGGTCGCGAGCGACGCGCCCAGGTTCGACGGCACCCGGTCGTTGAGATAGCCGACCAGCCAATCCCGTGCCGCGCGCGCGACGCCGTCATAGATGGTCGAGATCGCCAGCGCGTTCCACGCGGCCTGGGAGATATCGCCGGGCACGGGCGCCCATTCGGCCGGCGCGCGAACATCGACGGCATGTGCGAGCGGCAGTGGCGTGTCGACGAAGCGCACCTCATGACTGACCGTCGCGCGCATGCCGAGATGATCCCAGACCGGTTCGATCGCGATGCCGGGGCTGTTGGCGCGCACCAGGAAATTGCCGACCCGCGGACTCTCCTCGTCGGTCTTGGCCCAGACCGCGAACCAGTCGAGCCCGGTCGATCCGGTCGAATAGATCTTTTCACCCGTGATCGCCCAGCCGTCGGCGGTGCGGCGCGCCACCGTCTTGGGCAAACCGCCACGGACCGGCGTGCCGAGTTCGGGCTCGACGCGCAGGCCGCCAATCAGGCCCCGCCCTTCCGCCGCCTCTCGCGCCAATCGTTCATAGACACCAGCCGGCCATGACCGCGTCTTGGCCGGCGCGGCGTGATAGGCATAGGTCATGAACAGGATTAATGCAGTTGACGGCTCGCCCTTTGCCACCGCGCCGAGCACTTTCAGCGCGGTCGAAAGCCCCGCCCCGCCACCGCCGAATGCACGGCTGACGGTGAGTCCGATCAGCCCTTCCTTTGCGAGAAAGTCGAAATTCTCCCGCGGAAAGACAGCGGCGCGATCGACCGCCTCGGCTGTGGCGGCGAGCGTCGCGGTGATGCGATCGAGCGCGTCCTGGGTGAGTGTCACCCGAGGCTCGGTGGCGGTATCGGAGGCGAATGAAGTCGCCATGTCATAACGCCTTTTCGATAATGCGATTGAAGCGATCGTCCCACAGCGCCGGCACATCGACGCTCTTCTGGAGTTGGCCGGCCTTGGCAAAGACGCCGGCGACCTCCTCCTGCGACTTGATCGCCGCGTCGGTGACGGGGCGGAGCTCGTAAACGGCACTCCTGCGGGCGAACTGATCGTGCACAAAGGCCACTGGCACGCCGATATCCTTGGCAATGATCTCCGCCCATTGATCCTGGTGCGCGGCGGCCCAGCGATAGGCCTGGCGCAGCAGCGTCAAATACTCGCCGATGATCTCCACCTTTTCGGGGTTGGCGAGCGCATCGACATGCGCCGAGATGATGTAATTGCCCGACAGGAAACCGAGCGCGGTCTTGAGGATCCGCGCCCCCTGGGTGGCGATCGCGCGCTGGATCGGGAAGCCGTAGATCGCCCAGGCATCGAGCGATCCGCTCGAAAAGGCTGCCGCGCCATCCGACACGCCGATCGCGACCGGCGTGATGTCGGCCCAGCTCAACCCTACCGATTCAAGCATCTTGATCAGGAAATATTGCGACGTCGTCGCCCGGACATAGCCGACGCGCTTGCCCTTGAGATCCGCCAGCGATCGTATCGGCGAGCCCTTGGGCACCAATACGACCTGATTGTTCACGTCGCCATGATAGACGGCAATCTGCCTGAAGCTGTGGATGTTGGAGGCGGCCGCAAAGATCGGCGGAATCTCGCTCATCCCGCCATAGTCGAGCGATCCGCCGTTGAGCGCTTCCACCACCTGCTGGCCCGACTGGAACTCGCTATAGTCGATGCGGAAACCCTCCGGCTTCACGCCCGCCGCCCTGAACAGCAGCCGCGCGTCCCCCTCGCCGCGCCCGGTGATCGAGATGCGCAGGGTCGGTTCGCCAGCGGCGGCCCCGCGATGGCAACCAGCCACGACCAACGCGCCCGCCATCAGCGCGGCACCCCCCAGCAATTGGCGGCGATCGAGCGCCGAGCCACTCGTCCTGTCGAAGGGAAACAATGGAGAAATCGCCTTACCTTCCAGATGCCATGCCGACCAAGGCTATCGGCGGCGCGGGCGCGGCATCAAACGAGTATTGCTTCGGCCTTATGAACTTCCCTCAATCATTCCCATCAAAATGATAGGATATCTAGTTTCGAGCGACGGACGCCTGGAATTTGCCGGTGAATAGGGTAGCATCGACCAACGGAGCGATGTTCACGCGTTCCGGAATCACGCCAAACGCGAGAAACCTGTCGGCGACGTCCTGCAGGTCGTGCACCGCTTTCGCATCAACAGGCTCCAGGACCGGATTTTCCCAGGATACGATCGTGCGCGCGACTCCGATCGGCACGCCGGTACGTTGGGCGTAGATGGCGGCGTAAGCATCCGGGTGAGACCTGGTCCACAAATTCACCTGGGCTTGGCGACGGACATAGTCCGCGATCGCGACGCGCTTCTTCGGGTCGCCGAGCGCCGCCTCGGATACTGCCAACACGCCGATACCGGAGTTGATCCCCCTGCCGTCGATCAGCACGCGAGCGCCGCGTGCTTCGGCAATCGCCTGATAGCTGCCGAACGTGGCCCAGGCATCGATCTTGCCCGCCTCGAAGGCGGAGGCGGCGTCGTTGGGGAGAAGGAAACCGATCGTCAGATCCGCCGGCGCGACCTTTGCCCGTCGGAGCGCTTCCAGCAGGAGGTATTGGGAAATACTGCCACGGGCGGACGAGACGATGACGTGGCGGCCGCGAAGGTCGGCAATAGTGCGGATCGGAGAGTCCTTCGGCGCGAGAATGCCGACTCCCCGGGCGCTCGAGCGCGAGACGGCGACGATGCGGAGCGGGACGTGTCCCGCGCCGGCCAGGATCAGCGGAGCGTCGCCCGCCGGCGCGGTATCGACCGCCCCGGCATTCATCGCCTCGAACAGCGGGGCGGCGCCAGGGAAGTTCGCCCAGCGGACCGCATAGGGCGTATCGCGGAACACGCCGGCGGCGTCGGCCTTGGCATGAGCCAGGCCCGCTTGGTCTCCCAGCACGATCTCGGTGCGCCCGTCGCCCGATCGCTGGCAAGCCGCCAGCACGACGCTCGCGACAACGACCAGCGCGCGCTTAAAAATCGAACGACACCTTGCCATAATAAAATCCTCCCATCGGCGAGAAGGGCGCGGGCCCGTAGCGGAATTGGGCGCCGCCCGTTGCCGGGTCGCCAGGACCATTTTCGTCCGGCCGCACGTTGAAGATATTCGCGGCGCCCGCGGTGAGCCTCAGCCCGCCATGGACGTTCACCGTCACGTCGAGATCGGTCAGCCATTTGGCGCCGTAATGCGTGTCTTGCGCCACGAGTTGGCTGCGCACCCAATCATAGCTGCCATAGCGCGTGTCCTGAAGATTGACGGCGAACCGGCCGAGCGACCAATGCGCGCCCAGCACCAACTTGGTCTCGGGAAGATTGACGGTGAGATCGCCGATCGTGGCACGAGGCAGGAAGATGAGGCTGCCGCCCGGATTGGCGCCAAGCGACGTCAGCGCGGCCGGTGTCGACGCGATGTGCGTGACCCTGGTGTGGTTATAGTTGAAGGCCGCGTCGAGCTTGAGCTTGGACTGGCCGATGCGGAGACTGTAGTCGGCCACGACATCGATACCGCGGGTGCGCGTATCCACGCCATTGGCGAAATAGGTCACCCAGGCGTTGGAGGGCAGGTTGTTGGCGGCAAGAATGCCAGCCAGCGCCGGGCCGAACAATGTCCCGGTGCGAATGATCCGGTTCTTGATCGACACCTGATAGCCGTCGATCGTGATATTGAGCCGTGGGACCGGCTGCAACACCAGGCCGAGACCATAATTGGTCGATTTCTCGGGCTTCAGATCCTGCGAGCCCAGGGCGCGCGCGAGCGGCGAGCCGACCGGCGCGAGCTTGGTATAGCTCGGGATGATGGCGCCGGTATTGGGGTCGAGCGCCGTTCGATTATCGGTCTGGGCATAGCCGATCTGGGTGAGCGACGGCGCCCGGAAACCGGTCCCGATGGTGCCCCGCAACGCCAGCCAGGGCGCGACGTCGTACCGCGAATTGACCTTGTAACCGACCGTTGTGCCCGCGGAATCGTCATAATGTTCGACGCGCACCGCGCCGCCGACATACCAGCCCTTCAAAGGCGTGATGGCGAGATCCAGATAGCCGGCGACGTCTCGCCGCGTCAGCCTCGCTTCGTCCCCGGGCGACAATGTCACGCCCGCCTGGGCGCCGATCGAGGCCGGCAAGCCGACATTCGGATCGCCGGGCTGATCCCCGGGCTGAATGATATAACCGCCATTGGCATAGCCGAGCGGATCGCCGGCAAAGGTCGAGAAGCGATCGACGCGATATTCGAGACCGCCGGACAGCTGGATCGGCTCCGGTAGGCCGACCTCGAAGCCATGGGTCAGGTCGAGATTGGTGACCCATTGCGCGAACTGATAGGTGGCCAGACTGTCGAAGTGTGTCGGGGAAGACGGCCCGAGCGACGGATTGATGGTGAGGTCGCTATATTGGCGCACCCGATCGCGGCCATAGGTCGTGCTCAGATCCCAGTGCGTCCCGCCGATATCGCCCTTGGCACCCGCCAGCACCTGAAAGTCGGTTTCGGCCGTGTTGTTGAGCGGGTAGAAACCGTCGGGAAAAATCTTGTTAATATCGGCCGCGCTGTTGGGCCGGCGGAAATTGTTGCCGATCACCGTCCTGCGCTGGCCGAAACTGCCATAAGAATAGAGCGTAACCTTGTCGCCGACCGGCAGCTCGGCATTGTAGCTGGTCGCGAAGGATTTGAGCTCCGGGTCGCCATTATGCGCGCCATCGCCGTTCCAGGTCGCATTCCTGGGATTGCTCGCCGGCGAATATGGCAGGTTGGCGGCGTAGAAATTGGACCAGGCGAGCCCTCGCTTTCGCGCGTCGCCACTCAGGTGGATGAAGCCATTCTCGCCAATCTTGAAGCCGATATCGGCCTCGGCCTTGAACGTGCCGAGATCGCCCTTGCCGCCATAAAGGCCGCCGCCGAGAAAGCCGATATGGCCGCCATGATCCTGCGATTTGAGTACGATATTGACGACGCCGGCAACCGCGTCCGACCCATATTGCGCGGCGGCGCTGTCCTTCAACACCTCGACATAGGCAATCGAACTCAAGGGCAGCAGGTCGAAATCGACCGGATTGACGCCGCTGGTGTCGCCCCCGCCATTGGTGAGCAGCGCGCCATTGTGGCGGCGCTTTCCGTTGACGAGCACGAGTGTGTAGGCCGGTCCCAACCCGCGATTGAAGATCGGCCTCACGATCGAATTTACCCCCGCCGTCGTCGTTCCGAAATTGATCGACGGTAATAGTTTCGACAGCGACTCCGCGACGTCCGCCCGCCCCGTTCCGCCGATCTGGCTACCCTCGATGATATCGATCGGCGCCGGGCTTTCCGCGACGGTCCGCGGCTTGCCGCCGCGGATGCCGGTTATGATGATGGGCGATGACGGCTCGTCCGCCACCGGAGCGTCCGATGCGGCGGCGGGGGCCGCCACGGTCGCGGCCTTGTCCTTATCATCGGCATGTGCATTCGGCGCGATGATCAGTGCCGAGCCGGCGAGAAGATAGGCCCGTGCGTCGCCACCGATACCCCTGAAGAACATGCAACCCCCTTTTTAATAGAAGGGCGCCATGTTTCATCGTCCCTTACCAAACTGAACAAAGTAAAAATGTTCAGCGGTAAAGCAGTTAAGCTATGCTTCTAAGCATATTTAAGAAAGAAATACATTCTGGTCGGGCATATGACCATTACTGAATGGAAGATGTGTTTTTGTCATATGGAAAAAGGACACCCAACTCGCGACCTTCCATTTTTGAAGAACGGCGACCTCATGCTTCTCCGAAAGGCAGTTGTGGGTACCCTTCGAATGCAAGCTATAGATCAGGGTACGTCGGCACATCGTCGGACGCTGTCACCGTCCGGTCCCGATGAGCAACGCCACAGCTGCGGACCCGACAAGGGAGTTCGCAAGCCGGACCTCTATCGAACCCACGGTACATGATCGATGTCTGGACGGCTGAGGGGCCATGACACGTGATTAAAGACGGCCTGAACTGGGCCGATCGCTGACGGGCAGCCGATTGGCCTCCGTCCCGTCATGCCCATTTGGCCAGCCAGTCGGCGAGCGCCTGTGGTGTCATGCTCCGGGCATCCGCCAACGCCGCGATGCTGCCCGCGTTGACCAATCGGTCGGTTCGCGGATCGACGATCAGGACGGCGGGAACGCCGGCCAACTTGGTCCCCGCGCCATAGCGAGCCGCGATCTGCAAATTCTTGTCGAACCGGCCGATATCGACTGTCACGATCTCATAATGCCGGCCAAGCCAGGGCTTCAGCGGCGCCAGCTCCATCGTTCCGGCGAGGAGACGGCAATCGAGGCACCAATTGCCGCCGAGATCGATCAGCAGCAATTTATGCGCCCGGTGGGCGCGCAATTTTGCCGCTGCCACGGCCCCGTCGGCATTCGCGCTCTCGTCATAGGGCAGCGGCAAGGGTTTGGGCAGTTGGTCGAAGCTCGCAACCGGCAGCCTGGGAGCCGGCGCTGCGGCCATGAGCGGTATCGTCATGATCATTGCGAATGCCGCGACAACAATCTTCGTCTTCATCAATCACTCCCGTTTTCAGCTGTCGACCTAATTCGGATTGGAGCGGTCAGACCGCCGGGCGATAGTTCGTGTCCCGGGTATCGATCGCGGCTTGCCAGACGCGCAGCACGTTGCCGCTCCACAATTTGCCGATGTCGGCCGGGCTGTAACCCCGACGCCTGAGTTCCGCGGTGACGTTGGGTAGCTCGCCCTCGTCCGACCAGCCGATGACGCCACCGCCATGATTGAAGTCCGACGACAGCGCGACATGGTCGATGCCGATCCGCTTCACCGCATAGTCGACCGCATTGACGAGGTCGGCGACGCTCGCTTTGGGCTCCTTGCCGACGATGTCGTGGAAGCGCCGGTCGTACTCGGTCTGCTTATCCGGCGGGAGAACCGTGCCGCCGGCGGGGGAAAGGCCGAATTCGCGCTGCAGGTCAGCGACCGCTTTCAGCGTTTCGGGCGAGCGCGCGCGCAGATAGGCGCTAAACGCGTTGATCGCGATCACGCCGCCCTTAGCCTTCAACGCGTCGAGCTGCCCATCGGTCAGGTTGCGGCTGGTATCGACCAGCGAGCGCACGTCCGAATGAGTCGCAATGACGGGCGCGCGGCTCAGGGCGAGGACCTGGTCGAAGGCGGCGTCCGACAGCTGCGAGACGTCGATCAGGATGCCGAGGTCGTTGAGCCGCCTGACCGCGGCCTTGCCGAGCGGCGACAGGCCGCCATTCTCCGCCGGCCGGTCGCCGAACTGCAGCGCCGGACGCGAGGAATCGGCGAACTGGTTGTGGCCGGCATGGACGAAACCGAAGATGCGCACGCCGCGGCCATACCAATGGTCGATCTGGTCGAGATCGTCGCCGAGCGGCCAGGCGTTGAGCAGGCTTTCGACGAGCGCGAACCGGCCGCTTGCGGCGATACGCCGGACGTCGGCGGGCGTCAGGGCAAGTTCGGCCCGGTCGGGATTGCGCTCGGCGATCGCATGGATCGCTGCATCCCGCGCGCGTAGCTCGGCCTGGGCCCGCGCGAGCGACGCTGCATCGCGCGCTCCTTGTGGAACGAATAGCGCGATCGCCGCGGCATTAAGGCCGCCTTTTTTCGCGCGATCGAGATCGAATTGCGAGCTCGGATCCGATCGACCGGACCAGCCGGGCTCCATTGCCGACTTGGGAAGGTCGAGATGCGGATCGATCGTCAGCGTCTGCGCAGCGAGCGGCGCAGCGAGGGCGAGCAGTCCGGCGAACAGAGGCAATCGGCGCATCTTTTCCCTTCTCACTGCAATTGCGGATAGCCGGCCGAGACCGCTCGTCGTTCGACATCGCGCAGCATGCCGAAGCGATGGACCGAGGCCGGCCGGATATCGCTGAGGAACAGCGCATCGCGCGCTGGAGCGAGAGCCGGATCGGCGACGATCTCCGCCAGCGCGGCACGCAGGGCGACGACCGTGGCACGTTCGGTAGCGAGCGAGGTGACGAACGGCGGTGCAGGCGAGGACGGCGTTTTCGCCAGCACGCGCAATCCCACCATGACCTCGGGTTCGTAGCGCCGGAGCGCTGCGAAGGTGACGGCGTCGATTGCCGCGACATCGGCATCGCCCCAGATCAGCGCGCTGACGCTCGCGCGATGCGATCCCGTTTCGACGACCTCGCCGAAGAAGGGGCGCCCCCCGGCGAGCGGCGCGATGGCCGCGCGGAACAGGTTGAAGCCGGTGTTCGAGCGACGTGAGTTGATTGCCGCACGGCGACCGAGATAGTTGGTCAATGCCGGCGCGCTGTCGTCGCGGCGCGTGACGATATAGCTCAGATGATGGCCGAGCTCGCAATCGGGCACGTCATAGACGGGCACGCCGATCACCCGGAGCGCGAGATCGGGCTCGCTGACCAGCGGATAGCCGCATGCCTGACCGAACAGTAGATTGGAATCGCGCCAGACCTGGTCGATCGGGCGCGAACGGTCGAGCTCCGGCGGCGCGTCGATGCCACGCGCACGCAAGGCGCGAGACAAGGCGGCCCAGACCGCGTCGTTGGCGTCATATTGCCGGGGATGGTCGTACATTCCCAATGATGCGATCAGCCGGGTCATCCGATGGTCTCCTGGTGGGGGTGAAGGAGCGTGTCGTGCGCGCGGAAAGCGAAACGGCGCAGGATGTCGCCGTACGAACGGTATGCGCCCGCGGGAGCGGCCGTCAGCCGCCGGGCGTGATGGCGCTGATAGGCAGGGAGCCGGTACCAGGCGAGGTCGGGTCGCTCGTGATGCGCAGCGTGGAAGTGATTGTTTAGAAACAAGAGGCCTAGAATGCCGCCGCGTTCGACCGTCGCGGCGCGCGCCCGGCCGGGCAAGTCGGCGCGATGCTCGGCGAACGAGCGCAACAGCGTCAACGCCACCCCGGGATAAACGACGAGGAGCAGGTAGCGGCCGAGCCCGAACCCGGTCCATTCGATCCAGGCGACGAGCAGGGCCGCGGCGGCCAGATGCGGCAACCAGTCGCGCGCAATCGCGCGCGGTTCGGTGCGCAATCGCCGGGCCTCATCCCGGACAAGCCCGATGACCGCGGCGAACGGTCCGATCAGCAAGCGCCCGACCAACGTCACCTGGAGGCGGGCCAGCCAGTGCGATGCCGGGCCACCCCCTTTCAGATAGCGCGATTCG